>Ga0209062_1000336_pt1 | contig 162993 bp, 145 predicted proteins | sample Coa_R2_2_FD_187158 | JGI IMG/M metagenome (GOLD analysis project Ga0209062, IMG submission 187158) | Surface soil microbial communities from Centralia Pennsylvania, which are recovering from an underground coalmine fire - Coalmine... | ecosystem: Environmental > Terrestrial > Soil >...
GATGGCCGCGCTCCATTGCCGCCGCAAGAGCGCGGGCCATCAACGCGGCCCCGACCCCGAGCTTGCGGCAGGATTGCTCCACCGCCAGCGGGCCGAGGATGAGCGCCGGGACGCCCCCGGCGCTGACGTGCCACAACCGCACGGTTCCAACCAGCCGGCCCTTGCGCACGGCCGACAGGCTGAGGCCTTCGGCGGGCGTGCGTCCGTCGCGCAGGCGTTGGCAGGTGCGCATATGGCGGGTCTCGCCAAAGCAGGCATCCAGCAGCGCTTCACGCTGGGCGACGTCGGAAGCACGCTCCGCACGGATCGCGAACGGAGCGCCTTGCGAGGGCAGGGCAACGGCGGTGTTCCGCAAATCGGTCATGGCACGTCAGTCCCCGCTTGGCCGCGACGGCGAAAAGCGCCGCCGGTCCAGGCGTCGTCGGTCAATTCGAATGAAGAAGGGAGGAGCCGGCGGGCCGGCTCCCGGTGCGTCAGGCCGCGGACAATGCCGGGCTCAGATGTGGTAGGTCCTCAAGGGCGGAATGCCGTTGAAGGCCACCGACGAGTAGGTCGACGTATAGGCTCCGGTCCCCTCGATCAGCACCTTGTCGCCGATCTCGAGCGTGACCGGGAGCGGATACGGCATCTTCTCGTACAGCACATCCGCGGAGTCGCAGGTCGGACCGGCGAGCACGCAGGGCGTCATGTCCGCGCCGTCATGCGGGGTGCGGATGGCGTAGCGGATCGACTCGTCCATGGTCTCGGCGAGACCGCCGAACTTGCCGATATCCAGGTACACCCAGCGCACCTCGTCCTCGTCGCTCTTGCGCGAGATCAGCACGACCTCGGACTCGATCACCCCGGCATTGCCGACCATGCCGCGTCCCGGCTCGATGATGGTCTCCGGGATCTGGTTGCCGAAATGCTTGCGCAGCGCGCGGAAGATCGAGCGGCCGTACTGCACGACCGGCGGCACGTCCTTCAGATATTTGGTCGGGAAGCCGCCGCCCATGTTGACCATGGAAAGGCCGATGCCGCGTTCGGCGCAGTCGCGGAACACGGTCGAGGCCATCGCCAGCGCCCGGTCCCACGCCTTCACCTTGCGCTGCTGCGAGCCGACATGGAAGGAGATGCCGCAGGGCTCGAGCCCCAGCCGCTTGGCGAGGTCGAGCACCTCGACCGCCATCTCCGGGTCGCAGCCGAACTTGCGCGACAGCGGCCACTCGGCGCCGGCGCAGTCATAGAGGATGCGGCAGAACACCTTGGCGCCGGGAGCGGCGCGGGCGATCTTCTCGACTTCGGCGGCGCAGTCGACGGCAAACAGGCGAATCCCCAGCGCGAAGGCGCGCGCGATGTCGCGCTCCTTCTTGATGGTGTTGCCATAGGAGATGCGGTCCGGCGTCGCGCCGGCGGCCAGCGCCATCTCGATCTCGGCGACGGTCGCGGTGTCGAAGCAAGAGCCCATCGAGGCGAGCAGCGACAGCACCTCGGGCGCCGGATTGGCCTTCACCGCGTAGAACACGCGGCTGTCCGGCAGCGCCTTGGCAAAGCTCTGATAATTGTCGCGCACGACTTCGAGGTCGACGACGAGGCAGGGCTCGGTGTCGAGACCACGGTTGCGGCGATCGCGCAGGAATTCCCTGATGCGTTCGGTCATAGCACCCTCCAAACGGCCGCCAGCGACAGCGAGCCAGTTCAAAATGTTCTCGGACGGAGGTGCTTCGCCACTGCCGTCGCGATGGAGGCGCGACAGGGCCAAAAACCCCAGACCGAATTGTGCTGCCGTGGATTGGTTGGGAGGGTTCCCGCCCGCTCACCTGGCAATGAAGGACAAGCCTTTTCAGTAGCCCGCGCCGGCGTTGGACTGCCGGTAGAGACCAAAAAAGCCCGCTCCGTCGTTGCTTTAAGTCGCGTCCCCCGTTGAGAGCGGGGTGCGCCGGTTCGCCTCCGGCTGCCAGTCACGGTTGCAAGGAGTGGTGAGACCTTCAACGGCATCCCTTGAGAGAGATGCTGGGCTCTTTCCATTGTCGCTGACGCGAGCGTCCCGACAACTTCAAGTGCCCCTCGGTTCTACCATCCCTTGGCGGCTGTCCGGCCTCTTGTCCGGATACCTACCGACTGACACACGACCACAGGCACGTGCGAAATTGGGCAAGAGTGGAAATAAGCTTTTTGAATCTGGTTCGCAAGAATTTTTTCAGGCTGAGCGCAAATTTCCCTAACGCGAGCTTGCGATCTCGCGCGTGTGAACGTTTGAAGATGAATGGTTGTTAAGTTTTTGCGCGAGAGCTGCACGCTGCGGCAACTCGCTACGTTGCAAGTTGTGCCTGTGCCGCAGCGCTTTCTTGCATCACTTCGTCCTACGCGCGCCGCGTGAAGGGCTCGACGCGCGAGGCGTTGCGGACGAAGGCGATCATCACGAAGACGCCGACCACGAACAGCAGCGCCTGCAGGATGTGCGCGCCGGTGTCGCCGAGATCGAACAGGATCGCGAGTGCCCAGCCGCCGGCAAACGCCGCGCCGAACACTTCAGCGCCGATCAGGATCGCGGCGGAGATCACGGTGACGACGCTCTGCCAGACGATCTGGCGGGAGGCGGGCGAGGGGGCTGGCGAGCTCATGGTCTGTCCTTGCTTGAAGGGCGCAATCTCTCCGAAAAGTGCTGCACTTTCAAGCGCAAAAGGCCCCAAAATGCCCCATCGCGTGCTATAGAAGGCGGCTCATTTGTAAAGCAGCAAAATGGACAATCCTGATGTCAGAGATAGCGCAGACCAAGGTGCTTCCCCAGGCCGACACCAACCCGCTGCTCAAGCCCTGGGAGACGCCGCACCAGACCCCGCCCTTTGACGACATCAAGCCGGAGCATTTTCTCCCCGCCTTCGAGCAGGCTTTCACCGACCATGCGGCTGAGATCACCGCCATCTCCCACGATCCGGCGGCGCCCGACTTCGACAATACGATCACGGCGCTGGAGCGATCGGGCAAGCTGCTCAACAAGGTCTCGGCCGTGTTCTACGATCTGGTGTCGGCGAACTCCAACCCCGAGATCCTCGAGATCGACAAGGAAGTCTCGTTGCGGATGGCGCGGCACTGGAATCCGATCATGATGAACGGCGTGCTGTTTGGGCGCATCGCGCTTCTGCACGACAACCGCGCCGGCTTGAAGCTGTCTCCCGAGCAGATGCGGCTCCTGGAGCGCACCTACACCCGCTTCCACCGCTCCGGCGCCGGCCTCTCCGAAGACGGCAAGAAACGGATGGCCGAGATCAATGAGCGCCTGGCCCAGCTCGGCACCACCTTCAGCCACCATCTGCTGGCCGACGAGCAGGAGTGGGTCCTGGAGCTCACCGAAGCCGACTATGCCGGCCTCTCCGACACCTTCATCGCCGCGGCCAAAGCCGCCGCCGAGGAGCGCGGCATGGCCGGCAAGGCCATCGTGACGCTGTCGCGCTCCTCCGTGGAGCCGTTCCTGCAGAGCTCCGAGCGCCGCGACCTCCGGGAGAAGGTTTACAAGGCCTTCATTGCCCGCGGCGACAACGGCAATGCCAACGACAACAGCGCCGTCATCGGCGAGATCCTGGAGCTGCGCGAGGCCAGTGCCAAGCTCCTGGGCTACCCGACCTTCGCGGCCTATCGCCTGGAGGACTCCATGGCCAAGACGCCGGAGGCGGTGCGGAGCCTGCTCGAGCGGGTCTGGCGGCCGGCCCGGGCGCGGGCGCTCGCCGACCGCGACGAGATGCAGGCGCTGATCGCGGAGGAGGGCGCCAACTTCAAGCTCGCCGCCTGGGACTGGCGCTACTACGCCGAAAAGCTGCGGCAGCGGAAGGCCAATTTCGACGACGCGGCGATCAAGCCCTACCTGCCGCTCGAGGCCATGATCGCGGCCGCCTTCGACTGCGCCACCCGCCTGTTCGGAATCACCTTCGCCGAGCGCAAGGATGTGCCGGTGTGGCATCCGGACGTCCGGGTCTGGGAGGTGCGGGACGCCGCGGGCGCCCACAAGGCGCTGTTCTATGGCGACTACTTTGCCCGCTCCTCAAAGCGCTCCGGCGCCTGGATGACCTCGCTGCGCGACCAGCAGAAGCTCGACGGCGAGGTGGCGCCTTTGATCATCAATGTCTGCAATTTCGCCAAGGGCGCCGAGGGCCAGCCCTCGCTGCTGTCGCCGGACGAGGCGCGGACGCTGTTCCACGAATTCGGCCACGGGCTGCATGGCATGCTGTCGAACGTGGTCTATCCCTCGCTGTCGGGCACCTCGGTCTTCACCGACTTCGTCGAATTGCCGTCCCAGCTCTACGAGCACTGGCAGGAGCGTCCCGAGGTGCTGCAGAAATTCGCCCGGCACTACCAGACCGGCGAGCCGCTGCCGGAGGACCTGCTGCAGCGGTTCCTCGCCGCGCGAAAATTCAACCAGGGTTTTGCCACCGTGGAGTTCGTCGCCTCGGCCCTGCTCGATCTCGAATTCCACACCCAGCCGGCCGCCGCCATCAAGGACGTGCATGCATTCGAGCGGGCCGAGCTGGACAAGATCGGCATGCCCGAGGAGATCGCGATGCGGCACCGGCCGCAGCAATTCGGCCATGTCTTCTCCTCCGGCTATTATGCCGCCGGCTATTACAGCTACATGTGGTCGGAGGTGATGGATGCCGACGCCTTCGGTGCCTTCGAGGAGGCCGGCAATATCTTCGATCCGGCGGTGGCAAAACGCTTGCACGACGACATTTATTCGAGCGGCGGCTCGGTCGATCCGGAGAAAGCCTACATCGCCTTCCGTGGCCGCGAGCCCGAGCCCGACGCGCTGCTCCGCCGCCGCGGGCTGCTCGAAGCGGCGAAGGCGGCATGATTTTCGGAGCTCGATGCCAGCTTCGCCCCGCCTGCGGGGAGAGGCCGACGCGCGGAACGCGCGGCGGGTGAGGGGGACTCTCCGCGGACTCTGCTGGCTTCCGAATATGCGGAAGCAGCCCCTCACCCCGACCCTCTCCCCGTGAAGGACGGGGAGAGGGAGCACGAGCACCTCCCGTTGCCTCACAGCGTCCTGATCAGCGGCAGGAAAAAGATCGCGATATTGATGGTGAAGCCGATGTTCCAGAGGATCGAGCGCAGCCGAGGGCGGTTGCCGACATAGGTCAGGACATAGGCGATCCGCACGATCAGGAACAGGATCGCGAGCTCGTTGATCAAATTCTGCGGCGCTTCGCGGAATTCGGCGAGCAGCACGGCGGCCGCAAAGAACGGGAACGCCTCGATGCCGTTCTGGTGGGCCCCGAGGGCGCGCGCCCGGATCGCGTCCTCGTAGAACGCCGGATCGCGCGGCTTGGCGTTGTCATATTCGCGGTGGGATAGCCATTTGATCGGAACGATCGTCAGCAGATAAAGCGCCACGGTGGCGAAAACGCAGTATTCGGCGATCGTCATCTGCCACCCTTTTCGAAGTTGCGGGAGACTATCCAATCGCGCCTCGGCTTGACAAGGATGGTCCGACGCGCCAAGCCACGCGAGGCCAATGACGGATGCCGATTAGGATACCATGACAGTTGTCCTCCCGATGCAAAGCGCCAAGTTCGCAGCCGAGCCCAGCCCGCCGCGTGTCGGCGTGCTACTGGTCAATCTCGGGACGCCGGATACGGCGAACGCGGCCGGCGTGCGGGTCTACCTCAAGGAATTTCTGTCCGATCCCCGCGTGATCGAGGACCAGGGCCTGCTTTGGAAGGTCATCCTCAACGGCATCATCCTGCGCAGGCGCCCCCGCGCCAAGGCGCGCGACTACCAGAAGATCTGGAACGACGAGAACAACGAATCCCCGCTGAAGACGATCACGCGCTCGCAGGCCGAGAAGCTCGCTTCGGCGATCGCCGATCGCAAGCATGTCGTGGTCGATTGGGCGATGCGCTACGGCAATCCGTCGATCCTCAGCCGGATCGAGGCGCTCACCGCGCAGGGGTGCGACCGCCTGCTGCTGGTGCCGCTCTATCCGCAATATTCCGCAGCGACGTCAGCGACCGTCTGCGACGAGGCGTTCCGGGTGCTGACGCGCCTGCGCGCGCAACCGACGCTGCGCGTGACGCCGCCTTACTACAACGATCCCGATTATATCGAGGCGCTCGCGGTCTCGATCAATGCGCACCTTGCGACGCTGCCGTTCAAGCCGGAGATGATCCTGGCCTCCTATCACGGCATGCCGAAAGCCTATGTCGATGCCGGCGATCCCTATCCCGTGCATTGCGCGGCGACGACGGAGGCGTTGCGCAAGCGGCTTGGCCTTGGGCCGGATAAACTGCTGATGACCTTCCAGTCGCGCTTCGGCAGAGACGAGTGGCTGCAGCCCTACACCGACAAGACGGTGGAGCGCCTGGCGAAAGAGGGCGTCAAGCGCGTTGCCGTGGTGACGCCGGGCTTTGCCGCCGATTGCCTGGAAACGCTGGAGGAGATCGCCGGCGAGAACGCGGAGATCTTCAAGCACAATGGCGGCGAGGAGTTTTCCGCCATCCCCTGCCTCAACGACAGCGATCCCGGCATGGATGTGCTCCGCCAATTGGTGCTGCGCGAGTTGCAGGGCTGGATTTGATCCCTTCCCGCCGCGTTCGGCAGTGCATAGCTATTTGAGCAACCAGAACAACCGGTGAACCGGTGCTGGTCATCGCCAGACAAAACGACGGGCCCTGCAAGGCCTTCGGGAATGTGCGCGGGCTGGTGCCCGCCTGGGAGGATCCATGTTGTCCGGTTTCGATGTTTTCGCGATCGTTCTCGTGCTGCTTGTCGTCGTTACGCTGTTCGCCGGCATCAAAACGGTGCCGCAGGGTTATGACTGGACCATCGAGCGCTTCGGCAAATACACCCGCACGCTCAGGCCGGGCCTCAATCTGATCGTGCCCTATTTCGATCGCGTCGGCCGCAAGATGAATATGATGGAGCAGGTGATCGGCATTCCCCAGCAGGAGGTGATCACCAAGGACAACGCGACCGTCACGGTCGATGGCGTCGCCTTCTTCCAGGTCTTCGAGGCGGCGCGCGCCAGCTACGAGGTCGCCAATCTCGAGAACGCGATCACCGTGCTCACCATGACCAACATCCGCTCGGTGATGGGCTCGATGGATCTCGACCAGGTGCTGTCGCATCGCGACGAGATCAACGAGCGCTTGTTGCGCGTGGTCGACGCCGCCGTCTCGCCCTGGGGCGTCAAGGTCAACCGCATCGAGATCAAGGACATCGTGCCGCCGGCCGATCTCGTCGAAGCGATGGGCCGGCAGATGAAGGCCGAGCGCGTCAAGCGCGCCGACATCCTCCAGGCCGAAGGCCAGCGGCAGTCCGATATCCTGCGCGCCGAGGGCGCCAAGCAGAGCCAGATCCTGCAGGCTGAGGGCCGGCGCGAGGCCGCCTTCCGCGATGCCGAGGCGCGCGAGCGTTCCGCCGAGGCGGAGGCCAAGGCGACGCAGATGGTCAGTGAGGCCATCGCGAAGGGCGACGTCGCGGCGTTGAACTATTTCATCGCCGACAAATACATCAAGGCGTTCGGCCAACTCGCGGACTCGCCGAACCAGAAGGTGATCATGCTGCCGCTGGAAGCGACGGGGATGCTGGCCTCGCTCGCCGGCATTGGCGAGATCGCGAAGGCGACGTTTGGCGAGAGCGCGGTCTCTGCCGCCGCCGCCGCGCGCCGCGGCTCGGTGCCATCGGCCGGCGCAACGCCGCCCGCGGTGCCGCCGAAGGCATAGCTTCATTGGAGGACGTGTCGTGTCCGAGATGTTCGTCACGCTGGGTACCTGGAACTGGCTGATCTTCGGCTTCATCCTGATGGCGCTCGAATTGGCCGCGCCCGGCGTGTTCCTGTTCTGGCTCGGGCTCGCGGCTCTGCTGGTCGGATTGTTTTCATTTGGCTTGCATCCGTCCTGGCAGACGCAGCTCCTGATGTTTGCGCTGTTCGCCGCCTGCGCCGTGCCGGTCTGGCGGAGGCTCGCGCTCGGCTCACGCAGGACCGACGATGCCAACGCCTTTCTCAACCGTCGCGCGGAAGCGCTGGTCGGACGCGTGTTCACGCTGGACAAGCCGATCGTCGACGGCGCCGGCACGGTCCGTGTCGACGACACGGTGTGGCGGGTTGCTGGCCCCGACACGCCCGCCGGCAGCCGGGTGCGCGTGGTGCATGCGGATGGTGCGAACCTGACAGTCGCCGCGATGTAGTTTCTTGCCTCGCCCCGTTTGCGGGGAGAGGCCGACGCGAAGCGGCGGGTGAGGGGCTGCATCCAAGAGTCGTGCTCGCGGATAGAGCCCCTCACCCCGACCCTCTCCCCGTGAAGGTGTTCAGAAGGACGGGGAGAGGGAGCACATCGAGCGTCGCATCTGGCTTCAATCTCCCTCGCGCTTGCGCCACCGCTCCGCAAAGCGATGCAGCGGCAGGAAGGTCTCGCACAGCTCGCGGCCGAGCGGGGTGAGGCCGTAGCCTTCCGCTGGCACCAGCTCGACAAACCCGGCCTCGCGCAGCTCGGTGAGGCGGGCCTGCAGGATCGTTGGCGAGGCGTCGTCACAGGCGGTGCGCAGAGCGCGCGAGGTCAGCCGCTCGCTGCGCAGCTCCCACAGGATGCGCAAGGTCCAGCGCCGGCTCAACAGGTCGAGCAGCAGCATGATCGGTCGGCCGGTGCGCGAGCCGCGCACGTTGCGTCGTTTTGGGACTTGCCTGGCCAATCTGGCCTCCTTGCCGGGTTGCTACGGATATTGTAGCGTGTCGCTACATTTATTGTAGCAGAGGAGCCGGCCATGTCAGCACGTATGTCAGGTCATATCTCACGCATCGCGCCGCTCGATCCTCCTTACGCGTCCGACATCCAGGACCAGTTCGACCGGATCATGCGCGGCGCGCCGCCCCTGATGCTGTTCCGCGTCATTGCCGGCCATGCCAGGGCCTGGGAGAAATTCCGGGCCGGCAGCCTGCTCGACCGCGGCCCATTGCCGCTGCGCGAGCGGGAGATCGTGATCGATCGGACCTGCGCGCTCAACGGATGCGAATATGAGTGGGGCGTGCATGTCGCGATCTTTGCCGCACCGGCCGGCCTCGATGCGGCGCAGGTCCGGGCCACGGTGCTGGAGGGCAGCGATGCACCATGCTGGTCCGATGCGGAGCAGGCGCTGATTGCCGCGGTCGACGCGCTGCATCACCGTGCGACCTGGACGGACGCGGAATTCGCAGGCTTGAGGGCGCATTACGACGAGGACAAGATTCTCGAGATCATCCTGCTGTGCGGCTTCTATCGCACGGTGTCGTATCTGGCGAACGGGCTGGCGCTGCCGCTGGAGGAGAACGCGGCGCGGTTTCCGCTGCGATAGCTGGTGGCCGCATCCCCTGCCTCGCCCCGCCTGCGGGGAGAGGCCGGATCGCATGCCAGATGCGATCCGGGTGAGGGGGCTCTCCAAGCGCTGAGCTCGCGGAGAAAGCCCCTCACCCCGACCCTCTCCCCGTGAAGGACGGGGCGAGGGAGAGGTTACGCCACGCCCGCCCGCAACAGATCGTGCAGATGCAGGATCCCGACCGGCTTGTTCGCCTCCGTCACGATCAGCGTGGTGATCTTCACCGAATTGAGCAGTTCGATCGCTTCGCTCGCGAGCGAGTTGGCTTCGATGACCTTGGGATTCCTGGTCATGATGTCGTCGACCAGAGCGGTCATCAGGTCGGGCCGCATCTTCCGGCGCAAATCGCCGTCGGTGATGATGCCCGCGATCTCGCCGCGCTCGTCCACGATGGCGACGCAGCCGAACCCCTTGGCGGACATCTCGACCAGCGCGTCCGACATTCTGGTGCCGAGCGGCTTCAGCGGCACCTCGTCGCCGGTATGCATCAGGTCGCTGGTGTGCTTGAGCATCGCCCCCAGCTTGCCGCCGGGATGGAAATTGGCGAACTGGCGCGCGGTGAAGCCGCGGCTTTCGAGCAGTGCAATGGCGAGGGCGTCGCCGATCGCCGCCTGCATCAAAGTCGAGGTGGTGGGCGCCAGATTGTGCGGGCAGGCCTCGCGCACCTTGGGCAGCTCGAGAGCGATGCGGGCAGCCATGCCCAGCGAGGACTCGGCATTCGAGGTCACCGCGATCATCGGGATCGCAAAGCGCGCGGAATAATTCACCAGGGTCTTCAGCTCCGGCTGCTCGCCGGACCATGACAGCGCGACGATGACGTCGTCGGGCGTGATCATGCCGAGGTCGCCATGGCCGGCTTCGGCGGCGTGCACGAAGAAGGCCGGTGTGCCGGTCGAGGCCAGGGTTGCGGCGATCTTGCGCGCGACGTGGCCCGACTTGCCGAGCCCGGTGACGATGACGCGCCCCTTGGCGTTGCGGATCAGCTGGACGGCTTCGGCAAATGCCGCGCCGAGCGTCCCCTGCAGCGCCGCGACGATCGCGGCAATGCCGCCGCTTCCGACCTCCAGCGTGCGCAGCGCCGATTGCACGGCGGCGCTGGCGTTGTCGGATGATGTCGCCATCAGCGGTTTCGAATGAGCCATATCGCTGTCCAGGGGAAGGTGGGCCATCGGGCCATTTCGCAAATCTTAACACGCGCGCCGGCCGGTGGCGACGCGGGCAAGACCCTCAACGGGTCATTAACCATAATTGTTTTAACTCCATTAACGCCCCCCTCCGCAAGGCGTCCGTGCCGGGCGGAAGGGGGCCCTTTAAGCGCATGAATTTGTTGGGGTTCCAAAATCGTGACGGCAAGGCCAGCCCGGGGCCGAAGGAGCTGCGCGCTGCTCTGGCGCGCCAGCCTCGGCTGCCTGTGGCTGGCCGTCCTCGATCCATCTGCAGCGCGCGCCCAGACGCTGACCTCCGACCTCTTCAACCCGCAGCGCGGCGCCTTCGTGCCGGCGCAGCAGATGCCGTTCCGCAAGACCGGCGACGTCTCCACCGCCGACGATCCGGCTGCCTCGCCCGGCACGCCGCTCAATCCCGGCCAGCCGCTGGGCCAGGCCGCGCCGTCGCAGGTCGGCGTCCCCAATGATGGGCTGCAGGCCCCGAGCGGCATCGGCGACTCCGGCTTTGATGCGCTGAACCGCAATCGCAAGCCGCCTAAATACTATCCGGGGCAGGCCAGGCCAAAGCCGTCGCCCGGCCCCGGCACGCCGCCGCCTCCGCCGCCGCAGGTCAATGCGGTCGGAGACCTGCGCCTTTCCATTCCGCCCTCCGACAGCGCCAACAGGCCGCCGGTCGCGCCCGGCATGGCCGGCACGGTGCCGGGCCAGCCGCAGCGGCGCCGGCTCAAGGTCGATGACGATCCGTTCGGCGCAGTCGGCGATTATGCCGGTCCCTTCCTGATCAAGTCGGCGGTCGAGCTCTCCGGCGGCTACGACACCAATCCGGGCCGTCTCAACGAGCCGCATGGCTTGCCGTTCTGGGTGGTGGCGCCGGAGTTTCTCGCCGTCTCCAACTGGGAGCGGCACGCGCTGGTCGCCGACCTGCGCGGCTCCTTCACAGGCTATGGCGGCACGCTGCCCACGACCATCGACGGCGGGCCGTCCCCCGCGCCGGTCAATGTCGACCATCCCGACTTCACCGGCCACGTCGACGGCCGGCTCGACGTCAGCAACGACACCGACATCACCGGCCAGCTCCGCCTGCGCGCCGCGATCGACAATCCCGGCAGCCCCAACGTGCAGGTCGGCCTGGCGAGCTATCCGGTCTACACCACGGTCGGCTCGACGGTCGGCTTCGACCAGCGCTTCAACCGGCTCACGATCTCGGCCGGCGGCACCATCGACCGCACCGACTACCAGAATTCAAGGCTCACCGACGGCGAGGTCACGAGCAATGGCGACCGCAACTTCACCCAATATGGCGGCGTGGGGCGCGTCTCCTACGAGGTGCTGCCGGGGCTGAAGCCGTTTGCGGAAGTCGAAGGCGACACAAGGGTGCATGACGAGCAGTTCGATCGCAACGGCTATCAGCGCGATTCCTCCGGCGGCTATGCCAAGGCCGGCACGACCTTCGAGTTCACGCGGCTGCTGACCGGCGAGGTCTCGATCGGATACGAGGCGCGCAACTATGTCGATCCCAGGCTGAGCCGGCTGGAAGGCATGCTCGTGGCGTCCTCGCTGGTCTGGACCGCGACGCCGCTGACCACGGCGAAGTTCAACTCCGACACCCAGATCGCCGAGACCACGCTGGCGGGCTCGCCGGGCGTGCTGGTACACACCTACACCTTCGAGGTCGACCACGATTTCCGCCGCTGGCTCACCGGTATCGGCAAATTCACCTACGGCACATACGACTACCAGGGCGCGGACCGCAACGACACGACCTATTCGATCGAAGGCGACATCATCTACAAGATGACACGCTACCTCTGGCTCAAGGGTACCGTGCGCCACGACATCCTGGATTCGAACGCGGTGAACGCGAGCTCGAAGGCGACGGTGGTGACGCTCGGCGTGCGGCTGCAGAATTAGTTAGGGGCGACGCGCCGCATATTCAGTCGTCATGCCCCGCGCATGCGGGGCATCCCGTACGCCACGGCTTGGCCGCATATAACTCCGGTCTCTGGAATACTGGGTCACCCGCTTTCACGGGTGACGACAGTTATCGCGCGGCGCTCTTACCGCGGCAGGTCGGTGCGACCCATCAGGAACTTGTCGATGGCCTGGGCGCACAGGCGCCCCTCGCGGATCGCCCACACCACGAGCGACTGTCCCCGCCGCATGTCGCCGGCCGAGAACACGTTCGGGCGCGAGGTCTGGTAGTCCGCGGTGTTGGCGCGGACGTTGCCGCGCTGGTCGAGCTCGATGCCGAGCAGCTTCAACAGGCCCTCGTGCACGGGATGCACGAAGCCCATAGCGAGCAGGACGAGATCGGCCTGGAGCTCGAACTCGGTGCCGGGCAGCGGCTTGAACTTGTCGTCGACCCGCACGCAATGCAGCTTTGCCACCTTGCCGTCGATCCCGGTGAAGCTCTGCGTCAGAACGGCGTAGTCGCGCGCAGCGCCTTCGGCCTGGCTCGAGGAGGTGCGCATCTTGACCGGCCAGTTCGGCCAGGTCAGGCCCTTGTTCTCGCGCTCGGGCGGTGCCGGCATGATCTCGAGCTGGGTGACGGTCTTCGCGCCCTGCCGGAACGAGGTGCCGATGCAGTCAGAGCCGGTATCGCCGCCGCCGATCACGACGACATGCTTGTCGGTGGCGAGGATCTCGGCGCCGGTGATCGGCTCCTGTCCGACGCGGCGGTTCTGCTGCGGCAGGAAGTCCATCGCGAAATGGATGCCGGCGAGATCGCGGCCGGGGATCGGCAGATCGCGCGGGGCTTCCGCGCCGCCGGTCAGCGCCAGCGCGTCATAGTCGTCGAGCATCACGCGCGGATCGACCGCGCCGTCGCCGGAGCCGCCGACATGGGCGCCATAGTGGAACACCACGCCTTCCCCCTCCATCTGGGCGATGCGGCGGTCGATATAGTGCTTCTCCATCTTGAAGTCGGGAATGCCGTAGCGCAAAAGCCCGCCGGCCTTGGCGAATTTCTCGAACACATGCACCTCATGGCCGGCGCGCGCGAGCTGCTGCGCGCAGGCAAGTCCCGCCGGGCCGGAGCCGATCACGGCGACCTTCTTGCCGGTCTTGACCGACGGCGTCTCCGGCTTGATCCAGCCGTTCTCCCAGGCGCGGTCGACGATCGCGCATTCGATCGTCTTGATGGTGACGGGGTTGTCGTCGATGTTGAGCGTGCAGGAGGCCTCGCAGGGCGCGGGGCAGATGCGGCCGGTGAATTCGGGAAAATTGTTGGTCGAGTGCAGGTTGCGCGCGGCCTCTTCCCAGTTGCCCTGATAGACCAGGTCGTTGAAGTCGGGGATCTGGTTGTTGACCGGGCAGCCGGGCGTGCCGGGCTGAACCGAGCCGGTGCCGTGGCAATAGGGGATGCCGCAATTCATGCAGCGCGCGGCCTGGTCGCGCGTTTCCTTCTCCGTCAGGGGAATGACGAATTCGTTGTAGTGCTTGATGCGCTCGACCACCGGCGCGTATTTGCGGTCGTGGCGATCGATTTCCAGAAAACCCGTGACCTTGCCCATTAACCCAACAACCCCTGCAGAATTCTGTTCTGGCCTCATGGTTCGAGACGGCGCTGCGCGCCTCCTCACCATGAGTAACAACTATCTCCCGTCATCCCGAGGAGCGGCGCGAGCGCCGCGTCTCGAAGGATGAAGGCCCGGATGACTTACGCCCCGATCGCGATCTTCGGCTCGGCGTCGGCATTGGCCTGCATCTCGCGCAGCGCACGCCGGTACTCGACCGGCATCACCTTGCGGAACTTCGGCAGCGATTCCTTCCAATTGCCGAGGATCTCGGCGGCGCGCTTGGAGCCCGTCGCCTTGGCATGGCGCGTGATCAGGACATGCAGCCGCTCGACGTCGCTGTCGAGCAGGTTCTTGAACACGTCGACCTTGCCATGCGCCTCGAGATCGCCGGACAGCCCGTAGACGCTTTCGTTGACCATCTCCTCCGACAGCACCGGCTCGAGCTCGACCATCGAGAGATTGCACAGCTTCTCGAAGTCGCCGGCCTCGTCCAGCACATAGGCGATGCCGCCGGACATGCCGGCCGCGAAGTTGCGGCCGGTCTTGCCGAGCACCACCACGATGCCGCCGGTCATGTATTCGCAGCAGTGATCGCCCGCGCCCTCGACCACCGCGACCGCGCCGGAGTTGCGCACGGCAAAACGCTCGCCGGCGATGCCGCGGAAATAGCATTCACCTTCGATCGCGCCATACAGCACGGTGTTGCCGACGATGATCGATTCCTCCGGCACGATGCCGCCGTTGCGCGGCGGCTTGACGATGATCTTGCCGCCGGAGAGGCCTTTGCCGACATAGTCGTTGCCTTCGCCTTCGAGATCGAAGGTGACGCCGCGCGCGAGCCAGGCGCCGAAGGCCTGGCCGGCGGTACCCTTGAATGAGACCTGGATGGTGTCGTTCGGCAGGCCCGCATGGCCGTAGATCTTGGCCACCGTGCCCGACAGCATGGCGCCGGCGGAACGGTCGGTGTTGTTGATCTCGGCGTCGAACTTCACCGGCGCACCGCGGTCGAGCGCGGGCTTGGCCTTCTCGATCAGCTTGCGGTCGAGCACGGCGTCCAGATGATGGTTCTGGGCCTCGGAGCGATAGATCTTCTGGCCCTTCGCCTCCTTCTGCCGCACAAACAGCTTGGAGAAGTCGAGGCCTTTCGCTTTCCAGTGCGCGACCAGCGAGGTCTGGTCGAGCATCTGGGTCTGGCCGACCATCTCGTTGAAGGAGCGGTAGCCGAGGCTCGCCATGATCTCCCGCACCTCTTCGGCGACGAAGAAGAAGTAGTTGATCACATGCTCGGGCTGGCCGGTGAAGCGCTTGCGCAGCACAGGGTCCTGCGTCGCAACGCCCACCGGGCAGGTGTTGAGATGGCACTTGCGCATCATGATGCAGCCGGCCGCAATCAAGGGCGCGGTGGCGAAGCCGAATTCGTCGGCCCCGAGCAGCGCCCCGATCACGACGTCGCGGCCGGTGCGGAAGCCGCCGTCGACCTGCACCGTGATGCGGCTGCGCAGCCGCTCGCGCACCAGCGTCTGGTGGGTTTCGGCTAGGCCGATCTCCCAGGGCGAGCCGGCGTGCTTGATCGAGGTCAGCGGCGAGGCACCGGTGCCGCCCTCGAAGCCCGCAATGGTGACATGGTCGGCGCGGGCCTTGGCAACACCTGCGGCCACCGTGCCGACGCCGATCTCGGAGACGAGCTTCACCGAGACCTGTCCGTCCGGATTGACGTTCTTCAGGTCGTAGATCAGCTGCGCCAGGTCCTCGATCGAATAGATGTCGTGGTGCGGCGGCGGCGAGATCAGGCCGACGCCCGGCGTCGAGTGGCGCACCTTGGCGATGGTGGCATCGACCTTGTGGCCCGGCAGCTGGCCGCCTTCGCCGGGCTTGGCGCCCTGCGCCATCTTGATCTGCATCATGTCGGAATTGACGAGATATTCCGTCGTGACGCCGAAGCGGCCGGAGGCCACCTGCTTGATCGCCGAGCGCATGGAATCGCCGTTCGGCAGCGGCTTGAAGCGGTCGGCTTCCTCGCCGCCCTCGCCGGTATTCGACTTGCCGCCGATCCGGTTCATGGCGATGGCAAGCGTGGTGTGCGCCTCGCGCGAGATCGAGCCGAAGCTCATCGCGCCCGTTGCAAAACGCTTGACGATGTCCTTGGCCGGCTCGACCTGGTCGAGCGGGACGGGCTTGCGCTTGTCCTCTTCCGCCGTCTTGAGGCGGAACAGCCCGCGTAGCGTCAGCAGCCGCTCGGACTGCTCGTTGAGGATTTTCGCAAAGGCGCGGTAGCGGTCCTTGGAGTTGCCGCGCACCGCGTGCTGCAGGGTCGCGACCGACTCGGCGGTCCAGGCATGATCCTCGCCACGGGTGCGGTAGGCATATTCGCCGCCGACATCGAGCGCGCTCTTGTAGACCAGCGCCTCGCCGAAAGCGTCGCTATGCCGGCGCACCGATTCTTCCGCGATTTCGTTCAGCCCCACGCCCTCGATACGGGTATGGGTGCCGGCGAAATATTTCGCGACGAAATCGGCCTTCAGCCCCACGGCATCGAAGATCTGCGCGCCGCAATAGGACTGGTAGGTCGAGATGCCCATCTTGGACATGACCTTCAGGAGGCCCTTGCCGATCGACTTGATGTAGCGCTTGACGAGCTCATAGTCGTCGAGCGCGGTCGGCAGTCGGTCCTTCATCGCGATGATGGTCTCGAAGGCGAGATAGGGGTTGATCGCCTCCGCGCCATAGCCGGCCAGGCAGGCGAAATGATGCACCTCGCGCGGCTCGCCGGATTCGACGACGATGCCGACCGAGGTGCGAAGCCCGACGCGGATCAGGTGGTGATGCACGGCCGCGCAGGCGAGCAGCGATGGGATCGGGATCCGGTCGGTGCCCACCATGCGGTCGGACAGGATGATGATGTTGACGCCTTCGCGCACGGCGGCTTCGGCGCGCGCGCACAGCTCGTCCAGCACCTGCTCCATGCCCGAGGCGCCGAGGCCGGCATGGAAGGTGGTGTCGATGGTGCGTGACTTGAAATGGCTGTCGCCGACCTCGGAGATCGAGCGGATCTTTTCCAGGTCCGCATCGGTCAGGATCGGCTGGCGCACCTCGAGCCGCTTGGTGGATGCGAGCCCTTGCAGATCGAACAGGTTCGGCCGCGGCCCGATGATCGAGACGAGGCTCATGACGAGCTCCTCGCGGATCGGGTCGATCGGCGGGTTGGTCACCTGCGCGAAATTCTGCTTGAAGTAGGTGAAGAGCTGCTTCGGCTTGTCCGACAGCGCCGAGACCGGCGTGTCGTTGCCCATCGAGCCGGTCGCCTCCTCGCCGGTGGAGGCCATCGGCGTCATCAGGATGTTGATGTCTTCCTGGGTGTAGCCGAAGGCCTGCTGCAGGTCGAGCAGCGGCAAATTGGAGCGCACGCCCTTGGCCGGCGCGTCCTTGAGGTCCTCGAGCACGATCTGGGTGCGGTCGAGCCACTCCTGATACGGATGGCTGTTCGACAGCGAGGCCTTGATCTCGTCGTCGGGGATCAGCCGGCCCTGCTCGAGGTCGACCAGCAGCATCTTGCCGGGCTGCAGCCGCCACTTGGTGACGATCTCGTCCTCCGGAATTTTCAGCACGCCCATTTCGGACGCCATCACGATGCGGTCGTCCCTGGTGACGAGATAGCGCGCCGGCCGCAGGCCGTTGCGGTCGAGCGTCGCGCCGATCTGGCGGCCGTCGGTGAAGGCAATCGCGGCCGGGCCGTCCCACGGCTCCATCAGCGCCGCGTGATATTCGTAGAAGGAGCGGCGCTCTTTATCCATCAGCGGATTGGCGGCCCAGGCCTCCGGGATCATCATCATCACCGCATGCGGCAGCGAGTAGCCGCCCTGCACCAGGAATTCGAGCGCATTGTCGAAGCAGGCGGTGTCGCTCTGGCCTTCATAGGAGATCGGCCACAGGCGGCTGATGTCCTTGCCGTAGAGTTCGGACGAGACCGAGGCCTGGCGCGCCGCCATCCAGTTGACGTTGCCGCGCAGCGTGTTGATCTCGCCATTATGGGCGATCATGCGGTAGGGATGCGCCAGCGACCAGGTCGGGAAGGTGTTGGTCGAGAAACGCTGATGCACCAGCGCCAGCGCGCTCTCGAAATCCGCCTCGTGCAGGTCGGGATAATACTTGCCGAGCTGGTCGGCGAGGAACATGCCCTTGTAGATCACGGTGCGGCAGGAGAACGAGCAGGGATAATAGCCGGCGCCGCCGCGGTCGCGGCGCTGGTAGATCGCCTGCGAGATCGACTTGCGCAGGATGTAGAGCTTGCGCTCGAACTCGTCCTCGGTCTTGGCAGCGCCGTTGCGGCCGATGAAGACCTGCATATGGGTCGGCTCGGTCGGCTTCACCGTCTCGCCAAGCGAGGAATTGTCGGTCGGCACGTCGCGCCAGCCGAGCAGCATCAGGCCTTCGGCCTTGATCTGGTCGGCGATGATCGACTGAATCACCTTCCGCCACGCCGCGTCCTTCGGCATGAACAACGCGCCGATGGCATAGTGGCCCGGCTCGGGCAGCTGAAAGCCGATCTCGGCGGCCTTGCGCTTGAAGAAGGCATGCGGGATCTGCACCAGGATGCCGGCGCCGTCGCCGGCGCGCGGGTCGGCGCCGACAGCGCCGCGGTGCTCGAGGTTGCAGAGAATGTTGAGCGCGTCGGAGACGATCTGATGCGACTTCTTGCCCTTGATGTTGGCGATGAAGCCGACGCCGCAGGAATCCTTCTCCAGCGAGAGGTCGTACAGGCCTTCCGCCGGCGGGCGCCAGTCATGCTCGCGCGTCTCGGCCGGTTTCGAGTTGCAAGCCGCCTGCGATGCATCGCTCAAAATGTTCTGGCGCTCGAATTCCAACCCGCTCATTTTGTCCTCTCAGTCCGGCAGTCCGGCTGGTGCTCACCGTCCGGCGCACCTTTGGCGTCCTGCGGCACCCTGATCAAGGGCCACCGCTCGTCCTCCGCGAGCCGGATTTTTTCGCTTTCAGGCGGCCCGTTCAGCGTCCCCTTTGAACGGCTTTGCCTGCACTTTTTCCGGCGCAAAAGCGCCGGATCTTCGTTGCAATCCTCGTGCCGGGATTGCTCCAGATTTAAGACAGTGAGACTGTCCTACCACCGACCATGCCAAACTTTTTACTATCACACAAGCGCGTGAAAGTCGCCGCTCGCCTGACGGGAGCGCAGGTCAAGTTTTGAGAGCCCCCAGGCTTTTTTCCCTTCGAGCCCCGGACAGAGCGCGAAGCCTTGCTTTTGAGCCACTGGAGCAAGCTCGTCCAGCAAGGGATCTGGGCGCGCCTCGGATTTGAGGCAAACGCGCCGCGATGTGGCCCAAGGACCGCCGAAATCCCCAATGACCCTTAACGCATGGGCTCGCTGGGGGCTCAAGTGGAGCAAGAGAGCAATGAAGCTGCTCGCAGGGTGTGTCGTCTCGGCGGGATTGGTCCTCGCGGGCTTTTCCGCCAACGCGCAAAAGCTGGAATCTCATGGCGCGGGACAGTCGCCCTACCAGAACGTGTCCGATTTCGAGGAGCCCTATGGCGGCATGCCGCCGGCGCCGCCGCCTTATGGCGCACCGCCACTGGCGCCCTATGGCGCCCCGCCGGCCTATGGGCCGCCCGGCGTGCCTTACGGCTACGAGCCCGCGCTGATGCCGCCGCATGAGGTCTATGCGGTGTTGCGTGAGAACGGCTTCCTGCCGCTCGGCATCCCGCGCCGGCAAGGCTTTACCTACGAGATTGCGGCCATGGATGCGGGCGGCGAGGATGGGCATCTGGTGATCGACGGCCGTAACGGTCGGATCCTCCGCTTCATGCCGGCGTCGCCCTGGGGCCGACCCCATGCGTCCGAGCTGACCGGGCCCTATGGCGCGCAGGCGGCGTTGCCGCCGCCGACCGTGGTGCGCGGATTGCGTCCGCCGGCTCCGATTCCCCATGTCGCCAGCCGCGATGTCGCCAGCCGCCCGGTTCCATTGCCTGCGCCGAAGCCGCCCACGACCGCCGCCGCGCAGCCCCAGGCGCAGCCGCATGCCAGCGCTGCTGCGCCGCTACCGGCCGCTGCCGGCGCCATCGTCGAGGCGAAGCCGCAGCCGGTGGTCAAGCCAACTCAGGACATGCCGCCGGTGCAGGTGCTGGAGTAGCGAGCCTCAAGGCAATGTCATTCCGGGGGCGTCGCGACAGCGACGAACCCGCAATCCAGAGGTTGTGGCGCGAGATTCCGGGTTCGCCTCTTCGAGGCGCCCCGGAATGACGGAGCAAAGAAACGCCCCGGTCTCCCGGGGCGTTTCTCATTGACTGAATCGGTGGGGATCAGGCGGCGGCCTTCTCGGCCGAGCCGGTGGTCACCTGCGCGGGCTCCACGGCGCCGCCGATCGGAATCTGGCGGGGCTTCTTGGCCTCGGGAATTTCACGCACGAGGTCGACATGGAGCAGGCCGTTCTCAAGCGAGGCATTCTTCACCACCACGAAATCGGCGAGCTGGAATACACGCTCGAAGGCGCGCGCGGCGATGCCGCGATACAGCACTTCGGTCTTGCCCTTGCTCTGCTCGGCGGCAACCTTGTCGCCCCGGATGGTCAGCGTGTTCTCCTTGGCGACGATGGACAGCTCGTCCTTGCCAAAGCCGGAGACCGCGACACTGATGCGGTAGGCGTTCTCGCCGGTGCGCTCGATATTGTAGGGCGGGTAGCCGGGGCTGCCGTCGGATGTCGCCTGGTCGAGCAGGGAGAACAGACGGTCGAAGCCGACGGTGGAACGGTAAAACGGAGTGAGGTCGTAGGTGCGCATGGAGTCCTCCATTGAAGCGACTTGCATTGAGCGAACCCGCCCGCCAATCGGGCCGGGCCGTTAACTTGTGCAGCCTGATGTTTCAGGGGGCCCGAAACACTGGTAGCGGCCTGCACGAAGGTGATATGGGAGGATTCGAACCTGCTTCAAGAGGGCGCAATCGGCTCCCTTTTTTGGCTCTCTCGCCTGGCGCTCCCCTTGATTTCCAGCACCCTTTCCCTAGCCGCCGATAACCCATAACCAATCCCAAATGACGCTGGTCTCGATTCCCGCAAATCCCGTTCCGGAAGACGTGGTCAGCGGCACCATCAAGACGCCCGACGGCGCGGAGCTGCGTTTTGCGCGCTGGGCGCCGCCGGCGGGCCGCAAGGGCACGGTCTGCGTGTTCACCGGGCGCAGCGAGCAGATCGAGAAATATTTCGAGACCGTGCGCGACCTGCGCGACCGCGGCTTTGCGGTCGCCATGATCGACTGGCGCGGGCAGGGGCACTCCTCGCGCCGCCTGCGCGATCCGCGCAAGGGCTATGTGCGGGACTTTTCCGATTACGAGGCCGACGTCGAGACCTTCGTGCAGCAGGTGGTGCTGCCGGACTGCCCGCCGCCGCATTTCGCGCTCGCCCATTCGATGGGCGGCACGGTGCTGCTGCGCACCGCGCATGCCGGCAAGCGCTGGTTCGACCGCATCGTGCTGTCGGCGCCGATGATCGACCTGCCGGGCCGGACCACCTCGCTGCCGGTGCGCGCGCTGGTGCGGACGCTCAGATATCTCGGCCGCGGCGGCAGCTATATTCCCGGCGGCAGCGACAAGCTCACCGGCTCCGATTCCTTCATCAACAATCCCCTGACCAGCGATCCCGTGCGCTATGCCCGCAATGCCGCGATCCTGGAGGAGGATCCGACGCTCGGCATCGCCTCGCCGACCATCGCCTGGACCGACGCGGCCTTCCGCGCCATGATGACCTTCCGCCGCCAGGATTATCCCTCGGCGATCCGCCAGCCGATCCTGATGCTCGCCGCCTCCAACGATGCCGTGGTGTCGACCCCGGCGATCGAGGAGTTCGCCTATCATCTGCGCGCCGGCTCGCATCTGGTGATCGCCGGCGCCAAGCACGAGATCCTGCAGGAGCAGGACCGCTATCGTTCGCAATTCTGGGCGGCGTTCGACGCCTTCGTGCCGGGGACGCCGCTGTTTAAGTGAGGTGTCGGTTCGAACGCGCCTGGTCCTGCGCTAGACTGATTTGCAGAACGCGCGCGTCCGCAATCTCGCGGCGACGATCGCCCGAAGTTTTGCATTCGTCTTGCCCTCGAACAGAAGAGGGCACAGGGAAGGCCGGGTGGCCGCTGCACCCGGGGCCTCCGCGCAAAAAATTTGCGCGAAGCGCGCGTAGACCACAGGTACAGGCGGTGACAACCGGCCTTCCCTGCGCAGTGGGTTACGGCTTACTTCGTGCTCTTCCCGGTGAGCTTTGCCTGATTGCCACCGTCGCCGCCGCACGGCCTTTAGAGCCGAACGACGGCTTGAACGCCTAGCCTGAGCGCGCCAGAACCACACGACTTCATCCGTCCGCGCCGATGCCGCTCGCCTCACGACACCCGCCCGTCCACCGCATTCCGCGCCACGTCCGTAGCGATCGCGATACGCCCCTTTCTCGGCGCGGAACGGGTGGACTATACGGCAAATCAGAATTTCGGAAAAGAAAAATATTTTTGCGGGCGGGGATTGACAGGGATTTGGTCCGTGCACCCGTCGGGCAAATCAGGGCTGGCTGCACATCGTGCGTTGCTCACAGTCGCGCGTGCGGACAATTATGATTGAGGACCAGCGCAACGCCTTCAATCACGGGGACACTGCATTCAATTGACTAGGGCGGCCCAGCGGATGTGGACGATTTATTGCGGAGCGAGTTAAGTGAGTAGCCCGGATGAGCGGAGCGATATGCGGGGATCGAGGGTGCTAGCCACCGCCGAACGACCCGCTACCACTAGCAAAGACCACATTTTTAGGTTTAGCATTGTCGGGCGCCGTTTTGGCGCTAGCCATTTCAACCCAAAGGAAGATTGAACATGAAGAAGATTTTGCTCAGTCTGTTAGCGGCCACAGCATTGGCGATTGCCTCTCTTTCGGTACCGGGGCCAAAGTTCTCATCTAGCGCCTACGCGTCGAAAATGGACGGGAAGGGCTACGGTTGCTCCGATAGGTCCTGCACCGGCATCAATTCATCCAGCTATGGCAAAAAGACCCCGCCGAAGAAATCGAACTGAGTAGCACTACATTACGGTACATTACGGTGACAGTGCACTCAATTGACTCTTTGCGCCGCGGCTGGCACGATGCGGCATGGCTCGCCTCGCCCGTGTCGTCGTTCCCGGTCATCCGCACCACGTCACCCAGCGCGGCAATGGCCGCGCGCAGACCTTCTTCGGTGACGCTGACTATGCGCTCTATCGCGACCTGCTCGCGGTTCATTGCCGCGCGGCCGAAGTGGAGGTGTGGGCCTGGTGCCTGATGCCGAACCACGTGCATCTCATCCTGGTGCCGTCGGATGCCGACGGATTGCGCCGCGCACTAGCGCGCGTGCATCGAAGCTATGCCGGCGCGATCCAGGCGCGTCGCAAGCGTACCGGCCATTTCTGGCAGGGCCGGTTCGGCGCCGTCGCCATGGACGAACGACATCTCACTGCCGCGCTGCGCTACGTGTCGCTCAACCCGGTACGAGCGCGCCTGGTGGAGCGGGCGCAGGATTGGCGCTGGTCGAGCACGCGCGCCCATTTGCGCGGCAAGGATGACGGCGTCACGGCGCTGGCGCCGGTGCGCAATCGTTTCCCGGACTTTGCCGGCCTGCTGGCCAGCGAACCCGAGGCGGACCTGTTCGCCTCGCTGCGCGCGGCGGAGAGCATTGGCCGGCCTCTCGGTGACGACCGCTTCATCGCCCGCCTGGAGCGCAGGACGGGACGCATTCTCAAACCGGGGAAACGCGGGCCCAAGCCAACCGCAGAGGAAGACGATTGATCGCTGACTAATTAAGTGCACTGTCACCGTAATTAGATTGATATCCGAGCGCAAGCGCTCCGATCGCGCAGCTCACGAATCCGCGGCGCGTTTGCGCCCCGTTTCGACCAGCGTCAGGCGAGCGAAGGGGACGCCAGCCTTCAACAGCCCGTCCTTGTAATGAGCGATATCCGCCGGCTCCTTCCAATTGAAATTCCGCAGGTGGCGCTCGACGGTGAGCTCCGGATGCTTGCTCAGCAACCTCTGCGCAGCCTGTGCTGCTTCCTCCGTCCGTTCAAGCTGCGCCAGCGCCGCAGCCCTGACCGCGAGCACCTGCAGATGATCGGGATTCGAATAGAGCGCCTCGCGGGCCCAGGACAGCGTGGCGTCATAATGCCCGAGCAGATAATGGCTGAAGGCGAGCAGCGCCGGCCATTGGTAGCGGGGATCGCTGTTGCCGCGCTGGGCCGCCATCGACAACAGCGCGATCGCCTCGCGGTGCTCGCCGGACACCAGATGGCACGCGCCCTGAACGCCGCGCGCGCCCATGTCGTAGGGGTTGAGCGCGACGGCCTTGCGGATCGCGTCATGCGCGGCTTCGGTGCGTCCCTGCATCGCGTGCAGATAGGCCAGCACCGAGAAGGCGAATGAGGAGCGCGGATCGAGGCGGACGCTGTCCTGCGCCAGCTCCATCGCGATCGTCCACAGCTCGCGGGTGCTCTTGACCCAGCCGAAATGCACGCCCTGCGTCATCATGGTGGCGAGATAGGCCCGCGCGATCGCAAGCGCGGGGTCGAGCGCAATGGCCTCCTCGAACAGCGCCATCGCGGTTTCGAAATCGGCCTTGGTCTGGCGGTAATAATGCGACAGGCCGCGCAGGAAGCGGTCCCATGCGGTGAGGTCGGCGGCCGGCGGCCGGCCTGGGGCAAGCGCCTCCGCGCGAAAGATCTCCGGCGCGATCGCGGCCGACAGGCTGGTGGTGATCTCGTCCTGCAGCGCGAACAGCTCGCCGATGTCCCGGTCATAGCGGCCGGTCCATAGCTGCTCGCCGCTCTCGGGCGCGATCAGCTCGGCGGTGACGCGGATCTTGCTGCCGGCGCGGCGGATCGATCCCTGGATCAGGTAGGTCGCGTCGATCTCGCGTGCGATCAGGCGCGCGCTCAGGTTCCTGCCCTTGAACGGGAAGGTCGAGTTCCGGCTCAACACCCGATAGAAGGATTGCAGCGACAGCGCATGGATCAGGTCCTCGGTCAACCCGTCAGCGAAATATTCGTCCGCACCGTCGCTGAGATTGGCGAAGGGGAGAACGCCGACGATGGCGAGCCGGTATTGCGCCGCGAGCGTGGATGTCTCCTCGAGCTCCTGCGTGCGCTCTCCCGATCCCGCCGGCTCCCACGTCCAGACCTCGATCGGGTCGCCGATGTTCTTGAAGCGATGCCTGCCGGCATTGACCATGCTGATGCCGAGATGCCTCGAGGCCTCACCATAGGCCTTGGCCGAGACCGCGATCCCGCCGGGCGGCGAGGCCTGCTCGAGGCGGACGGCGATGTTCACATCATCGCCGAACACCTCGTCCTCGTCGGCGATGACGTCGCCCATGTGGACGCCGAGGCGGAAATGCATGGCGCGATCGGCGGGGAGATGGTCGTTGCGTTCGGCCATCAGTCTCTGCAGCGCGATCGCAGCCTCGGTGGCGCCGACCACGCTCGGAAATTCCAGCAGGAAGCCGTCACCGGTGTTTTTGACGATGCGGCCGCCATGGTTGAGGATGATCGGGTGGATCGCGCCGCGATGCGCCTTGAAGGTGGCGTGCGTCCCCGCCTCGTCGGCACCCATCATGCGCGAATAGCCGGCGACGTCGGCGCAAACGATGGCTGCGAGGCGTCTCTCCATAAGCCCTGGGCAACTCCGATAAAGGCGGCTGCTCCCGATACTGCAGGCTGCCTGCAGCATCCATAGGACATCTGGTCGCCGATGTCCTCCCGAAGGCGAGAATAAGCTGAAATGTCGCGAGGAGGGCACCGTGATACCCGTGGACCCAGGGAATCCGGAACCGCTCCTGACCGGTGGATTGCCTGACAAGTTGCGGTAGGTTGTTTAGTGGCCGAGTTGGTAGAGCGCGCTGCCCGCGAGATAGACGCCGAGCAGGATCATCCCGATCAGGAACCAGCGGCGGAAGGAATCGGTCGGCATCCTCCCGCGAATCGTCTGGCCCAAGAACATCCCCGCGAAGGAGCAGGCGAGCGCGAGCGTCGCGGGAACGGCGGTGGCCGCCGTGAGCAGGCCGGAGGCGCTGACATTGACCGACAGCGCCAGCGTCGCCACGGTGAAGAACACGCCGAGCGCCTGCACCAGTTCGTCCTTTTCCATGCCGATGGCCTGGATGAAGGGCACCGAGGGAATCACCTGCACGCCGGTTGCGGCCGAGATCGCGCCGGTGGCGAGGCCGATCAGCCCGCCGACCCATTTTTCGTAGCGGGGCGCGACGTGCAGCCGGAACTGGGTCAGGCCGACCACCGCATAGATGACGAGAAGCAGGCCGAGCGCGACCTCGCCATAGCGGGCATAGGGCCCGGTCATCGCGCCCGCGCTCATCAGGCTGCCGATCACGGTGCACAGCATCAGCGGCCACAGCCTTCTCAGGATGTCGCGCAGATACGGGCCGCCGAAGGTCTGCCAGATGTTGGTGATGATGGCGGGCGCAATGACGATGGCGAGCGCCCGGCTCGGCTGCATGGCCACGACCAGCAGGCCCATCGACACCGTGGGCAGGCCGAGGCCGAGCATGCCCTTGACGAATCCGGCAAGCAGGAAGACGGCGGCGATCAAGAACAGCATGGGCTCCAACATGCGGCGACATTGACCGATCCGCCGCCGTGGCACAATCTGGAGGTTACGGAGACAGCCTTCGCTTCCACCGAAGGCAGGAGGCGGTGCATGCGTTTCGATCTGGTCGATCTGCAGCTCTTCATCGCGGTGGCGGATGCCCGCAGCATCACCCACGGCGCCGACCGCGCCCATCTGGCGCTCGCCTCCGCCAGCGAGCGCATCAAGGGGCTGGAGCAGGCGTTCGGCGTCAGCCTGTTCAAGCGCGTCCGCCGCGGCGTCGAGCTCACCGCTGCCGGCGAAACCCTGCTCGACCATGCCCGGCTCGTCATCCACAATGTCGAGGCCATGCGCGGCGATCTCGCCCGTTTTGCCTCGGGCGTGCGCGCCAGCGTCCATTTGCTCGCCAATACCTCCGGCCTGTCGGAGCATCTGCCGCGGGCGCTGGCCGCCTTCCTGCGCGATCATCCCGACATCAATGTCGATGTCGAGGAGCGCGAGAGCACCGACATCGCCACGGCCGTTGCCAACGGCGCCGCCGATCTCGGCTTTGCCGCCGAGCACGCGCTGCCCGACACCATCGAACGGTTTGCCTTCGGCGAGGACCGGCTGATGCTGGTGACGTCACGGCGCTCGCAACTCGGCAGCCGGCGCCAGATCGATTTTCACGAGGCTGCCGGGCAGGCCTTCGTCGGGCTGACCAGCGCCACCGCGCTGCAGGTCCATATCAGCAGGCACGCCGCACGGCTCGGCATGCGCCTGCATGTCCGCGCGCGGCTGCGCGATTTCGACGCCATCTGCCAGATGGTATCGGCCGATGTCGGCGTCGCCGTGGTGCCGGAAGCCGCGGCCAGACGCTGCGCGCGGACGATGCCGATCGCGGCGGTGCGGATCAGGGACGCCTGGGCCAACCGCCGGCTGGTGATCTGCGCGCGCAGCTTCAAAAGCCTGCCGCGGCCGGCGAAGCTGCTGGTCGAGCACCTGCGGAAGGCGGCGGCATGAGCGCGTCGTTCACTTCATGGTCTCCACGCCCGCGTCCTTGATCACCTTGGCCCATTTCCGGCTTTCGGCCGCGATGAAGGCGCGAAACTGCTGGGGCGTGTCGGGCTCGAGGGTGAGGCCCTGCTCGGCGAGCTTCTGCCGCACCGTGGGATCGGCCATCGCCTCGAGGGCGATGCGGTTCAAGGCCGCGATGACCGGCGCGGGCGTCTGTGCCGGGGCGACCATGCCGTACCAGTTCTCGATGAGGAGGTCGGGCAGGCCGACCTCGCCGGTGGTCGGCACATCGGGCGCGGTGACCGCCCGCTCGCGCGCGCCGATGGCGATCGGGCGCAGGGTGCCGGCCCTGATCTGCGGCAGCAGCACCGGGAGATCGAGAAAGGTCATCTGCACCTGCTGGCCGAGCAGGTCGTTCACGGCTGGCGCGGCGCCGCGATAGGGCACATGGACGATGTCGATTCCGGCGGTGAGCTTGAACAGCTCGCCGGCAAGATGCGGCAGGCTGCCGGGGCCGGAGGAAGCAAAATTGAGCTTGCCGGGCTCTGCCTTGGCGAGCTGCACCAGCTCGCTCATGTTGTTCGCGGGCACCGAGGTGGCGACGACCAGCATCTCCGGCACGCGCGCAACCAGCGTCACCGGCGCGAGATCCTTCGCCGTATCATAGGCGACGGTCTCCATGCTCGGGCTGATCACGAGCGCGCCCGCGCTGACGATGCCGACCGTAGACCCGTCGGGCGCGGATTTCGCGACGATGTCGGTTCCGAGCACGCCGCCCTGGCCGGGACGGTTGTCGACCACTACCGGCAGGCCCGTGATCTCGGACATGCGTTGCCCGATCGCGCGGGCGATGATGTCGTTGGGGCCGCCCGGCGGGAACGGCACGATCAGCCGGATCGGCTTCGTCGGGAGATCGTCGGCTGCAGCCAGGCCCGGCGACAGCAACACAAGCAGTGTCAGCGCGAGCTTTGTGATCGCTTTCATGTCAAGCCTCCCTTGCGGGAAGCTTAGCTCGTAATCCTCCTGGTGAGGAGGCGCGAAGCGCCGTCTCGAACCATGAAGGCCCCGCTGTCGGAGCCGGGCCTTCATCCGTCGCGACGCCTGCTCCGCAGGATGAGGGTGCGATAGGATAAGGAGCGGCTGCTCAGCTGTTGAGCAGCTTCAGCGCCTCTTCATGGACGCGGGGATCGCCGGCGGCGACGATGCGGCCGCCGCCCTGGGCGGGCTCGCCCTCCCAGGTCGTGACCACGCCGCCGGCACCCGTGACGATCGGGATCAGCGCGGCGATGTCGTAGGGCTTCAGTTCCGTCTCGACCACGAGGTCGAGATGACCGGCGGCCAGCATGCAATAGGAGTAGCAGTCGCCGCCATAGCGGGCGAGCCGGGCGGCATCCTGGACGCGGGTGAAGGATGCGCGGTCGGCTTCGTTCATCAACAGCGGGCTCGTGGTATAACAGGTCGCCTCCTTCAGCGATGCACAGCGGCGCACCGCAAGGCGCCGCTCGCCGGAGGGGCCCTGGTAACGCGCCGAGCCGTTGTCGCCGGAAAAACGCTCGCCGATGAAGGGCTGGTGCATCATCCCGAACACCGGCGTGCCCTTGTGCAGGAGCGCAATCAGCGTGCCCCAGATCGGAAAGCCTGCGATGAAGGATTTGGTGCCGTCGATCGGGTCCAGCACCCAGACATAGTCGGCGTCGGTGCGCTCATTGCCGAATTCCTCCCCGACAATGCCGTGCTGAGGGAAATTGGCCTTGATCAACCGCCGCATCACCGCCTCCGCGGCGCGATCGGCCTCGGTGACCGGATCGAAGTTACGGTTGACGCTCTTATCCTCGATCGACAGCGAGGTGCGGAAGAACGGCAGGATGGTCTCGCCGGAGGCCGTCGCTAAGCGCCCGATGAAGGCTTTGAAATCGATGACGGTCACGGCACGTCCCTGGAAGCTTGATGGCGAGCGGGGAATCTCTTGCGCATTTGCCTAGCTCAATCCGGCCCCGCAGGCGACGGCCTGTCGCAACTTATTCGCGGGCATTTCGAAAGCGGAATGCGCGTTCCGCGCGCGGATTCAGCACTTTCGAAACGGATCACGAAATCGAGAGCATTTATGACGGGCTGCCCGATTCGACGCCAATTTAGAGCTAAGCATCTGAAAATACGGAGCTAAAACAAATTTCCGGGTCCTGCTGGGGTTCTGCCAGACTTGCGAAATTTGCATGGGAAACAATTCAAAAACCCTTGCGCTTTGTGCAGCGCGGTCGCATATTGTTGCGGTGCGGTAGCGCTTTCGCGTTACCGCTGCCCTCCTTGGGCGTTTCCTCCCTAGACTTGGGCCGCTTGCCATCGCAAGCGGCCCTTTTTTCTTTTGGGGGGCGCGCGACAATCCATCCACGAGTCATTCCGGGCTCGGTGCTTCGCACCGCCCCGGAATGACGGAGACCAATTTCAGCAGCGCGAAAAGTCCGGCTATTCCGCCGCGGCCTGGAACGGCCCGAGATCGCCGAGCGGGACATTGGCGAGCACGTCGGCGAGTGCGGCGAAGTCGGCGGCGACTTGCGCAAAGCGCGGACCCTTCTCGCGGCGCCGCTCGTCCATATAGACGGCGCGGTTCAGCTCCAGCTGCACCACATGCAGCCCGCTGGCCGGATTTCCGTAATGCTCGGTGATGAAGCCGCCGGCATACGGCTTGTTGCGGCCGACCGAATAGCCGAGCCGCGTCATGGTGTCCTCGACCATGTCGGGAAGCAGCGCTGCGCAGCTCGTGCCGTAGCGGTCCCCGATCACGATGTCGGGCCGCCGCGGCTCGTCCCGCGACACGCCGATCGAGGGCATGGAGTGGCAATCCACTAGCACCGCCGTGCCAAAGCTCTGGTGGACGCGTGCGATCAGCCGGCGCAGCGCGCGGTGATAGGGCTTGTACAGGGTCTCGATCCGGGACAGCGCCTCGTCGACCGACAGCCGCTCGCGGTAGATTTCCTGGCCGTCGCCGACCACGCGCGGGATGGTGCCGAGCCCGCCGGCCACCCGCATCGAGCGGGTATTGGCGAAGCTCGGCAGGCGCCCGGAGAACATCCTGGGATCGAGCTCGTAGGGTTCACGGTTCACGTCGACATAGGAGCGCGGGAAGTGCACCCGGACCACCGGAAATCCGAGCGCGCTAAGATCGCCGATCAATTCGTCCATGAAGGAATCTTCCGAGCGGCGCAGCGTCGGCAGGTCGATGCGCGACGCGCTCAGGAACGCCTCAGGGTATACCGATCCGGAATGCGGTGAGTTGAAGATGATCGGCGCCCGCCAATGTTCGGGCTCGACGATCTCGAACGAAGGCGAGGCTTCGCCATCAAACCGGGTCATGAGCGGGCGTCGTCCCTTCGATTATCCGCCTTGCCACACAAGTCAGATCGATTCTGCCGGAAAAGCGGGCTTTTATGGCCGGTCATTGTCGATAATCACAACCGTTCTGCCAAGCGAAAAAGTTTTGCAAGCGGCTGGAACGTCTCTTAACAGCCGCAATCCTTCGCATTGGTGGATTCGCCGGTCGTTCCTGCTCGAACATTAACGACGTAAGCGTCGTCGCGCCGGCGGAAAGCAAATTTCACTCGAAATTTACCCTCTGTCAGGCTTAGTAAGTGCATTGATCGCCAAACCGCCAATCCTCCAGTAAATGGCTGCCATGCCCAAGATCCTCCTCGCCGAAGACGACAACGACATGCGCCGTTTCCTGGTGAAAGCGCTGGAAAACGCCGGCTTTGTGGTCTCGCCCCATGACAACGGCATGTCCGCCTATCAAAGGCTGCGCGAGGAGCCGTTCGAGATGCTCCTGACCGATATCGTGATGCCGGAGATGGACGGCATCGAGCTGGCGCGCCGCGCCTCCGAGCTCGATCCCGACATCAAGATCATGTTCATCACCGGTTTCGCGGCCGTTGCGCTCAATTCCGATTCGGAGGCGCCCAAGAACGCCAAGGTGCTGTCCAAGCCGGTCCACCTGCGCGAGCTGGTCAGCGAAGTGAACAAGATGCTGGCGGCCTGATTCGGGCCGCCATTTCCGGGCAAATGGGGGCGAAATAGCAGCGGAATCGGCGGCAACTGTCCTTGCCTGCCGGGCTCCAAGCCGATATACGGACCCCCGACCCATCCAATACTTTTAGGGCACGTAGCTCAGCGGGAGAGCACTACCTTGACATGGTAGGGGTCACAGGTTCGATCCCTGTCGTGCCCACCACGCTTCGCCCTGCGGGCTACGCGTGGCGCAGCCGCGCAAGAGCCCAGAGGGCGAAGCGTGCCGCCCGTGTTGCGACTCTCACACTTCATTCCGTCATTCCGGGGCGCCGCGTCAGCGGCGAACCCGGAATCTCGAGGTTGCGGCGCGAGATTCCGGGTTCGCCCTTCGGGCGCCCCGGAATGACACCGAGTGAATCAGACGTCTGGGTCACAGCACTAGCTCTCTGTTTTCTCATTTCTGGAATCCCGCTCGCTCCATGCCGGCAGGAGCCGATGCGCCGTTCGATATCGCCGACGACGATCCCGGGGCGGCGATCCATGCCGTGCCGGGACGGACAGCTCTGGAACGCCGGTGTGTCTGGTGCGGCACGGCGCTGAAACTGCTATCCGAGGGTTGAACAAAGGGAGGAACAGGCGATGACCGAGCCGATCGGCAACAGTGTCCGCAACCGATTGCCCTACGTCCCGATCCATCGCAGGCCCCGGCTCGAGCTTCCCGGCAAGGCGCGGGTGGCGGTGTGGACGATCGTCAATGTCGAGAACTGGAGCCCGACCGGCGCGATGCCGCGCGCGGTGCTGCCGCCGCCGATGGGGCAGCCGCTGCTCCCGGATGTGCCGAACTGGGCCTGGCATGAATACGGCATGCGGATCGGCTACTGGCGCTTCCTCGAGACGCTCGGCAGCCGGAACCTGAAGGCGACGTTCGCTCTCAACGGTTCGGTGTGCGAGCTTTATCCGGAAGCCTGCGAGGCCGCCCGCGATGCCGGCTGGGACTTCATGGGGCACGGTTTCGTGCAGAAGCCGATGCACAAGGTCGAAGACCAGAGGGCGGCGATTGCCGATACGATTGCCGCGATCAGGGCGTTCACCGGCAAGCCGCCGCGCGGCTGGGAAAGCCCCGGGCTCACCGAGACCGACGAGACGCTCGATCTGCTGGCCGAGGCCGGCATCGAATATGTCGCCGATTGGGTGCTCGACGAGCAGCCGATCACCCTGAAGACGCGCCATCGCGACATCGTGTCCGTTCCCTATACGGTCGAAATCAATGACGTCGTGATCAGCGCCGTGCAGCAACAGCCGTCGGACGAGATCTTTCGCCGCGGTCGCGATCATTTCGACCGCCTCTACATCGACGGCGCCAAGGCGCCGCGCGTGATGGCGATTTCCATTCACCCATACCTGACGGGCGTGCCGCATCGGATCAAATATCTCGAGATGCTGTATGACTACATTCTCGGCCACGAGGGCGTCGTGATGTGGACCGGTGCCGAGATTCTCGATTGGTACCGTTCGCAGGTGCCGGCATAGGCTGATGGGACGGTCGGACGGCGCGCAAATCCGCGATGTTCGGGCTTCGCTCATGCTCCGATTTGTCCGGCGTAGCTAGAGCGCAAGCGTAAGCGAAGACGGACCGGGACCGCATCTGCGGTCTAGATCCTGCCCTCGATCTCCTTCGCCGCCTGCAGCAGAATCTCCGCCACCTCCTGCTCGCGCCGCGGTCCGAGCCGCGTACGTACGGCTGACACCGTCATCGCCGCGGCCGGCCGCCCATCCGCCGTCTTGATCCAGGTCGAGATCGACTTCGTGCCCTGCACGAGGCCGACCTCGCGCAGATTATAGCCGCGGCGCCGGGCGGCCGCGATCTGGCCGAGCACGGTCGATGCCGTGGTGCGATAGAGGACAAAGCGCGCCTCGTTGGCGGCGACGATTGTCCGGGATTCGTTCGCCCCCATGGCGGCGAGGATCGCAACGCCGGCGCTGCTGACGCCAAGCGGACGCCTGGCGCCGACCTCGATCGAGAGCACCTGGATCGGATAGGCGCCGATGCGGCGATCGACGCACAGCGTGTCATTGCCGGTGCGCACCGTGAGAAACAGCGTGTCGCCGACCTCCCGCGAGGTGCGCCGCATCACCTCGTCGGCGGCTGCAAGCAGCGGCGAGCGCGAGGAGCGCGCCAGCGCCAGCTCGCCGACCTGGCCGCCGATGGCATAGCGCCCCGTCGTCTCATGCCGTTCGACGATGCCTTCCTCGATCAGGACATGCAGGATGCGATGCACGGTCGGGCGGGTGAGGCCGGTCGCCTGCACCACATCATTCAGCGGTAGCCCGATCTCGCGGCCGGCCGCGAGAATCCGCAAGACCGCGAGCGCGCGGCGGATCGCCTGCGCGCCCGGCCGTGGTTCCGCGTGGGAGGGGGTCTGGTCCTCGTCCATAATGTGGACAAAAACCGCATAATTCGGTCGACAGGTAAAGGCCTGAAATCGAATGATGGCGCTGCAATCGCGCCGTCCCGATCGACGGGGGTCGATCGCGCAACAAGAACAGGGCGGCCCGAAGAGCCGTCGTCAGCGTTCGGGAGGATACGATTCCAATGTCTCGCAAGAGCGGCAGCAAGGCCTGCCCGCCCGCCTCGACCGCGAGGCCGTGATGCGGATCGATCCAAGCGAGCTTGGCGCGGAAAAGATCTACCGGCTGATGACCGGCATCGTGGTGCCGCGGCCGATAGCCTGGGTCACCAGCCTCTCGGCAAAAGGCGTGCTCAACCTCGCCCCCTTCAGCGCCTTCACCTTCGTCTCGCAGAAGCCGCCGATGCTCGCGATCAGCGTCGGCCGCAAGGGCGACGTCTACAAGGACACCGCGCACAACATCCTCGATGCCGAGGAATATGTCATCCACATCGCCGACACGCCGCTGATGAATGCGGTGCATGAAAGCTCGGTCGAGCATCCGCCCGAGGTGAGCGAGGTCGAGCTGCTCAAGCTCGAGACGCTGCCGAGCGAGCGCATCAAGGTGCCGCGGCTCGCCGCCGCGCCGATCGCGATGGAATGCCGCTTTCGCCAGTGCCTGGAATTCGGCGACGCGCGCAGCCGGCTCATCGTCGGCGAGGTCGTGATGTTCCATATCCGGGAGGGTCTGGTGAGCAACGGCAAGGTCGAGACCGCGGCGCTTGACCCGATCGCCCGCATCGGCGGTCCCCGTTACGCGCGACTCGGCGAGATCGTCACGCTGCAGGCCGTGTTCCAGACCCCGAAATCGACCGACTGATGGCGCCGTCAAGCGAAGGCAAGACCGATATGATCAAAAATCCCTCGCTGTCCGAAGTCGGCACCTATACGGGGCGCGAACGCGCCGCGATCATCTTCTCCTGCATGTTCGGCTTCGCGCTCGACCTCTACGACGTGCTGATCATGCCGTTCCTGATGAGCTCGATCCAGTCCTCGCTGCACATCTCGCTGGCGCAGGTGGCGAGCGTGACGAGCCTTACGCTGATCGGATCGGTGATCGGCGGCGCGCTGTTCGGCTGGCTCGGCGATCGCATCGGCCGCAAGCAGGCGCTGCAACTCACGCTCGGCGTATTCGCGGCCGGCTCGATCGCATCGAGCTTTGCCTGGAATTATCCGAGCCTTGCGGCGCTGCGCTTCGTGACCGGCGTCGGCCTCGGCGGCGAGTGGGGTGCCGGCATGGTGCTGTTCAACGAGGCCTGGAACAAGGAGCGCCGCGGCCTCGGCAGTGCCTTCATCCAGGGCAGCGCGGTGGTGGCGAGCGCCGGCGCGTCGATTGTCGGCATCTGGGCAACCACCTCGTTCTCGCTCGACTGGGGCTGGCGCATCGGGCTGCTCACCGGTGGCGCGCCGATCGTGCTGATGATCTTCATCCGCTTCTTCATGCCGGAGTCCAAGGCCTGGCTGCAGTTCGACCGCGCCCGCAAGAGCGGCATCATCGAGACGCGGGCGTCGACCACCAATACGCTGCTGCTGATGTTCCGCGGGAAGCTGCTGCCGGTCTCCCTGATGTGCCTCGTCTGGATGATGGCCTACATGTTCGCCTATTACGGTGTGGTCGTGTTCATGCCGACCTTGATGCAGAAGTCGCTCGGTGCGCCGCCCGAGGTGGTGCGCAACATTTCGGTGATCTGCTCCATCATCGGCGGCTGCTCCTATATCAGCATGGGCGCGCTCAACGACGCCTTCGGCCGCCGCTTCGGCGCGCTGGTTCCGGGGCTCGCCTGGGGCGTGATGGCGGGCCTGCTCTATGCATTTGCGCATGACAAGTTTGCCGGCAGCATCATCGGCTTCCCGATGTTCTGGACCTACGTCGCCTTCGTGATCGGCAACTCGGCGCTCGGCGTGGTCGGCACCTGGCTGTCGGAAATCTATCCGATCGAGGTGCGCTCCACCGCCGTCTCCTTCATCTACATGGCCGGCCGCGGCGTCGGCAGCTTTGCCCCGGTGGTGGTGCCGCTCGCGGCCGCAAGCTTCGGTGGCGAGTTGGCGATGGGCATGCTGGTCGTGGTGCCCGCCATCGTCATCTTCCTGCTGATGACCCTGTCGCTGCCGGAAACGCGCGGGCGCGAGCTCGCCGTCATCGACCCCGGAAATCACGGCAGGCAGCCGGCTTGACCTCTGATACAGGAATCATCACAGATGCGACTTCTGAGTTACATCATTAACGGCGAGCCGCGCTATGGTGCGGCCGTTGACGGTGGGGTGGTCGAGCTCTCTCGGCGGATCGGACGCGACTTTCCCGACCTCAAGGCGCTGATCGCCCGCGACGGACTCGAGGTTGCTCGAAAGGCCGTCGCGGGCGAGAGGCCCGATCATGCGCTCGCTCAGTTGACGCTGCTGCCGCCGGTCACGGCGCCGGAAAAGCTCTGGTGCATCGGCGTCAACTACATGGACCGCAACGCCGAGTACAAGGACAACTCGGACCTGCCGAAATATCCGAGCCTTTTCGTGCGCAGCCCGTCGTCGGTCGTGGGCTCGGGACAGCCGATCGAGAAGCCTGATGTCTCCGACGAGCTCGACTATGAGGGCGAGCTCGTGATCGTGATCGGCAGGCAGGGCCGCCACATCCCGCGCGAGCAGGCCTGGTCGCACATCTTCGGCATGACGCTGTGCAACGAAGGCACCGTGCGCGACTGGCTGCGCCATGGCAAGTTCAACGTCACCCAGGGCAAGAATTTCGACCGCTCGGGCAGCATCGGCCCCTGGATCGTCACGTCGGACGAATGCGATCCGCGCGGGCCTCACGACATCATCACCCGCGTCAACGGCGAGGTGCGGCAGCAGGACACGACCGAGCGGCTGATGTTTCCGTTCGATGTCCTGATCGCCTATCTCTCCACCTTTGCGACGCTCAAGCCCGGCGACATGATCGTGACGGGCACGCCGACCGGCGCCGGCGCGCGCTTCACGCCGCCGCGCTGGCTCAAGCCGGGCGATGTGGTCGAGGTGGAGTCGTCGAAAATCGGCGTGCTGCGCAACAGCGTCGTTGCGGAGGGGTGACGCGATGCTCGATGCCGCCACCATCAAACATCTTGCGATGCGCCTCGACGAGGCCGAGCGCTCCAAGACGCTGATCCCGATGTTCACGCGCGAGCATCCCGATCTCACCACCGAGGATGCCTATGCGATCCAGCGTGCCTGGACCGAGCTGCAGCTTGCGCGCGGCCGCGTCGTCAAGGGCCACAAGATTGGCCTGACCTCGAAGGCGATGCAGAACGCGGTCGGCATTGCCGAGCCGGACTACGGCGTGCTGTTCGCCGACATGTTCTATCAGGATGCGACCGAAATCCCGTTCGATCGTTTCCATGCGCCGCGAATCGAGGTCGAGCTCGCCTTTGTGCTGAAGGCGCCGCTGCGCGGGCCGGATTGCACCATCTTCGACGTGCTCAACGCCACCGACTACGTGACGCCGGCACTGGAGATTCTCGAGACACGCATGCACCGCGTCGATCCGGAGACCGGCAAGACGCGCAAAGTGATGGACACCATTTCCGACAATGCCGCGAATGCCGCGCTCGTGGTCGGCGGACGGCCGTTCCGGCCGCTGGACGCCGATCTGCGCTGGATCGGCGCGCTGCTGTTTCGCAACGGCCAGATCGAGGAAACGGGACTTGCCGCCGGCGTGCTCAATCATCCCGCCAACGGCATTGCCTGGCTCGCCAATCGCCTCGCGCCGCATGACGAGCAGCTTGCTGCGGGTGAGGTGGTGCTGGCGGGCTCGTTCACCCGCCCGATCGACATCCGCCGTGGCGACACGTTCCACGCCGATTATGGCCCGTTCGGCTCGGTGTCCTGTCAGTTCGTCTGATCAAGCAAAGGAAACAGGGTCATGAGCCGTCAAGCGCGACGCAAGAGCATTCATATCGGCAGCTTCACCCACGCCAATCCGATTCCGAACGCCTGCCGTATCGGCAATCTCGTGATGTCAGGCGTCATCCTCGGCCGTGATGCCGACGGCAAGATGCCTGAGAGCCTGGAGGCGCAGTGCGCCAACCTGTTCGCGCATATGAAGGCGACGGTGGAGGCCGCCGGCGGCACCACCGACGACATCATCAAGATGACGGTGTGGCTGAAGGACCGCTCCCAGCGCGGCCCCGTCAACGTCGAATGGCTGAAGATGTTTCCGGACGAGCATTCGCGGCCGGCGCGCCATGCATTGCAGATGGACATGGAAGGCGGCGCGCTGGTGCAGTGCGATTTCACCGCCGTCATCGACTAGAGGAGCTGTCCGTGCCGACTTATCTTCCCTTCGATCCCAATCCCCGCCGGCCCTCAAGGCTGCCGCCGCCCAAGGCCGTCGACAGCCAGTTCCACGTGCTCGGGCCGATCGAACGATATCCGGTGCGCCCTGGCGCGGCCTATCAGATGCCGAGCGCGACCTGGGAGGCGGCGCTGCGCATGCACAAGGCGCTCGGCATCGAGCGCGGCATCATCGTGCAGACCACGACCTATGGCGCCGATCATGCCGTCGTGCTCGACGGTCTCGCCGCCATGGGGCCGAACTATCGCGGCTGCGCCAACGCGCTGGTGTTTGCCGAAGCGGGCGATGCCTATCTCGCGAAGCTGCACGATGCCGGCGTGCGCGGCGCGCGTTTCAGCTTCCGCCAGGAACTCGGCGCCGTGCTGTCGGACAAGGATTTCGCGCGCGCTATCGCCCGCATCCGCGAGCTCGGCTGGTATGCGAAAATCCAGCCGGAGAAGGACGGCATCGTCTCCAGCGTCGAGAAATATCAATCGCTCGATGTCCCCGTGCTGATCGATCACATGGCGCGCCCCGATCCGGTGCGCGGCAAGGACGATCCGAACCTCGCCAAGATGCTGGAGCTTCTAGCGAGGGGCAATTTCTGGGTCATGCTCTCGCTCGGCGAGAAGACCTCGAAGAAGGGGCCGCCCTGGGACGACGTGATCCCGATCGCGCGCACCTACATCGAGGCTGCGCCCGACCGCTGTGTCTGGGCCAGCGACTGGCCGCATCCCGTCTCCGTGATGCAGCCGCCCAACGATGCCGACCTCTTGGAACTGATGTACCGCTACGCGCCGGACCAGGCGACGCTGGAGAAGATCCTGGTTCACAACCCGGCGAAACTCTTTGGGTTTCCTGCCTAGCAATCGGCCGCGGCAACCCACTTGCAACCGAAACGGCGTCGGGCGCTTAATGTACCGACGCCGTATTTGCATCAGATGGCGTTCGCGGAGTTCCTCATGGCGAAAGCTTTCAAGGTCGGCGATCACGTCAGCTGGAATTCGGAGGCCGGTCGGGTGCGGGGCACGATCCTGCGCGTCCACCAGAGCGACGTGAACTACAAGGGCTACGTCCATCACGCGAGCCCGGACGACCCTCAATATGAGATCAGGAGCGACAGGACCGACCACGTCGCCTTGCATAAAGGGCGGGCGCTGCGGCACCTGTCGCGCTGAGGCCCGCCAGCGATGTCCGGACAGGGACTTTGCGGATGACGCGACCGTTCTACACCATCGGCCACGGCACCCGTGCGCTTGCCGAGTTCGTGGCGCTCCTGCAAAGCGTCGAGGTGACGCTGTTGGTCGATGTCCGCACCGTGCCGCGCTCGCGCACCAACCCGCAATACAATCGCGACGCCCTGCCGGCATCGCTGGCGCCGTTCGGCATCGGCTATGAGCACATGGCGGCGCTCGGCGGATTGCGCAGCCGCGATCGAAACGTGCCGCCTGCGCTCAACGGCTTCTGGGAAAACGACAGCTTCCACAATTATGCGGACTACGCCCTGGGCGCGGTCTTTCGCGACGGGCTGGAGCAGTTGCGCCAGCGCGGGGCGAGGCAAATCTGTGCCGTCATGTGCGCGGAAACCGTGTGGTGGCGCTGCCATCGCCGGATCATCACCGACTATCTGCTCGCCTCCGGGGAGACCGTGTTCCATCTGCTCGGTCCGGGTCACGCCGAAGCTGCCGTGATGACCGCGGCGGCGCAGCCCAGGGCCGACGGCTCATTGCTCTATCCAGCCGGGCAAGGTGACCTGTTCGATCGAGCCCCTTGAGGGAGGCATCCCTGCCACATCGGTGATAGACTCGATGGTTGCGTCGCCAGGCGGAGCCGAGCCTGTGGAATTTGTGTCACAGGCCGGTGTTTAGCTCGCGTCCCGGCACCGCTTCTTTTGGGGAAACGTCATGACCAAAGCCCGACGTCTGAATGCAGCGATGCTGTTCGCAGCTGCAACAGTGCTCCTGTCCGTCACGACGGCCAGTGCGGAGACGATCATGTTGAAGGCGGACCTGAAGGGAAGCAACGAGGTTCCGCCCAACAGCAGCCCGGCCTCCGGCACGGCGGAAGCGACGTTCGATACGACCAGCAAGCTGCTGACCTACACCATCACCTACAAGGACCTCAGTGGGCCGGCGCTGGGCGCCCATTTCCACGGACCGGTCGATGCCGGCAAGAATGCCGGCATCGTGCTCCCCTTCAAGACCGTGCAAAGCCCGATTCAGGGCAGCGCCACGTTGACGGACGAGCAGGCTGCCGACCTGCTTGCGGGCAAATGGTACGCCAACATCCACACCGCCGCGAACCCCGGCGGCGAGCTGCGCGGGCAGATGATGAAGTGAGGGGCGAGGAATCATCTTGAAGCGGACGGCCGCTTGCGCGGCCTGCTCAGCATACCGCGATGATCACGCCACCAGCGGCGCGTCGAGCACGCTGCGGATGCCCGACTTGGCCTGATGGATATCGACCAGCTCGGCGAACTTCGCGATCGGCACCGGCGGCGACACCAGATAGCCCTGGCCTTCCTCGACGCCGCAGACGAGCAGCGCCTGCACCTGGTCCTCGGTCTCGATGCCCTCGGCGATCACCGTCATGGCGAGATCCCTGGCGAGACGGACCAGCATCTCGACGATGGCCGCGGTCGAGCCGTCGTGGGTGATGGTGTCGACGAAGAACTTGTCGATCTTCATGGTGGTCGCGCCGAGCGCCTTCAGCTGCGACAGGCCGCTATGGCCGACGCCGACATCGTCGATCGCGACGCGGAAGCCGAGGTCGCGCAGCTCCCGCACCAGCTCGGCGGCGCGCGCGATGTCGTCGAGCTTGTCGCGCTCGGTGATCTCCAGCACGATCTGGCGCGTCGACACCTTGGCGGAGGCCACGACGCGCCGCAGGGTCGGCACGAAATCCGCACTCAGGAGATGGCTCGGCACGACATTCACCGACAGTTTGAAGTCCTTGTGCTCGCGCAAATGCGCGTTCAGCTCCTTCAGCGCGCGCTCGAGAATCCGCCAGGTCATGGGACGGATGCGCCCGCTCGATTCGGCAAGCGGAATGAAATGCATCGGCGGCACCACCGAGCCGTCGGCGCGGATCCAGCGCGCCAGCACCTCGCAGCCGAGAATCGCACCGGTCTTCAAGTGGAAGGTCGGCTGGTAGTAGGGCCTGAACTGATCGTTGGCGAGCGCGCGGTCGAGCTCGGCGAGCGGCCCCTCGACCCGGCGGGTGCGGGCCGCGACCAGCCCGAACGCAAGTCCGAGCGCTGCGGCAAGCAGCATCGCCGGCCAGTAGAGCTGGCTGTTCCATCCCGAAAGCGCCGCGCGGTCGACGCTGATCGTCGCCTGCAGCGGATAGCGGGCCGAGCGCCTGACGAAATCGACCGGATCGGCAAGCGCGGCCTGGCCAAGCGCGAACTCGCCGAGCGCCTGCCCGTTGGCGAGCTTCAGCGCGACCTTGGCGCGCGCGCGCAGCTCGGCCGGCAAGATGTCGAACAGAGAGGAGTTGATGCCGAGGACGGCGACCAGCGAGCGGCGGTCGCCGAGATCGCGCATCACGCCGAGGGCGTCGGCGCCGAACTGCTCGACCCGGAACAGCAGCAGGCTGACATCGCGCGAGAACAGCATGTCGGAGCGGCTGACCCAGCCCTTGTCGAACTCCAGCGTCTCCGAATAGGCCGAGCAGATCACCGAGCCGTCGGAGTTGACCAGCCGCACATCCTTGACTTCGGGGCGCTGGTAGACGCGCAGCCGGAACGCCTGCAATATGGTGGGCGCGCAGCCGATCTGGCCGGCCCTGGCGATCTCGTCGATGCTGGCCGCGCCGAAATCGACCGCGACTTCCGAGCGGCGCAGCACGACGTCGGTCAGCTCGTTGAGCTGCCGCATCTGCAGGCTCTCGATCAGCGCGTTCGCGGCAAGATGGCCGCAGGCGCAGAACGCGCCGAGGCTTACAGCAACGATTGCGGCTGATGGCAGGCTCGACCGCCAACTCTTCGGCGGCCAGAAGGTCTTCGGTGACCAGAAGGTCTTCGACGACCAGGTCTTCATGAGGATTAGCCGCTTTAATTGAAAAATAATCCTATGCTACCTGTGAGGTTCTAAGAATCCGTTTAGGAAACCCGGGAAACGCGCACTACCGGCGCATCGTGCGAAATGTGATCGAGTACCGTTGCCGTTCCACGGCCGGAATGGAGTGCTCCCAATCCTGACGCGCCTCGCCGTCCATCAGGTAAAGCGAGCGTGGTTCCGCCTGCAGCGCGAAGCGTTCCCATTTGTCGCTCGCGCGGCGACGAAACCGGAACTTGCAGGCGCTGCCGAGCGACAGCCCGAACACCTTGTCGAAATGTGGCTTGTCGCGATGCCAGCCGATGCCGACGCCGACATCATATTCGGTGCAGAGCACCTGACGGATGCTGCCGCAGGACAATTGGCCGAAGCCTTCGATCGCGCGCGCGACGTCGAGCAGCCATTCGGGAATCGGCTCCGATTGAAGCAGCCGCTGCTCGGTGTAGTCGTAGCGGAAGCCAAACGATTTCACCCGCCGATGGCCTTCGAACGCGCCGAACTGGAATGGCTTCAAGGGCAAGTCCGCGATGCGGGTGATCAGCTCGTGCTCGGTCTCGGCAGAGACGAATTCGCGCGTGTAGCGCAGCCCCTTCGGCCCCGGTTGGTCATCGTCAAACAATGCGAGCTGGCTGGGCAACAAAGGACGCTGCGGCGTTTCGTGGCTGAAGCGCTCTATCTATGTACGCCGCGCCGCTGCGGTAGAGCGGCAGCTCGCCGCTACCCTGCGCCCGTCTCCGCGCCGGTCTCGCGGCATCAGGTCACGCGGTCCCGGCGTCGGGCTGCGCCGCCCGTCGCCCGGCGAGATAGATGGCTGCGATCGCAGCCGCCAGAATCCCGGCAGCCGCACCGACGCCGAGCGCCCAGCGCGGGCCGAACTGGTCGGCGACCCATCCGACGATCGGCGCGCCGATCGGCGTGCCGCCGAGCGCGATGGCCATCAGGATGGCGATGACCCGGCCGCGCATCGCGGGCGCCGTCGTCAGCTGGGTCAGGCTGTTGGTCGAGGTGGTGAAAGTCTGGGCGGCGGCGCCGACCGCAAACAGGATCAGTCCGAAAGCGAGATAGACGGGGGCCAAGGCTGCGGCCGCGCAAGTCATGCCGAACATCGCGGCGGCAACGGCGAGCAGCGCAATGCTGGGCTTCGCCCGCGCTGCAGCGAGCAGCGCGCCGGTGACCGAGCCCGCCGCCATCATCGAGGTCAACAGGCCGAATTGGCCGGCGCCGACATGGAACACCTTGACCGCCATGGCCGAGATGCAGATCGGAAAATTCAGCCCGAAGGTGCCGATCAGGAACAGCATGGACAGGACAAGCCTGAGGTCCGGCCGCCCGAGCACGTAACGAAAGCCGTCGGCGAGGCCGCTGCGGGACGCCGGGCGGCTGCCGGAGGCGGGCTCGTCCAGGCGTAACATCGCAAGCGCCGCGAGCACGGCGACAAAGGACACCGCATTGATCAGGAACACATAGCCGGAGCCGACGGCTGCGATGACGAGGCCTGCGATCGCGGGCCCGACCATGCGCGCGGCATTGAAGGAGGTGGAGTTGAGCCCGACCGCGTTGGTGAGCAGCGCCGGCTCGACCAGCTGCGTCACGAACGTCTGCCGCGCCGGTGCGTCGAAGGCGGCGGCGCATCCCAGCAGAAAGGCAAAGACGTAAACGTGCCACAGCCGGACCAGGCCGGTGACGACGAGAAGGCCGAGGCCGAGCGCGAACAGTCCCATGGCGGCCTGGGTGCAGACGAGCAGCTTGCGCCGGTCGAGATGATCGGCGGCATGGCCGGTGAGCGGCAGCAGCAGGATTTGCGGAGCGAATTGCAGCCCCATCACGATGCCGACCGCGGTGGCATTGTGCTGGGTCAGCTCGGTCAGCACGATCCAGTCCTGCGCGGTGCGCTGCATCCAGCTGCCGATATTGGAGATGAGCGCGCCGATGGCCCAGATCCGGTAGTTCCGGTTCGCCAGTGAAACGAAGATGCGGCGCAATGCGATCAACCCCCGAGCGGCGTGTTGCCGCCGTTGAAGCGCCCGAAATGGCCGGCCAGGAACCAGCCGGAGAGCAGCATGCCGAGGCCGAGCGCTGCGACGTCTTCGGTGGCGCGCAGGTCGAAATCGCCGACGCGGCAGATCAGGAGATAGGCGATCACCAGGTTGAGAAAGCCCCACGCCAGGTTGACGCGCGAGGAGGACAGGCCCTGGCCGGGCGGCTTGGCGAAGGGGCTCTGGAACGCTCGGCCCATGGTGCCGCTGACGAAATGCGGCACGGCGTTGGTGAGCACGAAGCCACCGGCGAAATAAGCGAGATCATGCAGCCATGGCATGGTGTGGTTCCTTCCGTGCGCCTAAGCGTTGGGTCCTGCGCCGATGAGATCGAGCAGCTCGCGTGTCGTGCCGGTTTCGCTCATGCGTGGAAAGATGCGGGTCACGCTGTTCTGATGCGCCTCGAGGTTCATGTCCGTCATCGCATCCACGGCAAGGGTGACGTTGAAGCCGAAATCATGGGCCTGCCGCGCCGTGGATTCGACGCCGGCGGAGGTGGACACGCCCGTCACCACGACCTGGGTCACGCCGCGCTGGCGCAGATGCTGCTCGAGACCGGTGTTGGCGAAGGCGCTCCAGCTTTTCTTGGTGACGGTGTGGTCGCTGGCCTGCCGCTTCAACTCGGGCATCAGCTCGGTCCAGTCGGCCGGCATGCTGGCGGTGGAGAAGGCACGCTCGCTGCGGCCCGGTGCGCGGCCGTCGACATTGATCAGCACCACCGGAAGCGCGCGGCTGCGGAATGCGTCGAGCAGGGCGACGGTGTTGCCGACGACATCCTGGATGGGATGCGCGGTCGGGAGATTGACAAGGCCCTTCTGCAGATCGACGACCAGAAGCGCCGTGGTCGGGTCGAGTGTGCTGATGGTCATGGAGATTTCCTTTACTCGGTGTCGACGATGCGGTTGAGCAGGCCGAGCGCAGCCTTGAGCTGCGCCTGCTCCTGTTCGGTGAGCTTGGACGTGATGGCGCGTGACAGCCATTCATGGCGCGCGGCGCGGCCGGTGCGGATCATGGCCTCGCATCTTGCGGTCAGCGACAGGATGGTCTGCCGGCCGTCGTTCGGGTCCGGCGATCCCTTGACGAGGCCGAGGCTTTCCAGACTTGCGACGGTGGCGCCCATGGATTGCGGGCGGACGCCCTCGAGCCGCGCCAGCGCGCTGACCGTGGTGGGGCCGGCGCGGTCGAGACGCACCAGCACCGCGATCTGCGACGGCGTGAGGTCGCCGGCGGAGGCCTGCGCGCGCAGCTTGCGCTTCAGCTTGCCGAAGAGGCCGGCGAGCTCGTCGACAAGGGCGGTCGTGGCGGCGTCAGGCTCGGCCTTGCGTTTGATCATGGCCGACGGATTAACAGATATGAAGTCAAACTTCAAAGCTTAACTGTGTAGTTATCCTTCCAATCAAGCGAAGTTGATCGGGCGAGGCGGGACGTTCCGCCCGCCGCGTCGGCTCCTCTCTGCCGTCGGGGACGCTTTAAGGCGTGATCGCGCCGCGCTGCACCGGTTGTGGCGCGCTCAGCTGCTTCCAGGTCGAATTCGCAACGTGGACCGGCGAGAAGGCCGGGCGCTCGATATAGCGGCCGTCGCCTGTCTCGGCGCGCAGCTCGCCCTCCCGCCAGGCGACCTTTCCGCGCGAGACGGTCGCGACCGGCGCACCCGTGCAGGCAAAGCCTTCGAACACATTGTATTCGATGCGGCTGAGCTGATGCCTGGCGCTGATGGTCTTGCTGCGCACGGGATCCCAGACCACCAGATCGGCATCGGAGCCGACGGCGACCGCGCCCTTGCGCGGAAAGATGTTGAGGATGCGGGCGATGTTCGCAGAGGTCACGGCGACGAACTCCTCCCTGGTCAGCCGCCCGGTGTTGACGCCGGCAGTCCAGAGCAGCGGCATGCGGTCTTCCAGCCCGCCGGTGCCGTTCGGGATCTTGCGGAAATCATCGATCCCGATCCGCTTCTGCGCGCGGGTGAAAGCGCAATGGTCGGTCGCGACCACCTGCAACGAGCCGGACTGCAGGCCGGCCCAGAGGCTGTCCTGATGCGCCTTGTCGCGGAACGGCGGCGACATCACCCGCGCTGCGGCGTGGTCCCAGTCCTTGTCGGCGTATTCGCCGGCATCGAGCAGCAGATGCTGGATCAGCGGCTCGCCATAGACGCGCTTGCCGGCGGCGCGGGCGCGCGCAATCGCCTCATGGGACTCGCGGCAGCTGGTGTGCACCACATAGAGCGGCGCGCCGGTCATGTCGGCGATCATGATGGCGCGGTTGGTGGCCTCGCCCTCGACCTCCGGCGGCCGCGAAAAGGCATGGCCTTCCGGACCGGTCACGCCGCGTGCCAGTAGCGCTTCCTGCATGCGCGCGACAACGTCGCCGTTCTCCGCATGCACCAGCGGCAAGGCGCCGAGCTGGGCGCAGCGCGCGAACGAGTTGTAGAGCTCGTCATCGTTCACCATCAGCGCGCCCTTATAGGCCATGAAATGCTTGAAGGTGTTGATGCCGTAGGTCCTGACGACGATCTCCATCTCGTCGAACACCTGTTTCGACCAGGAGGTCACGGCCATGTGGAAGCCGTAGTCGGCGGCCGCCTTCTCCGATTTGCGCCGCCAGTCCTGATAGGCCGCGAGCATCGACTGTCCGGGATCGGGGATGCAGAAATCCACCACCATGGTGGTGCCGCCCGACAGCGCCGCCTTGGTGCCCCATTCGAAATCATCGGCCGAGGTGGTGCCCATGAAGGGCAGTTCGAGATGGGTGTGCGGATCGATGCCGCCGGGCATCACGAGGCAGCCGCCGGCGTCGATGGTCTCGCTGCCTGCGGGCGCGTCGATCCCGGGGGCGACGGCCGCGATGGTGTCGCCGTCGATCAGGACATCGGCACGGCGCGAGTGATCGTGGTTCACCACCGTGCCGCCGCGGATCAGGAGAGGCATGTGAGCTCCGGCTTGACTGTGCAATCTGCGGGCACCGAGGCGGCCGCCGCTTTCCGTCAGCTTAGCGGGCAATCGAGCGCTGGGCAGCGCGAAAATTTGGTCAATGCCGCTATCCGCCGACCGGGTTTAGCCTCGCCCCGCTTGCGGGGAGAGGTCGGATCGCATCGAAGATGCGATCCGGGTGAGGGGGACTCGCCGCGAACTCACCGCTTTCGGAATTCGTGGAGGCAGCCCCTCCCCCCTCTCCCCGTGAAGAACGGGGAGAGGGGGGAGGAGAGAGCGCACCTTTACTTCGGCATCTCGTACGAACAACTCGCCCCGCCGCCGTCGTTCTGCTTGATGGCCTGGGGATCGAGCGTGCAACTCAATTTGGCGACGCTCTCGAAGATCTTGCCCGCGGCGCCGTCGGAGGGCACGCCGGCCATCGCTTCGGTGGAGTAAAGCTCGTTCGCCGCGCGGCCGTTGATGGTCTTGGTCCTGGTGCCGAAGGTCAGGTCGCAGGAGCGGGAGGTGATGTCGACATTGCTGGCGCGGCAGACGATCTTGTCGGCGCTGACCGCGATCTTCTTCTTGTAGGAAATGCTGCTGTTGCCCGAAAACAGCTCGTCGACCGCCTTCCGCTCGCCGGAGCTCAACACCGGCGAGGCCGCCGCGACCACCCCGGCGAGCGCCAGCGCCGCCGAACCGCTGATGCTCTCGGCCGAGGCCCTGGAGGCGCCGAGCGTCATGGCCAGCAGCAGCGCCAGCGACATCGTGTGCTTCATGTGTTTGCTTCCTGTTCTCATTCATGCTGGCCGGCCGGCCAATCCGCAGGCCGGCGCAATGGTGGATGCAATCGGGCGCATTCCGGCCCTGCGGTCAAGCCCCTTGCGCTTGGCTGTCTGGGAGAGCACTCTTTCATCCGCGGCCGGAAGAAGCCGCAAAACGACGAGGAAACCGGCCTGAGGATATGTTGATGCCTGGCATCCGCATCGACTGCGACATCCATCCCGCGGTGGGTGGAACGCGCACCACGCTGCTGCCCTATCTCGATGATCACTGGAAAGAGCAGGTGGTGAGCCGCGCCATCGACGGGCTCGACCTCACCTCCTATCCGCCGAACATGCCGCTCTCCGGCCGGCCGGACTGGCGGACCGACGGCGGCAAGCCGGGCTCCGATCTCTCCATGGTGCAGCGCGGCGCGTTCGACCAGCTCGGCGCCAGTCACGCGATCTGCAACGTGCTCTACGGCGCGCAGGCCGTGTACGATCCCTATATGGCGTCCGCCTTCTGCAGGGCGATCAACGACTGGATGGCGGCAGAATGGTTGTCGCGCGATCCGCGGCTGCGCGCCTCCATCGTGGTGCCGCTGCAGGCGCCGGAGCTTGCGGTCGAGGAAATCGAGCGCCGCGCGGGCGATCCGCGCTTCGTCTCCATCCTGGTGCTGGCGCAGGGCGAGATGCTGCTGGGACGGCGGCACTACTGGCCGATGCTTCAGGCCGCCGAGAAACATAGACTGCCGCTGGCGATCCATGCCGGCAGCGCCTATCGCGCCGCGCCAAGTTCGATCGGCTGGCCGTCGCATCGCTATGAATATTATTTCGTCGAGGCGCAGGCGTTCCAGGCCCAGCTGCTCAGCCTGGTCTATGAAGGCGTGTTCGGGAAATTCCCCGGCCTCAAGGTGGTGCTGATGGAGTCGGGCGTGAGCTGGCTGCCCGCCTTCATGTGGCGCGCCAACAAGACCTGGCGCGGGGTGCGGGTCGAGGTGCCCTGGGTCGAGCGCGAGCCGGCCGCCATCATTCGCGACCATGTCCGCGTCACCATGCAGCCTTTCGATGCGCCGGACGACGCGACCAGCGTCGAGGACATCATCGACCAGATCGGCTCGGACAGGATGTTCCTGTTCGCCTCCGACTATCCGCATTGGCAGTTCGACGGCGACGATCCGATCCCGCCGCATCTGCCCGCTTCCATCGTCGACAAGATGTGTGCGGAGAACCCGCTCGAGACGTTTCCGCGGCTGAAGCTCGCGGCCTAGAATTGTCAGGAGGATCGCAATGAGTGAAGTCCTCGACCGTCCGCTGGACCAGCGGGACACCCCGCAACAGGCACGCCTGCGCATCATCGATTGCGACATCCATCCGAGCCTGCATTCGCGCGCCGACCTCAATCCGTTCCTATCGAGGCGCTGGCAGGAGCACCTGAAGACCTATGGCGATCATCTGCGCACGCCCTATATCGGCACCACGCCCTATCCGCGCTCGTCGCCCTTGATCGCGCGGCGCGATGCCTGGCCGCCCACCGGCGGGCCGCCGGGCTCCGATCTCGCCTTCATGCGCAAGCAGCATCTCGATCCGCTCGATGTCGAGTTCGGACTGCTGCAGGTGCTCGATCTCTTCATCTTCTCGCAGCAGAATCTCGAGTTCGGCGCGGCGATCCAGCGCGCGGTGAACGACTGGCAGCTCGCGCATTGGACGAGCCGCGAACCGCGGCTGAAGGCCGCGATCCTGGTCGGCCAGGACGACACCGCGGCTGCGGTCGAGGAGATCGATCGCTGCGCCAGGACCGGCCAATATGTGCAGATCAACATCTCGCCGCGCGCCAACGAGCCGCTCGGGCGCCGCCGCTACTGGCCGATCTATGAGCGCGCGCAGGCGCTGGATCTGCCGCTCGGCATTCATGTCGGCGGCTATGGCGGCCACGCGCCCACGGGCAGCGGCTGGCCGTCCTATTATTGCGAGGAGCATCAGTCGAACGCGCATACCATGGCGGCGCAGCTTGCGAGCCTCGTCATCGAAGGCATCCCCGAGCGCTTCCCCAAGCTGAAGATCGTCTTCATCGAAGGCGGCTTCGGCTGGATCGCGTCGGCGATGTGGCGCATGGACCGGCATTTTGACCGATTCCGGAGCGAAGTGCCGCATCTCAAGCGCAAGCCGTCGGAATATGTGCGCGAGCATTTCTGGTTCACGACGCAACCGATCGACGAGCCCGACGAGGCGCGGCACCTGCGCCAGCTGATCGAATGGGTCGGCGTCGATCGCCTGTTGTTCTCCTCGGACTACCCGCACTGGGATTTCGACGACCCGCGCTTCGCCTTCAAGACGCCGCTTTCGGACGAGGAGCGCCGCAAGATCTTCAGCGCCAATGCGCGCGCGCTGTACAAGCTGTAATCGACATGCCCCGTCACATCGTCGCCCGCGCCACCGAGATTCCCGAAGGCCGCAACAAGGTGGTCGAGATCGACGGCCGCGACATCGTGGTGTTCCATGTCAATGGCGAGTTCTTCGCGCTGCTCAACCGCTGTCCCCATGAGGGCGCGCCGCTCGACAAGGCCGCCTGCGTGGCGCGGCTGACCTCGCCCGAGCCCGGAATCTACCAGCGCTCGCGGGTCGGCGAGCTCCTGCGCTGTCCGTGGCACGGCTGGGAGTTCGACATGCGCAACGGCCAGTCCTGGTTCGACCCCAAGCGGGTCAAGGTGCGGTCATATCCGGTCGCGGTGGAAAGCGGCGAGGCGCTGGCAAAGGGGCCGTATGTCGCCGAGACCTTTCCGGTGCATGTCGAGGATGCTTACGTGATCGTGGAGGCGTAACGGCCTCACGCCCCCTTCACAAACGCCGCGAACTTCTCCGCATAGTCCGGATGCCAGCGCGACAATGCGGGGCGGTTCTCGACGATGTCGCCGGCGGCCCAGAGGATGCGGCGCTCGTCGAGCGCGCGGGGCACATCGTTGTCGGGGCAGAGGATGTAGAAATCACCGGCCTCGAGTCGCGCCAGCATGAAATCGATCGTCTGCTCCGGCGTCCAGGCAGCCGCGGGCTTTTCGGTCCGGCCGTGCGCCGTCAGCGGCGTGAAGACGAAGCCGGGGATCAACAGATGCGCGCTGATGCGGCAGCCGGCCGTGTTGCGCAGCTCATGAGCGAGCGCCTCGGTGAATGCCTTCACGCCGGCCTTGGAGACATTGTAGGCGGGATCGCCCGGTGGCGTGGTGATGCCCTGCTTGGAGCCGGTATTGATGATTAGGCCGGGCTTTCCCCGCGCGATCATGCCCGGCGCAAAGGTCTGTGTGCCGTGAATGATGCCCCACAGATTGACCGACAGGATGCGCTGCCAGTTCTCGCGCTGGCCGAACATCTTGCTGCCGGGCTGGATGCCGGCATTGTTCATCAGCACGTCGGTGCCGCCGAAGCGGTTGCGCACGGCGGCCTCGAGTTCCGCAACGCTCGCGGGATCGCTGACATCGGTCGCCACTGCCATGATGTTGCCAGTGCCGCCAGGCGCGGCCGATGACAATTTTGTTTCAGCCTGGCGCAGGCGCTCGCCGCCGATATCGGCGATGCAGACCTTCATGCCGGCTTGCGCGAAGCGCAGCGCAGCGGCAAAGCCGATGCCGGAGGCGCCGCCGGTGATCACGGCGACATTGTCGGAAGCAAGGACGGGATGTGGCACGCGGTTCCTCCAATGAGATGCGTCATGAGCTAGGTCGTGCGCGGCATGCACACCAGCCGTGCCGCCGCATGGGAGATCTTCGCGTCGCGCGCCGCGCGATCCGCTTTACGCCATAACACCGCCGCGGTAAGTTTTCACCCTGCATTGTCGGGTCAAGACGATCGGCACACCCGGGGTGACCGGTGAACGGTCGGTATCAACAACAACATCAAGGGAGCGAGAACATGGCCGTATCTCAGGCTATTCCGATCACGCGCCATCCCTTTGCGGATGGGTCCTACAAGAAGATGCTGATCGACGGCAAATGGGTCGACGCCGCCTCCGGCAAAAAGTTCGAGACCTTCAATCCCGCCACCGGCGAATTGCTCGCCACCGTCGCCGAGGGCGATGCCGAGGACATCAACCGAGCGGTCGCCGCCGCCCGCCGCGCCTTCGAGGGACCGTGGAGCAGGGTCAAGCCGTTCGAGCGGCAGAACCTGCTGTTGAAGCTTGCCGACCTCGTCGAGACGAATTTCGAGGAGCTGTCGCAGCTCGACACGCTCGACATGGGCGCGCCGATCAGCCGCACGCGCGGCAACAGGCTGCGCGTGCTCGGCATGCTGCGCTATTATGCGGGCCAGGCCACCGCGCTGCATGGCGAGACCATCGAGAACTCGCTGCCCGGCGAAATCTTCTCCTACACGCTGAAGGAGCCGGTCGGCGTGGTCGGCGCCATCATTCCCTGGAACGGTCCGCTGGCGGCGACGGTGTGGAAGATCGGGCCCGCGATCGCGACCGGATGCACGGTGGTGCTCAAGCCTGCCGAGGAAGCGCCGCTGACGTCGCTGCGGATTGCGGAGCTTGCGATGGAAGCAGGTGTACCGCCGGGCGTGATCAACGTGGTGCCGGGCTATGGCGAGACCGCAGGTGCGGCGCTGGCGGCGCACCCCGATGTCGACAAGGTCGCCTTCACCGGCTCGCACATCACCGGACAATCGATCATCCGCGCCTCCGCCGGCAATCTCAAGCGCGTCTCGCTCGAGCTCGGCGGCAAGTCGCCTGACATCGTGTTCGCCGATGCCGATCTCGACGCGGCGGTGCCGGGCGCGGCGATGGCGGTGTTTGCCAATTCCGGGCAGATCTGCAGCGCCGGCACGCGGCTGTTTGTCGAAGCCAAGGTCTATGATGAATTCGTCGGCCGCGTCGCCGAGTTCGGCCGCAAGCTGCAGGTCGGCAACGGCCTCGATCCCAACACGCAGATCGGTCCGCTGGTCTCCGAGCAGCAGCTCGAGCGCGTCACCGGCTATCTCGCCATCGGCCAGAAGGAGGGCGCGCAGGCGCTCGCCGGCGGCGGGCGCGTGACGGAAGGCGCGCTGGCCAAAGGCTATTTCGTGCAGCCCACGGTGTTTGCCAATGTGCAGGACAACATGCGCATCGCGCAGGAGGAGATTTTCGGCCCCGTGATCTCGGCGATCAAGTTCACCGACATGGACGAGCTGATCCGCCGCGCCAACGCCACCAGCTTCGGCCTCGGCAGCGGCCTCTGGACGCGCGATGTCTCCAAGGCGGTCCACGTCTCGAAGTCGCTGCGCGCGGGCTCGGTGTGGGTGAATTGCTACCAGGCGATGGACCCGGCGGTGCCCTTCGGCGGCTACAAGATGAGCGGCTACGGCCGCGAGTCCGGCAAGCAGCACCTGGAGGAATATCTCAACGTCAAGGCGGTGTGGATCAAGACGGCTTGAGGCGAGGCATTGCCATCACGTCGCTCCGGCGGGCGCGCGATATCACTGTAAGGCGGCCACAACTGGCCGGGCTCCCTTCCCCCTTGCGGGGAAGGGTTGGGGGAAGGGGGTACCACGGTCTCCAGCGCCTGTGGCTTGGTCCGAAGAACAACATGCACCGAACCCGGGGCTTACCCCCTCCCTGGCCCTCCCCCGCAAGGGGGGAGGGGACGGAGAGAGCGGAGTGAATGCATTTCCAGCAGCCCCATCCTATTTAATAACCGTGCCTTCCCTTCAGTATGATAGCCATCCTTCAATTATCTGGGGCAGATATGACCTTTCCTCATCTCTTCTCACCGCTGAAAGTCGGTCCCTACCAGCTCGCACACCGCGTGGTGATGGCGCCGCTGACGCGGATGCGGGCGGCGAAGCCGTCGCTGGCGCCGCGGCCGCTCAATGCGGAATATTACGCGCAGCGCGCCACGCCGGGCGGGCTGCTCATCGCGGAGGCCTCGCCCGTGGCGGCGACCGGCTTCGGCAATCCCGGCGTGCCCGGCATCTACACCGAGGCGCAGATCGCGGGCTGGCGCGCGGTGGTCGATGCCGTGCATGCCAAGGGCGGCATCATCTTCCTGCAGCTCTGGCATGTCGGACGGGTCTCGCACTCCTCGTTCCAGCCCGACGGCGCGTTGCCGGTGGCGCCCTCGGCGGTGGCGATTTCGACCGAGTACAAGACGGTGACCGCGGACGGCAAGCCGACCACTTACGAGACCCCGCGCGCGCTGGAGACCGAGGAGGTCGCAGGCATCGTCGCCGCCTTCCGGCAGGCCGCGCAGAACGCGCTTGCCGCCGGCTTCGACGGCGTCGAGATCCACGGCGCCAATGGCTATCTGCTGGAGCAATTCCTGCAGTCGCGCACCAATCTGCGCACCGACCGCTACGGTGGCTCCATCGACAACCGCGCGCGGCTCCTGCTTGAGGTCACCCAGGCCGCGATCGACGTCTGGGGCGCTGGTCGGGTCGGCGTGCGGCTGTCGCCCTATGGCATTGCCAATGATTCCGGCGAGCCGGACCCGATGCCGCTCTACAGCCACGTGGTGAAATCGCTGGATACGCTTGGGCTCGCCTATCTGCATCTGATCGAGCCGCGCTCGTCCGGCGCCGGGCGCGCCGAGGTCAACTGGCAGAACGTGCCCTCCGCCATGGTGCTGTTCCGTCCGCTCTGGCGCGGCATCCTGATTGCCGCCGGCGGCTTCACGGGGGAAGCGGCGGAGGCTGCGATCGCCGAGAAGCATGCCGACGCGGTGGCCTTCGGCCGCATCTTCATCTCCAACCCCGACCTGCCGCGCCGCCTGCAGCACGGTTTTCCGATCACGCCCTACAACCGCGCCACGTTCTATGGCGGGGAGGCGGCGGGATATACGGATTATCCGGTGTATGATGAGATGGCACCGGCGTAGCTAGGGCTCCCGTCATTCCGGGTTCGGTCCTGCGGACCGCCCCGGAATGACAGCGGAGATAAACACCCATGACAAAACCCACAGCATCAGCCGGCATCGCCAAGGGCCAATGCCTCTGCGGTGCTGTCGCCGTCGAGATCGACGTGCCGGCGCGCTGGGCCTGGCATGATCACTCCTCGGCAAGCCGGCGCGCCCATGGTGCGGCCTATGCGACCTATGTCGGCAGCTGGCGCAAGCGCTTCCGCATCACCAAGGGCGAGCGCGCGATGACGCGCTATGAGGATGCCAAGACCGCTACCGCGCGCAGCTTCTGCTCGCGCTGCGGCACGCCGCTCACTTACGAGCGCGCCCGCTCGCCGCATATGGTCAACCTGCCGCGCGCATTGTTCGCTGGTCGCACCGGACGGCAGCCGCTCTATCACATCGGAATCGAAGAGCTGCAGGAATGGGCCTATACCGGCGAGCCGCTGGTGCCGCTGAAAGGCTATCCCGGCGTGGTGTGGCAGCGCACCAAGAAGAAGCGGCGCGCGGCGGGAGACGATCCATTCGAGCTCGCGCAGGAGGTCTGAGCACTCCGCAGCGTTCTCCTCGCGGCCATGATTCGAGACGTCGCTTGCGCGGCTCCCCAGCATGAGGATGTCACAAGGGGCGCCAAGCAAGACCCTCATGGTGAGAAGGCGCGCAGCGCCGTCTCGAACCATGAAGGCCCGGCTGCTCGTACGAGCGGTTCGCAGGTCAGCCATGATCTCGCTCCATTGCCCCGGTCGAGCAAGTTTGGTGATGTGCTTTCCGCCCGCGAGAACGATCGCGCACGGGAGGACACATGAAGAACCGCATCACCGGCCGCTCGGCCTTTCTCGCTCTCCTCAAGGACGAGGGCATCACCCATCTGTTCGGCAATCCCGGCACCACCGAGCTGCCGATCATGCATGCGCTGAAGGATCATCCCGATCTCACCTATGTGATGGCGATGCAGGAGAGCCTGGTGGTGGCGATCGCCGAAGGCTTTTCCCGCGCCTCCGGTCGGCTCGTCGCCTGCAACGTCCATGTCGCGCCGGGGCTCGGGAATGCGATGGGCTCGCTCTACAACGCGCAGTTCACGGGCACGCCGATGATCCTGACCGCCGGCCAGCAGGAGCAGGGCCACGGGCTGATGGAGCCGCTGCTGTACGGCCCGCTGGTGCGCATGGCCGAGCCGCTGGTGAAATGGGCGGTTGAGGTGACGCGCCTGGAAGATCTGCCGCGCATCGTGCGCCGCGCCGCGAAGATCGCGACCACCCCGCCGACCGGGCCGGTGTTCATCTCGCTGCCCGGCGATATCCTCAATTCGGAAGCGGGTATTGATCTCGGCCGTTCGACCCGGGTCGATGCGCGCGTGCGTCCGTCGGACGAGGCCGTGCAGGCGCTGGCGCAGCGCATCCTCAAAGCGCAGCGGCCTGTGATCGTCGCGGGCGACGAGATCGTCAAGAGCGACGCGCTTCATGAAGCCGCACAGCTTGCCGAGACGCTCGGCTGCCCCGCCTATCAGCAATCCGCGCCCTATGGCGCGCATTTCCTGTCGGAGAGTCCGTGCTTCGTCGGCGCGCTGTCGCGGTCGCAGCCGCAGGTGCGCGAGGTGCTGTCGCCCTATGACCTCCTGATCGTGCTCGGCGCCGACCCCCTGCGGATGTCGGTGCACAGCGAGATCGAGCCGCTGCCGGATGGTCTGTCGATCGCGCAGATCGGCCTGGTCGATTGGGACCTCGGCAAGAATTATGGCGCGGAGATCGCGCTGAAGGCCGATGTGAAGGAGACGCTGAAGGCGCTGGTGCCAGCGCTGAAAGCGGCCGGCGGCGCGGCGTTGCAAGCGCGTGCGCAAAAGGGCCTTGCGGAGCTTGAGCCGAAGAACTGGCGTGCCAGGCGCAAGGCGCTGGTGGAGCAGATCGGCAAGGCGGCCGCGAAGTCGCCGATCGATGCCGATTATCTCTCGCTGCAGCTCGTCGAGGCGATGCCTGACAACGCGATCCTGGTCGACGAAGGCCTGACCTCGGCGCGCCAAATCCTGAACCTGCGGCCGCATCGCGACCGCTACGGCTATCATGCGCTGGCGTCAGGCGGCATCGGCTGGGGCCTGCCGGCCTCCGTCGGCGTCAGCCTTGCCAATCCCGATCGCCCCGTCGTCTGCTATTCCGGTGACGGCAGCGCGATGTATTCGATCCAGGCATTGTGGACGGCGGCGCATCACGGGCTGCCGCTGTCGGTCGTGATCGTGAACAATGGCGGCTATCGCATCATCAAGCAGCGGCTGCTCTCCTTCCACGGCGACAGCAATTACATCGGCATGGACTTCATCGATCCGCCGGTGGATTTCGCCGGCATCGGCAAGTCGCTCGGGCTGGAGGCGATCAGGATCACCGATCCCGCCGAGCTGAAGCCGGTGTTGTCGTCGGCGTTCAGGCGGCCGGGTGCGAAGCTGATCGAGGTAGTGGTCGACGGGAGCGTGTGAGGCAAGCACGGTCATTCCGGGGCGATGCGCAGCATCGAACCCGGAATCTCGAGATTCCGGGCTCGGTCCTTCGGACCGCCCCGGAATGACACCGAGAATGTGCGCGACAACATCGGCGTATCCCCGTCATGCTGAGGCACCGACGCGAAGCTGCGGCCTCGAAGCACGACGGTCCGGCTGCAACAGCGGGGCCGTTCATCCTTCGAGGCTCGCGTTCCGCGAGCGCCTCAGGATGACGGAACTGACAGAGTGTCGTCGACTTCGCCGCTCACCCCATCTTTCCCACCCGATACTGCACCGCCGGATGCGGCGCTGCTAGCCGCGCGCGGCCCCCACCGAACAATTTCTCCCGCAGCGTCCCCGGCGCATAGTCCGTCTTGTAACGCCCGCGCTTCGTCAGCTCCGGCACCAGCATTTCCGCGATGTCCTCGAAATCGCCCGGCGAGACCGCGAACGGCATGTTGAGCCCGTCGACATCGGTCGCCTCGAACCAGGCCTCGATCTCGTCCGCAACCTGCTCCGGGGTGCCGACAACCACGGGCCCGATGCCGCCGATGCCGACATGCTGCGCGACCTCGCGCACGGTCCAGACGCGGTCCGGATCGGCGCGGGTGATGTTGTCCATCGCGCTGCGGCCGGCATCGTTGGTGACATGGCGCACCTCCTGGTCGAGCGCGTAGGCCGAGAAGTCGACGCCGGTCCAGCCCGACATCAAGGTCAGTGCGCCCTCGGGGCTGATGTGGGCGCGGTAATCCTCGTACTTCGCTCTTGCTTCAGCTTCGGTGCGGCCGAGGATCACCGTGAACATGCTGAACATCAGGATCTCGCGCGGATCGCGGCCGAGCCCGGCGGCAAGCTCGCGGATCGCCTTCACCCGCGGCGCGATCACCTTGGCGGACGGGCCCGACATGAACACGCATTCGGCATGTTGGGCCGCGAACTGCCGGCCGCGCGGCGAGGTGCCGGCCTGGTACAGCACCGGCGTCCGCTGCGGCGACGGCTCGCTCAGATGAATGGCGTTGAGCCGGTAATTCGCACCTTCATGGGTGATGCAATGCACCTTGGCGGGATCGGTGAAGATGCCGCGCACGCGGTCGCGCACCGCCGCATCATCCTCCCAACTGCCTTCCCACAGCTTGTAGACCACCTCCATATACTCATCTGCAATATCGTAGCGATCGTCATGCGCGGTCTGCTTGTCGCGGCCCGCGCCGCGCGCGGCGCTGTCGAGATAGCCGGTCACGACGTTCCAGCCGATCCGGCCCTCGGTCAGATGATCCAGCGTCGACATCCGCCGCGCGAACGTATAGGGCGGCTCGAAGGACAGATTGGAGGTGACGCCGAAGCCGAGATGCGTCGTCACCGCGGCCATGGCCGAGATCAGAAGCAGCGGCTCGTTCGCCGGCGTCTGTGTCGCATGACGCAGCGCGGCGTCGGGGCTGTTGCCATAGACGTCATAGACGCCGAGCACGTCGGCCAGGAACAGCCCGTCGAAGCGGCCGCGCTCAAGCGTCCTGGCGAGATCGAGCCAATAGGGCAGGCGGTTGTATTCGGCGGTGCGGTCGCGCGGGTGCGTCCACAGCCCCGGTGATTGATGTGCCACGCAGTTCATGGCAAAGGCGTTGAGCCGGATGTGTTTGGACATGGACACCTGCCGGAACTGAAGACCAGAGAGCGCCGAAATTGGTGGAGGCTGGCCCCTTTAGCAAGGCAAATCTGGCACGCGAATTGCTGTTATCCGGCGCCGCCGTCCGTTGCGACGGTTGTCCTAGCGAATGAGCTGAGTAAGAGAAGATATGACCAGAACGGACGCCATCGCCCATGCCCACGAGCAGCTGCGCTCCGGGGACTTCCTGCGCGAGCTCAACCGCCGGGTGGCCTATCCGACCGAGAGCCAGAATGCGAACCGCCGCGATGTCTTGCGGGCCTATCTCGAGAAGGAGCTGATGCCGGCCTTTGCCGAGCTCGATTTCGAGAGCCGGGTGGTGGAATCCCCCAGCGGCAAATCGCCGTTCCTGGTTGCGCAGCATATCGAGAGTGCGGATGCGCCGACGGTGCTGACCTATGGCCATGGCGACGTCGTCGACGGCATGGCCGGCGAATGGCGCGATGGCCTCAATCCGTTCCAGACCACGCAGGTCGGCAATCGCGTCTATGGCCGCGGCACCGCGGACAACAAAGGTCAGCACTCCATCAACCTCGCGGCACTGCGCGCGGTGCGCGCAACGCGCGGCGGCAAGCTCGGCTTCAATGCCAAGTTCATCATCGAGATGGGCGAGGAGATCGCTTCGCCCGATCTCAACGCGGTCTGCGCGTCACTGAAGGACGAGCTGAAGGCCGATCTCCTGATTGCCTCCGACGGGCCGCGGCTGTCGGCGGACCGGCCGACCTTGTTCCTCGGCTGTCGCGGCGGCTATCGCATCCATCTCGACCTGAATTTGCGCGAGGGCGGACATCACTCCGGCAATTGGGGCGGTGTGCTCGCCAACCCCGCGACGATTTTGTGTAACGCGATCGCGACCCTGGTCGACAGCCGCGGCCGGCTGCTGATGGAGAGCCTGAAGCCGCCGCGGCTCACCAACCAGATCCGCAGCTGGCTCGCCGACGTCAAGGTCGAGCCCACCGCCGACGAGCCGGCGTTGTCGGAGAATTGGGGTGAGGACGGATTGTCGCCGGCCGAGCGGCTCTATGCCTGGAACACGCTGGAGGTGCTGGCGATGTCCGCAGGCAACGTCGACAACGTCGCCAACGCCATTCCCGGCCGCGCCCGCGCGGTCCTGCAGCTGCGCTTCGTGGTCGGCACCAGGATCGACAACCTGATCGAGGCTGTCCGCGATCACCTGCACGCCAACGGCTTTCCGATGATCGAGGTGTCGGGCGCGCAGCGCTTTGCCGCATCGCGCACCGATTTCGACAGCCCGTGGATCAAATGGGCCGCGGACTCGGTGCAGAGGACGACCGGAAAGCCGCCGGCCGTGCTGCCGAATTTCGGCGGCTCGCTGCCCAATGACGTGTTCTCCGACACGCTCGGATTGCCCACGATCTGGGTGCCGCATTCCTATCCCGGCTGCTCGCAGCACGCACCCGACGAGCACATCCTGCTGTCGGTGACCGACGAAGCGCTCGGCATCATGGCGGGCCTGTTCTGGGATCTCGGCGATCTCGAGCGCCCGCTGGCGAAGGGCGCCTGACGATGGCGCCGGCCTCGGAATGAGCCTGTGCGCGCCGGTCGCCATCCGCGGGACGGCGGCGGATTCCAGCCAGGCGTAAGCGGCCTCCGGCGGCCAGGTCGCTGCCGGGCCGCCGTCATGACCGCCGAAAGTCACATTTCTAAACTGGCCCGGTTTGTGCAAGCATCGGGGCAATCCGAAAAGGGGGAGAATTAACCATGAAACGTGTCAACATCCTGGGTCTTGCGGTCGCGGCCAGCCTCTGCGCCGGCACCGCCCATGCCGAAGACCTGACCGGCACCTTGAAGAGCATCAAGGACAGCGGCACCATCACGCTCGGCTACCGCGAATCCTCGATTCCGTTTTCCTATCTCGACGACAACCAGAAGCCGATCGGCTTCGCCATGGACATCTGCTACAAAATCGTCGACGCCGTGAAGAAGGAGCTCAAGCTCGACAAGCTCGACGTCAAGCTGGAGCCGGTGACCTCGTCCAACCGCATCCCGCTGCTCGCCAACGGCACCATCGATCTCGAATGCGGTTCGACCACCAACAATGCCGAGCGGCAGAAGCAGGTCGCCTTCACCAACACCCACTTCCTCACCGCAAGCCGCTACGTCTTCAAGACGACGAGCGGCCTGAAGTCGATCGACGACCTCAAGGGCAAGTCGGTGGTCTCCACCGCCGGCACCACCAACATCAAGCAGCTCACCGAGGCCAATGCGGCGCGCAGCCTCGGCGCCAACATCATTCCCGCCAAGGACCACGCCGAGGCCTTCCTGATGGTGGAGACCGATCGCGCGGTGGCGTTCGTCATGGACGACATCCTGCTGGCAAGCCTGGTGGCGGGCTCGAAGGATCCCGCGGCCTATGTCATCTCCAAGGATGCGTTCTCCACGCCCGAGCCCTACGGCATCATGCTGCGCAAGGACGATCCGGCGTTCAAGAAGGTGGTCGATGCGGCAACCGCCGCGGTCTACACCTCCGGCGAGGGCCAGAAGCTCTACGACAAGTGGTTTATGTCCAAGATCCCGCCCAAGGGGCTGAACCTCAACACGCCGATCTCGCCGGAGCTGAAGGCCGAATTCGCCAAGCCCTCGGACTCGCCGGATCCAGCGTCGTACAAGGTGAATTGAGGTATCCTGGAGCCGCGGTCTCGCTTCACCTCTCCCCAGCGGGGAGAGGTCGGATTGCTCCCGGCGATGCGCAGCATCGTCCGGCGCAATCCGGGTGAGGGGCCGCAGCTCTATCGAGGGAACGTAACCCCTCACCCGGATCGCATCCTGCGATGCGATCCGACCTCTCCCTACGGGAGAGGTGAACCGAGCACGATGCGACGAACTCATCCAACCCCAGGCAGCGACCTTCCGTGAACTATCACTGGAACTGGCACATCTTCCTCGAGCCGAACCCCACCGGGGCCGGCACCTATCTCGACATGCTGTTGTCGGGACTGTGGCTGACGATCCTGACCTCGCTGTGCGCCTGGATCATCGCGCTGATTGCGGGTTCCTTCATCGGCGTGATGCGCACGCTGCCGTCAAAGCCCGCCAACCTGGTCGGCTTCTGCTATGTGGAATTCTTCCGCAACATGCCGCTTCTGGTGCAGCTCTTCCTCTGGTTCTTCGTGCTGCCGGAACTGCTGCCGAGCGCCGCGGGGCTGTGGCTGAAGCAATTGCCGCATGCGCCGTTCTATACGGCGGCGGTCGGCATCGGCCTGTTCATGTCGGCCCGCGTCGCCGAGCAGCTGCGCGCCGGCATCTCCTCGCTGCCGCGCGGCCAGAAGCAGGCGGCGACGGCGCTCGGGCTGACCACCGCGCAGGTCTACATCTACGTGCTGCTGCCGATCGCCTATCGCATCATCCTGCCGCCGCTGACGTCGGAATTCCTCAACACCATCAAGAACAGTGCGGTGGCCATCACCATCGGACTATTGGAGCTGACCGGCGAAGCGCGCTCGATGCAGGAGTTCTCCTTCCAGGTGTTCGAGTCCTTTACGGCCGCGACCGTGATGTATCTCGTGATCAACGTCGTCGTCGTCACCGCCATGCGCCTGATCGAGCGGCGGGTCGCGATCCCCGGCTACATCGCGGGGAAATGAGCGCCATGTTCGCCAATTTCGACTTCGACGTCATCCGCCGCGCGCTGCCATATTTGTTTCTCGACGGCATGACCTTCACGCTGACCCTGACCGCGCTGTCCGGGCTCGGCGGCATCGTGCTGGGAACGCTGATCGCGCTGATGCGGCTGTCGAGCTCCTGGCTGCTCGGGCGCGCGGCCGCGCTCTATGTCGACTTCATCCGCTCGCTGCCGCTGGTGCTCGTGATCTTCTGGTTCTATTTCCTGGTGCCCTATATCGGGCAGTGGCTGACCGGTTCGTCGCGGCCGATCAAGGTCGGCGCCTTCGCCTCCTCGCTGATCACCTTCATCATGTTCGAGGCCGCCTATTTCTCCGAGATCATGCGCGCCGGCATCCAGTCGATCTCGCGGGGCCAGCCGGCGGCGGCGCAGGCGCTGGGGCTGACCTACGGCCAGACCATGCGTTACGTCGTGCTGCCGCAGGCCTTCCGCAACATGCTGCCGGTGCTGCTCACCCAGGTCATCGTGCTGTTCCAGGACACCTCGCTGGTCTATGTGGTGTCGATCCCCGACTTCCTCGGTGCCGCCAGCATCGTCGGCCAGCGCGACGGGCGCCTGGTCGAGATGTATCTGTTCGCAGCGCTGGTCTATTTCGTCATTTCCTGTGTCGCGTCCTTCGGCGTCCGCCGCCTGCAGACGCGCATCGCCATTGTCCGATAAGCGAGACCGCATGATCGAGATCAGCCACGTCAGCAAATGGTACACGCCGATCTTCCAGGCGCTGAAGGATTGCACGACGAGCGTCGCCAGGGGCGAGGTCGTGGTGGTGTGCGGTCCCTCGGGCTCGGGCAAGTCGACGCTGATCAAATGCGTCAATGCGCTGGAGCCGTTCCAGGAGGGCGTCATTTCCATCGACGGCATCAAGGTCAACGATCCCAAGACCAACCTGCCGAAGCTGCGCGCCCGCGTCGGCATGGTGTTCCAGCATTTCGAGCTGTTTCCGCACCTGCGCATCATCGACAATCTCTGCCTCGCGCAGGAGAAGGTGCTGGGCCGCAAGCATGACGAGGCGATCGCCAAGGGCATCAAGCTGCTCGAGCGCGTCGGCCTGAAGGAGCATGCCAACAAGTTTCCCGCCGAGCTCTCCGGCGGCCAGCAGCAGCGCGTGGCGATTGCGCGCGCGCTCGCCATGGACCCGATCGCCATGCTGTTCGACGAGCCGACCTCCGCGCTCGATCCCGAAATGATCAGCGAGGTGCTGGACGTGATGGTCGATCTCGCCCGCGAGGGCATGACCATGATGGTGGTGACCCACGAGATGGGCTTTGCCCGCAAGGTCGCCCACCGCGTGATCTTCATGGACCGCGGCGAGATCGTCGAGGACGCGCCGAAGGAGGACTTCTTCGGCAAGCCCCGCAGCGACCGCGCGCAGAAGTTCCTGTCCAAGATATTGTCGCATTGAGCGCGTGCGCCGCCCGGCGGCGCTGACACCGTGGCAGCCGGGTCGGCTCCGGCTAGGCCGCCTGCTCCGGAAGCTGGCCGGGCCCGCCATAAATGTCGCGGCCCGCGCGCGCCCGCCCGGGCCCGATCGCGGTCCCGAAGACAACATCCCAAAAACTCGTCGTCACGCCGAAATTGCCGGGCACGGGATAACGATGATGCCGAAGATGCCGGAGCCTATGGCTGCGCAGCCAGGAATTCTCGGCAAGCTGCCAGCGGTGCACGGCATCGTGAATCACGAGATACCAGACATATCCGGCGATCAGGCCGGCCATTGCGCCGCAGGCAATCTCGGTGCCCCAAAGCCGCGCGAGAAGGAAAAACATGCAACAGAAAATGGCGGCGCTGACCCACATCGGCGACCCGATCAGGTCACTTGGATGGGCGTGATGCATGCCATGAAGGTCCTTGAGGAGGGGGACCTTATGGTAGACGAAACGATGCACCAGATATTCAACGAGCGTCCACAGCATCACGCCGCACACGGCCGCCATCCACAAATGCCGGTGCACGGCGAAGGCGCTGCCGTCGACATGATAGAGCAGCAGTCCACCGACAACGAACGGGTAGACATACAGCTCGGCATAGTAACCGATCTTGGTATGATGCACGTTCCCCACCACGCGTAACGACGATATCGGAGCGCCCCGGCCGCGACACTAGCAACTGCCCGGACCAGCGTCTACCGAAGAGGGGCGCGGATTCGCAGCCGACACGGCGGGACTGCCGTGTCATGACGACGGTTTATCCGCGGCAGCAATTGCTCTATGGTGCGGCAACATCCGCTTTTGCCGGCGCACAGGAGACATTGCCTTGGACTCGATCGCTTACGTCAACGGATCGTTCGTGCCGCTTTCAGAGGCCAAGGTGTCGATACTCGACCGCGGCTTCCTGTTTGCCGACGGCATTTACGAGGTCGCGGCGGTGCTGGACGGCAAGCTGATCGACAACGCCTCGCATCTGGCGCGGCTGAAGCGCTCGGTCGGCGAGATTTCGCTGGAGCTGCCGGAAAGCCTGGAGCGGATCGAGGCCATCCAGAAGGAGCTGGTCGCCCGCAACAAGCTCGAAAACGGCATGGTCTATCTGGAGGTGACGCGCGGCGCCGATACCGGGCGCGATTTCGCCTTCCCCAAGGGCGTGAAGCCGACCCTGATCATGTTCGTGACCGCGAAGGACATCGTCAATGCGCCCTCCGCCAGATCGGGCATTGCCGTGATCACCGTGCCCGACATCCGCTGGGAGCGGCGCGACATCAAGAGCGTGGCGCTGCTCGCACAGGTGCTCGCCAAGCAGGCGGCCGCTGCGGCCGGCGCCGGCGAAGCCTGGATGGTCGAGGACGGCAAGGTGACCGAGGGCGGCTCCTCATCCGCCTTTATCCTCACCCAGGATGACGTGCTGGTGACACGGCAGAACGGCAGCGAGATTCTCCCCGGCTGCACCCGCAAGGCCGTGGTGCAACTCGCCGAGGAGCGCCAGCTTCGTGTCGAGGAGCGGCCGTTCACGGTCGCCGAGGCGCTGGCCGCCAAGGAAGCCTTCATCACCAGCGCCTCCTCCTTCGTGCAGCCGGTGGTCTCGATCGACGGCAAGCCGGTCGGCAGCGGCAAGCCGGGGGCGATGGCGATGCGGTTGCGCGAGATCTATATCGACTTCGCCCGCGCCACCGCGGTGTGATCTTTCCGCTCGCTGCGGACGAAGCTGCCTCAACGCACGGACCCGCCCAGCAACGACGGGGCGAACTGCGCGATCAGTAGCAGCGCGATGGCGACGAGCATGCCGATGATGACGATCCTGCGCATGGCGATGCTCGTCAGGCCAGCGCAGCAGCGTCGATGACGGCCTGGGCGAAGGCTTGTGGAGCCTCCTGCGGCAGATTGTGACCGATGCCGCCCTTGATGTCGCGGTGCTGATACTTGCCGGAGAACTTCCTGGCATAGGCCGCAGGCGGCGGGTGCGGCGCGCCATTGGCATCGCCTTCCATGGTGATGGTCGGCACTGCGATGACAGGCGTTGCCGCGATGATCTTGTCCAGATCGGCATAGCGCGCCTCGCCTTCGGCAAGCGCGAGCCGCCAGCGGTAGTTGTGAATCACGATCGCGACATGATCGGGGTTCTCGAACGCCTTGGCGCTGCGGTCGAAGGTCGCGTCGTCGAACTTCCATTGCGGCGAGGCGAGCTGCCAGATCAGCTTCGAGAAGTCATGGCGGTATTTGTCATAGCCTTCCCGGCCGCGCTCGGTCGCGAAATAGAACTGGTACCACCATTGCAGCTCGGCCGACGGCGGCAACGGCATCTTGCCGGACTCCTGGCTCGAGATCAGATAGCCGGAGACCGAGACCATGGCCGTGCAGCGCGCGGGGTAGGCGGCGGCGATGATGTTCGCTGTCCGCGCGCCCCAGTCGAAGCCGGCAAGCGTCGCCTTTTCGATTTTCAGCGCATCCATCAGGGCGATGATGTCGGCGGCGACCGCCGTGGGCTGGCCGTTGCGCAACGTGTCGCTGGACAGGAAGCGCGTCGTGCCGTAGCCGCGCAGATAGGGCACGATGACGCGATAGCCGGCCTGCGCGAGCAGCGGCGTCACATCGACGAAGCTGTAGATGTCGTAGGGCCAGCCGTGCAGCAGAATGACGGCGGGACCGTCGGCCGGGCCGGCCTCGGCGTAGCCGACGTTCAACAGCCCGGCATCGATCTGCTTCAGCGGCGCGAAAGAGGTGTCCGTTCCCGGCTTGATCGCGGGCAGCGCAGATCTTTCCTTGGGCTCTAGCTTGGGCTGTGCACCGGCGGCGCCGAATTGAGCGGCGGCAAATGCCGCCGCGGCGACGCCAAGAAAATTCCGTCGGCGCCGATTGACAGGCTCGGACATGTTGATCTCCCTCATTTCCGTCGTCCCCGGCGCTTCACGTACGTGTCGCCGGGAGCATCACCTCCATAATCTCGTCCCATGTCGCGCGCTTTCAGATTGGCTGGTTTTGTGCTTCAGAACAGCTTGATTTTTGCGGTAGAGCGGATGCACTACGCTCTCATTCAGCCGGTCGGGTCAGCGGGATTGGCGATTTGCTATATTATTTCAGCGACTTAGTTCTCGATACCAGCCGGCGCGAGCTGCGCCGGGCGGACGATCGGGTTCCACTCGAGCCGCAAGTCTTCGACCTCCTGGAATTTCTCCTCCGCGCCCGCGACCGCGTGGTCAGCCGCGACGAGCTGCTCGAGGCGGTCTGGAACGGCCGCACCGTCTCGGACGCCACGCTCTCCAGCCGGGTCAATGCGGCACGCAACGCCGTCGGCGACAATGGCGAGGCGCAACGGCTGATCCGCACGCTGCCGCGCAAGGGCATCCGCTTTGTCGGCGACGTGCGCGAGGCGCCGGATTCCTCATCTGCGGCGGCGATGTCGGAATCCCCCGATGCGGCCGAGCCGGACAGGCCGTTGCTCGCGGTGCTGCCCTTCACCAATATGAGCGGCGATCCCGAGCAGGATTTCTTCGCGGACGGCATGGCGGAAGATATCATCACCGCGCTGTCCCGCTGCAGCTCCCTGTTCGTGATCGCCCGCAACTCGTCCTTCATCTACAAGGGCAAGCCGGTCGATATCCGTGAGGTCGGGCGCGAGCTCGGGGTCGCCTATGTGCTCGAAGGCAGCGTCCGCCGCGTCGGCAACCGCTTGCGGATCACCGGACAGCTGATCGATGCGCCCTCGGGCCGGCATTTGTGGGCCGATCGCTTCGATGGCGACCTTGCCGACGTCTTCGACCTGCAGGATCGCATCACCGAAAGCGTCGTCGCCGCGATCGAGCCGACCGTGCAATTCGCCGAGGTCGCAAGGCAGAGGTCGAGCAAGCCGAGCCGGCTCGACGCCTATGATCTCCTGCTGCGCGCCTACAGGCTCGAACATGCCTTCACGGATGAGAGCACGGCCGAGGCGATCGCCTGTCTCGACCGCGCGCGCGCCATCGATCCGACTTACGCGCCGGCGCTCGCGATGGCGGCCTACTGCCACGCGCTGCGCCATTTCCAGGGCTGGGTTGTCCCTGACGATAGCCATGAAGCCGAGGGTGAAAGGCTGGCGTGGCAGGCGGTCGAGCTTGCGGCCAATGACGCCCAGGTGCTGTGGATGGCGGCTTTTGCGATCTGGAATCTGTCGTATGACCGGCGCGATGCGGCGCCTGAATTGTTCGACCGCTCGCTGCTGATCAATCCGAACTCGGTGATGGCACTCACGCTCGGCGGCTGGATCGAGATCATGCGCGGCAACCAGGCGGCGGGCCGCAGCATGATCGAGCGCGCCCAGCGCTTGAGCCCGCGCGATCCGCGCGGCTGGTTCACCTCGGGCGCAATGGCGATCGCCGCGATCGCCGACGGAGATTATCCGCAAGGCCTGCGCTGGGCCGAAAAGGCCTTGACGCAGAACCGGCGTTTTGCCGTCGCCCTGCGCGTCCTCATCGTCGCCCTGATCAAGCTCGGTCAGACCGACCGGGCGGCCCTGGTTGCGCGGGAGCTGCTCGATGTCGAACCGGAGTTGACGGTCTCCGGCTTCTTCAAACGCATTCCTTTCCCGCGCGACACCATGGCTGCCGCCTATGCCGAGGCGCTGCGCGCCGCCGGCGTGCCCGGGTGATCAGCCGGTCGAGCGAGCGATCGGCTGTCCGCTCGCTTTGATCTATTGACGGATGCCGAGGCTTTGCAGGAACGAAGGCGGCTGCGCAGTCTGCAGCGGCGGTTGCGCGAGTGCATATTGCCCGGCCGGAGCCGGTCCCGGTGCATTTTGCTCCCGCTGTACCCTCGCCCTGGGTTTCTGAACGTGCCGGATGTCGGCCCGCGCATTTTGCAACGAGCTATCCTTCACGGACCTGGTCGCGCGGTGCTTGTGCGTGGGCTGCTCGGGTGCGGGGTCTTCTGACGCGATCGGGAATGGAGCTGCCTTTGCCAGCGTTGCGGACGCCTGTTCCTGCTCCTGGTCTTGCGCTTGGTCCTGCGGCTGCGCCAGATCCTGTGGCCGTGTATCTACCTTCGCCGCCCAGGCCTGGAATTGTGCCAGCAGGACGCCGGGCGGTGGCTCACGGCTTTCCGTCTGCGCCTGATCGGCCGGCTCGGCGCCGGCGGCGCCGGTCCGGACGTCACTGGCTGACTGAATTGTCGGCGTCGATTGATCGCCGCCACGCTGCACGGCCGAACCGCGCGGCAGCGAAGCCATGGCGGCAACCAGCTTCACTGGATTGCCCAGCGACAGGGCAATCGCGATGCCGCCCGCCATCACGACGGTTGATAGGATGCTCACCCCGAGGATGCGCGATGGAGCCGGCAGATCGAGCAGAGACGCCGTCCATTGTTGGCGTTCGTCCTCACGATCGGAGAGAAAGCAAGGCAAGGTGTGATCCGGATCAAAGCCGTCGTTCATCGGCATAAGGGCAGCCTCCGCTTGTCGTTGCTGCCGACCATTACCCCGAGATCGTGGTCCAAAACGGGGAGAAATCTTGATCTCACTGGGGCTCAGGAACCCGAAGCTGTCGCGGCGGGATGCGGTTTCTCGTCACCGCATCATGGTCTAGGCCGCTGCTCCGGCCTTTGTCCCGGCGAGCTTCACGCGGGCGACAAGGGCTGCGATGCCCAGCACCGTGAGACACGCAGCCGGGAGCAGCATCGGCAGGATGTTGCTCTTTGTCGTTGTCGCAATCCAAGGCATCAGGTTTTGGCCCCAGAAGCCGCCGAGATTGCCGATCGAGTTGATTGCGGCGAGGCTCGCCGCCGCCCGCGCGCCGCTGAAGAAGCGCGGCGGCAGCGACCAGAAGCACGGGTAGAGCAGCTGGATGCAGGGCGCGCCGAGCACGAGGGCCACGAAGCGCAGCGTGTTGGACGACAGTTGGGTCGAGGCCACGAAGACGGCGATGCCGCAGATCGCGATCAGCACGACCGCGCCCAGCATGGTCTGCTCCCCGCGCAGACGTCCGGGCAGCCAGGCCAGCATGAAGGCCGAGAACGCCCAGGGAATGCTGTTGAGGAGGCCGTTGACGGTGGCGCTGACGCCAAAGCCCTTGACCACCGTCGGCAACCAGTAGCTGACGCCGTAGAGCGAGGTCGACATCATCATGTAGATGAGGGCGAAGCCCAGCACCCGCCAATCCACCAGAGCGGCGTATGGATTGGCCTCGATTGCAGTCGGGGACTTTTCGGCGGCCAGCCGCTGGGCAAGCCAGGTCTTCTCGGTCTGCGACAGGAAGGTCGCCTCGGCGGGGCTCGATGGCAGGAATGTCAGCACCAGGAACGTCAAGGCGATCGGCAGCGCTCCTGTGACAACGAACACCCATTGCCAGCCGGCCAGCCCGAACAGGCCGTCGAGGTCGAGCAGCGGACCGCCGATCAACGAGCCGAAGGCGTTGGCGCAGGCGCTGCCGAGCGTGAACACGCCGAGCACGCGGGTGCGGTGACGCTGTGGAAACCACAGCGTCAGATAGAACAGGATGCCCGGATAGAGACCGGCCTCGGCGACGCCGAGCAGACAGCGCAGGATCTGGAACGCCAGCACCGAGTGGAAGAAGCCCTGCAGCACGGTGATGATGCCCCAGGTCAGCATGATGCGCGCCATCCAGAAGCGGGCACCATATTTGTGGACCGCGAGCGTGCTCGGAATCTCGAACACCAGATAGGCGATGAAGAACAGCGAGGAGGCGAAACCGTAGTCCCTCTCGTTGGTGCCGAGCGCCGAGACCATCTGCAGTTTGGCGTAGCCGACGTTTTGCCGGTCGATGAACGAGACCAGGAACATGATCGTCAGCAGCGGCATCAGGCGCCAGATCAGGCGGCCCACCAGGCGATCCTCGTCGACGATGTCCTGCGGCAACAGCGTGTCCCCCGAATTCGTCCAGCCCGATCCTCCAACGAGCGGGTCCGCGATCCGAATACGACGGAGGCGACAGGTTGGCAATCGGATCAGCCGTCTCGTCCGCATGCGCCGTTTGCGGAGCCTGCACGCCGGCCGAAGCTTTCCTTGCCCAAGCGCAATGTGCCGGGCGCAATCCTCCGGCGCGGAGCCGAAAGCTGTGTCCGGACGGCGTGCAGCCTTTGGCTCAAGCGGCGCGGATGCCGGAGAGGAAGCTCGTCACGTCGGCCCTGAGGTGCTCGGCCTCACGCGACAAGGTGCCGGCGGCGCTGAGCACATTGGCGGAGATTTCCTCGGTCTCGGCGGCGGCGCGGCGTGCCGCGCCGACATTGCTGGAGACCTGCCGGGTGCCGCTTGCGGCCTGCTGGACGTTGCGGGCGATTTCCTGCGTCGCCGCGCCCTGCTGCTCGACCGCTGCGGCAATGGCCGAGGCGATCTCGGAGAGCTTCTCGATCGTGCCGCTGATTCCCTTGATCGCGTCGACCGACTCCTCCGTCGCCGCCTGGATGCCGGCGACCTGTTGGCCGATTTCGCCGGTGGCCTTGGCGGTCTGCTCCGCAAGCGCCTTCACTTCGGCTGCAACGACGGCGAATCCGCGGCCGGCTTCGCCGGCACGGGCGGCCTCGATGGTGGCGTTGAGCGCCAGCAGATTGGTCTGGCCGGCAATGCTGTTGATCAATTCCACGACGTCGCCAATGCGGCTGGCGGCCTTCGACAATTCGCTGACCCGGTCATTGGTGGCCCGTGCCTGATCGACCGCGCCGCTTGCCATCCGCGCCGAGTCCTGCACCTGGCGGCTGATCTCGCTGACCGAGGACGCCATCTCCTCGGTGGCGGACGCCACGGTGCCGACATTGGCGCTGGTCTGCTCGGCAGCGATGTTGGCTTGCGACGCCTCGCCGCCGGCGGTCGAGGCGACCGCGGACATGGCCTTGGCCGAGGCCTCCATCTCGGTGGCGGAAGCGGCGATGCCGTCGATCACCGCCTTGAACGAGGCCTCGAACCCGCCGGCGAGCTCGTGCATGGCGCGCTGGCGCTCGGCGGCCGCGCCGGCCTTGAGCCGGTCCTGCTCGGCGGCGAGCCGCGTCGCCTCGGCCGAGCGCTGCTTCAGCACCGCGACGGCCTGGGCCATGGTGCCGATCTCGTCGCGCCGCTCGGCGCCGGGGATTGCGACCGCAAGATCGCCGTCGGCGAGCCGGTGCGTGGCTTCGGTCAAACGCATGATCGGGCGGGTGATGCGGCGGCCGAGCCAGAATGCGATGGCGAAACTGAGCAGCGCCACCGCCGTGACGATGCCCAGGGTGTTGATGGCGTTGTTCCAGGTCGCCTGATCGACCTCCTCGAGATAGACGCCGGAGCCCACCACCCATTTCCAGCGCGGCGTCAGCACCGAGTAGGTCGCCTTGCGCAGCGGCGGCGTGTTCGGCTGCCTGGGCCAGAAGTAATAGGTGAAGCCGCCGCCATTCTCCGCCGACTTGATCATGTCGCGCGAGAAATAGGCGCCGGCGCTATCCTTGTTGTCATAGGATTGGGCGCCTTCCCGGTCCGGGAAAAGCCCGTTGATGGTGATGACGCCGTCCTGGCGCCGCGCCATGACATATTCGCTGCCGTCATAGCGGATGGCGCGGAGCGCCACCTTGGCCGCCTCCTGCGCCTGGTCGTCGGTCATCTCGCCTTTGGCCGCCTTCGCCTCATACGCCTCGACGATCTTGCTCGCCGCCTGGGCCACCGCGCGCGCCCGCGCCTGGTGCTCGACCAGCGTGATGTCGGCGATGGTGCGCACCGAGGCCGCGCCGGCGAGGATCAGGGCCGCGAGCGCCACGATCGGAATCAGCAGGACGCGGCCGTTGATGCTGTGAAAGGCGTTGCGCATGACGGCTCCTTCGGGCGCGTCGGATCAGCGCCGCGGGTACAACAGGCACAACTAGGGATAAATCGCTAACGTAAACGAGTGCCTAAGGTCGCGGCCATTGCGCCAGCTCATTTGCGCTTTATCGACCGTGCCTGCGCTGGTGCGGGCCGCCGGGCGACCTCCGGGACCGGCACCGGCCTGTTCCGCCGTCACGCGCTTCTCCGGGATTCTCATCCGAAAGTCCAAGTCGCCGGACACGGCTCCTGGTTCGCCCGAACCCGGGACTGGCGCCTGACCGCGCCTTCACGAAGGCGGCCAAGTGATTTGCCCGCGCGAGACGGTGCAAGAATTCCTCGAACCACATCTCGACGTCGTCCCGGCGAAGGCCGGGACCCAGACCGCGGAATCCATCCGGTGGCATTCAGTCGGAGACGTTCTTCGCAAAACGAAACTCTGTGGTTATGGATCCCGGCCTTCGCCGGGACGACGGCGGGGCTCTTGGCGCAGGCCAAGTGATTTGCCCGGCGGGTGCGTTAACCGGACCCTGTCAAGATGGTCGCGGAAAAATATTCCTGTTTTCAGAATTTCGGATTTAGCGTAAGGTCGCGTCATCCCGCCTCGTTGCAGAGGGGCGTTTCGCGATCGTCACGAACGTGAGGCGGGGATGCGGTGGACGCGGATGTGCCTGACTGACGAGCGGCACGGATGCGTACGGCGAAATCGTGTGGTCCTGGCGCCCCAAGGCTCTGGCGTCAAGTGGCCGACGATGCTTGCGCATCGCGGCGATGACGGTGGCAAACGAGATGGTTCACCGGGGAGATCACGTATAAGCCGTCAAACCATCGCGCAGGGAAGGCCGGAGTGATGCCGGCTGTACCTGTGGTCACGCGCCCTTTGCGCACATTTTCTGGCGCGAGGGCCCCGGGTGCAGCGGTCACCCGGCCTTCCCTGCGCCCTCTGACTTTCGAGGAAGGCGATCGACGATGCAACACTCGGACGAATTCCGTCGCGAGAAGGGGAACGCATGCCCTCTCCACGATCTCAACCCCGTCGTCCCGGCTTTCGCCGGACGACGGGGTTGGTATTGTCGGCCTATGCCGCGCTTGCCGCCTTCGCCTTCACCGAGGGCATGGCGCGGAAGGAGATCGCGAGCCGGTTCCAGGCGTTGATGGTCGCGATCAGCATGGTGAGGTTGACGGTCTCGGCCTCCGAGAACTGCGCACGGACCTGCTCGTAGAGATCGTCGGGCGCGTGGGTCTGCGAGATCAGCGTCACCGCGTCCGTCCAGGCCAGCGCTGCGCGTTCGCGCTCGGTATAGACGGGAGATTCACGCCAGGCGTTGAGCAGATAGAGCCGCTGCTCGGTCTCGCCATGCTTGCGCGCATCCTGGGTGTGCATGTTGATGCAATAGGCGCAGCCGTTGATTTGCGAGGCCCGCGTCTTGACCAGCTCGATCAGGGACTGCTCGAGTCCGCTCGACGCCACCTGGTTCTCCAGGGCCATCAGCGCATTCACCGTGTCGGGCGCGGCTTGGTAGAAGTTCATGCGAGGCTTCATGGTCGTCTCTCCTTGGTTTGAGGATATCAGGACATCAGTGGGCACCACCGGCACTCACGTGGTCCGGCTTCTTGAGCAGCAGGCCGGCAATCAGCGCGACGATCAGCGCGGCACCGAGCAGATAGAAGGTGTCGCTGAAGGCGAGGATGAAGGCCTGCTTCTGGACGACGTGGCCGACCGCAACATAGGCGCGATTGAGGGCGTCCGTATGATTGGCAACGCCGTGGTTCATGAAATATTGCGTGAGCTGCTCCAGCCGGCTGCGGGTCGCCTGTTCGAACAAGGAAATCGACTGCATCAGCACGTTGGAGTGATACTGTTCCCGCTTGGTCAGGAAAGTTTGAAGCAGCGCGATGCCGACGGCGCCGCCGAGGTTCCGCATCATGTTGAACAGGCCCGACGCGGAACCGGCGTTCTCGGCTTCGATGCCGGCGGTTGCAACCGCCGACAGCGGCGTCATCACCAGCGCCTGCCCGATCGCGCGCACCACGTTGGGCCAGAACAGCTGGTCCGTGGCGTAATCCGCGGTCATATAGATGTTCATGAAGTTGGAGGCGGCGAACAGGGCGAAGCCCAGAGCGATCAGGAGGCGCGGGTCGAGCCGCTTCATCAGCCGCGGCACCAGCGGGATCAGCACCAGCTGCGGCAGGCCGGTCCATGCCAGCACCATGCCGATCTGCTCGGCATTGTAGCCCTGAACGCGCGACAGATATTGCGGCAGGATGAAAACCGAGCCGTACAGCGCAGCGCCGAGCAGGAAATTGGCGAGCATGCCGAAGCCGAAATTGCGGCGCACCAGCAGGCGCAGGTTCAGCAGCGGCTTCTTCGTCGTCAGCTCGATCACGAAAAACACAGCGAGGGCGACGGCGGCGATGACGGAGAGGCGGACGATGAAGGGCGAGCCGAACCAATCGTCCTTGTTGCCTTCCTCCAGCACGGTCTGCAGTGCGGACAGGCCGATCGCCATGGTGATGATGCCCGGCCAGTCGCCTTCGCGCAGCAGATGCAGCTTCATCGGCTTGGCATCGAGCGAGAAGAACAGCATGGCAACCATCACCGCGCCCGGCGCGAGGTTGACATAGAAAATGTACTGCCAGCCCCAGTTCTCGGTCAGATAGCCGCCGATGGTCGGCCCGATCGCGGGCGCAAAGGTTGCCGACACCGCGAACAGCGCAAGCCCGATCGGCTGCTTCGCCTTCGGCAGCAGGGTGATGATCAGCACGAAGGCCATCGGGATCAGCACGCCGCCGGTGAAACCCTGTACCGCGCGGATCGCGATCATCTGCGGCAGGTCCTGCGCCAGCGCGCAGGCCGCGGAGAACACCAGGAACAGCACGGCATTGGTCAGCAGATAGATGCGAACCGAGAACACCTGGGCGAGCCAGCCGCTCAGCGGGATCACCACGATCTCGGCGATCAGATAGGAGGTCGAGATCCAGCCGCCGTCGTCGATGCCGGCGCCGATCGCGCCCTGCACGTCGGCGAGCGAGGCGTTGACGATCTGGATGTTGAGCACCGCCATGAAGGCCCCGAGCGTGGCGCCGAGCACGGCGATCCAGGTCCGGGCGGACACGTGCGAGGACGCTGCCGCTTGTGCGGGCTGGATTTGGCTGGTTTGACCTGATGTCGCCAGGGTCGCTTGGGCCGCAGTCATGGGCTTCTCCTCTCGTGCACACGAGGAAGATGGATTGGATGGGGTGTTTCGATAATGGCCGAAGAAGTGGAAGGATTATCCGGCGGGGATTGAAGATGCCCGCCGGATTCAATCGAGCTCAGCTGCCGGGACGGGCCTGAGCCGGATTGGCGGCGAGCCGGCTGGGATGCTCGCTTTCGGCAATCACGGTCGCCTTGGTATCGATGGTCGGCTCGGCCGACATGCCCGGGCGCAACAGGCCGGTGAGGCTCTGGTCGTCGAGCACGATCTTGACGGGCACGCGCTGCACGACCTTGGTGAAATTGCCGGTGGCGTTGTCGGGCGGCAGCAGCGCGAATTCAAGGCCGCTCGCCGGCGACAGGCTGTCGACATGGCCGTGCAGCTTGCGGCCGGGGAAGCTGTCGACGACGAGCTCCACCGGCTGGCCGTCGCGCACATGGGTGAGCTGGGTCTCCTTGTAATTCGCCACCACATAGACGGCGTCCAGCGGCACCACCGCCATCAGCTGCGTGCCCGCCTGCACATATTGTCCGACCCGGAGCGATCGGGCGCCCACCGTTCCATCGACCGGCGCAGTGATGCTGGTGTAGGACAGGTTCAGCGCCGCCTGCTGCTCCACCGCGCGGGCATGGGCAAGCTGGGCGACCGCCTGGGCGCGCTGGGTGTCGAGCACCTCGAGCTTCTTCCTGGCGGCGATCAGCGCCGCCTTGCCCTGCTGCAATTGGGCATCGCTGGCGCGCTGCGCCGCATCGGTCTGCTGGGCGCGCTGCACCGTGCCGGAGCCGGTCTTCATCAGGTCGTCATAACGGGCGCGTTCCTGCTCGGCGAATTTCAGGTTGGCTTCGGCGGCGTCAACCTCGGCGGCCTGCTGGGCGATGATCGGCTGCTGCAGCTCGATCTGCGCATCGAGGTTGTGCACGGCGGCCTCGGATGCCGCGACATCGGCATGGGCCTGGTCCAGCGCGGTGCGGAAATCGCGGTCGTCGATGCGGGCGAGAAGCTGGCCGGCTTTGACCGGCTGATTGTCGGACACCGCGACCTCGGCGATGTAGCCGGAGACCTTCGGCGCGATGATGGTGGAATCGGCCTTCACATAGGCATCGTCGGTGGTCTGCAGGTAGCGGCCGGTGGTGAAATAGCTGTAGCCGAGGTCGGCGCCGGCCGCGATGCCGGCGGTCAGCGCCAGCAGGAGGGCTGTCCGCTTGATCGTCTGCCGGATCGGGCGAGTGCTCGTTTTTGCTTGTTGTTCAGTAACATAGGACAGGCTCGACATGGCGTGCTCCAACGACTTTGCGGCGCTGGCCCAAAGCGGGCCGCTGCTCCGTTTCGCCGTTAAGATGCGATGTCCCACCCGATCTGATAATCCGGGAAAAAATGGATACATTATCCATCAACAGAGAACAATCGGAGCAGGGCCGATGGATCGGCTGACCAGCCTCACCGCCTTTGTCCAGGTCGTGGACAATGGCGGCTTTTCGGCCGCCGGCCGCAAGCTCAACATGTCCACCACCATGGTGAGCAACCACATCCAGGCGCTGGAGGAGCGTCTCGGGGTGCGGCTGCTCAACCGCACCACGCGCAAGGTCAGCGTGACCGAGATCGGTCGCGCCTATTACGAGCGCGCCACGCAAATCATCGCCGACCTCGAGCAGGCCGATGAAATCGCCAGTGCCCAGCAGTCGACCCCGCGCGGCACGCTGCGGGTCCACACTGCGACCCACATGGTTCCATTGATCGCGCCCGTCGTTGCGGAATTCCTCGCGACCTATCCGGAGGTCAAGGTCGACCTGCGCATGGGCGAGGCCAATGTCGACCTCATCGAAGAGGGGCTCGACGTTGCGCTGCGGATGACGCCGCCGCCGGACTCCAGCCTGATCGTCCGCAAGCTCGCGACCTGGCGTCATGTGCTGTGCTGCTCGCACGGCTACCTGGACAAGCACGGCAGGCCGGAGCAACTGGCCGACCTCGCGGACCGCGACTGCATGCGTCACGTGCTCTATCCGTTCGGCGACGACTGGCAATTCGTGGACCGCAAGGGGACGCCGACCTCGGTGCAGGTCGGCGGCCGGCTCGTCACCAATAGCGGCGAGGCCCTGCGCATCGCGGCGCTTCATGGTGTCGGCATTTGTCTTGCCGCAGGCTTTCTGGTCCAGGACGATCTGGAGGCTGGCCGTCTGGTGCGGCTGTTGCCGGAATACCGGACGGTCGAGCTGTCGATGAACGCGATCTACCAGCATCGCCACCATTTGTCGGCGAAGGTCAGGACTTTCATTGACATGCTGGTGCATCACAGTTCCGAGCAGCAGAAGCTCATCAACCCTTATTCGTGACGGCATGTCTTGCCACGGTTACAAACGCGAGATCGTGATCGGAGCTTTCCGGCTCTGGAACCACGTCCCGCAATCGATTAACGTGCGGCTCCAATGAGGCGCATCATTCCATTGCTGTTGTTGTCGGCGGTCGCGCCTCTGCTTGCGGGCGGGATGCTGCAACCCGCGCCTGCGTTCGGTCCACCGCCGGGTGCAACGCTCGCCGTCGAGAAGCTTGCGGCAATCGACGGTTTTCTCGACGGCCAGGTCGCGGCGGGTAAGATCCCCGGCGCCTGCGTCCTGGTCCAGCAGCACGGCAGGCCGCTTTATTCCAAATGCTTCGGCACGCGCGATCCTGACACCGGCACGCCGCTGACCAGGGACTCGATCTTTCCGATCCATTCCGTCACCAAGACCATCACCAGCGTCGCGGCCATGATGCTGATCGATCGCGGCAAGATCGCGCTCGACGACCCGGTCTCGAAATACATCCCCTCCTTTGCGAGCATGAAGGTCGGGGTCGAGCGGCCGGACGAGAGCGGCAAGCCGGTGCTCGAACTCGTGCCTCCGCGCCGGCCGATGACCGTTGAGGACCTGCTGCTGCAGACCTCCGGCATCACCTACGGCTTCTACGGCCAGGGACTGGTGAAAGCGGCCTATGACGGCATCTATCTCGGCGATTTCGACAACGCGCAATTCGCCGAGCGCATCGCCAAGGTGCCGCTGGCCGACCAGCCCGGCACGCTGTGGGACTACGGCCATTCCACCGACGTGCTCGGACGCGTCATCGAGGTCGCCTCCGGACAGTCGCTCTATCAGTTCGAGAAGGAGAATCTGCTCGATCCGCTCGGCATGGCCAGCACGAAGTTCTTCCTGAGCGATCCAGCCGAGCGGGTGCGCTACGCCAAGCCGTTGCCGCGCGACCATCACGTCGAACGGAACTCGCTCGACGTCACGCGCTGGGAATCCGGCGGCGGCGGCATGGTGTCGAGCCTTGCCGATTTCGCGCGTTACGGGCAGATGCTGCTCAATGGCGGCACGCTCGATGGACGGACCTATCTCAGCCCGGCAATCTTCAAGGCCATGACCACCGATCACATCGGTCCCGGCACCGGCGTTGCGCGCAACGTGTACTACTTCCCCGGCGACGGCTTCGGCTTCGGCTATGGTTTCGGCATCCGCACCGAGCCCGGCCTGACCTTGCCTCCGGTGCCGGGCTCGCTCGGCGAGATCAAATGGGACAGCGCGAGCGGCGTCTATCTCGTGGTCGACCGCGCTGAAGACATGTTCTTTGTGGTGATGCAGGATTCGCCCTCGGGGCGAATGCCCGTGATCACGACGGTGAAGAAAATTATCTACGACGCGTTCGGGAACTAGATGCTGCGACGGCTGGAACAGGCAAGCGAGATCACGATGGCGCCGGTGCGCATCACGGCGCTCGACCGCGCGCGCACCTTTGTCACCCTCCTGGTGGTGCTGCATCACTCGGTGGTCAATTACACCTATTTCGGCACCGGCGACCGGGCGCGCTGGCTCGGCTTCGATCTGGTCGTGCTGTTCAACGACAGCTTCTTCATGGCCTGCATGTTCCTCATCTCCGGCCTGTTCGTGCGCGACAGCCTGGCGCGCAGGGGGGCTGCGGATTTCGTCAGGCATCGCGCCTTCCGGCTCGGGCTGCCCTACCTGGTCTCGATCTTCATCCTGATGCCGTTGGCCTATTACCCGACCTTCCTGCGCTATCATCTGCCCGGCACGACGGACTTCAATTACTTTCATTTCTGGTGGCACACGCTCACCATCGGTCCCTGGCCGTCGGGCCCGGCCTGGTTCCTGTGGGTGCTGCTGGCGCTCGACGCGATTGCTGCTACGATCTGGGCCATGGCGCCGGGCGCGATTGCGGCGCTCGGCCGCGCCGTCGCTTCCTTCCGCGATCGGCCGATGACCGCGTTGCTCGCGTTCACGACCTTCTCGGTCATCATCTATCTGCCGTTCCACCTCATCTTCGGCGACTCCGCCTGGTTCGAGCCGGAAGGTTTTCCGCTGCCGATCCAGACCAGCCGCGTCCTGCTCTATGCCGGCTATTTCTTCGCCGGCGTCGGCATCGGTGCGACCAATCTGCGCACCGGGCTGTTGGCCGAGAACGGCGAGCTGGCCAAGCGTTGGGGCGTGTGGCTCGGCTTTGGGATGATCTTCTACGGCGCGATCCTTGCCCTGGTCTATGCGCATCACAGCTGGATCGCGGACTTCAATGCGCCGCCGCTGTGGTGGCGCGCCGCCTATGGTCTTGCCTTTGCGATGTTCAGCGCGGCCATGACCTTCGCCGTGCCCGCAACCTTCGTCTATGCGTCGCAGCTGAGACTCGATCTGCTCGATGCGATACAGCCTTCGGCCTACGGCATCTTTCTGCTGCACTATATCTTCATCATCTGGCTGCAATATAACGTCTACGACCCCGTGTGGTCGGCGTTCCTGAAATTCGCCATCGTGTTCTTCGGCACCCTGTCGCTGAGCTGGGGGGCGACGCTGTCGCTTCGCCGGATTCCGCTTTTTGCCCGGCTGATCTAGCCACCTGCGGTCATGCGCCTCACGGCTTCAAAATCAGCGGGCCGATCACTTTTTCGCGCGCTGCGGCCATGCACAGAGTTCCGCTCTCGCGCGGTAACATTTCCGTTGCTAGAGCGTTTATCTTCTGAGTGGGCCGGCGACGGATGCCGGCCGAGGCCGGAGAACGTTGATGTGGGTATTGCTGCTGGTGCCCTTTGTCGGATTGCTGTGGGTGCCTTTCTATAATTCCGTCGAGCCGTCGCTGTTCGGATTTCCCTTCTTCTATTGGTATCAACTTGCCTGGGTGCCCATCACCTCGCTTCTGATCTGGCTGGTCTATCGCAGCCGTCCGCATGACGAAGAAGCTCGTTGAGGGGATGGGATCATGAACGACCAGATCGACTGGATTCCGCTCTCCGTTTTCGTCTTCTTCTTTGCGCTCATCACGGTGATGGGTTTTCTCGCCGCGCGCTGGAAGTCCGGCCCCGTCAGCGAGCATCTTGACGAGTGGGGCCTGGGCGGCCGGCAATTCGGCACCTGGATCACCTGGTTTTTGGTCGGCGGCGATTTCTACACGGCCTACACGGTGATCGCGGTGCCGGCGCTGGTCTATGCGGTCGGCGCCTACGGCTTCTTCGCGCTGCCTTACACCATCATCGTCTATCCCTTCGTCTTTGCCGTGATGCCGGCGCTGTGGAAGACCGCGCACAAGAACGGTCACGTGACCGCCGCCGACGTGGTGCGCGGCACCTATAATTCGCGCGTGCTGGAGCTCGTGGTTGCTCTCACCGGCATTGTCGCCACGATGCCCTACATCGCGCTGCAGCTGGTCGGCATGGGCACGGTGATCAAGGCCATGGGGCTCTCTGGCGAACTGCCGATCGTCGCTGCCTTCATCATCCTGGCGCTCTATACCTACAGCTCGGGCCTGCGCGCGCCGGCGCTGATTGCCTTCGTCAAGGACATCATGATCTATATCGTGGTGCTGGTGGCGGTGGTGATCGTGCCGGTCAAGCTCGGCGGCTATGGCGCCGTGTTCGCGGCCGCCGACCATGCCTTCGCGGCGAAGGGCGGCGCCACCGGCCTGATCCTGAAGGATTCGCAGATGCTCGCCTATGCGACGCTGGCGCTCGGCTCGGCATTTGCTGCCTTCATGTATCCGCACACGCTGACCGGGGTGTTCGCGTCGAAATCCGCCGACACCATCCGCAAGAATGCGATCCTGCTGCCGGCCTACACGCTTCTGCTCGGCCTGATCGCGTTGCTCGGCTACATGGCCCATGCCGCGAACATCAAGGTGGCCTCGCCGAACGACGTGGTGCCCATGCTGTTCAAGACGCTGTTCCCGTCCTGGTTCGCGGGCTTTGCGTTTTCGGCGATCGCGATCGGCGCCTTGGTGCCGGCGGCGGTGATGAGCATCGGTGCTGCGAACCTGTTCACGCGCAACGTCTGGAAAATCTATCTGCATCCCGAGATCAGCCATGCCGGCGAAGCGTCGGTCGCCAAGATCACCTCGCTGATCGTCAAGGTCGGCGCACTGGCCTTCACGCTGTTCCTGCCGGTGCAATTTGCGCTGGATCTCCAACTGCTCGGCGGGTTGTGGATCCTGCAGACGCTGCCGGCGTTGGTGTTCGGCCTCTATACGCGTTGGTTCCGCGCCGAAGGGTTGCTCGCAGGATGGGCCGTGGGCATCGCCTGGGGCTCATGGACGGCGTGGAGCAACGGTCTCAAGCCGCTCGCGAGCCTGACGCTCGGCGGCGCGACCTACACGTTCTATGTCGGCCTTGGCGCCTTGATCCTCAATATCGTGGTTGCCGCGATCGTCACCGCCGTGATGGCGTCGATCACGCCTGCGGCCGACCGGAGCGTCACGGCACGATCCTGATTGCTTCACACCAAGCGTTCCTTGAGTCGCTCCACCTCGGCCTTCACCTTGGGGATCGCGGCGTCCTTCACCGGACCATAGCCGCGGATCTCCAGGGGTGCGCGTGCGATCGCGACGAGATCGGGCAGGTTCCTGGCGTCGAGTTTGGCAAGGATCGCATCGATCTGCTGCTCGTACCAGCCGATCAATGCGCGCTCGCCACGTCGCTCAGTCGTGTAGCCGAACGGATCGAACGCCGTGCCGCGAAGGAATTTGGCCCGCGCCATCAGCTTGAGCGGCATCTGCAGCCACGGTCCGAAGCTGCGCTTGCGCGGCCGGCCGCGCGCATCTTTGGGCGAAGGCAGCAGCGGCGGGGCGAGGTGGTACGTCACCCTGAAGTCGCCCTCGAACTCGCGCCGCAATTGGTGGAGGAAGCCGGTCTCCATGTGCAGCCGGGCGACTTCATATTCGTCCTTGTAGGCCATCAGCTTGAACAGCGAACGCGCCACCGCGTCCGTCAGTTTCTCGCTGCCGAGCGCGGCTTCGGCCCTCCGCACCCGGGCGATCGCTGCCTCGTAACGGCCAGCATAAGCGCGGTCCTGGTACTGCGTCAGGAACGCGCTGCGCCTTGCGATCACATCGTCGAGCGTTTCGGCAACCGGCTGGCTGCGCGATGCATTCGGCAGCAAGCTGCGATCGGCGCGGGCGATGCGGCCCCAGGCAAAGGCCTGCTTGTTGCGCGTGACGGCCACGCCGTTGAGCTCGATGGCGCGGTCGAGCGCCGCGAGCGATACCGGCACCAGCCCGTCCTGCCAGGCGAAGCCGAGCATCAGCATATTGGCGTAAACGGAGTCGCCGAGCAGATCCTCGGCCAGCGCGTTCGCATCGATTGTCGCGAGATGGTCCTGCCCGATGACGCACGCGATCGCCGACAGACGCGCGCTGGCGGCGAGGTCGGCATCGCGGACGCGCACGACGTCGCCGGTCGGCATCTCCGCCGTGTTGACCAAGGCGCGCGTATCCTTGCTGTATGTGCCGGATGCTTTTGCAGACGAACTCACGACGAGATCACAGCCGATCAATGCGTCCGCCGAGCCCTGGTCGATTCGCACCTGGTGCAGCTCGTCCGGCGCGGCCGCAAGCCGCAGGTAGCTCAGCACGGGGCCGAATTTCTGGGCAAAGCCCGTGAAGTCCAGCACCGAGACGCCGCGGCCCTGAAGATGGGCGGCCATCGCGATCAGCGCGCCGACCGTGATGACGCCGGTGCCGCCGACGCCCGTAACCAGCAGGTCATAGGGGCGATCGAGGTCCCGCAGCGTGGGCAGCGGCAGCGCTGCAGCGCGCGCCACGACGTCGATGTTGGATGCGGCTTTCGCGCGGCGCTTGCCGCCCTCCACCGTCACAAAGCTCGGGCAGAAGCCGTTGAGGCAGGAAAAATCCTTGTTGCAGGTGGACAGGTTGATCTTGCGCTTGCGCCCGAACGGCGTCTCCTTCGGCTCGACGCTCAGGCAATTCGATTCCACCGAGCAGTCGCCGCAGCCTTCGCAAACGAGCTCGTTGATATAGGCAAAGCGCGCGGGATCCGGCATCTGGCCGCGCTTGCGGCGGCGCCGCTTCTCGGTGGCGCAGGTCTGCTCATAGATCAGCACGGTGACGCCTTCGATCTCGCGCAGCTCGCGCTGAACGGCATCGAGCGCCTCGCGCGGATGGACGGTGACTCCGGCCGGGAAATCCCTGGTCTCGAATTTCTCCGGATGGTCCGAGACCAGTGCAATCCGGGAAACGCCCTCGGCGCGGACGCTGTGGGCGATGGCCTGCACGCTCACGGGGCCATCGACCGGCTGACCGCCGGTCATGGCGACGGCATCGTTGAACAGGATCTTGTAGGTGATGTTGGCTTTGGCCGCGATCGCCTGGCGGATCGCCATCGAGCCGGAGTGATAATAGGTGCCTTCGCCGAGATTCTGGAAGATGTGCTTGCGGCCGGTGAAGCGCGAGGAGGCCGCCCAGTTGACGCCTTCGCCGCCCATCTGGATCAGCGACGAGGTCTTGCGGTCCATCCAGCTCGCCATGAAATGACAGCCGATACCGGCCAGCGCCTTCGATCCATCCGGTACCTTCGTCGAGGTGTTGTGCGGGCAGCCCGAGCAGAAGTACGGCGTACGGGTCGCGCCCGCGACCGTGATCATCCGCTGCGCGTCCGGCGCCAGCGCTGCGGCGCGTTGCACGAGCTTGAGCTCCGGAAACAGCGGATCGAGCCGGCGCGCCAGCACGTCGGCGAGCGCGCGCGGCGACAATTCGCCGGTCCAGGAGATCAGCCGCGCGCCGCTCTCGTCGTGCTTGCCGACCATGCGCTCCGGCTTCGATCCCGGATAGTCGTAGAAATATTCCTTGAACTGGCTTTCGATGATGCCGCGCTTCTCCTCGACCACCAGGATCTCGCGCTTGCCGGTGACAAAGGCCATCGCATCGTGCAGCGCGAGCGGCCACACCATGCCGACCTTGTAGATGTCGATGCCGACGCTGCGGCAGGCGCTTTCATCGAGACCGATCAGCCGCATCGCCTCCATCAGGTCGAGATGCGCCTTGCCCGTGGTGACGATGCCGTAGGTGGCGCTGGGGACATTGTAGATGCGACGGTCGATCGGATTGGCTTTGGCGAAGGCATAGACCGCGTGCTTCTTCGCTTCCAGCCGCTCCTCGATTTGCGGGCCCGGAAGGTCGGGCCAACGATAGTGCAGCCCGCCGGGCGGCGGAGTGAAGTCCGGCGTCATGAAACGCCGTGGCGGCTGCAGCGCGACGGAGGCGCCCGACTCCACGATCTCGGAGATCGCCTTGAAGCCGACCCACATGCCGGAGAAGCGGCTCAGCGCATAGCCATATTCGCCGAAGGCGAGATATTCGGCCACGCTTGCCGGATGCAGCGTCGGCATGAACCAGCTCATGAAGGCGACATCGGACTGGTGCGGCATCGAGGACGATACGCAGCCATGGTCGTCGCCGGCGACGACGAGCACGCCACCATGCGGCGACGAGCCGTAGGCATTGCCGTGCTTGAGCGCATCGCCCGAGCGGTCGATGCCGGGGCCTTTGCCATACCAGAGGCCGAACACGCCATCGACCTCGCGATCTCCTTGCGTCTCAACCTGCTGCGAGCCGAGCACGGCGGTGGCGGCGAGGTCCTCGTTCACGGCGGGCAGGAACTCGATGCGCTGCGCCTTCAATTGCTCCTTGATGCGCCAAAGCTCGAGATCGACGCCGCCGAGCGGGGAGCCCCGATAGCCCGAGACGAAACCCGCCGTGTTCAGTCCCTCCGCACGATCGCGCCGCGCCTGGTCGAGCACGATGCGGACGATCGCCTGCGTTCCGGTAAGGAACACGCGGCCATGCTGGCGCTCATAGCGGTCGGCGAGCTGATAGGTGTCGAGTGAGGGTCTGTCGTCCATGGCGGCCTCCGGCGAAAGCGCTTTGCCTGCAACAACGCTAATCCCGGGCAATTGGCAGGTCTTGCCTATCTGTTGCCCGGAGAAGCCAATAGCGGTAAGAATTACCGCTATGAGCTTCATTTTGGTAAAATTTTGCAGGATGGCTCCGATTCATGGTTGAGGATATGGACCAACGGATTCTCGCCGAGCTGCAGAAGGACGGCCGCGCGAACAACCAGCAGCTGGCGGATTCGGTGGGCATGTCGACTTCGGCATGCTGGCGGCGGGTGCGGGCGCTGGAAGAGGAGGGCATCATCCGCGGCTATTCGGCGCTGCTCGATCGCGAAAGAGCGGGCTTTGCCACCTCGGCCATCCTGCACGTCTCGCTGGAGCGGCATGATGCGACCTTCGTCGATCAGTTCGTCGCCCAGGTCAGCAAACGCAGCGAGGTGCTGGAATGCTTCGCCACCACGGGAGATGCCGATTACCATCTGCGCGTCGTGGTACGCGACATGCAGGCGTATAATGAGTTTCTCGACACCTTCATGTTCCGTCTGCCGGGCATCCGCTACGTCCGCACCAACATGATCCTGAAGGAGATCAAGACCAGCGTGGCGCTACCGTTTCCAGGGAAATCGAAGCGGAGGTGAGGTGACCTGCAGCTTTCGCCGTCGTCCCGCACCCACATATGTGCATGCCCTAGGGCATTCGCCGGGACCATCGCCGGGCGAGCGCCGTCACGGCGTTTCCCTGACGAACCTGTTGCGCAGGGTGCCGATGCCGGTGATGTCGATCTCGACCACGTCGCCGGCCTTCAGGTCGGGCGAGGCGCCGTCGGTGCCCATCCAGATCACGTCGCCCGGCCACAGCGTGAAATATTTGGTCAGCTCGACAATGAAGGGGACGATGCCGAAGATCATGTCGTTGGTGCGGAAGCGGCCGGTTTCCCTGCCGTTGACGCGGATCACCGTCTCCATCCTGTCGAGATCGACATCGGTCTCGATCCATGGCCCCATCGGCTTGAAGGTGTCGCAATTCTTGGCGCGCCACAGCCCGCGATCGGCCTTCTGCCAGCTGCGCTCGCTGACATCATTGCCGATGGTGTAGCCGAACACGCAGTCCATCGCGTTCTCCGCGGTCAGTTGTTTCGCTTTCCTGCCGATGACGACGACGAGCTCGCCCTCATAGTGGATCTTCTCGGTCGCAGTCGCGGGGATCACGACATCTTCGTCATGGGCGATCAGCGCATTCTGGGCGCGATAGCCGATTTCGGGCCGGTCGGGGACGTTCGGCACCTCGCCGCGCTTGTCGGCGGCTTCCTTCAGGTGCTTCAGATAATTGAGCCCGACACAGTAGAAGGTGCGCGGGATGAGCGGCAGCTCGATCTTGACGTCCTCGAGCGCATGGGTTCGCGCGACCCGCTGCCATTCGCCAAAAGGATCGCCGTTCACGGCGATCACGCGGTTGCCTTCGACGAGGCCCCAGGAGGTTTCGCCCGCGGCGGTGAATTTGAGCCAGCGCATGTGATCTCCGTTATTCCGCGGCCGCCCGCGGTGCCGTCTTCCACGCGCCGGCAAGCGGGCGCTTCAGCCCGAGATTCTCCCGCAAGGTCCTGCCGGCATAATCCTCGTGAAACAGGCCGCGGCGCTGCAATTCCGGCACCACATGGCGGACGAAATCGGCGTAGGACCCGGGCACGTAGGTCGCAGCTATGACAAAGCCGTCGCAGCCGCGGTTGACGAACATGTCCTCGAGCTTGTCGGCGATCTCCTTCGGACCACCGACGATGACGTCCTGCACCTGGCCGCGGCCCGAGAAGGTGATGAAGTCGCGCGTCGAGGGGTTGGTCTTGCCGGAGGTGCGCAGCACGCCGTCGCGGATGCCGAGCATGCCCTGCATGCCCTGCAGCTCCTCCGTGGTGAGCGGTTCGTCGATCGGCTTTGCCGCGAAATCGAAGTTCAAGCCTTCGGCCAGCAGCGACAGCGCGTCGATCTCGAGCGGCAACTTCTGGATCAATGCCATCTTGTCTTCGGCCTCGGCCTGGGTCGCGCCGCAGACCGGCGTTACCAGATTGCACAGGAACATCTGGTCCGGATCGCGGCCGGCCTTCGCGGCCTCGGTGCGGATGGCGTCGTAGCCTTGTTTGGCACTCGCCAGATTGCGCGCGGCGGTGAAGATCACTTCGCCCCAGCGTCCGGCAAAGCGCTGGCCGCGGCCAGAAGCGCCGGCCTGGATCACCACGGGATGGCCCTGCGGCGAGCGCGGCACGGTGAAGGGCCCGCGCGACCTGAAGAAGGAGCCCTGATGATCCAGCCGCTTGACCTTGGTCGGATCGGCAAAGCGCCCTCTCCGCTTGTCGATGATCAGCGCATCGTCCTCCCAGCTGTCCCAGTGGCCGAGCACGACCTCCATGAACTCGTCGGCGCGGTCGTAGCGCAGGTCATGCTCGAGATGGCTCTCCTTGCCCATGTTGAGCGCTTCGCCGTCGTTCACCGACGTCACCACGTTCCAGGCCGCGCGGCCGCCGGTCATCAGATCCAGCGTCGCAAAGCGGCGCGCCACGTCGAACGGCTCGAAATAGGTGGTGGAGCAGGTCGAGGCGAGGCCGAGCCTGTCGGTGACCATGCCCATGGTGGTCAGCACGATCACGGGATCCATCTTCACGCAGCGGATGCCGTATTCGACGGTGTGGGCATGGTCGTTGCCGTAGCGGTCGGGCATCGCCAGACGGTCGTCGAAGAAGGCCATGTGGAACTTGCCGGCTTCGAGAATGCGCGCAATCTCCTGGTAGTAATCTGCCGACATCGAATCGTCGCGCGAGTCCGGATGGCGCCAGGAGCTCGGCAGGTTGGTGCAATTCTGCGCCTGCAGAAAGCCGACCATCGCCATTTGCCGTGTCATGCTGCTCTCCTGCTCAAATCTTTTCACGAAAGACCGAGGTCGGCCGCGAGCCCATAGTCGCGCGCCAGCGCGCGCAATCTGTCCCAGGTCGCGTCCTCGATCTCGATGCCGTTCGTCCGTCGCTCCTGCTCGCGCAGGAATTCGATCTCGCCGGGATAGAACACGCCGCGGGAGCCTTCCGAGGGCGGGGTCGATTTCAGGTAACGCGCGAAGTCGGCGACCTCGCGTTTGAACTGATCGAGCGGACGGAACGCGGCGACATTGAACACGGCCAGGAAGCAACCGTCATTGTGCCGGCCGGTCGGCTCGACCCCAAAACCGAGCCCGGTGAGCAGCCCGCACAGCACCTCCACCATGGCGGCGAGGCCGCTGCCCTTGTAGCCCTCGGTGCCGCCGAGCGGCAGCAGCGCGCCGCCCTTGCGATAGTCGTTCGGGTCGGTGGTATGGCGCCCCTCGGCATCGATGATCCAGCCTTGCGGAATCGGTTCGCCGCGCGCCACGGCCAGCGCGATCTTGCCGGCGGCGACCGCCGAGGTCGCCATGTCCAGATAGAACGGCGCCTCCAGGTCGGAGGGCACCGCGATCGCGATCGGGTTGGTGCCGAGCCGTGCCTCGCGTCCGCCGAACGGCGCGACATGCTTGGGCGAGCGGCCGGAGTCGGCGGTCGCAAGCCCGATCATGCCGGCGCGCGCCGCCATCAGCGGATAGGCGGCGAGCCGGCCGACATGGCTCTGCCGGAACACGGTGCAGGCCGCGACATTGGCGGCCTTCGCCTTGTCGATCGTCAGCGCCATCGCCTTGGCGTTGACATGAAAGCCAAAGCCCCAATTGCCGTCGATCACGGTCGTAGCAGGCGATTCCTGCACGATGGTGAAGGGCGCGCCGGGCACGATGTGGCCCGCCTTGATGCGGTCGATATAGGTCGGCACCGCAATGATGCCGTGGGAATCGTGGCCTGCCAGGTTGGCGTTGACGCAGCCGGTCGAAACCGCCTCCGCCTCCTGCTCCGACGCGCCGGCGGCCTTGAGCAGCGCCGCGCCAATGCGGGTCAGGCGATCGGCTTCGACAACCGGCATGGCGTTTCCCTTTGGCTCTGCCCGCCTGCGCTTCGCAGGAGGCAGCTCTTGCTTGTTCTGGTCGTCATCGTCGCAAAGAGCGGGGAGCCCTGCAACGGTATTCGAGGGACGTCGCGCGCGGGCCCGTCATAGGTGCGATGCAACCGCTCGGTGGCTCAAGGTTAGCAATTGCTTGCGCCGGCCTTGCCGCAACTCCGTAGTTTTCACGGCATTTTCCGCGCCGCCTTGGCGGGGCGTTCACCGTGAAATGGGTTTGCTGCGTTCAATAACGCGCATTTAGGCCGCGCCCGTCCATAAAGAGCGGAAATTGCCAATGGGATGGACCGCCTTGAAGTCGGACACCGCGCGTACTTCGGCTGCGTTGAGCGCGACCAACGAAGCCATCCTGTACGCAAAATCCCCGGGGGAACTCTACCGCAAGGTCTGTGAGGCCGCATTCTCGAGCGGCGACTTCCTGGCGGTAGCGGTGTTCCTGCTGGAGGAGACAACCGGGCTGTTGCGCTGCGTCGAAGGTTTCGGCGAGGATGTCGCGCGGCTGCGCAGCATCGACATTTCCTCCATTGCAGGCACGCCCGAGGGTGAAGGCGTCGGCGGCAAGGCGTTCCGCGATCAGGCGCTGTGCGTCAGCAATGATTTCCTCCACCAGCCGTACTCGCTGGCCTGGCGCGAGGGTGTCGCCAAGGCAAAAGTCGGTGCGGCCGCGGCGCTGCCGCTGATCTGCGCCGGCCGCAGTGTCGGCGTGCTCATGGTGACGCGGCGCGAGGCGGGGTCGATCACCGCCGACATCGTGTCGCTGCTCGAGCGCATGACCGCGAACCTGTCCTATGCTCTCGACAATTTCGAGCGCGAGAACGCCCGCCAGCAGAGCGAGCGGGAAATGCGCCGGCTCAACCGGATGTTTGCTGCGATCAGTGCCACCAACGAGGCGATCATCCGGGTGAAGAGCCGGGGCGAATTGCTCGACGTGGTCTGCGAGGCGGCGGTGCTCGGCGGCATGTTCAATTCCACCAGCATCGGCCTGATCGAGCCGGACGGCGTCCATTTGCGCGTGGTTTCGTCCAAGGGCCGCTATTGCGAGCGCATGCTCGATCGCCGCTGCTCGCTGTCGGAAGATCACCCGGAGAGCCGCGGCGTGATCGGCAACTCGTTGCGCACGCGCCAGGCTTCGATCATGAACGACTATCTCAGCGATCCGCGCAGTGCGTATTGGCATGAGCAAGCGCGGAACGACCAGAGCCTTGCCTGTGCGAGCTTTCCGCTGCTGCAAAACGGCGAGAAGCCGGTCGGCGTCCTGCTGTTCCTCGCGCCGGAGAAGGATGCGTTCACGCCCGATCTGGTCGAGCTGCTGGCGCGGCTTGCCGAGAACGTCTCCTTTGCGCTGGATAATTTCGACCGGGCCGAGGAGAAGGTGAGGTCGGAACAGCAGAAAGAGCGGCTGGCGCGGATGCTGGCCGCGCTCTCCTCGACCAACGAGGCGATCATGCGCTCGCGCTCGCGCGCCGAGCTGTTCGAACTCGTCTGCGAGGCAGCTGCCGAAGGCGGCAGGTTCACCTCGACCAGCATTTCCATGGCACGGCCGGATTCCGATTTCATGGAAATGGTCGGCGTGGCGGGGCCGACCGCCGAGAACAGCCGAAAGGTCAGGATCTCCGTCAGCGAGGCGCATCCCGAGGGACACGGCGTGTGCGGCACGGCGTTCCGCTCCGGTCAACCCTGCGTCTGCAACGACTACTTCGCCGCGCCGGACTTCTCAGCTTTTCACGGCGTGCTCCGCGCCGACGGTGCGCATGCCGCGGCCGCCTTTCCGCTCATCGTGCATGGCCGCACCACGGGTGTGATGCTGTTCATCGCGACCGAAAAGGATACGTTCACGCCCGAGTTCTCCGAGCTGTTGCAGCGGCTCGCCGCCAATGTCTCCTTTGCGCTGGAGAATTTCGATCGCGTCGACGAAAAGAGCAAGGCCGACGAGCGCATCGAATATCTCGCCTCCCACGATGGCCTGACGCGGCTGCCGAACCGGGAGATGTTCAACGAGCTGTTGCGCTATTCGATCGAGACCGCGCATCGCCACGCGCGCGGCTTTGCCGTCCTGTTCATCGATCTCGACCGCTTCAAGGTCATCAACGATTCGCTCGGACATCAGGCGGGTGACGCACTGCTGGTGGAGGTCGCCGAGCGGCTCAAGCGCGCGCTGCGCGCAAGCGACGTGGTGGCGCGCCTCGGTGGCGACGAGTTCGTGGTCATCCTGGGCGAGGCCGAGCAGGCGAGCGATGTCGAGCGCATCGCGCGCAACCTGCTGTCCGTGCTGGGCCAGCCGGTGCAGCTCTCGGGACATGAATGGCAGACCACCGCCTCCATCGGGATTGCCATGTATCCCGCCGACGGGGCGGATGTGCAGACGCTGACCAAGAACGCCGACATGGCGATGTACCTCGCCAAGGAGGAGGGCAAGAACGGCTTCCGCTTCTTCACCAAGGATACGCGGAATCTCTCGATCGCGAGTCTGCAGCTCGAGGCGGCGCTGCGGCGCGCGCTTGAGCGCGGCCAGTTCTCGCTGCACTACCAGCCCAAGATCGGCATGGCGGGCGAGGGCGTCACCGGCGTCGAGGCGCTCTTGCGCTGGAGTCACCCGGACTTCGGCGCGGTCTCGCCGGCGCAGTTCATTCCGCTGGCCGAGGAGACCGGCCTCGTCGTGCCGATCGGGCGCTGGGTGCTGCGCGAGGCCTGCGCGCAGGCGATGCGCTGGCAGGCCCGCGGACTCAATCCCCTGTCGGTTGCCGTCAATCTGTCGCCGCGGCAATTTGCCGACGAGCATCTTCTCGACGACATCGACAAGGCGCTGGCGCGGAGCGGGCTCTCCCCGCAGCTTCTGCAGCTCGAGGTTACCGAGAGCATGGTGATGCGCAACGTCTCGCGGGCCGTGAAGGTGATGGACGCCATCCGCGGCCGCGGCGTGCGCCTTGCGATCGACGATTTCGGCACCGGCTATTCCTCGATGTCGCTGTTGAAGCAGCTTCCGATCGACACCATCAAGATCGACCGCTCTTTCGTCCGCGACCTGCCGACGGATTCGGAGGATTGCGCCATCGTGCAGGCGATCATCAGCATGGCCAAGGCGCTGGGCCTGATGATCGTCGCCGAGGGCGTGGAAACGGCGGCTCAGGAGGCGTTCCTGTGCGCGCGCGGCTGCGACGAGATGCAGGGCTTCCTGTTCAGCCGCCCGGTCGTTGCGGACGAAGTCGCAACCTTCGTGCAATCCGCGCCGCGCGTGACGTCGCCGCCGCTGCAGCCGCGCGCTGGCGGCGTGACGAAGGTGCGTTAGGCGTCGACTGTGCGGCCCCGGCTGCGGCATCGGGGCCGTCGCCCTTCGAGACGGCCGCTGTTCGCGGCCTCCTCAGGGTGACGGTGCCAGATTCCAGGGTCCCCTATTTCTCCTCCGGCACCAGCGTCGCGGTGGCCGGGCCTTCGCCCATGATCAAAAGCACGGCGTCCTCGTCCTTGGCGCCGTCCCAGTGCACCTGCTTGCCGTAATGCGTGACAAAGCTGCCGGCCGGCATCGGCACGGTGCCGTGCTCGGGATCGAATTTCGCGCCCGAGCCGACCCACCAGGTGCCCTGCAGCACCACGATGTAGCGGTCATTGGGATGGAAATGCGGATGGCTGAAATGATTGCCCTTGGTCCATTTGGTGTAGACCATGTAGAAGCCGGGCTTGTTCGGATCGCCGACCACGACCGCATTCTGTCCGCCGCGCGCGTCCACCGGCCCCCAGGGAATCTGGTCGGGCATCTTGTAGGTCACCGCGGCCGGGTTGAGCTCGGCCGCCGCGCCGATGCTCAACGTCGCTGCAAGCACCAGCGGTATGGCAAGATAATGGCTGAGACGGCCCCCTCGCGGCGTGGTCGTTGTTGTCTGCATTTTGTCCTCCCTCAACGTCCCGTCCTGGAATAGCCGGCGGGTTCTGTTGTTATGCTAGCCAGACGGCTACGCGCCTAGCAAGGCGTCCGGGAATGCACCAAACGCATGATGCAATCCGCGACGGCGGCATAACAGGGGCATTTACGCTGGCCGTGGTGATGCTACCTTGCCGCCGCACCTAACGGCCCAGGCTCAGGGCCCAAAGTCATGCTCGAAGCAAACAGAAACAAACAGGGGAGGCTCAGCTCATGAAACGCTCAACGCTGATCGCGGCCGCAGTTCTCGGCGCCGCGACCATGCAATCCGTCACCATCGCCTCTGGCGAAAGCGGCGGCTGGATCACGCTGCTGGATTCCAGCAACAAGGGCGAGTGGACCGAGGTCGGCAAGGCCAACTGGTCCATGAAGGACGGCGCGATGACCGCCGACAAGCTCGAAGGCAAGGAGCTGTCCTATCTGGTCAGCAAGGACTCCTACAAGGACTTCCAGATCAGGGCGGAGTTCTGGGTCGACGAGGAAGCCAACAGCGGCATCTTCATCCGCTGCGATCAGGCCGACAAGATCGACTCCAAGATCTGCTACGAGGTGAATATCTTCGACAAGCGGCCCGAGCCGAGCTACGGCACCGGCGCGATCGTCGACGTCGCCAAGGTCGATCCGATGCCGAAGGCCGCCGGCAAGTGGAACACCTATGAGATCACCGCGAAGGGCCCGCATCTCACGGTCGTGCTCAACGGCCAGAAGACCGCCGATGTCGATGACTCCAAGCACCTGGGCGGGCACTTCGCCCTGCAATACGCTTCGGGCGTGGTGAAATTCCGCAAGGTCGAGATCAAGCCTCTGTAAGCCTGCGATCAACGGCATGTTGCCGAAGAGCTCGTCGCGTTCAGCGATGGGCTCTTTTGCGTTGGATCCGGCGAGTGAGGACGTCGTTTGCAAAGCAAATCGCGCATTCGAACCACGTTTCGTTAACCGGTGCGGCGCCGTGCTTGCGATTAGCTGTCTTGATGCGGGCAAGACACTGTTAACCAAGAAACTTTATCATCTCACATGTCCGGGCATGGCTGGAGCGCGGCATTTTCTCTTTCAGCCGCGCTGGATTGCGTTCGAAACGACTCGGTTGATACGCGCGAGAATGACGGCTTCGACCCTTGCAGAATAGGGTGAAAATTGCGCGATTGAGTGCAGGGTACGTTAACTAGGAATTTAGGAATTGGTTGTGCGTACCCATGCGTCCCTTAAGGGTTTGATTCAATTACCCTGGAAAATAGGGACTGCAATGCGTGTCGCTGTTGTTCACGACTGGCTCTATACAATCGGCGGAGCCGAGCAGGTCCTGCGCGAAATACTTGAATGCTATCCCGACGCCGACGTTTTCACGCTGTTCGATCTGCTCGAGCCGGACGAGCGGAACAAGCTCGGCTTCGCGACGTCGCGCACGAGCTTCCTGCAGAAGATGCCATGGCTGGCGCGGCATCACCGCGCCTATCTGCCGCTGATGCCGATCGCAATCGAGCAGTTCGATCTGTCGAGCTATGATCTCGTGATTTCCTCGAGCTGCGCGGTGGCCAAGGGGGTCATCACCGGCCCGGACCAGCTGCACGTTTCCTACGTGCACTCGCCGATGCGCTACGCCTGGGATCTGCAGCATGTCTATCTGAAGGAGAGCGGCTACGATTCCGGCATCAAGAGCGGGATCGCGCGTGTTATTCTGCATCGCATGCGGCTGTGGGATGTGCGCACCGCGCACGGGCCCGATGCGATCTTCACCAATTCGCAGTTCGTGGCGCGGCGCGTGAAGAAGATCTACGGCCGCGATGCCAAGGTGATCTACCCGCCGGTCACGCTGTCTGCCCGCGACACGGTGGTGCCGGCCGGCAACCATTTTCTCGCGGCGTCGCGGCTCGTGCCCTACAAGCGCATCGAGCCGATCGTGCGCGCCTTCAACGCCATGCCCGATCTCAAGCTCGTGGTGGCGGGCGACGGCCCGGAGGCCGCGCGGCTGAAGAAGCTCGCGGGCCCCAATGTGAGCTTCGCAGGATTTGTCCCGGACGAGCATCTGCGCCAGTTGATGGCGACCGCGCGCGCCTTCGTTTTCGCGGCCGAGGAGGATTTCGGCATCGTGCTGGTCGAGGCGCAGTCGGAAGGCGCCCCGGTGCTGGCGCTCGGGCGCGGCGGCGCGCGGGAGTCGATCGCGGCAAGCGGTCCCCATGCCACAGGAATGTATTTCGAGACGGCCGACCCGGCGTCGATCGTCGACTGTGTCCGGTCGTTCGTCGCGCGCGAGCATGCGATTTCGCGCGCCGACTGCCGGCAGCGCGCCACCTTCTTTTCTGCGGAACGTTTCCGCAGGCAGTTCGTCTCGGCCGTCAACGAAGAGCTGGAGCGCTTCCATGCCAACAGGCAGGGCCGCTCGCTGCCGCGTCTGATCGCCTGAGGCGCGCGATGGGTTGAGAGTGAACCGATGAGGCATGCGCGCATACCGGAGGCCTTGTCCCGCCTGGACGCGTTCAACAGGCTGTGGCGCAGGAGGCGCGTGTTCGTCGCTGTGTTCCTCGCCACCATAGGCGCGGCCGTGACGGCATTGGTGGTGCTCCCGGTGCGCTACGTGGCGACCGCGTCGGTCATCGTCGCCGAGCCGGAGCCGGGCGTTGCCAGCCCGTCCGCGGCCTGGGCGCAGAAGATCGGCGATCCCGCCGACCTGGAAAGCCAGCTGCTCGTCATCCGCTCGCCGCGCCTGTTGCGCCAGGTGATGAACACGCCGGGCGTCGTTCCGGCCGTGGTCGAGGAATGCCGGCGCGGCTTGCTGCCCGGCGCGGGCTCGCGCTGCGACGGGCTGGCGAGCGATCCGTCCAGCTTCATCGAATATATCGATACCCACTATGCAGTCGCCTCCGCCGGCCGCTCGCGGGTGATCAACATCTCCTACCAGTCACCGCTGCCGGAGGTCGCGCAGCGCCTCGCCAACGCGCTGACCAACGCGTTTCTCGACGACCAGCGCAATGAAGGTGCCAATAGTCGCGAGGTCGCGACCTCCTGGCTGTGGCAGGAGCTGCAGCAGCTCGACGGCCAGATCCGCGCGGCCGACGAAAAGATCCAGGAGTTCCGCCGCAACAAGGGCCTGATGCGCGGCGCCAATGGCTCGATCACCTCGGAGCGCCTGACGACGATCGGCCAGCAGCTTGCGGCCGCGGAGGGTGCGCGTGCCGAGGCGCTGGCGCGGCTGAAGGAGATCAAGTCCGAGCAGGAGCGCGGGCCGACGGATGCACCGTCCGTGCTTGCGAGCCGCACCGTCGCCGACCTGAAGCAGCAACTGACGACGGTGAGTGCGCAGCTTGCCAGCGCCACCACCGTGCTCGGTCCGAAACATCCGTCGATCCTGGCGCTCAGCCACGAGCAGGAGCTGATCCAGCAGCGGCTGGCAGCCGAAATGCAGAACATCGCCAACAGCGCGCAGAAGACCTTCGACGCCAATGACGCGCTGGTGGTCTCGCTGAAGAAGCAGATGGATGCAGCCAAGGCGGACGCCGGCTCGGCGACCGTGGACGAGGCCTCCATCGAAAGCATGGTGCGCGACACCGAGATCAAGCGCCAGCAATATGCCGACCTCTACAAGAAGGCGAGCGAGCTCGAGACCGAGCGGCGCGTCATGCTCGGCTCCACGCGCCTCGTCAGCCTGGCCGAGCTGCCGAACAAGCCCTTCTTCCCGAAGAAGCTGCCCTTCCTCGCCGCCGGCGGCACGCTGGCGCTGATCCTCGGCATCGCCGCGGCGCTGCTCGCCGACCAGCTCTATCCGCCGCCGCAGGATGGCGCGGAGGCGACGCCTCAGGCCTCGCACGCGGAGGTCGCCGCGGCGCGCGCCAAGGCGGCCGCTTCGCTGCGCGGGTTGCAGAAGATCAGGGCGATCGCCGCGGCGCCGGTCGGGCGCAGCCAGCGGCGCACGATGACGTCCGGCGGCGCGGTACCGGTCCTCGCCCGCCTGCCGCGGTTGCGACGGCCGCAGCCGGCGTCGCTGGTCGGCGCCATCATGCAGGACCACGTGCCGTTGACGGTGGCGCAGGCGCTCGATCTCGCCGAGCGACATGGCGGCTTCCGCCAGGCGCTCGCCGAGATCATGACGGGATTGCGCATCGGCGAGGGCGAGCCTGGTCGCCGCATCGTCGTGACCTCGCCCGCATCGGGTGACGGCCGCACGCTGACGACGCTCGCGCTGGCGCATCATGCGGCGGCGATGGGATGCCGGGTGCTCGCCGTCGAATGCGACCTGCAGCGTCCGGCCTTTGCCAGTGCACTGTCGCTGACCGGCAAGGCGGGGCTGCTCGGCGTGCTTGCCGGCGCCATGTCCCTCCGCGATGCGGTCACGCGCACCGAGAATCCCAAGCTTGATGTGCTGATGGCCGGCGGCGCCTCGGCCAAGGCCGCCGAGCGGCTGGCCCGGAAGAACTTGGCGCAACTGTTGTCCGTGTTCCGCAGCTACGACGTGGTGCTGATCGACAGTCCGCTGCCGTCGCATCGCCACGCCCGCCATCTTGCCGGCGTCGACAGCGTCCTGCTTTGCATGAAGGGCGACAATGCGCTGGCCGAGCGCAGTGCGGCCGCAGTGGCCGCCCTGAAGGCCCTTGGCGGCGGCACGATCGCGATCGCGGCCACCATGGTGGAGCCGGAGCGGGCGAGCTCCCGTCAGCCGCAGCCCGCGCCTGTGGACGTCTATGCAAGGGCGGTGTGATGGCAAACGAACGCGTCCTGTTCGTCGATCACACCGGCCAGATCGGCGGCGCCGAGCTTGTCCTGCTTGATGTCGTCGCGGGCCGCGCGAACTCCTCCGCCTTCCTGTTCGAGGACGGACCGCTCGCGACAGCGCTGGCCGAGCGTAAGCTCAGGCTGATCATCTCCAGATGGGGTCGCGGCCTGTCGCAGTTCCGCCGCGACAGCAAATGGCTTGCCGCCGTTCCGCTCGCCGGGCGTCTCGTCGCGATCGTGGAGGAGCTTGCCCTGGCCGCGAAGTCGCACGACGTGGTCTATGCCAATTCGCAGAAGGCCTTCGTGCTGGCGGCGATCGCCAGTGTCTTCGTCCGCCGCCCGCTGATCTGGCACCTGCACGACATCATTTCGCCGGAGCATTTCGGCGCCATGCAGCGCCGCATGCAGGTGATGCTCGCGAATGCGCGTGCGACCAGGGTGATCGTGCCCTCGCAGGCCGCGGCTGACGCCTTCATCGAGGCCGGCGGTCGGCGCGAGCTGGTGGAGATCGTGCCCAACGGCCTGGCGCTGCCGCCGGAGCCGCGCACCGCAGCCGAACTCAGGCAGAGCCTCGGCTTGCCCGCGGGGCCGCTGGTCGGTGTGTTCAGCCGCCTTGCCGCCTGGAAGGGCCAGCATGTTCTGATCGAGGCGCTTGCCAGGCTGCCCGGTGTCGGCTGCATCGTGGTCGGCGATGCGCTGTTCGGCGAGCAGGCCTATGCGGCCGGGCTGAAGCAGATGGTGCTGGAACGCGGGCTTGCCGACCGCGTGCGTTTTCTCGGCCATCGCAGCGACGTGCCCAAGCTGATGAAGGCGATCGATGTGATGGTGCATCCCTCGATCGACCCGGAGCCGTTCGGGCGGACGCTCGTGGAGGCAATGCTCGCCGGCGTCCCCGTCGTCGCGACCAATGCCGGCGCCGCGCCCGACATTCTCGAAGGCGGCAAGGCCGGAACGCTGGTGCCGCCGAATGATGCGCCGGCGCTGGCCAGCGCCATCGCGGCCGTGCTCGCCAAACCCGAGACGCTTCGTGACCAGCTTGCCTATGCCTCGCTGCGCGCACAGGCGCAGTACAGCGTGACGCGGATGCTGGAGGCGATCGGCCTTGTGATCCGCAAGCTGCAGGCGGGAGCCGCGGCATGAAGGGAGCGCTCGGATGATCGGCACGTCGACGTCGATGCTCGTGGCCAACGTCCTGGCGCTGCCGTTTGCGAAGGCCGCCGACCGCATGCTCGGTCCGCGCGGCTGCCTGTTCACGTTCCATCGCGCGGCGCCCCCGGCCGAGTGGGCGGCGCTGCCGAACCGTGATTTCTATATCGACATCGCGTTTCTGGATCGCTTTCTCGTCCATCTTGCGGCCGAGAAGTGGGACGTCGTGACCATCGCCGAGGCGGTGCGGCGCTCGGGCAGCGCCGACAACCATAGCCGCTATGTCAATTTCTCCATCGACGATTGCTACCGCGACAGTTTCGAGCTGGTCGCTCCCGTGTTCCGCCGCCACAACGTGCCGCTCACGCTGTTCGTCACCACCGGCATTCCCGACGGGACCGTGCCGCTGTGGTCGGTCGGCCTGGAGGACGTCCTGGCCACGCGCGACCGCATCGTGCTGGACAACCAGGTCATCAGGCTCTCGAGAGCCGAAGGACGGCGCGCCGCCTTTCAGCGCATTTCCTCCTGGTGGGACGGGCCGGATGCCGTCAGGCACTACGCCGTGTTCTGCGCGGCGAATGGCATCGACATGGAGGCGATGCACTGGAAGCACGCCATCTCCTGGGAGATGCTCGAACAGCTGGCCAAGGATCCGCTGATCGAGATCGGCGCTCACACCATCAGCCACCCGCGGATCTCCGAGCTCTCGGCGGAAGCCGTGCTCGCCGAGCTCCAGGGCTCGAGGGCGCGGCTGAACGAGCGGCTCGATATCAACGTGCAGCATTTTGCCTTTCCCTACGGCCGCTCCGGCGATTGCGGCCCGCGCGACTTTGCGCTGGCGCGCCGCGCGGGCTTCTTGAGCGCCGCCACCACGCGCAAGGGACTGGTGCGCGGCGGTCAGGATCGCTTCAACCTGCCCCGCAACACCATCAACGGCGGCCATCGCAGCCTCGGCGCGATGGAGATGCATCTGATGGGGCTGACCGGAACCGCGGCACGGATCGCAGGGCGTGTCTGATTCCAGGCCATTGCGCATCGTCTCCATCGCCCATCCCGTGGTGAGCAGCGAAGCCGGACGGCTGCGCTATCCTTTTCTGGCCGCCAGGCGCGACGTCGACTTGCATCTGGTGGCGCCGGCGATCTGGAAGGAGTTCGGCCGCAGCATCGTCGCGAAGCTGCCGAAAGAGACGGGTTTTGCGGTGCATGTGCTGCCGATCCTGCTGCCGCATGCCGGACCGATGAACTGGTATCTGCATTTCTATCCGGGCCTGCGCCGGCTGTTGCGCAAACTCGATCCGGACGTGATCCATCTCTGGGAGGAGCCGTGGAGCATCGTCGCGCTGCAGGCCCAATTGCTCAGGGGACGCGCCGGACTGGTGCTGGAGGTCGACCAGAACATCCTCAAGCGCCTGCCGCCGCCGTTCGAGACCATCCGTAAATATGTGCTGGGACATACCGACCATGTGCTGTCCCGTAGCCCGGACGCGACAAGGGTGGTGCGCGCGCGCGGCTATGACGGGCCGGTGACGGCGATCGGCTATGGCGTCGATCTCGCGACTTTCACGCCTGCGTCAAGCCTGGCGGGGCGCTCGCCAAGCGGCGTGCTGAGGATCGGCTATGTCGGTCGGCTGATCGAGGAAAAGGGTCTCGACGAAGCGCTCGATGCGATGGCGCTGAGCGGCGCGCCGGTCAGTCTCAGCATCATGGGCGAGGGGCCTTACGAAGCAGGATTGCGCGAGCGCGTCGCGGCGCTGGGCCTGAGCAACCGCGTGAGCTTCCGCGGCTGGGGCGGGCCCGCCGATGTCGCCGATTTCATCCGCAGCCTCGATGCGCTGGTGCTGCTGACGCGCACGACCAACGCGGTGCGCGAGCAGTTCGGCCGGGTGATCATCGAGGCACAGGCCTGCGGCGTGCCGGTGATCGGCTCGACCTGCGGTGCGATTCCGGATGTCGTTGGCGATGGCGGCTGGATCGTGCCGGAGCGTGATGCGAGGGCCCTGCGGGAAGTGCTGGACAAGATCGCAGGCGATGCTGCGCTGGCGCGCGCCAAGGGACTTGCGGCGCGGGCCAATGTTCAGGCGCGCTTCACGTATGAAGCCGTCGCAACGGCGCTGCTGACGGCCTGCAAAGCCGCCGCGGACGCCAAACCATCGCCCTCACCATGAGGTGCCGTCGCGCGGCGCGCTTCCGCGCTCATCTCGGGAGGGCAGGTCGGGACTGAAGCTGCATCATGCCGGCAGCGCCAATTGTTGCGCGACCGTCCCGCGTTTCTCGGCATCGATCTCCCGCAACAGCTCGATATAGTGCTGCCCAACGCGGTCCCAGCCGTAGCTGGCGGCGGTCGCGAGCGCGCCCTCGCGCAGTCGCTGGATCAGGGCCGGATCGGCAAAAGCCGCGGCGAGCTTGCTTGCGATGTCCTCGGCATCCATCCTGATCTTGAATCCGTTGATGCCGTCCTTGAGATATTCCTCGATGCCGCCGGCGGCGGTGGCGAACACCGGCACGCCGCAGGCCATCGCCTCCATGCAGACGATCGAGAAGGTCTCATACGCGGTCGGCAAGACGAAGGCGTCCGCGGCGGAATAGAGCGCAGGCAGGTCGGAGCGGGGACCGGCAAAGATCACGCGGTCCTGCAGCTCCGGCGCAAGCTTGCGGTAGGGCGCGGGATTGTCCGAGCCGACCACGAGCAGATGCGTGTCAGCGCCGAGCCGTTGCAGCGCCCGGATCGCGTGCGCAAGGCCCTTGCGCTGGAATTCATGGCCGACGAACAGCAAGAGCTTCGCGTCACCGGGAATGTTGAACTCGCGGCGAATCGCGGCGCCCCGCGCGGCGCAGCGGCTGAAGCGCGCGAGATCGATGCCGTTGGAGATCACGCGGATGCGCGAGGGCGGCACGCCATAGCTCTGTTGCAACTCCGCCGTCACGCGCGAGGACACCGCGACGAAGCTGCGATAGCGCAGGCCGCCGATCATGAAGCGCTCGCGCAGGCTCACCCATAGATGCAACGGATTGAAGAGCCAGCGCCAGTCGCCGGCGCTGCGCTTCTCCGCAAGGCTCTGCGCATTCACCGCATGCACGACCAGGACGTCGCCTGCGAGCGAGTCGCCATGGCTGATCACGACGGCATTCCGGTAACGCCGCCTGATCGCCCAGGTCGCGGCCAGTGTGAAGGTCGGCACGACGATGATGCGCCCGAGATGCCTGAACAGGCCGCGGGTCGGGATCATCGACAGCCATGGTGCGATCCGCTCGATCCTGGTCGAGCCTTGCAAGCTGGTGCTCTGGAAAGTTTTGCCGACGGTGCTCGCCAGCACTACATTCGGTAAGTTGTTGCGGCTAAAAACGCGTGCGAGTTCGGCGGCGACGGTTTCGACGCCGCCGGCCGTGCTCAGTTCCTGCACGACCTGCACGATCTGGAAACCCATGGCGCCGTGTTCTAGGGGACGAGCTTTGAGAAACCTTTCCAATTTGCGCGCTTTGGCAGTGGCGGTGTTAACCATTGCGTCGGCATGCGGCGCGACGGCGCTGGCGACCGGCGGCACGGCTGCGGCCGGGAAACGGCTACGCGACCACATCGGCGGCGGCAATCTGGTGACGCATCTGGCGGGGCAGCCGCCGCTGACGCAGCTCTATGCGGCGCTGCATGGGGTCGGCGCCACCATGGGGCGGATGGATTCCTATGGCTGGCGCACACGCGACCGCAAGCCCACGCCGCACGATTTCGATGCTGAAATGCTTCAGGCCCATGAGAACGCGATCACGCCGGTCATCTTGCTGGAGTACGACGGCAGCTACCAGACGCTGGATCCACCGCAACCGATCGGATCGTATCACGACTGGTTTGCCGCCGGACAAGCGCTGGCCAGGCGTTTTCGTCCGAATGGTGAATGGGCGAGGGAGCACGGCATCACCGGATGGGGCGCGACCGTCTTCACCGCGATCAACGAGCCGGACGTGCTGCAGAGCATTCCGCGCGCGGACTATCACGATGCGCTGGCGGGGCTGGCGGATGGCGTCCACAGCATCGATCCGGCGCTGAAGGTCGTGCCCGGCGGCTTTGCGACCTGCAACTCGCACCTTGACGCGACCTTGGGCGGCTACGGGCCCGCGATCGCGGACCTCCTTGAAGACGGCCGGCTCGACGGCATCGATCTGCACACCTACTACCACTCCAGATGGTATCCGATGACACGGGGCCGCGAGTTCTCGGTGCAGACCTGCTTCGACCGCGTCAAGCAGGCGATGGGCCTGAAGCGCGACATCAAGTTCTATACGACCGAGTTCAACGTCGCGCGGCTCGACGATTGGGATGATCCCAGCCTCGCCGCAAAGCTGTTCCTGAGCGCGTTCTGGGATCAGGTCAGCGTGGTCGGCGCCGATGGACGCATGCCGGCCATGGCGCTGGCATTTCCCTGGAACCTCGGCGACACCGTCCGGGTCGATGGGCCCGCTTATGCGATGGCCGCGACGGAAAATCCGTGGTCGCCGGATCCGCGCGCGATCGTGCTGCGGATGGTGCTGCAGCTCGCCGGCGACATGACGCTCCAGTCCATCGACAAGCCGCGCGGGCTGACCAGGCTTGCCGGGGCCGATGCCGAGCTGATCGTCTGGCAGAATCTGCCCGGCTGGACCGACCGGCCGGGTCGAACGCTGGAGCTCGAATTGCCAGATTGGGCGCGCAGCGTCGAGGTGTGGGGATGGGACGGTCTGCGGCGCCGCGTCGCGGTGGGTGACGGTCGGGTCGTGCTGGACGGGCTCGAGGAAAACGAGACCACCATGATCCGCGTGCCGCGGTCCTGAAGGCGTTAAGGTAAATGCGAGTGAAAGGGTCGAACGCGACGCCATGCATCAGCCGCGCAACTTGCTGTTATCCGGATTGTTCCAGAATGGTCGTGATCGATTGTGATCAGACATCGCCATTTGGCGCGGACCGAGCCGGTGAAGATCGAACCAAGAGCCATGCAGCCAGACCATCAGCGTGACGCGCCGGCGCCGGCAGCAAAGCTGAAAGTCCGCGAGATCCGCGAGGCGGATCTCGGCGCCATCGCTGCGCTGCTCAACCGCGGCTTTGCCTTTCGCTCGGTCGATTATTGGCTGCGCGGGCTCAGACGCCACGCCGGTCGCCCGCGCCCTGCGGGGTATCCGACCTTCGGCTATTGCCTCGATCATGACGGCGCACCGGTCGGAGTCATCCTGCTGTTGTTTGCGGAAGTACGGGCGGGCACCGAAAGCATCGTCCGCTGCAATGTCTCGAGCTGGTATGTCGAGCCGTCGTTCCGCGCCTTCGCGCCGTTGATGGTGAAGGTCGCGACCAAGGACCCCCGCGTCACCTATTTCAACATCACGCCGGCCCCGCACACCTGGTCGACGGTCGAGGCCCAGGGCTTTTCTGTCTATTGCAGGGGACAGATCTATGGCGCGCTGGCGCTGTCGCCGCCGGCCGGCCACGCGAAAGTCGAACTGTTCTCGGAGAAAGCGGCGCAAGGGCTCGACGATTACGAGGCCGATCTGTTGCGCCAGCATGCATCCTTCGGCTGCCTGAGCCTGGTCGTCCGCGACGGCGCGAAGACCTCTCCCTTCGTGTTCCAGAAGCACCGTGTAAACAATATCGTCCCGGTGTACCGGCTGCTGTATTGCCGTGACATCGACGATCTCAGGTGCTTCGCCGGCAATATCGGCCGTTTCCTGGCGCGTCGCGGCGGATTGTTGGTGCGCTTTGATGCCAACGCTCCGGTTCCGGGAGTGGTCGGCTGGTATTCGGAAAAGCGCGGCCGCAAATACGCCAAGGGCCCGACGCCGCCGCGGCTTGGCGATCTCGCTTTCACGGAAGCTGCGCTATTCGACAGCTAGATTTTTGCTCGATTTGCGGTCTGCCGATCGGCATCGCCGCACGCAAGACGGGGCCGGACCCGGCAGGCCCAGCCTTGATCACGCTCCTATCCTGGTTGACGCCGTTCCGCCGCCTGTCGGCGCAGGGATCACGAACGCGTGCACTCGGCGCAGCGGAAACGGCCCTTGGAGGCGCGGAACAGGCTGCGGCAATACCAGCGCCGGGCCACCACCTGCAGCGGCCTGCGCATCGCCTGCGCCATGAACAGAATTTCGACCATCATACCATCCTTCGTGCTGCAACGAAGGTGGGGCGGCACCTCGCTTTGACAATGCCGCCCCTGCACGCATCAGCCATGCAGTTTTTTCGCGGTCTCCGCGATGACCCGGCCTTGATAGCGGGCGCCTTCGAGCTCGTTGGCGCTGGGCTGGCGGCTGCCGTCGCCCGCGGCGATCGTCGTCGCCCCGTAGGGCGCACCGCCGGTCACCTCGTCGAGCTTCATCTGGCCCGCGTGGCCGTAATTCAGCCCGACCACGACCATGCCGAAATGCAAGAGGTTGGTGATGATGGAGAACAGCGTGGTCTCCTGGCCGCCATGCTGGGTCGCGGTCGATGTGAAGGCGCCGCCGACCTTGCCGTGCAGGGCGCCCCTGAACCAGAGCCCGCCGGCCTGGTCGAGGAAGTTCGCCATCTGCGAGGACATGCGGCCGAAGCGGGTGCCGGTGCCGATGATGATGGCGTCGTAATCGGCGAGCTCTTCAACCTTGGCGACGGGCGCGGCCTGGTCGAGCTTGTAATGCGAGGCCTTGGCGACCTCGGGCGGAACGAGCTCGGGCACGCGCTTGATGTCGACGGTCGCGCCGGCCTCGCGGGCGCCCTCGGCGACAGCATTGGCCATCGTCTCGATATGGCCGTAGGCGGAGTAGTAGAGGACGAGGACTTTGGTCATGGGTAGTCTCCTGGAGGATGGTTGATGAGGGTGGCATCGCCGGGGCTTGACCCGGCAATCCACATTTTCGGTCGCGCGAAGCAAGTCGTGGATGCCCGGGTCAGGTCCGGGCATGACGGAGTGCTTGAGTCGCTTACGCCGCGTCCACGAGCACGAGTTCGCTGTCTTCCAGCGCCTTGATGCGCAGCTTCTCCTCGCCGGAGATCGCCGCTCCATCGCGGGCATTGACCCGCACGCCGTTGATCTCGACTGCACCGGCGGCCGGCACCAGATAGAGGTTGCGCGTGCTGCTGGTCGAATATTCGGCGCTCTCGCCGGCCTTCAGCGTGGTAGCGAGCACCCGCGCATCGGCGCGGATCGGCAGCGCGTCGTCGTCGCCCTTGATGCCGCTTGCGATGGTGACGAGCTTGCCGGAGCGATCGGCCTTGGGGAACGGCTTGGAGCCCCAGGTCGGCTCGCCGCCGCGGCCGGTCGGCTGGATCCAGATCTGGAAGATCTTGGTCGTGCCCGGCTCCAGATTGTATTCGGAGTGGCGGATGCCGCTGCCCGCGCTCATCACCTGCACGTCGCCCGCCTCGGTCCGGCCCTTGTTGCCGAGGCTGTCCTGATGGGTGATCGCGCCTTCGCGCACATAGGTGATGATTTCCATGTTGGCGTGGGGATGCGCCGGAAAACCGGTGTTCGGCGCGATCTCGTCGTCGTTCCAGACCCGCAGAGCACCGTGGTTCATGTTCTGCGGATCGTAATAATCGGCGAACGAGAAGTGATGGCGTGCGTTCAGCCAGCCATGGTCGGCATGGCCGAGTTTTTCAAATGGTTTGAGTTCGATCATGGGTTCGTTCCTGTGGTGTTTTGTGCGGAATGTCCGTTGCGCTCTGGATAAGGATTTTGAGATGGTATAGAAATAGAAACTATTGAAACTCATTGTTTCCAATTTTGCGGTTGGGGCTCATGGCAAAGCTTCCGGATTTCGAGGCGCTGGCGATTTTCGCGAAAGTCGTGGAGTTGAGGTCGTTTGCGGCCGCGGCCAGCGAACTCGCGCTGTCGAAGGCCACCGTCTCCAAGGCGGTGAGCCGGCTGGAGGAGCGGCTGGGCGCGCGGCTGTTCAACCGCACCTCGCGACGCCTCGCGCTGACCGATGCCGGCCAACGGCTGGCGTCGCGGGCCGCGCGGCTGTTGGCCGACGGCGAGGAAGCCGAGAACGAGACGCTGGCGCAATCGACCGCGCCGCGCGGGCTGGTGCGGCTTGCAGTGCCGATGTCGTTCGGGGTCAAGGCGGTGGCGCCGCTGTTGCCGGAATTCCTGACCCAATATCCCGACGTCTCGATCGATCTGCATTTGAGCGATGCCACCGTCGACCTGATCGGGGAGGGCTTCGATGCCGGTTTGCGCATCGCGCGGCTGCCGGATTCCTCGCTGATTGCGCGGCGGCTATGCAGCATGCCGCGCTACACGGTCGCTGCACCGTCTTATCTCAAGCGCCACGGCCGGCCGACGCATCCGATGCATCTCGCCGAGCATAAATGCTTCGGCTATGCCTACCTCTCGAGCAATGTCTGGCACTACACCAATGCGGCCGGCGAGCAGGCGAGCGTGCGTCCGGCCGGGCAGCTCCGCGCCAACAATGGCGAGGCTGTGATGCCGGCACTGATCGCAGGGCTCGGGATCGCCGATCTGCCTGACTTCATCGTTGGCGAAGCCATTGCGTCGGGCGAGGTCGAGGTGATCCTGAAGGGCTGGAAGCAGCCCGAAGCCGCGGTGCATCTCGTGACGCCGCCCGGCGGTCCGCGGCCGGCGCGCGTCGAGGTGCTGGCGGAGTTTCTGACCAGGCATTTTTCCAAGGGAAAGAAGCGGACGTAGACCAGCAGCGGGGCCGTCGCCCTTCGAGGCTCGCTGACGCGAGCACCTCGGGGTGACGGTGAAAGTTGGGCGCTTCCGGCTCATCCGACAGCAGATGCGTCTTTCGATCCGTCATCCTGAGGGGCCGCAGCGCAGCGGAGGCCGCGAAGGATGAACGGTCCGACTATCGCACCGGGTGGGCTCGCTACACCGCAGCGCGCGGGTCGTCATTTGGCGCGGTCGCCTCGGCCAGCTTGTGGCTCAGGGCCTGCGCGATCTTGCCGGCGAGTTCGTGCAGCTGAAACGGCTTGCCGATGGTCTGGGCTTCGTCGATGCCGCTGAGCAGCGCGCGGTCGGCATAGCCGGTGACGAACAGGATCGGCAGCCGCGGATAGCGCGCGCGAACGCGCCGGGCGACCTCCGCTCCGCTCATGCCGGGCATCGCGAAGTCGAGCAGCAGCAAGTCGATGCCCTCTTCCGATTCCAGAATGTCGAAGGCGGCGCTGGCGCTGCCGCTGTCCAGCACCTCGTAGCGCAATTCGCGCAGCATGTCGGCCACGATTTGCCGCACGGCATCGTCGTCGTCGACCACGAGGATGCGAGCCGGGACATCGGGATCGGCGCCGAGGTCGTGGGCAGGCGTGTCGGTGCGCTCCTCCGCAAGGTCGGACCGCGGCAGGAAGATGCGGATCGAGGTGCCTTCACCCTCGACCGTGTCGATGCGTACGCCGCCGTTCGACTGCTTGGCAAAGCCGAGCACCTGGCTCAGGCCGAGGCCCGAGCCCTTGCCCACTTCCTTGGTGGTGAAGAACGGCTCGAACACCCGCGCGCGGACGCTCGGGCTCATGCCCGAACCGGTATCGGAAACGCAGATCTCGACATAATCGCCTGCCACCGGCTCTTCCGGTCCGGCCGGCTCGCGCAAGGTCGCGTTGCGGGTCGAGACCGTCAGCAGGCCTCCGACCCCCATGGCGTCGCGTGCGTTGATCGCGAGATTGAGCACCGCAAGCTCGAGCTGGGTGGGATCGACCAACGCGTGCCAAAGTCGTTCCGAAAGCGATGTCTCGATCCGGATGCTGCCGCCCATGGTGCTGTGAAGCAGGTCGCGCATGCCCGCGAGGGTGTGGTTGAGGTCCAGGACCTTCGGCTCCAGGCGCTGGCGGCGGGAGAAGGACAGCATCTGGTCGGTCAGCTTGGCGCCGCGCTCGGCGGCCGAGCGCATGAATTGCAGGCGCTGCGACAGCTTGCCGTCGATGCCGCGCGCGGCGAAATCCTTCTCCATGAATGCGATGTTGCCGAGCACGACGGTCAGCAGATTGTTGAAATCATGCGCGACGCCCGAGGTCAGCTGGCCGACCGCCTCCAGGCGCTGCATCTGGCGCAGCGTGCTCTCGACCCGCTCGCGCTCCTCCATCTGGGCCAGCAGCTGGCGATTGGCGGCGGCCAGCTCCTCGGTGCGCGCCTGCACACGGATCTCGAGTTCCTCGTTGAGCCTGCGGCATTCATATTGCCGCCGTCGGCCGCGCAGATGGGTGCGAACGACGCTGATCAGGGTGGTCGGGTGAAAGGGACGCTCCAGGAAGCTGACGCTGCCAAGCGCTTCGGTGAGCTGCGCCGCCGTCGGATTGCGCTCGATGCCGCCGCCATGCTCTGTCAGCACGATGAAGGGAAAGTCCGACCAGGCCGGCTGCGTTCTCACCCACTCGACGAGGCCGCGCATGTCGACGCCGCGGAAGGACTCCTCGGTGACGATGGCGAGCTCGCAGCCCGCCTCGATCCCGCTGACCAGGTCCGGAAACGACGCGCAGACTTCGGCGCACAGGTCCGCTTCCTGCAGGATGCTCCGCGCGAGCGCCGCGTCCCGGCCGCGCGGCGCGAGGATCAGGGTCTGCTCGGCCGTATCCGACTGGTTCGGTCTGGTCACTGATAGTCCATCAGCGGAGTCGTCTTGCCGACATAGGTCGGAACTCCGCGCAGCACGCCCTGGAAATCCGTCAGCGGCTCGCCGACATTGATGCCGCTTCCGCCGATCTTGAGCTCGCGGATGGTGTCTTCGTGCGCGCCGGTGCGCTTCTTGATCACCGAGATTGCGCGCCGCACCCTGCCCATCGCCTCGAAATAGCGCAGCATGATCACGGTATCGGCGAGATAGGTCACGTCCACCGGCTGCCTCATGTCGCCTATCATCCCGTGCTGGGCGACGGTCAGGAAGGTCGCGGCGCCCTGGCGGTTGAGATATTGCAGCAGCTCATGCAGGTGCAGAATCAGGAACTGCTCCTCGGGCATTGCCGCCTGGTAGCCGTTGAGGCTGTCGATCACGACCGTATGGATCCTCTGCTCGTCGACGGCATGGCGAACGCGATAGCTGAATTCGCCGGGCGACAATTCGGCCGCGTCCATCTGTTCGACGAACAGCTTGCCGGCCTCGCGCATGGCCTGCAGATCGATGCCGAGGCTCTTGGCCCGCGAGAACAGCAAGCCGAGCTCCTCGTCGAAGATGAAAAGGCCGGCGCGCTCGCCCCGCTGGACGCTTGCGGCCACGAACTGGATGGAGAGCAGCGATTTTCCGGTGCCGGCGGGGCCGATGACGAGCGTCGAGGAGCCGGCGGTAATGCCCCCGCCCAGCAGCGAATCCAGCTCCGGCACGCCGCTCTTGACCGCCTGGCCGTTGAAGCCGTGCCGATGCTCGGCCGCCACCAGGCGCGGAAACACCTGAATGCCGCCGGTCGTGATGTTGAAGTCGTGATAGCCGCCGCGAAAGCTCTGGCCGCGGCATTTGGCGACGCGCAGCCGGCGCCGCTCGGCACCGTAATTGGGCGCGAGCTGGTCCAGATGGATCACGCTGTGCGCGATGGAGTGGACCGCGCGGTCGGTGCTCTCGGTGGTGAGGTCGTCGAGCGTGATCACGGTCGATTTGTTGCGGGCGAAGTAGTGCTTCAGGCCGAGAATTTGCCGGCGGTAGCGCAGCGAGCTTTGCGCCAGCAACCGGATTTCCGACAGGCTGTCGATCACGATGCGCTGCGGCTTGTATCTCTCGATCGCCTCGAAGATGCGCTCCACGGTTTCGCCGAGCTCGAGGTCGGACGAATAGAGCAGGCTCTGGTGCTGCTGGGGATCGAGCACGCTCTCCGGCGGCACCAGCTCGCAGATCTCGACGCGATCGTCGATGCGCCAGCCATGCGAGGCGGCGCCTTCCCGCAATTCCTCCTCGGTTTCGGCCAGGCTGACATAGAGGCCGGTCTCGCCGGCAGCGGCGCCGGCAAGCAGGAATTGCAACGCAATGGTGGTCTTTCCGGTGCCCGGAGTGCCTTCGAGCAGATGCAGGCGGTTCCGGGCGAGGCCGCCTTCGAGCACGTGATCGAGGCCGCGAATCCCGGTTTGTGCACGGGGCAAAATCTGGCTGGTGGCTGTCATCGAATCAAACTGGAGGATGTTGGAACACTCGGTGATGTCGGATCAAACGCCGCCAAGCCGGACCCGGTTCCAGCCCGCGCGGACGGCCCGGCGCCATCGGCGGATCGACCAAAAGCGTAGCTATTTCAGTTGGTTCCGAGCCTCGCATTCACGATTTCTTGTGGCGGCGAACCTCGCATGGCCTCATTTGCGCGCCAGCATGGCCTCACTCGAGGCAACGCGCGGGACGGAGCGAGTGATGATGCGAATGAAGTCGATTGCCTTCGTTTTGTGTGGGCTCGTGGGCGGCATTGCCATGCCGCCGACCGCGCGTGCCGAGGAGTATCGCGGGACGATGGAGCAGCAGATGGCTTGCACGCCCGACGTCTGGCGGCTGTGCAGCGACCAGATCCCTGACGTCAATCGCATCGTGGGCTGCCTGCGGGCGAACACGCCGCAGCTCTCCGAGGCTTGCCGCGCGGTGTTCGATACCAGCAACCGCGCGGATCGGCCGTCGTCTCGCGGCCGGCGACCGCCGCCCGTCGCGGGCCCGCCGGTCGAGGCGCCGCCCGGCGACGACGACTGGTTCAGGTGACCGCCTGGCTGTCGCTGATTTGCATTTGCCGCTGCTCGCAGACGTCGACCCATTCGGCGCCGACGAGCTCGGCCATCCGCTCCGGGCTGATACGCACCGCGCTGTGGGTTGAGCCAGCGGCCGGCACCACGATGTCGAAGGCCTTCAGCGAGACGTCGCAATAGACCAGCAGCGGCACTTTCAGCCCGAACGGACAGACGCCGCCGACCTCGTGTCCGGTGATCTCGGCGACTTCGTCGAGCGCCAGCATTTTCGGCTTCACCCCGAACAGCGCCTTCACCTTCTTGTTGTCGATGCGCGAGGTGCCGCTGGTCACGATCAGCACCACGCGCTCGCCGACGCGCAAGGACAGCGTCTTGCCGATCCGCGCCGGCTCGACGCCGTAAGCCTCGGCGGCAAGCGCGACGGTCGCCGAGGAGATCGGCGAGACGATGACGTCGATGTCGGGGGCCTTTTCCGCGAAGAAGGCGCGGACCGATTCCAGACTCATGCTGTCTTCACAATTCCAGGCAATTCCGCCAGCGACCGGATGCGATGGTCCGGCGCACAGCCAAGCTCGTCCATCTGGGTGCGCAGGGCCTTGAACATGGTCAGTGGCGCAATCGTTTCACTTTCGACGCAGGCGAGCGCCATCGCTTCCGGCGTCACCCGTTCGATCCAGGCGACGTTGAGGCCGAAGGCCTTGGCACCGCAGGCGTCCCACGGGTTCGAGGAGACGAAGAGCACGGAAGCGGGCGGGATGGCAAGTGTCGTTTCAATCAGGCTGTAGGCGAGCGGGCTCGGCTTGAAGACCTTGTTGGCGTCGACGCTGATCGTGGCCGCCAGCACGCGATCGAGCCCGGAATTTCGGACCAGCGCATCGAGCGTGTCGGGGCTGCCGTTGGAGAGGATCGCAAGCTTGCGATCGGCCATCGCGTTGAGCGCGGCGAGCGCATCCGGATAGAGGTCGAGATGCAGATATTTGCCGATGATGCGCTCGAAATCGTCGGGCTCGTAGCTCAGTCCGAGCACGCGCAGCGTATAGGCAAGCGCGTCGCGCGTGACGGTGGCAAAGCTTTCGTAACGACCCATCAGCGAGCGCAGCCAGCTGTATTCCAGCTGCTTGATGCGCCAGATCTGGGTGATGATGTCGCCATAGTCCGGAAACGTCTCCTCGGTGACCGCTGCAACCGACTGGATGTCGTACAGCGTGCCATAGGCGTCGAACACGATCGCCTTGATGTTCATTGTCTTCACCTGTCCAGTTTCGATCCGCGCTCGTCCTTGCTGCCGGTCATGCCGGCGAGGAAGTCGTGCACGGCTTCGATCGCCTGCGTCGCGGCCGCCTCATTATATTCGAGATGGTGGCCGAGATAGGTGCGCGGAATTTGCAAGGTTGGCACGTCAAAGGCGTGATAGGCGCTCGGGTAGACGATCAGCTTCGCCGGCACGCCGGTTCCCTTTTCGCGCGAGATGCCGAAGCCGTCGCGTCCCTCGACCATGTCGCGACACTCCTCCGCCGGCGTCCAGTCGTCGCTGGCGCCGATCAGGATCAGGGTCGGCACCGTCATGTTGCCCTTGAAGCCCTTGCAGGGCGGATAGAAGGCGATGCCGGCGCGGAATTTGTGGTGCGCGGTCTCCTCGATGACGCCGCGTTCGAGCGAGGTGAGCGTGAGCCAGCCGCCCTGGGAGAAGCCGAGCAGGACGACACGGCTGCTATCGGCGAAAGGTTGCTGGGCCAGATAGTCGAGCGCGCGGTAGGCGTCGAAGGCCATGTCGACCGGGGCGTTGCTCGCGCAGGTATCGCCGATGCCGCGCGGCCCGAAATGGTCGACCGTCAGCGTCACATAACCCCAGCCGGCGACCCGTTTACCCCAGAGCTCGTCGAGCTGCTTGAAGTTGCCCTTGCAGCCGTGCAGCAGCACGATGGCGGGGAGGGGGACTCGGCTGTCGGGCTGCCTGAGATAGGCCTGTAGCGGCTGGGCGCTGGCAAGCGGCGTTTCCAGCTCGACAATGCGAGGTGATGGCTCAGCCGCTGTGCCGCCGCGTCCCAACAGAAGCGCAGTGACGAGAGCGGCGAAGGTGAACAGCTTGGGCATCGCGCGACCCTCTCGGGTTGGGCTCGCGCGAGTGCCGCCTTGCGATCAGATGCCGAGCAGCTTGCGCGCGTTGGCCTTCAGTACCTTCGGCCGGATCTCCTCGCGGATGTCGAGCTTGGCGAAATCCGCAAGCCAGCGGTCCGGCGTGATCACCGGCCAGTCCGAGCCGAACAGCATCTTATCCTGCAAAATCGAATTGATGTAGCGGACCAGGATCGGCGGGAAATATTTCGGCGACCAGCCGGAGAGGTCGATATAGACGTTCGGCTTGTGGGTCGCGACCGACAGCGCCTCCTCCTGCCAGGGGAAGGAGGGATGGGCGAGGATGATCTTCAAATCCGGGAAATCCGCCGCGACGTCGTCCATGTACATCGGGTTGGAATATTTCAGCCGCATTCCCATGCCGCCGGGCATGCCGCTGCCGACCCCGGTCTGGCCGGTGTGGAACAGCGCGATGGCGCCGCCGTCATTGATCGCTTCATAGAGCGGATAGGCGAGGCGATCGTTGGCATAGAAGCCCTGCATGGTCGGATGGAACTTGAAGCCGCGGACGCCATAATCCTGCATCAGGCGCTTGGCCTCGCGCACGCCGAGCTTGCCCTTGTGCGGATCGATGCTGGCAAAGGGGATCAGCACGTCGAGATTCTGCGAGGCGATCTCCAGCATCTCGTCATTGTTGTAGCGGCGGAAGCCGGTCTCGCGCTCGGCATCGACCGGGAAGATCACGGCGGCGATCTTCTTGGCGCGGTAGTAGGCCGCGGTCTCCGGCACCGTCGGCGGATGCTTGTGCGGCGACTTGAAGTATTCCGCCATCTGGGCCTGGAAATCATCGTAACCGTCATCGCCGTGCATGCCGCAGGGTTCTTCAGCATGGGTGTGGATGTCGATCGCCACGACCTCGTCAATGTTGGGCAGCGTCAGTTTGGGCATGTTTTCCGTCCCGGCATGAATTGATCTTGGGATTTGCCAAAATGATTATACCATATAATCAATTTGGCAAGCCGTGGCTGGGCGTGGCAGGACTGCGCTGAAGCGTCCGTCCGGGAACGGCCCAATTGCGTTGACATTGCACCCCGGCTTCGCTTAGAAACTGCGCCATCCCGGGCGGACGCCGCCAGCGGGGTTATCCCCATTTTGCCACATCCGGCCAATCGCAACGGCCTTTGGAAGCATCAGGATTCTGCCATGAAGGTCCGTAACTCGTTGAAATCGCTGCGCGGTCGCCACCGTGCCAACCGCCTGGTCCGCCGCAAGGGCCGGGTCTATGTGATCAACAAGGTCCAGCGCCGCTTCAAGGCGCGCCAGGGTTGATCGGGGTTGTTTGGCCGGCCGAGGCTGGCCAAGACTGAGTTTGCCAAGGCCGACTTGGCAAAGTCGATCGGCTCAGGCTGATCCAGCGGAAAAGTCTCCGTCTCACGGCTGTTTGACGGCTTGCCGCTTTGCAAGCCGGCAGTGCTGCGTTTACACTTTGCCAATGGCAAAGAGATTCCTCGCTTCCCCTGCGGCCCGTCGCTTTCTGACTGCGGTCAGCCTTGCCGCGGCGGTCGCAACGCTTCCGGTCCCGGGTTTCGCCCAGGACCAGCCGAATCCTCCCAAGAGAAAGCTGCCGGAAGCTCCGGCCAAGCTGCCCAAGGTTCCCTCCGACCGGACCAAGGGTCTCGATTTCCTGTTTGGCGCGCTGAAAGCCGCGCCGGACGAGGATAGCGCCAAGGCCGTCGAGGCGCGGATCTGGGCGATCTGGCTCCAGACCCCGAGCGATACGGCCGCGCTCCTGATGATGCGCTCCAAGGCGGCGATCGATGCGCAGCAGCCCGAGCTTGCGCTCAAACTTTTGGATTCCGTCATCAAGCTGCGTCCCGATTATGTGGAAGCGTGGAACCGGCGGGCGACGCTGTATTACCTGCAGAACGATTATGGCCGTTCGCTCGCCGACATTCAGCAGGTGCTGGCCCGTGAGCCCCGGCATTTCGCGGCGCTGGCCGGGCTCGGCATGATCATGCAGGATCTCGGCGACGACAAGCACGCGCTGGAGGCCTTCCGCAAGGCGCTCGCGATCAATCCGCATCTGGAGAAGGTGCCGGAACTGGTCAAGCAGCTCTCGGAGAAGGTCGAAGGCCGCGATATCTGAGGCGTGATCCGCGCTTAAGGGCCGCGCCGGCGCAGGGTGCGCACCGGTGTTCTCACGAGATCATGCGCAAATAGTTGCCGGAAATTTACCCTGGTCCGAAGCGTTCAATGCCAGCCGGGATATTTCCCGGTAAGGTGGCTCAGCCTCTCATCCCGCTTCCGAGGAGCAAGACCATGACGCGCGTGATGCTCGCGGGCAGCCTGTTGGCGGCGCTTGCGACACCGGCACTTGCGACCGACACGTTCTGGGTGGTCGGCAGCCACACCACCGGAAAATGCGAGATCGTCACCAGCAATCCAGTGGTGGACGGCGGCAACATCTGGTTCGGGGATGGGCCCTACAAATCGCGCAGCGACGCCAAGCTCGCCCGTTCGACCATCACCGCGTGCCCGAAAGTCGAGCCGGGCAAGGACGAAGCCAACGAGGAGAAGTGACCGGCGGGGCGACCCGGCCGGCCTTAGTGCAGTGCGCTGTTGCGCCGCTCGACGAGCCCGTTGCTGGCGGCATGGGCATAAAGCTGCGCCAGTTCCGCCTCCAGGTGCTCGTTGATCAGAAGCAAGGCTCGCACCGCACCGCGGAGGTCACCATTGCAGCTCGCCACGATTTCATCGATGGCGGCATCGCTCGATCGGATACTCATGCAACATCCCTCCATTTGACTGAGGAGCAATTACCGATAAGCGCTCCACGTTCCTGTGGATGACGTGGAAAGGGCCGGCGGCAATTGTCTCAAAATGGTCTGCGCCCGCCGTTCAGAAATAATGCCGACAATGGTTATAAAATGACCGACGACGCCAGTGTGACGGGGCAGGGGATAACATGGGAAAACCGTCTTGTCGCGAAACCGCGCTGGCGCCGCCGCGTAGTTCATGGGCGGCAGGGATTTTCGGATAAGCTCAATGATATCAATCGTTCTGGTGGCAGCCCTGATCGGGTTGGCGCTGCTGACCCAGGCCGGCGTGCTCTGGTTGCAGCGGAGTTATCCCCAGCGCGGCGAAGCCATTGCCGTCGAAGGCGGGCGCCTGAATGTGGTTGATCTGGGGCCGCGCCACAGTTTCGACCCGCCAATTGTGCTGATTCATGGCGCAAGCTCCAACCTCGAGGTGATGCGCAAGCCGCTCGGTGAGCTGCTGGCGGAGCGCTACCGGGTGATCCTGATCGACCGGCCGGGCCATGGCTGGAGCGATCGCAACCGCGAGATGGATTCGACGCCTGACATCCAGGCGCAGATGATCGCGCAAGCGCTGGCCATGCTCGGCATCGGTCGCGCCATCCTGGTGGTGCATTCCTGGAGCGGCGCCCTTGGCGCGCGGCTGGCGCTGGACGCGCCGGAGCGGCTTGCTGGCCTCGTCATGCTGGCGCCGGTCACCCATCCCTGGCGCGGCGGCGTCGGGCGCTACAACCAGGCGGTCACCACGCCCGTGATCGGACGGCTGCTCGCCCATACCATCACGCTGCCGCTTGGGCTGCTGCTCGCGGGGGCCGGCGCGCGCAACGTCTTCCTCCCGCAACCGATGCCCGACGGCTTCCTGCAAGACAGCGCGACGCCGCTGCTGCTGCGGCCGCGCGAATTCCTTGCCAATGCCCGCGACCTCATGACCCTGAAGCAGGCCGTGATCGAGCAGGTGCCGCGCTATGGCGAGATCTCGCTCCCGGTCACGATCCTCGCGGGCGACGTCGACAAGACGGTCTCGACGGAGATCCACGCCCGCGCCTTCGCGCGGGCCGTGCCGCAAACCAAGCTCGTCGTGCTCGACGGCATCGGCCACATGGTGCAGCAGGCCGTGCCCGAGCGCGTGATTGCGGAGATCGAGGCGATGATGGCGGAGGTGAGAAGCGCGGCGCGTTGATCACGGGCGTCCGGTTTGCTGAACCAAGGGATGCGCCGCGATCCGCTGGCCCTCGGCGCTGCGCTTGCGCTGGCGGCGGACGCGCATTTGCAGTTCCTGATCTGAGCTGACGTTGCGCCAGCTGCTGCGTGCGGCGATCGCCGAGTGCCAACTGTATTGAGCCAAGCGAGCAGGCGGAAGTCGATTGGAGCTTCGCGGAACGATGAACCTTGGGATGAACCTTGGCACATGTTCCAAACGTGCTAATGTGACTGACCCGACCCATAGGTTCGCCATGACAGCAATTGCGGAATGGCTGGCCACGATCGGCCTGAGCGAGTACGCCGAGCGCTTTGTCGAGAACGCCATCGATCTGTCGGTCCTGAGCGATCTTACGGACCAGGACTTGAAGGATCTCGGCATGCTGCTCGGGCATCGGCGCAAGATGCTGCGTGCGATCGCCGAACTTCGCGGCGACACGCCTCCGCCCACCCAAACGGGAGACAGGAAGCTATCGGGTGAGGGCGCTGCGCGCCGTCAGCTCACGGTGATGTTTTGCGATCTCGTGGGATCATCGGCACTTTCCGTCCGTCTTGATCCCGAAGACCTTCGAGCGGTGATAGGCGCCTATCACGCTTGCATCACTGAGGTCATCACCAAATCCGAGGGTGTCATCGCCCGCTATATGGGGGACGGCGTTCTCGCTTATTTCGGCTTTCCACAGGCGCACGAGGATGATGCGGAGCAGGCGGTCCGCGCCGGGTTGGCATTGGTGGATGCCGTCGCCAAGCTGAAGACGGATATCAACACGATGCTCCAGGTTCGTGTTGGCATCGCGACCGGAACGGTCGTGGTCGGCGACTTGATCGGCGAAGGTGCTGCCAAGGAACAGGAGGTGATTGGCGAGACACCGAATTTGGCCGCACGGTTGCAGGTGCTCGCGATGCCCGGGACGGTTCTTATCTGCGAGAGCACACGTCGGCTCACCGAGGGACAATTCGAAAACCGCAATGTCGGGCCGGTCATGCTCAAAGGATGGGCGGAGCCGCTGCCCGCTTGGGAGGTGTTGGGAGCGAGCGGGGTGGAAAGCCGCTTCGAGGCCTTGCACAAAAACCTGCTGACACCGCCCATTGGGCGCGAGGAGGAGGTCGACCTGCTGATGCGTCGCTGGCACAAGGCGGCGCGGGGTGAGGGCAGCGCGGTGATTCTGACAGGCGAGCCGGGAATCGGAAAGTCGCATATCGCCCAGGCTCTCGAAGTACAACTAAGGGACACCGAGCCGCATATCACGGTGCGCCTTTTCTGTTCCGCTCACCACACCAACAGTGCGCTCTACCCGTTCGTCTGCCAGCTCGAGAGGGCCGCACGATTCGAGCGAACCGACTCGCCGGATGCGAAATTCGAAAAACTGGTGGCCTTGCTCGAACAATCCGGCGCTGACCCGGACAAGGTCGTGCCGCCTCTGGCGAACCTTCTCTCAGTGCCTGCCGACAGTCGCTACCATCTGCCGGAGCAAAGTCCCCAGAAGCGCAAGGAAGCGACGCTGAATGCACTCTTGGTGCAGCTCACTGCTCTCGCCAGCCGTCAACCGGTGTTCGTTGTCTTTGAGGATGCTCACTGGGCCGATCCTACCTCGTTCGAGCTGCTCACGCTGACCCTGGAAAGAATAACGCAGCTCCGTGTCATGCTGCTCATCACCGCCAGGCCGGAATTCATCCCGCCATGGCCTGGTCATGCGCACGTGACAACGCTCTCGCTCACGCGCCTCAACCGACGCAACGGCGCGGCGCTGATCGAGCGGGTGACGGGTGGGAAGACGCTTCCGGCCGAGGTGATGGACCAGATCCTCGCCCGCACCGATGGAGTGCCTTTGTTCGTGGAGGAATTGACCAAGACCGTGCTCGAAACCGGCTTGTTGCAGGAGCTCGACGGTCATTACGTCCTCAAGCGCCCTCTGCCGGCGATGGCAATTCCCACGACGTTGCATGCGTCTCTTATGGCGAGGCTGGACCGGCTGGCACCGGTGCGGGAGGTCGCCCAGATGGGAGCCGTCGTGGGTCGCGAGTTTTCCTACGAGCTGCTGAGCATCATCGCCGGGCTGCCTGGCCGCAGACTAGAGGAGGCGCTTGCGCAGCTGGTTCAGGCCGAGCTGGTGTTTTGCCGGGGCGAGATACCGCGGGCAGTCTATACCTTCAAGCATGCGCTCGTGCGCGATGCTGCCTATTCGGGACTTCTAAGGGGCCGGCGCGCAGGCCTGCATGCCATGATCGCCGATGCCATCGAGCAACGATTTCCGGAAATCGTGGAGGGTGAACCCGAAACTGTCGCGCATCACCTCACCGAGGCGGGATTGTTCGAAAAGGCTACGGGATATTGGCTGCAGGCAGGCAAGAAGGCCGCCATGCGTTCCGCCAATCTTGAGGCCATCGCACACCTGGAGCGGGGGATCGAAGCCTCTGTCCACCTCGACAACTCCGAACGAAAGGACAGGCTGGAGCTCGACTTTGAAGTTGCGCTCGGCCCCTGCCTGATTGCCACGCAAGGGCCGGCGTCCAACAAGGCGGTGGCGACCTTCGTCCGTGCGCGCGAGCTCTGCGAGCGCCTCGGAAATCCACCTGAACAGCTGCAAATCATGTTCTGGTTGACGACCGCGAGCGTGATTCGCGGCGAGTTGCCGGTAGCCCAGGAAACGATTGCGGCTCTGCTTCATCTCACGGAGACGCGCGGAGATCGCCCGGCGCTGCTCAATGCGAGGCGCGGTCACGCCATGATTCGCCTTTTCATGGGGCGTCTCACCGACGCCCGCGAGGCCATCGAATGCGCATTCACCGAGTTCGAGGCAAGTTCTGAGGACGACCAGTTGGCCGCCCGAGCGGCCGGCCAGGATGCCGGAGTGGCCGACCTCGCGCTGATGTCATGGGTTCTGTGGCTGCTCGGCGACTTCGATGCGGCGATCACGCGCGTGCATGCCGCCATCGAACGTGCCGACGCCATCGAGCACCCTCATTCGCAGGCCTATGCCTGCTACTATGCCGCCGTTCTCCACGCGCTTGGCGGCGAGATGTCGCGAGCGCAAGGCTATGCGGAACGCTGTCACGCCTTGTCGGAGGAGCACGGCTTCCAGCAATGGCATGGGCTGGCACAGGCGGTTCGCTGCATATGCGTCACATCGCTCGAGCCGTCGTCTTGTGTCAACGAGGAGATCCGGGCGGCGATGGACGAATACCGCGGTGCGGGCTACCAGTTGGGGATTACGGCACTGTACGTGCTGCAGTGTCCGTGCTTGTTGCTGGGACAGGAATACGAGGCCGCGCTCGCGGTCATCGAGCAGGGCCTCACGACGGTCAGTCGCAACAGCGAACGGATATTCGAGGCCGAACTGTACCGTTTGAAAGCGCGTGCGCTGATGCTCCGGGATGAAAAGGAGGGCGCCACCGCGGCGCTGCAACGGGCCTTGAAGACGGCCCGATGCCAACGGGCCAAGGCCCTCGAGCTTCGCGCGGCAACGGATCTGGCTGCGTTGTGGATGGACCAGGGCAAGCGCGAAGAGGCGCTCGAGCTTCTCGCGCCCGTCTGCGGCTGGTTTACCGAGGGCCCCGACACGCAGGACCTCAAGCAGGCAAAGGCCTTGCTCCATCGATTGGGTTGATCGAGCCTACACGCGGCCACTCATGCTGCAGGGCTCTTGGCCAGCTGTCCCCTCAGCCTATGATATCCATCTCGTATTTGTCGCCACTCCGCATATTGCTCAGGGTTGTCGTTGATGAAGAGCGGTTTATCCTTGTGAGGCTTGTCCTTCTCCTTGCGATACCTGTCGACCGCTTGCTCCCCAGCCGCTCGCCCGAGCTTCCGCCCGTTATCCAGATTGCTGTGGTTCCATTTGAAATTGATATGGCCCGGGACGTGGATCTCGACGACCGTGCCGTTCCAGAGGCGCGCCGGTTTCTTGTCTTTCGAATCGTCACAGGCCCGGTTGTCGTAGCGAATGTGGTATTTGAACAGCTTGACGTCATCTTCGCCGACGCTGGCCGCAAACAGTTGGCATAGATTCGCCAGCGCGTCGTGAAGATTTTCCGGCTTGCGGATTTGCTTGGAATCGACAATCCGGCTTATCCATATTTCATCGATCGGTTTGCCGTCCACGTCACCGGTCAGGTCCTTGAAATTGACCGTGTCGACCAAAGCACCTTCGCAATAGGTCGTTTTGCCAATTGTGACGGTTTCTTCGATGAAGGGGAGCGCCGAGCACGCACACAGCGATTCCGCGGTGATCGGCTTCTTGTACCTCTTCTGGTCGTTTCCGTCGCCGTCCTTGACCAAATCATCTGTCTCGCGATTTGCAAAGAACGCGAGCTCCTTGCTGTCGAGATCCCAGGCGTTGTGAAAGATAAATGGTTTGGCCTCCCTCAACCTGGCGAAGTTGATTTTTTTCATGAAGTCACTGTCCGGGTAGTTGATTTTCGAGAGCCCGTTGAACTTGGACAAGTAGGTCAGAGACGTCAGATAACGGATGAAGGGATTGGGAGCCATCACCTGATTGAGGATCCATCTATTGATGTCGCCCTCGTCGATCTTCCTGAACGAAGGCTGCTCCCTGGTCGGCATGTGGTCGGCCACGATCGACATCGATTGCTGAAAGAAATCGAAGATCTTGTAAGGCTGCCATTCGAAATCCTTGTAGTTGTCGGGATCGCGGACGAATTTGTTCCAGGCATCTATGTTGCTGCGCCAATCCGGCCCGAATACGGTGTTGATGGGAAAGCGCTCGTAGCCTTCGTCGTCGCGAAACACGCCGTCCCTGAAAAACCCGTATGTTTTTTCGACTTTTTGCCTCTCGTCTTTTTCTTCCCATTGATTGTGGACGATGCCGACCCACGCCCCGATGCAGGACAACGACCACACGTCGAAGGTTATTTTAGCCCGGGCAAGAGCGTCCAGGACACCAATGTGCAGCCCCGCTGCCGGCCCACCACCGCCAAGCGTAATTGCCCTACGTGGTTCTGCCATTTTGAGTACTCCTTGCAAAATATGACTTGTGTGGATTCGCCCCCGCTTGAAATTCCGAAAATAGGAACAGACTAGTTTTTTTAGTGATGGTTGGGAAGCGCTACCTCTGGGTGCGGCGATCGCGCAGAGGATCGAATATGGCAGTAGCGCTGACGCGAGTGGCTCGCGTCGGGAAGTTGATCACGCCGCGCCTGCGACGGCTTGCGGGGCGGGCTTCGAAACGCCGCCCAAGCAAAAAAGCCCCGGGCGTGAACCCGGGGGCTTTCGTATTCTCAAGGCTTCTTGAAGCTTACTGCTTCTGCTTGCCGTCCTTGTCGAAGGAGGAAATATAAGCCCACAGATTCTGGGCTTCGGTCTCGTTCTTGATGCCGGCGAAGGTCATCTTGGTGCCCGGAATCTTGGCCTTCGGATCCTTGATGTATTCGAGGAACTGATCCTTGTTCCAGGTGATGCCGGAGTTCTTGTTGGCGTCGGAGTAATTATAGTCCGGTGCGCTGCCCGAATGGCGGCCGTCGAGCCCGTTGAGCTCCGGTCCGACCTTGTTCTTGGCGCCTTCGCCGATCGCGTGGCAGGGCAGGCACTTGTTGAAGGATGTCTTGCCGGCCGCGGCGTCCTGGGCCAGCGCGCTGGTCGCGGTGGCAGCAGACGCGATGACAACCAATGCACTCAAGGTCAGTTTGTTCATGGGATGAGCTCTTCGTTTCAAGGAAGGGGAGTTCGTCTTAAGGAGGGACGTCGCGCGCTGTTCTGGCACAGCGTACATAGGCCGGACAAGCCACCATAAGGGCGTAGTTCTGTCATTTGTGATGACGCGAATGCCACGCTGCAGTTGCGAATGTTTCGCGACCTGTTCAATCCGGGTTGGATATGCTTGATTTGTCGTGACAAATTCGAAGGCTCAAACGAAACGTCCAAGGCCCGGGCAAGATGCCGAGCACAAGAACCACCAGGACAAGAACCATATGACCATCCTGATGCCGCAACCCGATGCCGCGATCATGGCCCGGCGGGCGGAGATCGTGGCCAGCTTGCGTGAGATCGTGCCCGGCGAGGGCGTGATCTCGTCCGCACCCGAGATGCTGCCTTACGAGTCCGACGGATTGATGGCCTACCGCCAGCCGCCGATGGTCGTGGTGCTGCCCGAGACGACCGAGCAGGTCTCGCGCGTTCTGAAATATTGCTTCGAGCAGGGCATCAAGGTGGTCCCGCGCGGCTCCGGCACCTCGCTGTCCGGCGGCGCGCTGCCGCTCGCCGACGGCGTGCTGCTGGGGCTCGGCAAGTTCAAGCGCATCCGCGAGATCGATTTCGACAACCGCGTGGTGGTGACCGAGCCCGGCGTCACCAATCTCGCCATCAGCCAGGCGGTGGCGCATGCCGGATTCTATTACGCGCCCGATCCGTCCTCGCAGATCGCCTGCTCGATCGGCGGCAATGTCGCGGAAAATTCCGGCGGCGTGCACTGCCTGAAATACGGCATGACCACCAACAACGTGCTCGGCTGCGAGATCGTGCTGATGACCGGCGAGGTGCTGCGCATCGGCGGCAAGGCCGTGGAGAGTTCCGGCTACGACCTGATGGGCGTCATCACGGGCTCGGAAGGCCTGCTCGGCGTCGTCACCGAGGTCACCGTGCGCATCCTGCAGAAGCCCGAGACGGCGCGCGCGCTGATGGTCGGCTTTGCCGAGGTCGAGGCCGCCGGCGAATGCGTCGCGCGCATCATCGGCGCGGGCATCATCCCCGGCGGCATGGAGATGATGGACAAGCCCGCCATCCACGCCGCCGAAGCCTTCGTGCATGCCGGCTATCCGCTCGACGTCGAGGCGCTCCTGATCATCGAGCTCGACGGTCCGACGATCGAGGTCGACGAGCTGATCAACCGGGTCGAGAGCATCGCAAACGGTTGCGGCTCGACCAGCTGCCGCATCTCCACCTCGGAAGCCGAGCGCAACCTGTTCTGGGCCGGGCGCAAGGCGGCGTTCCCGGCGGTGGGGCGGATTTCGCCCGACTATCTCTGCATGGACGGCACCATTCCGCGCGGCAAGCTGCCGCAGGCGCTGGCGCGCATCCGCGAGCTCTCGGAAAAATACGGCCTGCGCTGCGCCAATGTCTTTCATGCCGGCGACGGCAATCTGCATCCGCTCATTCTCTACGATGCCAACCAGCCCGGCGAGATGGAGCGCGCAGAGGCCTTCGGTGCCGACATCCTGCGCTGCTGCGTCGAGCTCGGCGGCGTGCTGACCGGCGAGCACGGCGTCGGCATCGAGAAGCGCGATCTGATGCCGGAGATGTTTTCCGACATCGACCTGAAGGCGCAGCAGCGGCTCAAATGCGCCTTCGACGCGCAGGGCCTGCTCAATCCCGGAAAGGTGTTTCCGACCCTGCACCGCTGCGCCGAGCTCGGCCGCATGCATGTGCATGCGGGCAAGCTGGCGTTTCCGGATTTGCCGCGGTTCTGAGCGGCGAGCCATCCCCGACCGCACAGGCTGGGGTGGCTCTTCCTCTACAGCAGCGCGTATTGCGCACGCTCGCGCCGGGCGAGCAGCGGCAGGGCCTCGCCGGCGATGTGGGTCTTGAAATGCGCGCTCTCCTGATGCGCCTTGAACGCGGCCTCGTCACGGAACAATTCATAGAACAGGAACTGCGCCGGGTTTTCGGTCGCGCGGCTGATCAGGAACAGCTTCACGCCGGGCTCGGCCTGAGCCTGCGGCAGGAAGCGGTCGAGGATGCCGGCGATTCGGTCGGCCTCGCCCGCCTCCGCTTCCCATTGCGCCACCACCAGGAGCCCGCCGTCGTTGACGGCCTCGCCGATGGTGCGTTCCTTGACTGCATAACGGGTCATGTCGGTCTCTCCTTCGCTTGCGCCACCCATCGATCGCGATCGACGGATATAATTCGGTATATGCCGAACTGTGCCCGTCAATGCTTCGATGATGATCGAAGTGAGCCTGTCATCCGCGGCCGACCGAGGCGCTGTCACATTTGCTTTCGGCCGCGATTTTGGTTACCGGCTTGAGCCGTGGACACGCTGAAAATCAGAGACGCCAGGGACGTGGAGGAAGCGGTGCGCGCGGCGATCGCGGGCGACCAGCCGCTCGAGATCATCGGCCATGGCTCCAAGCGGCTGCTCGGGCAGGTGATGGCGACCAATGCCGTGCTCGATCTGTCGCCGCTGAGCGCCGTCTCGGCCTACGAGCCGCAGGAGCTGATCATCACCGTCCAGGCCGGGGCGCCGCTTGCGGACGTGACGTCGCTGCTCGATTCCAAGAACCAGCAATTCGCGTTCGAGCCGGTCAATCTGGCGTCCCTGCTGGGGACGCCCGAGCGGGGAAGCATCGGGGGCATGATCGGCGCAGGGTTCGCCGGGCCGCGGCGAATCAAGGCCGGCGGCGTGCGCGACCATCTGTTGGGGGCACATGCGGTGTCCGGATTTGGCGAGAGCTTCAAGACCGGCGGCAAGGTGGTCAAGAACGTCACCGGCTACGACCTCTGCAAGCTGCTTGCCGGGTCCTGGGGAACGCTGGCGGTCATGACCGAGGTCACGCTCAAGGTCATGCCGCGGCCCGAGGCCGAGAGCACGCTGATGCTCCGCGGCCTCGACCCTCTCGCCGCTGTCAGGGCGATGACGGCGGCCCTCGGCTCGCCCTTCGACGTCTCGGCGGCGGCCCACCTGCCCGCGTCCGCGTCGCGCGGCGGAGCCTCCGGGCTCGCCGGGCTCGGCTGGCCGGGGCAGGCGGTGACGCTGTTGCGGCTGGAAGGCATCGCGGCCTCGGTCCGCCATCGGGCCGGCTCGCTGGCCGAAACACTGAAGCCGTTCGGGGCGGTCGAGCCGATGGAGGAGGCAGCATCGCAGGCCGCCTGGACCGCGATCCGTGACGTCACGCCCCTTGCGGCAAACGGCCCGCTCGGCGACTGGCCGGTGTGGCGGATCATCTCGCCCCCGGCCTCCGGCGGCGCGCTCGGCGAGGCAATCATGCGCGAGACCGGCGGCGAGGTGATCTATGATTGGGGCGGCGGGCTGATCTGGGCGGCCGTGCCGCCCAAGGCCGATGGCCACGCGGCATCGGTGCGCCGGCACGCCGCCGCGCTTGGTGGCCACGCCATGCTGGTCCGCGGGCCCGTCGAGCTGCGCCGCGAGATCGACGTATTCCATCCGCAGCCGGCTGGCCTTGTCGCCTTGAGCGAGCGCGTCCGCAACAGCTTCGATCCCCGGCGCATTCTCAATCGCGGCCGGCTTGGCCGGGAGGGCGCATGAAGACCGAGTTCAGCCTCGCCCAGCTTGCCGATCCCGATATCGCCGAGGCGGACAAGATCCTGCGCGCCTGCGTGCATTGCGGCTTCTGCACCGCGACCTGTCCGACCTATGTGCTGCTCGGCGACGAGCTCGATAGCCCGCGCGGCCGCATCTACCTGATCCGCGAGATGTTGGAGAAGGACAAGCCGCCGACCAGCGAGGTGGTCAAGCATATCGACCGCTGCCTCTCCTGCCTTTCCTGCATGACCACCTGTCCGTCCGGGGTGCACTACATGCATCTGGTCGATCAGGCCCGGGTGCGAATCGAGCAGCAGTACCAGCGGCCGGCGGCAGAGCGCTGGCTGCGCAACGTGCTTGCATTCGTGCTGCCGCGCCCGGCCGTGTTCCGCGCCGCCGTCCGGCTCGGGCGGCTGGCGTGGCCGTTGCTCGCACTATTGCCGACGGATCAAGGCCGGGCGGCCAATCCCAGCCTGTTGCGTCGCATCAAGGCGATGCTGGCGCTGTCGCCTGCCAGCCTTCCCGAGCCGGGACCCGCGGCGGGGCGTGTCTTTCCCGCCCAGGGCGCGCGACGCGGTCGCGTGGCGCTGCTGCAAGGCTGTGCGCAGCAGGTTCTGGCGCCCCGAATCAACCGGGCCGCCATCAATGTCCTGACCCGCCATGGCATCGAGGTGGTGCTGGTCAAGGACGAGCAATGCTGCGGCGCGCTCACCCATCACATGGGCCGCGATGCGGATGCCCTGGCGGGAGCCCGGGCCAATGTGGCGGTGTGGGCAGCGGAGGCCGAGCGCGCAGGCCTTGATGCCATAGTGGTGACGACCTCGGGCTGCGGCACGGTGATCAAGGATTATGGCTACATGCTGCGGAGTGATGGTGCCTTCGCCGCGCGCGCGGCCAGGGTTTCCGCGCTGGCCAAGGACATCACCGAGTATCTTGCCGGGATCGAATTGAAGCGCGCGCAGAGCCAAGAACGCGGCATCGTCGTCGCCTATCACTCGGCGTGTTCGCTGCAGCATGGACAGAAAATCACAGCCCTTCCGAAAGATTTGCTTTCCAAGAATGGATTCGTGGTGAAAGATGTACCAGAGAGCCATTTGTGCTGTGGCTCGGCGGGGACCTACAACATTCTCCAGCCTGATCTTGCGACACGCCTGCGCGACCGGAAGGTCGCCAATATCGCGAGCCTCAAGCCGGACATGATCGCTGCGGGCAATATCGGCTGCATGATGCAGATAGCGTCCGCCACGTCAGTTCCTGTCGTCCACACCATTGAGCTTCTCGATTGGGCGACGGGCGGCCCCAGGCCGGGATCGAATTGAGTGAGAGCCACCGGGGGAGATGCACTGACGATGATACACAGCGCCCGATGGACATTGGTCGGCGGCAATTAGGAGGACGATGATGGCTAAAGGGAAAAAGGCCAAGAAGGGCAAGAAAGCGAAAAAGAAGAAACTTGTAACGGCCAAGAAGAAGGTGGCGAAGAAGGCTTCGAAGAAGTCGGCAAAGAAAGCCAAGAAGTCGGTGAAGAAGGCTGCCAAGGCGCCGAAGAAGTCGGCCAAGACGGCAGCCAAGAAGACCGCAAGCAAGGCTGCGAAGGCGCCCGCTAAGAAGGCGGCTCCGAAGAAGAGCGCAGCGAAGAAACCGGCTGCTCCGAAGCCTGCCCCGGCACCCGCGCCCGAAGCGGAAGCTCCCGCTTCCAGCTGGGCGACGCCGAGCCCCGCACCGTCCTGGGGTGACAGCCCCGCGACCGGCGAGGACCAGGGCTGATACCGACGGGCCGTCGCCAGATCGGCCCGACCCGATCGGGCCTTCGATGCCTGCCCTGGCGGTGGATGAGACGCGTTGAAACGAGATGAAGGGGCCGCGGCACATCTGCCGCGGCCCCTTTGCTTGGCTGGAGAAGCCGCCGCTCTTGTGACCTGCGCCTCCTCGAGTGCGGTCCCTGATTCGTTGTGCCGCTGTGGAGGAGAGGTCTGGCTCCGCCACCGTCGCGCCATCCCCCCGTCATTTACGGGCCGCCACCCCGCAAAATTGTTGTCGGAATGCCACACACGTCGACAACCTTCCCCAGAATCGCCGCTTAGCTCAAAAAGTCGGCAGATGACTGCGTTTTAGTCTTCACGGTTCCGACATCACGCGTCACATTGTCGAATAATAACTTTCAAGCTGCATTGAGATACCGCTTCGACTTGGGGCGCTGAAAATCGAACTTGGGAAGTGTATGGGGATCGTCATGAAGAAAGTCGCTCTGTTAGCAACGGCGCTAGCATTGGTTACGGGTTCTGCGCTTGCTGCTGACCTGCCCGTGAAGGCCTTGAAGGCGCCGCCGGCTCCGGCCTTTGACCCCTGGGATGTCGCCTTCGGTGGCGCTCTGATGAGCGACTACGTGTTCCGCGGCATCACGCAGTCCAACCACCAGCCTTCGGTCACGGCCTATTTCGAGCCGCGCTACAACGTGAACAAGGACCTGCAACTCTACATCGGCACCTCGGCCGAAAGCATCTCCTTCGCCAACCGTGCTGCGGCTGAGGTGGACATCTACGGCGGTATCCGCCCGACCTTCGGCGCCGCCGCTTTCGACTTCGGTGTCTGGGGCTATCTCTATCCGGGTGGCAGCTGCGCCGATAACGTTCTGACGGCAGTCGGCGGCGTGCTGACGCCCGGCGGCGGTGTCTGCCCGGTGTCGACGACCACCATCTTCCTCGCCGATGGCAACGTGATGAAGAAGAACGTCAGCTTCTTCGAGGCCTACGGCAAGTTCAACTACACCATCAACGACAACTGGCAGTTCGGCGTCACCGAGTACTACACTCCGAGCTTCCTGAACTCGGGCGCGTGGGGCGACTATGCCTCGATCACCGGCAAGTGGACCGCGCCGAGCACGACCTTTGGCTCGAGCGGCGTCGGCATGTACGTCTCCGGCGAGTTCGGTCGCCAGTGGCTCGGAACGACCGACGCCTTCTATGGTGTGCCGGCCTTCCCGCTCGGCATCAAATATGCCGACTACGATACCTGGAACATCGGCATCGGCTTCACCTACAAGGTCTTCACTCTCGACCTGCGCTATTCCGACACCGATCTCAGCAAGGGCAATTGCAGCGCCTTCACCAGCGCCTTCAATGCCACCGGTACGACTAACGTGACGCCGATCAATCCGGGCGGCACGGGCTCCAACTGGTGCGGCGCGGCCGGTATCGCCAAGCTCTCCTTCGACCTGACGGCGATGAGCAATCTGAAGTAAGCGTTCCCGAGCGGATCGCAAAAAGGGCGGCAGGGAAAACCTGCCGCCCTTTTCTTTTGTCCCGGTTCTTTTGTCCGGCGTCTTTTGTCTCGATCCTTCAAGCCTGATTCGTGGCGAACGCCGTGGAGGCCGGGCCACCTATTCGGCGAGCGACGATTTCATCTCCTCCTGGCCGCGGTCCTGCAGCGAAAAGACGTTCCCGTCCCGGCTGAGCGCCACTCTGCTGGTGTGAAACGCGGCCAGCGTCGACCGATGGCCGATCGAGACGATGGTGGTGGCCGGCAGCCGGTCCTGCAGCAGACGGTAGAGCTTCGCTTCCGAGGGCTCATCCAGCGAGGCCGTGGCCTCGTCGAGGAACAGGTATTGCGGCGCGTGCAGCAGCGCGCGAACAAGTCCGAGCCGCTGCTGCTCTCCCAGCGACAGCATCCGGTTCCAATGTTCATCCTCGTCAAGCCGGGCGGCGAGCTTGGGGAGGCCGGCGGCAACCAGCGCGTCGCGGACCTGTTCATCGGAAAACGCGTCCGCCTCTGCCGGATAGACGATGGCCGCCTTGAGCGTGCCGATCGGAAAATAGGGCCGCTGCGGCAGCATCATCAGGCTCGCATGGGCGGGGATCGTGACCGAGCCGCGACCATACGGCCAGATGCCGGCGATGGCACGGAACAGCGTCGACTTGCCGGCGCCAGAGGGGCCGGTGAAAAGAACGTGGTCGCCTGCGGAAATGCTGAAGCCGTTGGCCGTGACCAGCGGCTCACCATTGGGCAATTCGACCAGAAGCTGCTCGATGCTGATGGTGTCTGCCGTACCGGATGGCTCGACCTGGATCGAGGACTTGCTGACCGCGAGCTCCGCGGAGGTCTTGATCGAGGTCTCGAAGCCGTCGAGACGGGCAACCACCGCGCGCCAATCCGCCAGCCCGGTGTAGATCGTCACGAAGAAGGACAGTGCATCCTGAACCTTGCCGAACGCTTCTGCGGTCTGCATCAGCGCCCCGAGCAGGATCCTCCCGGCGAAGAACGCCGGAGCGCACAGAATGAAGGGGAAGACCACGGCGGCCTGGCTATAGCTTTGTGTAAAGGCGCCCAATCGCCTGGTCCGGCTCATGATGCCATACCAATTTGCGACCACCGAACCGAAACGCTGCAGCAACCGTCCCCGCTCTGCGCTTTCGCCCTTGAGCAGCGCGATCTGCTCGGTGTTCTCGCGCACCCGGACGAGGTCGAAGCGGAAGTTGGCCTCGTAGCGTTCCTGCAGGAAGTTGAGATTGACCAGCGGCGAGCCGATCCACTGCGTCAGCGCAGTGCCGAAGATGGAGTAGACCAGCGCAGCCCATACCAGATAGCCCGGGAACGACAGGTCGTGGTCCCGCACAAAAAACGGCGCCGCAGCCGACAAACCCCAGAGAATGACGACAAAGGATGCCAGGCTGACGATCGAGCCCAATAGCTGCACGGAAATGCCGAGCGTCTGGTTGACGAACGACTTCACGTCCTCGCTCAGGCGCTGATCCGGATTGTCCGCCGCGTCACCCTGCAGCTGCATCCGGTAGTAGTTGGCGTCATGCATCCAGTTACCGAGATATCTGGTCGTCATCCAGCGTCGCCAGCGGATCTGAAGCCATTGCGTGAGGTATGTCTGGTAGACCGTGAGCAGCACCGTGATGCCGGCCAGCACGCAGAAGATGATCATCTCGCGCACAAAGGCGTCCCAATCCTTTTGCTGAAGGGCATCGTAGAACCGGTTGCGCCACTGGTTGATCAGCACGTCGCCGCCGACGCTGGCGAGCTGGATGGCAATCACGGAGCCGAGCAGCAGGCGGCCGGCGAGCTTGTCCTCGGAATTGAAATAGGGGATGGCGATCCGCCATACGATTGCGAGCGTCGAGCGGATTTTTTTCACGTGTCCAGCGTCTCCTGACGAGGGTGGCTTTAAGAGCCTGAAAAGCCGGCTTAATTCGGCCGGGGTCGTCTGCCTAGACTAAAGTGGTAGGTATCGCGATCTGGGTTCGCTTGTCCGGCCCCGCGACTCGATCCTAGCATGCAGGTAACGGCGAGGGGCGGGGACGCCATTACAATTCGCGAGGTTTTGAGCGGAGTTTGGCTGGCTGCCGAAGTCTGCGGCTGATCTCGCACATTGCCGAGGCATTCCGCGACCGCGCCAGGCCGCCCGATCCGTCCACGCCGGTCGGGCGTCCCACATTGGCGTGGGGAGGATTCGGGTATGTGGAACCAAGTCTATAATCCGCTGGGGAGCGCGGCGCTCTCGACGGTCGCAGCCGCCGTTCCGGTGGTCACTCTTCTGGTGCTGATCGCAAGCGGCAAGGTGAAGGCGCATGTCGCCGCCATCATTGCTGTGGTCGTGACCAACCTGATCGCGATTCTGGTTTTCACCATGCCCGCGGGCATGTCGATCCGCGCTTCGCTGCTCGGTATCGTGACCGGTTTCTTCCCGATCGGCTGGATCGTGCTCAACGTCATTTTTCTGTACCAGATCACGGTCATCACCGGGAAATTCGAGCTGTTGAAGCGCGCCGTCGGCGGCGTCACCGAAGACCGCAGGTTGCAGCTCTTGCTCGTGGCGTTCTCGTTCGGCGCCTTCTTCGAGGGCGCCTCCGGCTTCGGCACGCCGGTTGCGATCACGGGATCGATCCTGATCGGGCTCGGATTCTCGCCGCTCGCGGCCTCCGGACTGTCGCTGATCGCCAACACCGCGCCGGTTGCCTATGGCGCGCTCGGCACGCCGATCCAGGGCCTTGCCTCCGTCACCGGGCTCGACCCCTACATCCTCGGCGCGATGGTCGGACGGCAGTTGCCGTTCTTCTCGCTGATCGTGCCATTCTGGGTGGTGTGGGCCTTTGCCGGCTGGCGCGGCATGAAGGATGTGTGGCCTGCGATTCTTGTCACAGGCGTTTGCTTCGCGATCCCGCAATTCGTGATCTCGAATTACATCAATCCCTGGATCGTCGACATCGGAGCCTCGCTGATCTCGATGGGCTGCCTGATCCTGTTCCTGCGCATCTGGCAGCCGCGCGAGCTATGGCTGTCGCCGGCTTTGCGCGGGCGCGACGAATCGGCGGCGACGATGGCGGCGGCCAAGCCGCTGGACAGCACGCCGTTGACGCAAAGCGAACTGTGGAGCGCACTTCTGCCATGGATCATCGTCTGCATCGTGATGCTGATCTGGGGCAACGGCGCCTTCAAGACCTGGGCAAACGCGATCTTCACTTGGAACTACGCCGTTCCCGACCTGCACAACATGATCAACAAGATGCCGCCGGTGGTCGCGAAGCCGACACCGGAAGGGGCGGTGTTTTCCTTCACCTACCTGTCCTTCACCGGGACCGGAATGCTGATCGCTGCCATCATCTCGGGCTTCGTGATGGGACTGTCGCCGGCAAAGCTGATCGCCGAATATGGCCGCACCATCAGGCTCTGCGCCATCTCGCTGATCACGATCTCGGCGATGCTTGCGATCGGCACGCTGACCCGGCTCGGCGGCGTTGATGCCACGCTCGGCCTCGCCTTTGCGGCCACCGGCGTGCTCTATCCCTTCTTCGGCACGCTGCTCGGCTGGCTCGGCGTGGCGCTGACCGGATCGGACACCTCCTCGAATATCCTGTTCGGCAATCTGCAGAAGATCACCTCGCAGCAGCTCGGCCTGTCTCCCATCCTGATGGCCGCGGCCAACTCCTCCGGCGGCGTCATGGGCAAGATGATCGATGCCCAGTCCATTGTGGTCGCCTCCACCGCGACCAATTGGTATGGCCATGAAGGATCGATCCTGCGCTACGTCTTCAAGCACTCGATCGTGCTGGCCTGCCTGGTCGGCATCCTGGTGACGTTGCAGGCCTATGTTTATCCGTTCACGCTGCTGGTGTTGAAATAGGGCTTGTCACAAGAATGCCTGCGGCGCCCGAGGGGGCCGCGGGCATTTTTTGCGCGGCGGTTTTTTGGGGATGCGAACCTGTTCAAGTTCGCATCCGTCTAATAGAACGGCGCCACTCACCTGCTGTCGTCCCGGGGCGCGCGAAAGCGCGAACCCGGAACCTCGAGATTTCCGGGTTCGATGCTTCGCATCGTCCCGGAATGACGAGCAGGTCCGAATGGTTCACGAGGTCGCATGTCTTCAATGAAGTCAGTTCTTGTTGCCGCGGGCGCTGCGCTGTTGCTCGCATCAACCGCAAATTTCGCGCCGGCGTGGGCCGACGATGGTTTTCCCTTCGGCATGGAGATGACGCTCGATGCGGGGCCGATGCCGGGCTCCAAGCGCATTCCCGATCTCGACATCGGCGACAGTGGCGAAACCGTTCTCGAATTGTGGTGCAAGGGCGGCAGGGGCCAGTTCTCGGTCGCCGGCAATACCGTGATCTTTGTCGCCGGGCCCATGCAGGAGCGTTCCTGTCCCGCCGATCGCGCCCAGGCGGATGACGAGCTGATCGCGGCGCTGAGCGAGGCGACCAGCTGGAAACGCCAGGGCGATTCCGTCGTCTTCGTCGGGCCGCGAACGCTGCACTTCCGGCTGAATACGAACTGAGATCTTAGCGCGGGAGCGCGGTGCTTCACCTCTCCCAAAGGGAGAGGTCGATTTGCGTTAGCAAATCGGGTGAGGGATTAGGGTACCTCGTTGGCGTTGCGGCCCTCACCCGGATCGCTGCGCGATCCGACCTCTCCCCGCCGGGGAGAGGTGAAACTCACTTCCACACCGATTTGTCCGAATCCCAGCGCTGGCCCTTGAGCTCCTTGGCGAGCGCCTCGATCGATCCGGACTCGTCCTTCTGGTCGCCTTCTTCATCGCCCGAGGAATCGTCGGACAGATTGAGCTTGGCGCCAGCGCTCTCGTCGCTGGTCGTGATCGCGGGCGTGCCGATCCAGACGATCAGCTTGTCCGATCCGCCGGGGCGGTCGGGCGAGACCAGGCCGGTCACCTCGACGGTCTCCGTCAGGCCGAGCGCGGGGAACAGCTGGCTCGGCCGCTTGAAGCTCAGCTTCAGCTTGCCCGTGGTCGAGCTCCAGCTCGAGGCCGAAAGCTTGGCGGCAAGCGTCCTGGTCAGCACATTGCCGATCGCCGCAGCCAGCTTCTCACGGTTGAGCTTGTCGCCGTCGCGCCAGTCGGAGGCGGAGATGCGAATCGCGCGGTCCATCTCGATGATCCCGGTGGTCCAGCCTGCGGCAACGACACCGGCCGAGGACCTGGCCTTGTCGATCACGGCCGCCGCGCGGTCCGGATCGACGGACAGATTGATGGTCTGCTGGCCCGCGCGCATGGCATCGCACGTGACGGCCAGGCTGGACACGGCGACTTCGACGTCCTGGCCCCTCAGGCCCTTGAGGAAATCCTCGACCGCCTCGAGCTTGAGCCGCACGCCGACCGATTCCGGCGATACTTCCGAAAAATCTTTCGGCTGCGGCGTGATGCCGTCATCGGTGGATTGGCTGTCCTGGAACTCGCGTTCGCTGATGTCGGAATTATCCGTCGAGGCGACCTCGGTGACGTTCGAACCGATCGCGATCTGGCCGCGGAATTCGAACGTGTCGCCGGTGGCCTTGCGCGTCAGCTTGACCGTGACCGGCGCCTTGTCGATCACGCTCTGGGTCGTGCCGGACAATGTCTGGCCGCTGACGGCGAGATTGACCACGAAACGATCCTTGCGGTCGCCGGTCTTGTCGGCGGGATAGCAGACGTCGAGCGTGGCGGCGGTCACCTGCTTGCCCTGCCTGCTCTCCTTCAGGACCGCGTCGGCATTGCCGTCCATCAGCCCGTCGATGGAGGTGAAGTAGCGCGTCTCGCTGGCTGCCGGGGTCGGTTTGGTCTGCAGCTTGGTATCTGCAAGAGCAAGGCTCGAAGACGCAATCAGCAAGCCAGACAGGCCGAGCAATAGCGCACGCATCAGCAAATTCCTGTTCCATCAAAGGGCGATCACCTTTTACGGGTGCCGTGGCAAAAAAAGAAGGCCGCCCGGACGCGGCCTTCGATTTCATTTCGATTCGGAACGGGGGCTCAGAAGCCCATGCCGCCCATTCCGCCCATGCCACCGCCGCCGCCCGGCATTGCGGGGGCCGGCTCCTTCGGCAGCTCGGCGACCATGGCTTCGGTGGTCACCAGCAGGCCGGCCACGGACGAGGCGTCCTGCAGCGCGGTGCGCACCACCTTGGCGGGGTCGATGATGCCCTTGGCGACCATGTCGACATATTCCTCGTTCTGGGCGTCGAAACCGAAGGTCTCGGACTTGTCCTCCAGGATCTTGCCGACCACGATCGAACCCTCGATGCCGGCATTCTCCGAGATCTGGCGCACCGGGGCTTCCAGCGCCTTCAGCACGATGTTGATGCCGGCCTGAACGTCGGCATTGTCGTTGTGGATGCGCCCTACGGCCTTCTTGGCTCGGAGCAGAGCCACGCCGCCGCCCGGCACGATGCCTTCCTGCACCGCGGCGCGGGTCGCGTTCAGCGCGTCCTCGACGCGATCCTTCTTCTCCTTGACCTCGATCTCGGTGGCGCCGCCGACGCGGATCACCGCGACGCCGCCGGCGAGCTTGGCCAGCCGCTCCTGCAGCTTCTCGCGGTCGTAGTCCGAGGTGGTTTCCTCGATCTGGGCCTTGATCTGGCTGACGCGAGCCTCGATGTCGGCCTTCTTGCCGGCGCCGTTGACGATCGTGGTGTTCTCCTTGTCGATCACGACCTTGCGGGCGCGGCCGAGCATCTTGACCGTGACGTTCTCGAGCTTCATGCCGAGCTCATCGGAGATCAGCTGGCCGCCGGTCAGGATCGCGATGTCCTCGAGCATGGCCTTGCGGCGGTCGCCGAAGCCGGGCGCCTTCACGGCGGCAACCTTGAGGCCGCCGCGCAGGCGGTTGACGACCAGCGTCGCCAGTGCCTCGCCCTCGACATCCTCGGCCACGATCAGGAGCGGCTTGCCCGACTGCACCACGGCTTCCAGCACCGGCAGCATGGCCTGCAGGCCGGACAGCTTCTTCTCGTGCAGCAGCACGTAGGCGTCCTCGAGCTCGGCGGTCATCTTCTCGGCATTGGTGACGAAATAGGGCGAGAGGTAGCCGCGGTCGAACTTCATGCCTTCGACGATGTCGACCTCGGTCTCGAGCGACTTGTTCTCCTCGACCGTGATGACGCCCTCATTGCCGACCTTCTGCATCGCCTGCGCGATCATCTTGCCGATCGCCGCATCGCCATTGGCCGAGATGGTGCCGACCTGGGCTACTTCGGACGACGAGGCCACCGGCTTGGCGCGCTTCTCGAGGTCCTTGACCACGGCGGCGACGGCGATGTCGATGCCGCGCTTGAGGTCCATCGGGTTCATGCCGGCCGCGACCGACTTGCCGCCCTCGCGGACGATCGCCTGGGCCAGCACGGTCGCGGTGGTGGTTCCGTCACCGGCGGTGTCGTTGGTCTTGGAAGCGACCTCGCGCAGCATCTGCGCGCCCATGTTCTCGAACTTGTCCTCGAGCTCGATCTCCTTGGCGACGGTGACGCCGTCCTTGGTGATGCGGGGAGCGCCGAAGCTCTTGTCGATAACGACGTTGCGGCCCTTGGGGCCCAGCGTCACCTTGACGGCGTTGGCGAGAATGTCGACGCCGCGCAGCATGCGGTCGCGTGCGTCGCCGGCGAATTTTACGTCCTTGGCAGCCATTGTTCCAACTCCTCAAAAATTCGGATGGTTTGTACGCGTCGCTTCGCCGATGTCGTCATGGCCGGGCTTGCCCCGGCGATCCAGCCTTCTTGGAGAGGTGGATGCCCGGACCAGGTCCGGGCACGACGCCCGAGTGCGCGGCGAAGCGCGGTCGATTGGCCTGTCAGGCCAGCACGCCCATGATGTCGGATTCCTTCATGATCAGGAGTTCCGTGCCATCGATCTTGACCTCGGTGCCCGACCACTTGCCGAACAGCACGCGGTCGCCGGCCTTGAGATCGATCGGGATCAGCTTGCCGGCTTCGTCACGGCCGCCCGGTCCAACCGCGACGACCTCGCCCTGCGAGGGCTTTTCCTTGGCGGAATCGGGGATGATGATCCCGCCCTTGGTTTTCTCTTCCGCGTCGATGCGTTTCACCACGACGCGGTCGTGCAGCGGACGGAAAGTTGATTTGGCCATGACATGTCCCTTTTGAAGGCTCGCTTGTGGGGTCCGGTGGGTCGAGGGCACATCTGCCAGCGACCCCTGTCGGGCGCGTTGATCGCGCGCAATGGGGCGGATGTTGGCAGTCGCGCTCTCGGAGTGCTAAATGTGAGCTCGGAATATGGCCTGGCGCCGATCCTGTCAAGCAAAGCAGGCTTAAGTGCTTCTTGAGACCGAGTCAGCTTATTGTTAAGCGAAGCCAAGCGTGAAATCGGGGCGTGGTTGTTGCTCCGACAGCGGATTTGGGGTTGGTTGGGCGCGGGTGCGACCACGATCCAGTTCGGGGGAAGGCCATGGTCAGTTTGAGGTACGCGCAGACGCTTCGAAATCTGTCGGTCGTCGCGGCCTTGTCGCTATTTCTGGGAGCCTGCTCGAGCTTCAGCCTGGGTACCTCCAGCCCGACCACGGCCGAGACCGAGCCGGGGGTCGAGCCCGCGCTGCCGTCGAGCATCAAGTCCGAAGAACTGGTCGGCAAATGGGGGCTTGCGGCCTACAACAATCCTGCCGACCGGGCCCGCACCGAGAAGATGGCGCTCGCGCAGTGCAAGCAGCCCTACAATATCGGCGCGGGGCCGACCGGCGGCGTGATCATGCATCTGGCCGACCAGGCGACGCCGCAGGAATTGCGTTTGAAGGGCAGCCGCAGCGGCAAGAACTATATCGGCCCCGACGGTCCGCCCGGCGGCGATCAGGACCGCGAGATCATCTCCTTCGACGGACGCGTGCTGATCACCCGGTTCGTCGACAAGGATGCGGCGACCCGTTACCAGACCATGGTCTATGTCCGCTGCGGACCGCGGGCGTGATCGACACTTGACGTCATTCCGGGGCGCGACGAAGTCGCGAGCCCGGAATCCAGAGGTTGCGGCGCGAGATTCCGGGTTCGCGCTTGGCGCGCGCCCCGGAATGACGGGGTACCCACAAACAAAAACGCCGGCCCCGCGGCCGGCGTTTGTTTTGATCCCTGATGTCGCTTGCTGCTCAATCGAACAGCGCGTCGATGTCGTCCTGTGAGGCGTGGCCGGCGTCGCCCGCGAGCTTGGGACCGTTGAGGAGCTTCTCGTCCTCGCCGCGAGTGTCGACGATCGGCTGCGCATGGGCCTTGATGGCGTCGACGCCGCCCCAGATGTCCATCATCACGTTGATGTGGCCCTCGATCAGCTTCATCGTGTTCATGACCTTGTTGATGCGCTGGCCGGTCAGGTCCTGGAAGTTGCAGGCCTCGAAGATCGAGACCACGCGCTCCTGGATTTCCTCGGACAGGATCTTCTGCTGGTCGGGCGAGTTCACCTTCGACAGCGCGCTCGCGGCCTGGTCGATGAACTCGGCGCATTCGAGAATTTGCTGGGTGGCCTGCTCGGTGCCGTTGGCGACCGCGCCGAGCTCGCCATTGACCTTGGCCATCTCCTGGCCGTCGAAGCTCTTGCCGTGGATCGCCGCGATCTCGCGCTTGGTGCGGTTGATGGCGTCGTGGATCAGGTCGAGCTCGACCTTGAGCTTTTCGCACTGTTCGATCTGGGCGCGGTAGGTCTCCAGCAGCGCTCGGGCCTCGGCAACCTCGCGGCTGGCGGAGTCTTCGAGCACGTTGGCCGTGGCGCTCTTGTTGCCGTTTCCGCCATTCGCCATCTGGGCGCGGATCGCGCGCAGCTCGGCCATGATTTCACGATGCATCGGACCCACTTCGCCTCCAGAAACTTCCTCGACTGCAATCGGCACGTCGATGCCGATCGCCTCTTCAACCCGGTAACGCTTGCGATGAACGACCATCAGGGCTCCCCCCACACATTCCGCGACGAGTCTTATCAAAAGGCTCTTTAACATCGGGTTCACAGCAGGAACCGTGATGCAATGCGCCGCGAAGTTATGGCAAACCGCGAATTAACCATGCGCGCCTTGCATTCATCGAAAATAAACGCTGTCGCTCAAATCAGCATCCCGCTGCGGATTTGGTGAATCGAAACGCGGTTTTCGTTTACCAAACCGAGGCGGTTTTAAGGTTAATCGTTGCCTCGTGCAGCGCATGGTCGTGCCTGCTCAAAGAAGTCGATCAGACGAACCAGTACAGAGTACGTCGATGTTGAAAACAACCTCTCTCGCGCTGCTTGCCGGCGCTGCATTCGTGGCCGCAGGCGCCGGCCAGGCGGCAGCTATCGATGCTGCAAGCCTTCCCGAACCGGGCGTGATCTATGCCGCTCCGCCGCAGATCGCGCCAGTACGCACCGCTTATGCGGAGCGCTCCAACATGGGCGGCGGCTTCATCGAATTCCTGTTCGGTGACCGTCAGGCGCCGGATCCGCGTTATCAGCAGCAGCCGGTCTATCAGCAGCAGCCGGCCTATTACGCACCGCAGCCGGTGCCGCAGCAGCAGGGTTATGCGCAGCCCGAGCAGCAGGCCTACGATCCCCGACAGCAACAATTCGATCCGAAATACGAGAAGCAGGAGGTCGACTATCACGGCAGCGAAAGCGCCGGCACGATCGTGATCGACACGCCGAACAAGTTCCTGTTCCTGGTCGAGGGAGGTGGTCACGCGCTGCGCTACGGCATCGGCGTCGGCCGGCCGGGCTTCACCTGGTCGGGCGTCAAGACCATCACCGCCAAGCGCGAATGGCCGGACTGGACGCCACCGGCGGAGATGATCGCCCGGCGGCCGGACCTGCCGCGCCACATGGAAGGCGGCCCGGAGAATCCCCTCGGCGCGCGCGCGATGTATCTGGGCTCGACGCTTTATCGCATCCACGGCTCCAACGAGCCCTGGACCATCGGCACCAACGTGTCCTCCGGCTGCATCAGGATGCGCAACGAGGATGTCATCGACCTCTATGGTCGCGTCAACGTCGGGACCAGGGTCATCGTTCTCTGATCGCCTGACAATATGGAAACGGCCACCCAGAAAGGGTGGCCGTTTTCACCTCGTCAATGCAGCAAGCCTCAGACGTCCTGGCTGCCGTCGTCATTGCCGAAGTCACCGCCATTGTCGGTGAAATCGTCGGCGTCCATGTCCATGTCGTCGCGGTCATTGCCGCCGAAGCCGCTGGTGTCGGAAGCCTGGTCGAACAGGCCGCTGCGCGACGGATTGTCGATCTGGTCGCGAGAGGAGCCGATATCGTTGATGCCGGCATCGCGGGCCAGCGTGCTGCCGGATTGATCGCTCCAGGGGCTCGAACGATCGGCGCTCGAACGATCGACCTCGACCACCGTGGTCGGGTCGCCGAAGCCGTAACGCGGGCCGCCCATCATGTTGCGAATGCCGTTCATCAGGAGCGAGCCGCCGACAAGGCCGGCTGCCGCCGCTGCTGCCGTGCCGAGGAACGAACCGCCACCGCCACCGAAAGGCGGAGCGCCATAGGACGCGCCGTAAGGCTGCTGATAGCCTTGCCCGTAGCCTTGCCCGTAGCCTTGCCCGTAGCCTTGATTGTAGCCCGGATTATAGCCTTGGCCATAACCTGCCGACTGGGTCTGCTGCATCACCTGGCCGCTGTTCCACACCGGACGGCTTGCCGGCGGCGGCACGTTGGGCACCGAACTGCGCTGAGGCTGGCCGGATTGACCCTGGCCGAAGAGGGCGTCGCGCATGGAATCGAGGAAGCTGCCGGACTGCTGCTGTTGCGGCGGCTGCTGCTGCAGCGCGGCCTCGAGCTCCTGGATATGGGAGTTGGCACGCTTCAACGCTTCGTCCTGGAGCAGCACGGTCTGCACCAGGGGGTAGATGGCGTTCGGCGCCTTGCGCAAGCCGTCCGCGATGGCGCCGGCTGCGTCGGGATCGCGCGGGGCACCTTCCAGCTTGGCGAGCCGGTCGAAAAGTTCATCAACCAATTGGCGTTCTTGCGGGTTCATGTCTGTCTCCAGCGGCTTCCTGTTCCGAAGCGCGCCGAACATGTAAGAGGGTTTCAAGGCGCCCTGAAGCGCGGTTCCGGATTAAATTTTGGTAGGCGACGAATTGTCTCTGGGCTTGCCGCGACAGTGTTTCAGTCCAATGTCACCTGTTTTTCGGCAAGCAGCGCCGGGAATTGCTCGCCCGCCAGATAGGTATGCTCGTGCTCGCGCTGATAGGTGAACGGATCGAGGCTCAACAGCTGTTCATCAACGAAGCCGGGGTGGCACATCACGACGCTTTGCGCCGGCAGGCGATCGAGAAAGCCGCGCATCAACGCGCCGAAATCGGGCTTGCGTGAAAAATCGTAAGCGCCGGCGAAGCCCGGATTCGCCCGGAGACCGGCGCGGGCCGCGCGCCGCCGAAACTGGGCGCTCAGCAGATCCAGGAACAAGGCTTTCGGCGCGCCGAGCCGCTGCCTGAGTGGGGTGGCGCGGCCGGCCTGCCGGACCCAGGCTTTGGGCGCCAGTTCCTTCACCGCTCCCAGGAAGGCATCGCGGACGGCGGGATAGAGCTGCACGTGCTGATGGCCGTCGACGAAGTCCGGCACGCGGCCGAACATGCCGGCAAAGGTCGCTAGCTGCAGCTTCATCTCGGCATGAACGATCTCGGGATCGAGCCGGCCCAGCAGGCCGGCGCGCAGGAGCTTCGGGAAGGGCGGGAACATCCCGCCGTCGAGCGGACGAAAATGCATCGAGAGCGGCCGGAACGGCGCCGTCAGCGTGGCGTGCAGTCCGATCGCGCAGCGCGGGCTCGCTGCTGCCGCACTTTGCAAGGCGGAGATTTCATCGCGGCCGACCGCGGAACCGACGACCATGACGGAGGTCGCGTTGAGGCGGCCGCGCGCGATCAGGTCGCAAATGGCGCGGTTGACGCCGGGGCTGATGCCGTAATCATCGGCGCACAGCCAGATCGGCGCGCGCCGCGCGGCATCGGTCATTCCGCAGCGGTCCTTTCGCCTTCGCTCTCGCCGCGCTCGGTCTCGAACTGCTTCTCGCTGTGCTCGGCGACGAAGTAGATCGGCCGCGCCTTCAATTCGGACAGGATCTTGCCGATATATTCGCCGACGATGCCGATCATGATCAGCTGCACGCCGCCGATGGTCATCAGGCCGACGACCAGCGAGGGATAGCCCGGCACCTGCTTGCCGGTGGTCCACACTTCCCAGATGATCGACAACCCGAACAGGAAGGCGGCCGATGCGAGCAGCACGCCGAGCAGGCTGGCAAAGCGCAAGGGCGCCACCGAGAACGAGGTCAGGCCCTCGATCGACAGGCCGAGCAGCCGCATGAAGCTGAAGGTGGTGACGCCATGCGCGCGCGGCGCGGGCTCGTAATCGACCCGGATCTGGCGGAAGCCGATCCAGCTCGCGAGCCCCTTGAAGAAGCGGTTGCGCTCCGGCAGTTGCCGCAGCGCCGCGACGGCCCGCGGCGAGAGCAGGCGGAAGTCGCCGGCGTCCTCCGGAATCTTCTGCCGCGCCCCCCAGTTGATCAGGGCGTAGAAGCCGTGCACCGACAGTCGCCGCAACAGCGGCTCGTTGTCGCGATGGGCCTTGGCGGTATAGACCACGTCGTAACCGCCCTCGATCCAGTGGCTGACGAGCTTCTCCACCAGCGCCGGCGGATGCTGGCCGTCGCCATCCATGAACAGCACGGCGCCGCGGCGGGCGTGATCGAGCCCGGCCATCAGCGCGGCCTCCTTGCCGAAATTGCGCGACAGCGACACCACCTGCACATCGAGCGCGTCTGCCGGCAGCGTGCGCGCGATCGCAAGTGTCGCGTCGGTCGAGCCGTCATCGACATAGATGACCTCGCAGCCGAGCCCGTAGCGCTGCCGCAGCACTCTGGCGAGATCGCAAATGCGCTGATGCAGGGCCGCCAGGCCCGCCGCTTCGTTATAGGCGGGGACGACCATCGACAGCCCTTTCGCCGCGGCATTGGCCGCGGTCGTGGACAGGTTCGAAACATCGCTACCCAGCATCATCAATCAGATTTCCCAACTTGCCCCGCTAGCATGAGCCGCGATCGCAAACCCCGTGCAGATCGGGGGCAGATCACGCTGCCACTACCATATGGTAATCATATCGGCTTGTCGCCACGCCTCGCCAGCGGCGCTTCGGCGCAGCGGTCACCGCGCTTTGAGGAATGCCTCGAGCCGCGCGAACAGCGGATTCTCCCGGTCGAAGACGTAATCCAGCGAGGCCACCGAGACGGTGTCCGCGCCGCCGGCGCGCAGGAAGCTGACCAGCCCGTAAAGCCGCGCCGGCGGGCAATGCAAGGTCAGCATGCCCGACGAGGTCGGGCCGCCGAACGGCGCCACCACACCGAACCGGTTATGCGCCTCGGTCAGCATTGCTGCATCGCATCCTTTGAAGCGGGTGCGGACCTCGCTGTATTTGGTGGCCCGCGCACGGGCATGGATGTGATCGAGGATCACGCTCGCCATCTCCAGCGCGCCGGGCGACCAATCGGCCTCGCGCGAGGCCACGAGATTGGCATGGCTCTTCAGGATCACGCCATCGTCGAGCACCTTCAGCCCGTTGGCACTCAATGTTGCGCCGGTCGTGGTGATGTCGACAATCAGCTCGGCGGTGCCGCCGGCCGGTGCGCCCTCGGTCGCGCCGGCGCTTTCGACGATGCGGTAATCGACGATGCCGTGATGCGCGAAATAGCCGCGGGTGAGGTTGATGTATTTGGTCGCGACCCGCATCCGCCGGTTATGCTGGGCGCGGAAGCCGGTGGCGACGTCGTCGAGATCGGCCATGGTGCGCACGTCGATCCAGGCCTGCGGCACCGCGACCACCACATTGGCATTGCCGAAGCCGAGATTGTCGAGCAGCAGCACGCGGCTGTCGGCGTTGATGATGCTCTCGCGCACGAGATCTTCGCCGGTGACCCCGAAATGCACGGTGCCGCGCGCAAGCTGCGCGGCGATCTCGCTCGCGGAGAGATAGGCGATCTCGACATTGTCCAGCCCTGCGATCGTGCCGCGGTATTCACGCGCGCCGCGCGGCTTGGCGAGGTTGAGCCCCGCGCGCGCGAAGAAGCCTTCCGCGTTCTCCTGCAGGCGGCCCTTGGAGGGAACGGCTAGAACAAACGGCCCGCTCATGACGTCCTCGTGCTGCGGCCGATCCTGATCAGGGTCTCGACCCATGCCGCAAAGCCGACGGCGGGGATCGGCGAAGCCGCGCCGAGCCGCGTCATCAGCCCGTCGTAGCGGCCGCCCGCCACCAGCGGCTCGGCGCCGTTGCCCCGTGCATGCAGCTCGAACTCGAAGCCGGTATAGTAATCCAGCCCGCGGCCGAACGCGGTCGAGAAGCGCAAGCTCTTCACGTCGATGCCGCGCGCCGCCATGAAGCCGATGCGCGCCTCGAGCTGATCGATCGCGGCCGTGATGTCGAGGCTGGCCTCGCGGGCCAGCGCGCGCAATTGCGCGACCGCCGCGTCCGGATCGCCCGAGATGGCGAGGAAGCGCTTGATCAGGGTGAGCGCGTTGTGCGGCAGCGCGCCGCCCTTGAGGGTCGATTGCTCAAGGAAGCGGTCGGCGATCTCGGCCACCGTGCGGCCGCCGACATTGGTGGCGCCGGCAATCGACATCAGGTCGGTGACGAGCGCGAGCGCGGCCTTGCGGTCGGAGCCGGCCAGCGCCGCCAATACGCCCTCATATTCGTTGCGGCCCGTGCCGGTGGCGAGCGTCAGCCGCTCGAGATCCTTGTCCAGCGAGATCTTGCGGTTGAAGTCCTTGATCAGCCGCCGCCGCCAGACCGGATAGAGCTCGAGCGCATCGATCAGCGCGTTGAACAAAGCGACGTCGCCGGTGCGGATTTCGACGTCGTTCACGCCGAAGGTGTGGGTGGTTTCCAGCGCCAGCGCCAGCATCTCCGCATCCGCAGCGGCGCGGTCCTGGCGGCCGAAGGATTCGATGCCGGCCTGCTGGAACTCGCTTGGGACCGACCCGCGATAGCGAAACACCGCGCCCAAATAGCTGAAGCCTGCGGGTTGTCCGGCCCGCGGGGAGGCCAGGTAGTCCCGCGCCACGGGGATCGTGAGGTCGGGGCGCAGGCAGAGCTCTTCGCCGCCGGGATCGGTCGTCAGGTAGAGACTCTTGCGGATGTCCTCGCCGGACAGGTCGAGGAAAGGCTCGGCCGGCTGCAGGATGGCAGGCTCCGCCCGCTCGTAGCCGGCCTGGGCGTACGAGGTCAGGAGCGCGCCCGCCCATACGGCGGATCCGGTGGAAACGGCAGGTCCGGTCATCAAAACGGGGGTCCGAGGGTCAAAGTTGCGGGTGCCCTTAGCATGGCTTTACAACGGTTTCGACAAGGATCGGGCCAAGCCCTTAACGGAAATGCGCTCAACCGCCGCCGCTTTCACCGCGCCAGTCGCCGAGCGCGGCCTGCACCAGCGTCAATGCCGCCACGGCAGCCGTATCGGCGCGCAGGATCCGCGGGCCCAGCGACAGCCGCAGAATACCTCCCTGGCGCAGCAAAAGCGTCCGCTCCTCCTCGGCGAACCCGCCTTCGGGACCGATCAGAACGTCGATGCCGGCTGCGGCTGCGCCCCGTTCCAGCGCCCGCAGTGGATTTGCGATCTCGGCAGCCTCGTCGCAGAAGACCAGCAAGCGTCCGGGGTCGCGGGAGGCCAGGAACCGCTCCAGCGGCACGGGCTCGGCGACCTCGGCCACGGTCAGGATGCCGCACTGCTCGGCGGCCTCGATGACATTGGCCCGCATCCGCTCGCCATTGACGCGGGAAACCTGGGTGAAGCGGGTCAGGACCGGCTGCAGCCGCGATGCGCCCATTTCCACGGCCTTCTGCACCATGTAGTCGAGCCGGGCGTGCTTGAGCGGGGCGAAGGCGTAAGTGAGGTCGGGCAGGCTGTCCTGGCGGCGGGTCTGTTTGATGACGGCCAGAGTATCCGCCCGCTTGCGGCCCGCAATCTGGGCCTGCCATTCGCCGTCGCGGCCATTGAAGACAAGGATGCAGTCACCGGCCGCAAGCCGCAGCACATTGCCGAGGTAGTTGCTCTGGTCGCGTTCCAGCGCGACGGCGGCGCCTGGCCGAAGTTCCGCATCGACGAAGAGACGGGGGGCGCGAAAGTCGAAGTCCGGCATGGTCACTGCGTCATATTGTTCCGATTCCACCCGGTTTTAACCTAAAGGTTTCAAATCAGGGGCAAATATTGATCATGGCCAACGACGGCGTGCCGCGCTGTTGCCAAATTCCGCGTTCTTGTTAAGGACCTGCAGGAATCGTAAAAAAGCCCATATTTCGGACGCCCGCGCCGTGATCGCAAAAGCCCTCTGCCAGGGCAATGAGGGGGTCACGGGCCTTGTCGGAGAAACCGCCTTGATCATTCGCCGCTTGCTGGTACCGCTCACGGTTGCCGTCGTCGCCCTCCATGCGGGCCACGCCGCCGCGCAGGGCGCGTTTCCCGCGCCACTCCCCAATCAGGGCGTGACCCCGAACGACCCGGCATTTCCGCCCGTCAATGGCGCGGCCCCCTCGGCTGCGGTCGGAGCGGCGCCCGTGTCGGCGTTTCCTTCCGCTGGCGCCGCGCCTGTCATGGGCGGCGGCGGCGCCGGTTTCGGTCCGCCGCCGCAGCCATCGGGCCCGACGCAGGCGGCCGGCGAGGCCTGCATGAAGGAGTTCATGCCGCTGCGTGAGGAAGCCGAAAAACGCGGCAAGATGATCAAGGCTGCGAGCGACCGCCATGCGGGGCCGGATGAAGCTTGCAAGCTCATCAAGAACTACTCGCAGGCCGAAGCCAAGATGCTCAAATATGTCGAGACCCATGCGACCAAATGCGGAATCCCGGCGCAGATCGGTGATCAGATCCGGTCCGGCCACAAGAACACCGAGGCGCTGGAGAGCAAGGTCTGCAACGTCGCCCAGCAGATGCAGCAGCGCGGGCCGGCGGGCCCGACCCTGAGCGATGTCCTGGGGTCGGCAACCGCGGTGCCGGAGGCGACCGCGGCCAAGAAGGGCGGCAGCACCTTCGATACGCTGAACGGCAACGTGCTCACGCGGTGATGAGGTGAGCGACGCGGCCGCGCGCGTTGCCGATTCGACCGGCAACTGGGTCGATACCCATGCGCCGCTCTGGCTGCGGCCTTATCTGCGGCTGTGCCGCCTCGATCGTCCGATCGGCTCCTGGCTGTTGCTGTTGCCATGCTGGTGGTCGGCCGCGCTCGCCGCGGGCGTCGCACATGATGTCTCGCAGCTGCCGCTGACGATTCCCCTGTTCTTGCTCGGCGCCTTTGCCATGCGCGGCGCGGGCTGCACCTGGAACGACATCACGGATCGCGATCTCGACGCCAGGGTCGAGCGCACGCGCTCGCGCCCGATTCCCGCGGGCCAGGTGAGCGTGAAGCGCGCGCTTGTCTTCCTGGTGCTGCAGGCGCTGGTCGGACTTGCCGTGCTGCTGCAGTTCAACCGCGTGGCGATCGTCACCGGCATCGCCTCGCTCCTGGTCGTTGCCATCTATCCCTTCATGAAGCGGATCACCTATTGGCCGCAGGTCGTGCTCGGGCTCGCCTTCTCCTGGGGCGCGTTGATGGGCTTTGCGGTGATCCTGCAGCGGATCGATGCGACCGCGCTTTTGCTCTATGCCGGCTCGATCTCATGGGTGATCGGCTATGACACGATCTATGCACACCAGGATGCCGAGGACGATGCGCTGATCGGCGTCAAATCCACCGCGCGCCTGTTCGGCGCCCGCACCCATCAGGCGCTGGTCATCTTCTACGCCCTGGCGGTGATGCTGATAGCGGCTGCGCTCGTGCGTGGCGGGGCGCACTGGCCGGCCTGGCTCGGACTCGCCGCGTTTGCCGCGCATTTGGGCTGGCAGATCAGCCGGCTCGACATCGGCGATCCCACGCTCTGCCTGCGGCTGTTCAAATCCAACCGCGACGCGGGGCTGTTGCTGTTTGCGGGGCTGTTGGTCGACGCGCTGTTGCGCGCCTAATTTCTTGCGATGATCTCGCGTTCGCCGCTGTAGTTCTTGGCTTCGTCGAGCAAGCCGCCGAGCCGGCGCCGCAGCAGGAATTTCGGCCGGCGCGTGCGGATGACGTTGCGGCGGCGACGGCGCTGGGCCGGCTCGCGGGCCGTGTCCTGAAGCATCGGCAGTGCGAATACGTCGCTCCAGAGCTGCCAGGCGGAAGCGAGCTCGTCCGTGTCGGTCGTGATGCAGAGCGGGATGGTCAACGAGGGATCGCGATGCGCGAGCACAAGCATCTCGCCGTCCGCGACGCTGCGAACCGAGATACCGAGAAAGTCGCTGACGCGAAGCTTGACCGACATCTGCATGCCGCGCACGGCACGGTGCAGCACCACGCGCTCGCGGTGAAGCTCGATCTGCCGCACGAAGCCGTCGGCGCGGGCATCATGCGCATGGAAGCTGACGGGCAGAGAGAGAGGGTCGAGCCGCATTGCGCGGCTCGACCCGGCGGGATTGATCCCACCTGTTGCTGTTTGACGCCTCACGGCTTTGATCTCCCCGCCGGGATTGTTCCCCGGTCGTTGCGTAAGACCCTAACCCGCGGCCGTCCGTTTCCCCTTAAAAAGGCTGGTTAAAAGCACGTCACCGGGCCTCGTTTGCTGCTCATGATTGACAAGATCTCACCCCGCATGATTGACGGGAGGTTGCGCGGCTGCTGAGATTTTATGGATCGGGTGCGCAAAAATGCTTGAAGTCCGTGCCAGTTGGGCACATCTGGAGCGGTCAGGATTTGTTTCCGGCGCTCCCGCAACTGCATTGGAAAACGTTCGTGATCTCTTCACCATCAGCCGCATCGACCGCCCAAGCTGCCGCTTCCGACCTGTTCGATCAATCGGCTCTGTCGGACCTTGCGCAACGCCTCGTCGAGGCGGCCAAACGTGCCGGGGCGGATGCGGCCGATGCGGTCGCCGTGCGCGGCGTCTCGCACGGCGTCGAGGTGCGCGACGGCAGGGTCGAGGAATCCGAGCGTTCGGAAGGCGATGATGTCGGCCTGCGCGTCCTGGTCGGACGGCGGCAGGCGGTGGTCTCGACCAACGATGTCTCGGGCGACGGCGTGTCGAAGCTCGCCGAGCGTGCGGTCGCGATGGCGCGTGTGGCGCCGGAAGACAAGTATGTCGGGCTTGCGGATGCATCGCTGCTCGCGCGCGACTTCCCGGAGCTCGACCTGCTCGATCCGGTCGTGCCTTCGACCGCGGAGCTGGAGCGGCGTGCGCAGGAAGCCGAGGCCGCGGGACTCGGCGTGAAAGGCGTCACCAAATCGGGCGGCGCGTCGGCCTCATCGGGCATCGGCGGCATGGTGCTGGTGACGAGCACGGGCTTCCACGGCCGCTACCTGCGCTCCAGCCAAAGCATTTCGATGACGGCGATCTCGGGTGAAGGCACCGGCATGGAGCGCGACTACGACTACACTGCGACGCCCCATGGCGCCGATCTCGATCCGCCCGAGCGGGTCGGCCGCCGCGCCGGTGAGCGCGCAGTCGCCCGCGCCAATCCGCGCAAGGTTGAGACCTGCCAGGTGCCGGTAGTATACGATCCGCGCGTCTCCGGCTCGCTGGTCGGCCATCTCGTCGGCGCCATCAATGGCGCCTCGATCGCGCGCAAGACGAGCTTCCTGAAGGACAAGCTCGGTCAGCAGCTGTTTGCCGGCGACATCCGCATCATCGACGATCCCTTGCGCAAGCGCGGCCTGCGCTCGCAGCCCTTCGATGCCGAAGGCGTCGTCGTCAGGAAGACGGCCCTGATCGATCAGGGCGTGCTGACCACCTGGCTGCTGGATTGCGCAACCGCGCGCGAGCTCGGACTTGCGACCACCGGGCACGCCCATCGCGGGGTCTCCTCGTCGCCGTCGCCGGGGCCGTACAATCTGCATCTGGAAGCCGGCAGCGTCTCGCCGGGCGAGCTGATCGCCGATATCAAGCAGGGCTTCTACGTCACCGACCTGATCGGTTCCGGCGTCAACGGCGTCACCGGCGACTACAGCCGCGGCGCGTCCGGTTTCTGGATCGAGAACGGCAAGATCACCTATCCTGTGAGCGAGGTGACCATTGCCGGTCACCTGCTCGCCATGTTCAAGTCGCTGGTCGCCGCCAACGACCTGGAATTCCGCTATGGCATCAACGCGCCGACGCTGCGCATCGAGGGTCTGACGCTTGGCGGACGATAGCCAGGAGATCTCGTCGCGCGACGCCGAACTCTTGAAGGACACCGTGCGCGAGGCGGGCGCGCTGGCGCTGTCGCTGTTTCGCACCGAGCTCAAGAACTGGACCAAGGGTGCCTCCTCGCCGGTCTCGGAAGCCGATATCGCGGTCAACGATCTCCTGGAGGCGCGCCTGCGCTCCGCAACGCCCGACTATGGCTGGCTATCGGAGGAAAGCGTCGACGACGAGGAGCGGCTCGGCAAAAGGCTGACATGGATCGTCGATCCGATCGACGGCACCCGCGGCTACCTGGCCGGGCGCGAGGACTGGTGCGTGAGCGTGGCGCTGGTCGAGGATGAGGCGCCGGTGCTCGCGGCGGTATTCGTGCCTGTCGCCGACGAATTTTTCTTTGCCGCGCGGGGGCGGGGCGCGGTGCTCAACGACCGCCGGATCCAGGCGAGCCCGGGGACGGGCATCGATTTCTCCCGTGTGGCGGGTCCCAAGCCGCTGGTCGAGCGGCTCAGGACGGACACGCGCGAGATTGCGCTGCATCCGCGAATCGGCTCATTGGCGCTGCGGCTCTGCCGGGTTGCGCAGGGCCGGCTGGATGCGGCGTTCGCCGGCGGAAATAGCCGCGACTGGGATCTTGCGGCGGCTCATTTGATCGTGCAGGAAGCGAATGGTAGAATGAGCGCGCTTTCCGGCAAGGGGATTCTGTATAATCGCCGGGAGGTGACACACGGGGTGCTGGTGGCGGCAGGACGCGATCGTCATGCGAGCATTGTCTCGCATTTTCGCAAGGCCTCGCCCGACTGACACGCCTCGATGTCATGAGACGATCACGCTTCAGACCACCAAACTTGATACCTTCACGCTTGCCGGGCATCGATAGGAAAGACAGCCATGCCAGACAGTGCCCCGCAGCCTCAACTGCTTCATCTCGTTTTCGGCGGTGAACTGGTCGACCTCGAACACAACACGTTCAAGGACCTCGACAAGCTCGACATTGTCGGGCTCTTCCCCAATTACGCCGCCGCGCACGCCGCCTGGAAGGCCAAGGCGCAGCAGACCGTGGACAACGCGCAGATGCGCTATTTTGTCGTGCACCTGCACCGGCTGCTCGATCCGGCCCAAGAGGCGAAATCGGACCATTGAAGAAGCTGCTTCGCAATATTTTGCGCAGCGGCTGGTTTCAGCGTGCTGTGGGGTTCCTCGCAGCCGAATATCTCCGGCTGGTCTGGAAAACCAACACGTTCATCTACGACCCGCCGCATGTCTACGGCATGGTCGAGGCGCGCCAGCCCGCGATCTTCGTGTTCTGGCACGGCCAGCACTTCCTGACGCCGTTCATCAAGACCAAGAAGGAACAGCGCGCCAAGGTGCTGATCTCGCGCCACCGCGACGGCGAATACAATGCAATCGCCGCCGAGCGGCTCGGCATCGGCACCATCCGCGGCTCCGGCGACCATGGCGGGGCATTTCACCGCAAGGGCGGGGTTGGTGCCTTCAGGGAGATGGTATACGCGCTGGAGGACAACTATAATGTTGCCCTGACCGCCGATGTGCCGAAGCGCGCGCGGGAAGCCGGCCTCGGTGTCATCATGCTCGCGCGGGAAAGCGGACGGCCGATCATGCCCTTTGCAATGGCCACCAGCCGTTTCATCCGTCTCAAGAACTGGGACCGCACCACCATCAACCTGCCGTTCGGGCGCGGCGCATTGGTCGGCATCGAAGAGATCAACGTGCCGAAGGATGCGGACGCCGCGACCATGGAGCGGCTGCGGCTGCGGCTCGAGGCCTATCTGAACGAAGCGACCCGCCGCGCCTATGCCAGGATCGGTCGCCCGGAGGCCGGCCGTGGCTAAGCCGCTGCCGATGACGCTGCGCATGTACCGCAAGCTGTCGTCGGCCGTGGTGCCGCTCGCGCCGGCCCTGATCAACCGCCGCCTCAAGCAGGGCAAGGAGGATCCGGAGCGGATCGGGGAGCGCCGCGGCCTGTCGCACGACGTGCGGCCCGCGGGCCCGATGGTCTGGATCCATGGCGCCAGTGTCGGCGAGGTGCTGGCGGCGGCCGCGCTGGTCGAGCGGCTGCGCGCGCTCAACATCCGCATCCTGCTCACGTCAGGCACCGTGACGTCGGCGGCGATCGTCGCCAAACGCTTCCCGCCCGATGTCATCCATCAATACGTGCCGTTCGATTCCCCGCGCTTCGTCGCGCGCTTCCTGGATCACTGGCGCCCGTCGCTGGCGCTGTTCATCGAGTCCGATCTGTGGCCGAACCTGATCCTGCAGAGCGCGGCGCGGCGGCTGCCGATGGTGCTGATCAACGGGCGGATGTCGCAGCGCTCCTTCCCGCGCTGGCGGCGGATGTCGGGTACGATCTCGGCGCTGCTCGACAAGTTCGATCTTTGCCTCGCGCAATCCAAGACCGACGGCGAGCGCTTTGCCGCGCTGGGCAGCCGCAACGTCATCGTCACGGGCAATCTGAAACTCGACGTGCCGGCGCCGCCGGCCGACCCGGTCAAGCTCGACAGGCTGACAGCGGCGACGCGCGGCCGTCCCGTCGTGGTGGCGGCCTCCACGCATCCCGGCGAAGAAGAGATCCTGATCGAGACGCAGCGCATGCTGGCCGGCTTCTTCCCGCAGCTGTTGACCGTGATCGTGCCGCGCCATCCGGATCGCGGCGGCGGGATTGCGAAGATGATCGAGGCCGCGGGGCTCAAGGCGGCCTTGCGCTCGGGCCAGGAGTTGCCGACCGAGACGACCGACATCTATGTCGCCGATACGCTCGGCGAGCTCGGTCTGTTCTACCGTCTCGCGCCCATCGTCTTCATGGGCGGCTCGCTGGTCCCCCATGGCGGACAGAATCCGATCGAGGCGGTGAAGCTCGGGGCTGCGATCGTCCACGGCCCGCATGTCTTCAACTTCAGCGACGTCTACGAGGCGCTGGACCAGTCCGACGGCGCGCGGGTCGCGGCCGACCGCGAAGCGCTGGTGAAGCAGCTCGGGCAATTGCTGGCGGACGCCGAGGCGCGCGACAAGCTTGTCGCGGCTTCGGGCGAGGTGGTTGAGCAGCTCGGCGGTGCACTGGAGCGCACGCTCACCGCGCTCGAGCCCTATCTGTTGCAATTGCGGCTCGAGATGGGAGCCGCCAATGCGTGAGCCGGCCTTCTGGCACCGGCCCCGATCCTTCACATCTTGTCTGCTCTGGCCGCTCGGCGCGCTCTATGGCGCAGTCACGGCGTTGCGGATGCAACGCAAGGGCTTTGAGGCCGGCGTGCCGGTCATCTGCGTCGGCAATTACCATCTCGGCGGTGCCGGCAAGACCCCGACCGTGCTGGCGCTGGCCGAGATCCTGCGCGAGCTCGGCGAGAAGCCGGTGGTGCTCAGCCGCGGCTATGGCGGCGAGCGGCGCGGGCCCGTCCTGGTCGATCCCGAGAAGCACAGCGCGCGCGAGGTCGGCGACGAGCCGTTGATGCTGGCCAGCCATCTTCCCGTGGTGGTGGCGCGCGACCGCATCGACGGCGTTGCCCTCGCCAAGTCCCGGCTTGCGAGCGTAATCCTGATGGATGACGGCTTCCAGAATCCGGCGCTGGTCAAGCATGTCGCGCTGATCGTGATCGACGGCGCGCGCGGCATCGGCAATGGCATGGTGTTTCCCGCCGGCCCCTTGCGGGCGCCGCTGGCGCCGCAGCTTGCGTGCACCGACGCGCTGGTCGTGATCGGCACGGGTACCGCGACGCAGGCCGTGGCCGCTGCGGTTGCAGCGGCCGGCAAGCCGGTGCTTGCGGCGCATCTCGAGCCTGACGCGGCGGCAGCGGCGAAGCTCGAGCGGCAGCGCGTGCTGGCCTTTGCCGGGATCGGCGACCCCGCGCGGTTCTTTCGCACATTGCAGGCAAGCGGCATTGAGGTGGTGCAGCAGACGGCCTTTGCCGATCACCATCGTTTCACGGTGGCGGAGATCGCAGCGCTGGTTGCGGATGCGAAGCGCGATGGTCTGATTCCGGTGACGACGGAAAAGGATCTGGTCCGGCTGCGGGGCGACGCGGAGCTGTCGGCGCTGGCGCAGGAAATCGTGCCGTTTCCGGTGACGCTGCAATTCGACGATGCGGCGACCTTGAGGAAATTCCTGGCCGACCGCCTGTTCAAGGCGCGCGAGGCGTCATTTAGCCGGTGAATTTTTTCGGATGGGTCTCGCTGCGCTCGACCCGTCCCGCATTCTTCACTGCTTCTGCACCTGCGCCGGATAATGCCGCTGCAGCACCGCAATCGGCGTGGCATAGGCTTCCTGGAGATCGACGCTCCAGTACTTCAACTCATCGAGCGGAATCCGTGCGTCGGTCACCGCGCAGCGTACATAGGTTCCGGGCGAGATCACGCGGAAGTCGCCGTCGAGATATTGCACCTGCGCTTCGCCATGGCCGGAGGGGCCGAATTTGTTCAGCACGGTTCAGAGCTCCCGATTAAATCCCAGTAATGTTTACCGCAGATTCCCGATTGGGCATGATCTTTTCGGAAAACCGCTGCACACTTTTCCAAATCATGCCCAGGCTAGCTAACATAAATAGGGTGCCCTGTCCGCCCGCAAAACCCACCGATTTGTGATGATTTACGCTTTCGACCACATGCTATTTTTTGTCCGGGGTGGCGCCGTGTTCGGCTCCGGCATAACGATTTGCAAAACTCTGATGCGCGTTCTCGCCGCAATCGCTGGGCTGATGTTGGTCGCCGCAGCTCAGGCTGCAACGGCGCCTGGGCCGTTGCCCAATCAGGTCGACATTCCCTCTGGCAACGTGACCCTGCGGGCCCAGCTGTTCAAGCCGGCGGGCGAGGGGCCGTTTCCGACCGTGATTGCGCTGCATGGCTGCGGCGGCCTGTCCACCCATTCGGAGCCGGTGCTGCAACGCTATCGCGATTGGGCCGACCAGCTCGTAAAGAGCGGCAGCGCGGTGCTGCTGCCGGACAGCTACGCCTCGCGCGGGCTCGGTCCGCAATGCCGCGTCAAGGAGCGGCGCCTGACCGCGCGCCGTGAGCGCGTTGCCGACATCCTGGCGGCCCGGCAATGGCTGCTGCAGCAGAGCTGGGCGCGGCACGACCGGATCAGCCTGCTCGGCTGGGCCAATGGCGCCAGCGCACTGCTCTGGGCGATTCGCCCGCAACTGCTCACGCGCAATTCGGATCCGGATTTCCGCTCAGCCATCGCTTTTTATCCCGACTGCCGGCTCTCCGCCGGGCTCGGCTGGAGCGCGCGGGTGCCGACCCTGCTGCTGATCGGCGCCAAGGACGACGTGTCCTCGCCGCCGGCCTGCCGGCAGATGGTCGACGGCGCCCGCGGCCGCAGCGCGCTGACGCGGATCGTGGTCTATCCCGGGGCCTATCACGATTTCGACCGCCCCAATCTGCCTGTGCATGCCGTGTCCGCAATGTCGGACGCCGCCACGCCCGAGCGTGGCCATGTCGGCACCGATCCCGAAGCGCGCGAGGACGCGCAAAAGCTCGTCGCGGAGTGGCTGGCGAGATAGGGGTGGTCGACGTTATCTTGCGCCGTCATTCCGGGGCGATGCAAAGCATCGAACCCGGAATCTCGAGATTCCGGGCTCGGTGCTGCGTACCGCCCTGGAATGACGGTGTCTAAAACAAGCTGCCCTGATCGGCCGATTTGATCGCGCGTTTCGGCACCCGCGGCTCGCGCGCCGCCCTTGGCCGCTCGGGCTGCATCAGCACAGGCTTGTCGGCACCGGCGGTTGCCGCGACGCGTCCGTCCGAAAATTCCAGCTCCAGCCGCGTGCCGGGCCCGACATCGGCGGCCGCGTGCAGGGGATGGCCGGCCTCGTTGCGCACCAGGGCAAATCCGCGCGCCAGCACGCTGCGATAGGACAGCGCGGCGAGCAGCTGCCCGGAGCGATTCATGCGGGCTTCCATCCGGTCGAACAGGGTCAGCATGGCGCGCTCGGCGCGCTCGGCCAGCCTGTACGTACGTTCGCGGCTGCGCGCGATGGTCTGGCGCTGCGCCGCCAAATTGGCAAGCCGGGATGCACGCAGGCGTGCCTCCAGCCCCGTAAAGCGGTCGCGGCGGCGGCGCAGCAGCGTGCGCGCGGCGTGCGTCAGCCGCTCGCCGCAGACTTGCTCGCGGTGCCGCGCCTGCTCCACCTGACCATGCAGCACGCGCACGGTCAGCCTGGCGCCGGCCGCGACAAAGCGGCGGAAATGGGCGTGGGTGTTGGCGCGCAGGCCATGGGACAGGGCGCCGCCGGCCGTATCGAGGCGCTGGCGCGGGATCGCCAGCAGCTCACCTGGAGCCGGCAGCGCGCGTGCTGCGGCCCGCAATTCGTTGCGGCGGCTCTCCTGGCCGCGCTGCCAGCAGATCATCAGGCGGCGGCGCAAGGTCTCGACCTCGCCCATCAGTTCGCTGCGCACCGGCACGGCCATCTCGGCCGCCGCGGTCGGCGTGGGGGCGCGCTTGTCGGCGGCGAAATCGATCAGCGTGATGTCGGTCTCGTGGCCGACGGCCGAGATCAGCGGGATGTGGCTCTCGGCCGCCGCCCGCACCACGATCTCTTCGTTGAAGGACCACAGGTCCTCCAGCGAGCCGCCGCCGCGCGCGACGATCAGCACGTCCGGCCGCGGGATTCGTCCACCCTCGGGCAGTGCATTGAAGCCGCGGATCGCAGCCGCGACCTGCTCGGCGGACCCGTCGCCCTGCACCTTGACCGGCCACACCAGCACATGGCGCGGAAAGCGGTCGGCGAGGCGATGCAGGATGTCGCGGATCACCGCGCCTGTCGGCGAGGTAACCACGCCGATCACCTCGGGCAGCCAGGGCAGGAGCTGCTTGCGCCGCTCGTCGAACAGGCCCTCGGCGGCAAGCTTGCGCTTGCGCTCCTCCATCAGGGCCATCAGCGCGCCGATGCCGGCGGGCTCCAGGGCCTCGATCACGATCTGGTATTTCGAGGAGTTCGGATAGGTGGTGAGCTTGCCGGTGGCGATTACCTCGAGCCCCTCCTGGGGCTTGAAGCGCATCCGGTAATGCACGCCCTTCCAGATCACGGCCTCGATCTTGGCGTTCTCGTCCTTGAGCGCGAAATAGCAATGACCCGAGGAGTGCGGCCCGCGGAAGCCGGAGATTTCGCCGCGCACGCGGACATGGCCGAAATTGTCCTCCACCGTGCGCTTCAGCGCGGAAGAGAGCTCGGAGACGGTGAATTCGGGCGCGTTGATCAGGTTTTCCGCTGCAGGCATTGCGATTCGCGAGTTTGGGGTCGGGGCCCAAGTTAGGGATTTTGGATGGGAAGCGCCAATGAACCCTTGTGCAATCCGTTACTCTGCTATATAGAGTACTCTATAAAATGTTGGAGGACGATCATGCTGGCGAAATGGCTGCTGTGGTTCCCGCTGGGTCTCGCGCGATGGGTGCTGTGCATCGTTGGCGCCGTCGCTCTCGTCCTCGCTGCGATGATCGCAACGCCTCTGACCCCGATACCTGAGCTGCGCTCCGTCTCGGAGACCGCGCGGGCCGTCGACCGCAGCACCATGCCGGGGTTGCAGCGCTTTGCGGCCCGCGATGGCACGACGCTGACCTATCGCCACTATCCGGCCCGCGGGCCGGCCGCGGGCCCGATCGCCATTCTCGTCCACGGCTCGTCGGGCTCGAGCCTCTCGGTGCATGCGCTGGCGGACGCGCTCGCCGTGCATGGCGTGGAGACCTTTGCGCCTGACATCCGTGGCCATGGCGGCTCCGGCACCCGCGGCGACATCGGTTATGTCGGCCAGCTCGAAGACGACATGGCCGACCTCGTCGCATTGGTGCGTAGTAGCAACCCGGTCGCACCCATCACCTTGCTCGGCCATTCCGCCGGCGGGGGCTTTGCGCTGCGTATCGCCAGCTCGCCGATCCAGAACCTGTTTGCCCGGACCGTTCTGCTCGCGCCCTATCTCGGCTATGACGCCCCGACCAACCGGCCCTATTCCGGCGACTGGGCGAGCCCCGATATCCCGCGCATCCTGGCCTTGAGCGCGCTGCGCAGCATCGGCATCGACTGGTGCGACGCCTTGCCGGCGCTCGGCTTCGCGGTGCCGCCGAACTCCCAGGATGTCCTGGCGCCCGCCTATTCGTATCGCCTGATGCGCAATTTCGCGACCCGCGGCTACAAGGCCGACTTTGCCGCCACGACACATCCCCTCAGCCTGATCGCCGGCGCCGACGACGAACTAATGCTGCCGGGAAAATATGCCGATGCCGTGCATGCGGTCGCGCCCAAGGTCGACGTCAGGCTGATCGACGGCGTCAATCACATGAGCCTGTTGAGCGACCCCAAGGCCGTCTCGGTGATCGCAGACGATGTCGCCAAGCGCGGGATGGCGGGAACATGATCGACAGCAAGCAGGCCGCCGCGGCACTCAGCGATATCGAGCATATCGTCCGCCGCGTGCAGCAATCGCAGCTCTATAATCTGGCAAGCCTCATCATGATCTGGTGGGGCGTGCTGGTTTGCGCCGGCAATCTCGCGACCTGGTTCTGGCCCCGATACGCCGGCTATATCTGGCCCATGATGAACCTTGTGGGCGTCGCAGGCATGCTTGTGATCAGCGGCCTCATGTATGCGCGAACGCGCGTGCGGGCCGTCGACGGCCGCGTCATTTCCGCCTATGTCCTGTTCTATGCCTTCGGCTATTTCTGCGCTGAAGTGCTCGGTCATTTCGGGCCGCGCGAGCTCGGCGCCTTCTGGCCGATCTATTTCATGCTGTTCTACGTGCTTGCGGGCCTGTGGTTCGGCCGCGCCTTTGTCGCTATCGGGCTTGCCATCACCGTGCTGACCTTGATCGGCTATTTCTATGTGCTCGGCGGCGCCTTCCTGTTGTGGATGGCGGTCGTCAACGGCTGCGGGCTGGTGCTCGGCGGTCTCTGGATGCGGTGGAACTAGCGCGGTGGCCGAGCTCGATGACATCATCCATCAGCCGCTGCGGCTGCGCATCATGGCGGCGCTCAACGCGCTGCCGCAAGGCGCGGGACTGGAATTTTCAAAACTGAAAAAGCTGACCGGCGCTACCGACGGCAATCTCGGCGCCCATATCGAGACGCTTGCCAAGGCGGGTTATGTCGGGGTGGAGAAGGCCTTCGTCGGCAAGAAGCCGCAGACCACGGTGACGGCTACGGCCGCTGGCCGTGGCGCCTTTGCGCGCCATGTTGCGATGTTGCAGGAGATCATTGCTGGAGGCGGCGGGCAGGGGTAGCCGGGCCCAGACCTCCGTCATTCCGGACGGCGCGCGAAACGCGCGCCGATCCGGAATCTCGAGCTTGTTTGGCACCGACGCCCACCAGCTCGAGATTCCGGGCTCGCGCCTTGGCGCGACCCGGAATGACGGTACATGGTGCAAGTGGCGTTTTTCCCTTGCGGGAGCAGGGGGACTCGTGTCACCGGACCTCCAATGGCTCTTCATTAGGCTACTGCAATGAACATTCTCCTGCTCGGTTCCGGCGGCCGCGAGCATGCCCTCGCCTGGAAGATCGCGGGCTCGCCGCTTCTGACAAAACTCTGGTGCGCGCCCGGCAATGCCGGCATTGCGCGCGAGGCGCAATGCGTGGCGCTCGACGTGGCGGACCATGCGGGGGTGATCGCGTTCTGCAAGGCCAATGCGGTCGAGCTCGTCGTGGTCGGGCCGGAGACGCCGCTTGCCGCCGGCATCGTCGACGATCTCGAAGCGGCCGGGATCAAGGCGTTCGGGCCGAGCAAGAAGGCTTCGCAGCTCGAGGCCTCCAAGGGCTTCACCAAGGCGCTGTGCAGCGAGTTCGGGATTCCGACCGGTGCCTATCGCCGCTGCACCAGCGCCGCGGAAGCGCTCGACTATGTGCGCGCGCAAGGCGCGCCGATCGTGGTGAAGGCGGACGGGCTGGCCGCCGGCAAGGGCGTGGTCGTGGCGAAGACCTTGCCTGAAGCCGAAGACGCCATCGCCATGATGTTCGACGGCGCGTTCGGCTCGGCCGGCGCCGAGGTCGTGATCGAGGAATTCCTGGAGGGGCGCGAGGTCTCCTTCTTCGCGCTCTGCGACGGCGAGACCGCGATCCCGCTTGCCTCGGCGCAGGACCACAAGCGGGTATTCGACCACGACCAGGGGCCGAACACCGGCGGCATGGGCGCCTATTCGCCGACCCCGTTCGTGACGGGCGAGATCCACGACCAGATCATGGACCGCATCATCAGGCCGACGGTATCAGGCATGAAGGCGCGCGGCATGCCGTTCCGCGGCGTGCTCTATGCCGGGGTGATGCTGACGACAGATGGCCCGAAGCTGTTCGAGTTCAACGTTCGCTTCGGCGATCCCGAGTGCCAGGTGCTGATGCTGCGCATGATGTCGGACATCGTGCCGGCCTTCCTTGCGGCCTGCGACGGCGAATTGCAGCATTTCGACCTGCGCTGGTATCCGGAGCCCGCGATCACGGTGGTGATGGCGGCCAAGGGCTATCCGGGCGATTACCAGAAGGGCACGCGCATCGACGGGCTGGCCGACGCCGCGACAATCGACGGCGTCGAGATATTCCATGCCGGCACGATCGAGAAGGACGGCGCCGTCCTCGCTAATGGCGGGCGCGTGCTCAACGTTTGCGCGCTCGGCAAGACGATCGCGGAGGCGCAGGCGCGCGCCTACCAGGCGATCGACCGCATCAATTGGCCGGACGGTTTCT
>Ga0209062_1000337_pt1 | contig 162789 bp, 131 predicted proteins | sample Coa_R2_2_FD_187158 | JGI IMG/M metagenome (GOLD analysis project Ga0209062, IMG submission 187158) | Surface soil microbial communities from Centralia Pennsylvania, which are recovering from an underground coalmine fire - Coalmine... | ecosystem: Environmental > Terrestrial > Soil >...
CCACGGATGGAATATAGTAATGAATCAGCTGATGCAGATGTTCGGCGAGCGACTCCAACTCGCTTCCGTCGACTCGCTCTGACTGTGACCTGGCTCCGCCCTCTTACACAGTTTTCGTTACAGTCTCTTTCCGGCTCACCTAGAGCTATTTTCCAGCGTGCCCCATGTCGGCCGCGCTGTAGCGATTAGCTATCAGCCTTCAGCCGTCAGCGGTCAGCTATGAGCCTGCTTGAGCTGACAGCTGATGGCTGACCGCTCATTGATAAAATCGCGGCCATGACCCGGTTCGTCATGGTTCCCTGTGCGGCCGTTGCGCTCGCACTTTTCTTCTCCCCCGCCCTGTCTGCCAGCCAGGCCACGCGCGCCGATGCCGGTATGGCCGCGCTCCAGAATTTCTACAACACCTCCACCGGCCTGTTCAATACGCCCGCCGGTTGGTGGCAGGACGCCAACGCTCTCGAAACCACCATCGACTTCTCCGTCCGCCGCAACACCAGTCTCTACGCTTCCGATATCGCCACCACCTTCAATAACAACAACTCGCAAAACTTCCTCAACAACTACTACGACGACGAAGGCTGGTGGGCCATCACCTGGATCAAAGCCTACGACTTCACCGGCAACACCCAGTACCTCAACGCTGCGAAAACCATCTTCGCCGACATGGCCGGCGGCTGGGATTCCACCACCTGCAACGGCGGCATCTGGTGGTCGAAAGATAAAACCTACAAAAACGCGATCGCCAACGAGCTCTTCCTCACCATTGCGGCCCGCCTGCACAATCGCACCCCCGGCGATGGCGGCCTCGGCAGCTATCTCGACTGGGCGCAGCGCGAATGGGCCTGGTTCTCCGCCAGCGGCATGATCAATTCTTCGAACCTGATCAACGACGGCCTGACCTCCGCCTGCCAGAACAACGGCCAGACTACCTGGAGCTACAACCAGGGAGTCATCCTCGGCGGCCTCACCGATCTCTACAAAGCAACCGGCGATACCTCTCTTCTCACCGAAGCCCAGACTCTCGCCAGCGCCTCCATGACCAGTCCCGCGCTCGTCAATGCAAACGGCATTCTCGTAGAACCCTGCGAAGCCACCGGCTGCGGCAACGACGGTGTCGAGTTCAAAGGCCCCTACGTTCGAAATCTTTACTACCTCTACACCGCCGATCAGGACAGCGCCAAACACAATTTCCTGCTGACGAACGCCAACTCCATCTGGGCCAACGATCGCGACGCGAACGATCAGTTCGGCCTGCACTGGGCCGGTCCCTTCGATACCCCGGACGGCGCCCGCCAGAACACCGCACTCGACGCCATAAACGGCGTGATCGGCGCGACTTCCTACACGCCCGTCAACGCTCCCGGAACCTCAACCTTCGCCATCGTCGCGCAGACCACCGGCACCTATAAGCTCACCTTCCACTTCACGACTTCGAGCAGCAGCGCCACGCGTACCGTTCTGGTCAACTCCGTTCCCGTCGCGACGGATTTCGCTTTTTCCGGGACCACCGCCACGCTGGCCGTCAGCCTCGTCGCCGGACAGAATCAGATCGAAGTCGCGCGTATCGCCGATAACGGCAACCGCAACGCGCTTCAGCTCGCAAGTATGGACGCCATCCCCGCCGGCCAGTCCTTCGCACTGTTTGAAGCCGAAGACGCCGCCAGCAACGTCGGCGTCGAGAGCACCAATCCTGGCTACACCGGCTCCGGTTATCGCTGCTGCTGGGCGAGCAACGGCCAGTACGTCACCTTCTCCATCGAAGTAAAGCATCCGGGCGCGGTGCAGCTCATCTTCCATTACGCCGCTGCCGCCGGCAACGCCAGCCGCGAGATCTTCGTTAATGGCATTCCGGTCAACGCCAACCTCGCCTTCCCCAACACCAGCTCCTGGTCCAACTGGAGTTTCGTCTCGCTCAACGCCAATCTCCAGCAAGGCATCAACAGCGTCACCGTGATCTACGATTCAAGCGCCGGCAGCACCAATTTCCTCAATCTCGATAACGTGCAGGTCCTGTACTAACGCAGGTTCGGTGTCAGACACCTTTCTCGCTGCTCGAAGACACGCGTCATCCCGCGCTGCTGCGCTTGAGCTCCTCGTCCGCGGCACGTTGGGCGGGCGTTGTCTCCGCTCGAATCTCACGTTCCAGAAAATAATTCAGCGCCGTCCGCAAAGCCGCTATCGCTGCCAGCTTTTCGATGTCGCTCCAGCTCGGTGTCACTGCCGTGTTCAGGATGTCTGCCGCCAGCTCGAATTCAAGCGCTACGGCGAGCCATCGTCCCAGGGTCAACCGCACTTCGTTTTTCGCCGTCGCCGGTGTGTTTCGGCGCGCAAAAATCAGCGCCGCTTTCACCGTCGCCTCGATCGCTGCCACCGCGATGATCAGCGCCGCCGCGAACTCCACCGCCCGTGCAATCGTCTCGATCGCCGTCTTCGCCTGTTCGTCCCACCAGACCGCCACATCCCATCGACCCCGCTGGCGCGCGTTCTGGTACACTGGTCGTTTACGTCCCAACCCCGCGAGGGTCAAGGTGTGTTCTTATGGCAAAAGTTTGTGAAATCTGCGGCCGCGGGCCGCAATTCGGGCATCGTATCAGCCACGCCCACAATGTCACCAAGCGCCGCTGGAATCTGAATCTGCAGACCGTCCACGCCGTTGTCCATGGAGCCGGCAAGCGCGTGCGCGTCTGCACGTCCTGCATCCGCAGCGGCAAAGTGCAGAAAGCGCCGCTCAAAGCTTCGGCCGCTTAGGCACGCTCCTTTTCGCCCCACGTCATACTCACGGGGCCCATCGGAATGCCGCCGAAATTTCGCCAAGCCGTCAAACGCCTCGGCATCTCGGGAGTCGCATTCGTCCTCCTGTTTGCCCTGTTTGTCGTAGCCTATCTGGCGGGCAACGGCGGCCTGGCGTTCCTCAGCGCGCTTCTTCTCTTACCCTTCGCCTGCATCCTGCTCTTCCGCGGCCTCCGCTTCCTTAAGCGCCACGGCCTCTGGAGCGTTCGCAACCGTCTGCTCTTTGTCTATGGCCTGATCGGCGTTCTCCCGCTCTGCCTGGTTCTTGTCCTCATCGGCCTCGGCGCCTGGGCTTTCACCACCGAACTCGCCATTTACCTCGCCAACACCGCCCTCGACCGCCGCCTCGCCATGGTCGAGTATTGCACCGAAGCACTCCGCCATCTCGATCGCGCCCAGCAGGTCCAGGACGCCCCCGAAGTTCTCAAAAACTTCACCGGCCCGCTTCCCGGCCTGCGCGTCTACATCATCGACTCCACCGGCGAGCATCGCTATCCCGCTTCCAGCCCGCCTCTCCAAATCCCGCCCGGCTGGGATAACGTCCACGGCCTCATGGTCCTCGACGGCCATTTTTACGGCTGGGCCCACTACCGCGGCGACGGTGAAGAAATCGCCGCCCTCGCACCCATCACCGACGAAATGGTCGAAGATCTGGTCCCCAATCTCGGCGCCATTTCGCTCTTCGAAGATCCCAAGGACAAGCTCGCCAAAGGACGCCCCGCAGCCGCCGGCTCGCTCCAGGTCTCCGATACCGGCGGCCGCCGCGACTACGACTTCAAAGCCAGCTTTGGCGATCCCTCCACCAACGCCACGCATCACGTCCATATCCCGCCGCCCGCGTTTCGCTTCGACATCCCCGTCTGGTGGCTCGCCACCGAATCGCATTACCATCTCAATGCGCCCAACAAGACCTTCGGCGGCGTGATCTGGGTCTATTCCCGTCCCTCAGCCGTTTTGAGCTCGTTCTTCTCCGGTAAGGAAGTCCTGCGCGGCGTCCTCTTCGACGCTTTCATCACGGTCGCCATCCTGTTTCTTCTCGTTGAGCTGATCGCGACCCTTCTCGGCGCTCACGTCGCCCGTCGCATCACGGGTTCCATCAAAGCCCTCTATGAAGGCACCCGCCGCGTCATCAGTGGAGACTTCAGCCATCGCATTCCGGTCCGCACCAACGATCAGCTGGGTGAGCTCGCCACATCCTTCAACCAGATGACCGGCAATCTCGAGCGCCTGCTGGCGGTCGAGAAAGAAAAGGAGCGCTTGCAAACCGAGCTCGAAATCGCCCGCGAAGTGCAGGGCCAGCTCTATCCCAAGCAGGCTCCGCCCACTTGCGGCCTCAAGCTCACGGTGCGCTGCGATCCGGCCCGCATGGTCTCAGGCGACTACTACGATTACATCGAGCTCGAAGGCAAGCGCCTGGCTTTCGCCGTCGGCGATGTCGCCGGCAAAGGCATCTCCGCCGCGCTGCTCATGGCCACTCTGCAAAGCGCACTCCGCGCCCAGATGACCCAGTATCAGGCGCTCCGCGAAACCGGCTGCGATCACGTCCGGCAGATGGATGTGGCGCAGCTGGTCGCGACTCTCAACAAACAGCTCTTCGCCCACACGGCTCCCGAGAAGTACGCCACATTCTTCTTCGCGCTCTTTGACGAAAACTCGCGCACGCTGACCTACACCAACGCCGGCCATCTCTCGCCGCTGCTCTTTCGCAACGGCGATATCAAAGAGCTCGATCCCACCGGCACCGTCGTCGGCGCCTTCCCGTTCTCCCAATACGAAGAAAGCTGCATCTCGATCAATCCGGGCGATCTCCTCGTCTGCTACACCGACGGCATCACCGAGCCCGAAAATGCCTACGGTGAAGAATTCGGCGAAGCGCGCCTCATCGAGCTTGTGCGCAAGCACGTCCATCGCGAAGACAGCGAGATCATCCGCATCGTCCTCGACGCTGTCCGCAACTGGACCGCCTCACCCGAGCTGCACGACGACATGACACTGCTGCTCGCCCGCGAGGTCGAATCCGTTTGAAAATTCTGACCGCCGCCGAGATGCGCGACGTCGACCGCCTCACCATCGAGCGCGGCATCCCCGGCCTGATCCTGATGGAGAACGCCGCCAGCCGCGTGGTCGATTTCCTGCGTGAAAACTTTCCGCTCGATCGCCTCCGCGTTCTGATCGTCTGCGGCAAAGGTAACAACGGCGGCGACGGATTCGCCATCGCGCGCCAGCTCTTCACGCGCAGCCTCTGCCGCGAACTCACCGTCCTCGAGCTATTCGAGCCCGCCACGCTCTCCGGCGACGCCGCCCAGAACCGCCGGATGCTCGACGCCGCCGGCTGTCCCGTTACGCGCGAGTTCCCCGCCTGCCCCTCGGCCGATCTCGTGCTCGACGCCATCCTCGGCACGGGTCTATCCGGCGCGGTCAAAGACGGTCCCGCCCTCGATGCCATTCGCCGCCTCAATCGCGATTACACCCACGCCCGCAAGATCGCTGTCGATATCCCCTCCGGTCTCGCATCCGATGCGAGCCGCGCCGAAGGCGAATTCGTCAAAGCCGACTACACCGTCACCTTCACCGCCCCCAAACCCGCGCAGTGCCTCTCGCCGGTCTATCAGAATGTCGGCGAACTTGTCGTCGTCCCCATCGGCAGCCCCCCCGAAATTTACGAAACGAACCCAGCTAACCGGCTCAACCTCACCACGCCCGCCGATCTTCGCGATCTGTTCGCTCCGCGCCCGCTCGACAGCAACAAAGGTCTGTACGGCCACGTCCTCGTCGTCGGCGGTTCGTTCGGCAAGAGCGGGGCTCCCGCCATGACCGGCTTTGGAGCCTACCGCGCAGGCGCCGGTCTCGTTACAGTCGCCGTCCCGGAGAGTGTTCTCACTGCTGTCGCCGCCGTCCGTCCCGAGCTTATGACCGAGCCTCTTCCGGACGCGGCCAAACTACTCGAAACGAGCAAAAAGATGACCGTCCTGGCCGTCGGTCCCGGTCTCGGCACCGCCCCCGAGACAGTTCGTTTGGTAAGAAACCTCTACGAGCAAGCCGAAATCCCGGCCGTCTTCGATGCCGACGGACTCAACGCCCTCGCCGGCCATCTCCCCAGGACAGACAAAATCCGCATCCTCACGCCGCATCCTGGCGAAATGTCCCGCCTCACCGGCAAATCCACCAAAGAAGTCCAGGCCGATCGGGTCGGCGTCGCGCAACAGCTCGCGAACGAAAGCGCCGCCATCATCGTGCTCAAAGGCGACCGCACCGTGATCGCTTTCCCGGACGCGGAAATATGGGTGAATCCCACCGGCTCGCCCTCCATGGCCACCGGCGGCACCGGCGACATCCTCACCGGCATGATCGCCGGACTCGTCGCCCAGCATCCGCCCTCTCCGAACAATCACGACTGGAAGCGCGCCCTCCTCGCCGCCGTCTGGCTGCATGGACGCTGTGGCGAACTCGGTGCGGAACGATGGGGAGAACAGGCCATGCTCGCCACCGATCTGCTCGATCAGCTCCCCCGCGCCATGAATGAGCTTCGTAGTTGAAACACACTCGGCGGAAGAAACTCTCGCCGCCGGCCGGGACCTCGCCCGCATCCTGCCCGAGCACGGCGTCGTCCTCCTGCTCGGCGATCTAGGCGCAGGCAAAACAACGCTCACCAAGGGCATCGCCGAAGGCCGCGGCGCAGCGCACGCTGAAGACGTCTCCAGCCCCACCTTCACGCTCATCCACGAATACGGCGATCCGGTGCGCGTCTATCACATCGATCTGTACCGCCTCGACACGATCGATCAGGCCCGCGGCCTCGGCCTCGAAGATTTGTTCGAAGAACCCGCGCTCGTGCTGGTCGAATGGGGCGATCGCTTCCCGGAACTTCTGCCTGCCGCTACGAAAACCATCCGCATCCGCCGCACCGGCCCCGATAGCCGCTCGATCGAGCTCTTCGATTAGCCGCGCTGAGTCGCCGCTTTCGCCAGCTGGCACTCGACTGCGTGTTCCCGCAACTCTTCTTCGCTGTTAAAAAAACGCCCGCAACTGTCGCAGCGAAACTGGTTCGTGCCCGGTCCGGCCTCTCGGCCCGTAACTGCATGCGGCTCGGTGTCGCGCCCGAACGCGCCATCTACCGGCACCGCGCCACGCCCCGTACCAAACTCAGGCCGCGAAGCTGCCAGCTTCTCCGCCGACGAGTGCTTGCCCGATTTCGTCGAAGTCTGCAAGCCCTCCGTCGATGCGTTCAACTCGTCATCGTCCGCCGCCTCAGCCTCTGCATCGGGGTGCTTCCTGCGCGCCGTCTCGTCCGAATCCGGAGGATTTGTTTTTTGACTCATACGCTTGCCTCCACAAAAGAAGACCCGTCCCTCGGCGCCCGGTTTCAACAACGAATCGAAACCCTCTTCAAAGCCTGCAGGTCTATAATTTGGACACAGTTACGGGGCACGCCCATGCTGCTTGCTTCCATGCCATGGAAGCTCAGGCCATGCGCGTGCCCTTCTGCCATCTATATGAACACTGCCAAAGTGGAACTCACCGATTACCAGGGATTGAAGGATTTGAAGCCGATATTAGGCTCGCCCGGGCCCTGTCTGAGCGCGTATATGACGCTTGCCGCCACCGCGCCCAATCAGAACGGAAAGACCAACGCGCTCGAATGGCGCGAGCTGGTGCGCTCGCTCGAAGCGAAGCAGAACGGGCAGAATGCGGCCGGCCGTGAACTGATCGAAAGCATCGGCAGCTGGGAAACTCTCTTGAAAGATCAACCGCCGCAGGGCAAGGCCATTGCCGTTTTCCGCTCGCCCGAGGTGTTCCAGATTTGCTGGCTGCAGCGGCCCGTGACAAACCGCGTCGTCTTCGGTCCTCACTTTTACATACGCCCCCTGCTGAGCGAGCTCACGCGCGGCAAGCAATTCTACATCCTGGCGCTCAGCCAGAAAGACGTGCGGCTCCTCCGCTGCACACTGCGCAGCGCCGAAGAAGTCGCCCTGCCAGCCGGCACAGTTACAAGTTTTGACGCGTATATGCACGGCGCAAAACCCGATCACGTGCGCGTGAACGTAACCAGCGCAGGCGCCTCCGGCGGCCACACCAAAGGCGCAACCGGCACCACCGATACCGAGCGCGAGGACAAGCCCGAATATCTGGCGCACTTCTTCCGCCAGCTCGATCGCGGCGTGAACGAGCTGCTGCGCAACAACGGCGATTCAGCGCCGGTTGTGCTTGCAGGCGTGGAACGCGAGCTGGCGCAATACAAGACCATCAACACCTATCCGCGCCTGGTCGAAGAGAGCGTGCAGGGCGCGCCTAACAGTCTCAAGTCGGGGGAAATGCATGCGCGCGCCATCGAGGCTCTCGGCCGTGACTACGATCGCAAAGTGGATACGATCCTTGCCGAATACGACCACAAAGTCGGCGGGGGCGCTTCCAACAAACTCAAAGATGTCGTCACCGCCGCTCACGACGGCCGCGTGCTTTCGCTGCTCGTCTCCGATTCGCTCGAACACACCGGAGCCTTCGACGAGCGCACGCATTCCGCCCACGGCCGCCCCAACGGCAATTCGGACGAAGAAGACCTGGTCAACGACGCCGCCGTGCAGACCATCCTGCATGCCGGACAGGTCTATTGCGTGCCGAATAAAAAGATGCCGAACGGCGCACCGGCCGCGGCCGTCTTCCGTTATTAGCAATCAGGGCCGGCGGCATCGTCGGCCCTCACTCTTTTGCCTGCGCTACTTTCCCAACCCAAACTCGAAGTACAACAACTCCTGCTGCGAGCGCGCATCCTTCAGCCCATTCACATACAACTTGTCGCCCGCTTCGGGCTTCGCTTCAAAATAGAAAAAGCCGCTCGCCGAATCTCCCGGCGCCAGCATCTTGGCCGAAAATGCGCGTATCGCGATTTCCGGACTATTCAGCGGATTCTTCTTCGGTATGTGCACCGGCACCGGCAGCTTCACGCCAGTCTGATTCGGCGGATGTCCCTCAGTGGCCAGAAACGGCAGATCCTCCGGTGGGACGGCCTTCGCCTGCCGTCCATCGGTCGCCACCAGGCTCGCTTCCAGCTCCCGCATATCAAGCGCTTTCTCGCGTTTATTCTCGACGACCACCAGCACCGGCACCACCCCATACCGCCCGAAATCGATCTTCTTGCCGAACGCGCTCTCCACGTCATCGGCGCTCGTGTACGGTTTCGCACCGATCGTCACTTTTTCGGACTCCTGGTGCGGATAGCTGCTGGCCGGACCCGCCCGAAACCCCTTGTCCTCCGCGGCCATAGTGCTCGCGAGCAAGACCGCTGCCAAAGTTATACTCAGAATCACGACGCGGGATCTCAAGTTAAAGCGCACACTGCTCCTTTATCGTTTTTTGCAGCTTGTGCTGCTGCCGTTCCTCAGCTTGTATTTTCTCGCGCGGCTCTTACGCCGCCGTGCCTACCGGCCGCACTTCCGCGAGCGGCTCGGCCTGCTCCCCAAATCGATTAACCCGACGAACTCCGCTTCCATTTGGTTGCATGCAGTCTCGGTCGGCGAAGTAACTTCCGTTGTACCGCTCCTGCGCGAGCTCAAGAAAAGCGATCCGCTGGTTCCGCTGTTTCTTTCCACATCAACCGTCGCCGGACGCAACGCCGCTCTGCGCCAGGCCGTCGATCTCACCGCCGGCATTTTCTATTGCCCGCTCGATTTCGCCTCCTGTGTGCGCCGCGTCATCTGCCGTGTGCGGCCCGCTCTCCTGATCGTCGTCGAAACCGAAATCTGGCCCAATCTCTACACCGAAATCCGGCGCTCCGGCGCCCGGCTCGCCATCGTCAACGGCCGTATTTCAGAGCGCGCCTTTGGCCGTTATCGCAAGTGGAAACGCCATTTCGGTCCCGTACTGCGCCTGCCCGACTTGATCTTCGTCCAGAGCGAGGCCGATCTCGAGCGCTATGCCGAACTCGGCGCGCCGCGCAATCGCCTGGCAATTGCCGCCAATCTGAAATACGATGCCGCAGCAGCCGGAACCTCCGTCCCGCTCGAAAGTTTCGGCGCGCGCCACATCTGGATCGCGGCCAGCACGGTCGGCCCCAACGAGCGTGGCAGCCTCGCAAAGCACGCCGTCGATGAGGACGATCTCGTGCTCGACGCTTTTGAAGCGCTCGCGCGCGAGTTCCCCGACCTGCTGCTCGTTCTCGCGCCGCGCCAGCCCGACCGCTTCGAGCCGGTCGCCCGAAAACTCGAAGCACGAAAACTCAATTTTGGCCGCCGCACCGCCATGCTTTGCGGCGAAAGCAGCCATCTCGAACTGCCAGGCGTCCTTCTGCTCGATACAGTCGGCGAACTGGCCGGGTTCTATCATCTCGCTGATGCCGTTTTTGTCGGCGGCTCGATCGCGCCGCGCGGCGGACACAACATCCTCGAACCCGCTGCCGCGCGCGCGCCCATCGTGGTCGGTCCGCACATGCAGAATTTCGAAGCCATCGCACGCGATTTCCTCAACGCCGATGCCCTTGTGCAGATTCGCTCCGCTGATGAATTTCTTCCCGCGATTCGCAGACTCCTGCTCGATCGCGACAGCGCTCGCGAACTCGGCCTGCGCGCGCAACATCTTCTCGAAGCCAGACGCGGCGCCGCTCGCCAGCTTTCGGAACGTCTGCGGCCGCTCTTCTACGCCGCCTCCCTGCGCCAGACACGCCATTGGCTCGCGCGCCTGTTTCTCGCGCCCCTGGCCGGCCTCTGGCGCGAGGGTGGCACACTCAAACGCAAGCATCTCGAGCATTTCACGCTCATTGCGCCGCCATTGAGCGCGCCCGTGATCAGCATCGGCGGCCTGACGATCGGCGGCTCCGGCAAGACACCTTTCGCAGTGTATCTGGTGAACCGGTTGCGCGCGCGCGGCTTCCAGCCGGCCATTCTGACGCGCGGTTACCGGCGCCGCTATCCCGCCGAAGCGCTCGTCATCGCCGCAGGCGCCAAAATCCCGACGGCCTTCACCGGCGATGAAGCGCAGATCTTTCTGCGCGCCGGCGATGCTCCCGTCGGCATCGGCTCCAACCGCTACGAAACCGCGCAGATCCTGCTGCGCCAGTTTCCTTCGACGGATGTTCTCGTTCTCGATGACGGCTTCCAGCACGCCCGCCTGATGCGCGATATCGACATCGTGATGATCGACGGCCTCGATCCTTTCGGCGGCGAACAGGTGGTGCCTCTGGGCCGTCTGCGCGAACCGCTCTCCGCGCTCGCCCGCGCCGACATCTTCGTCGTCAGCCGCGTCGAGAAAGATCTTCAGTTCCAGGCCATCGCGCGCCGGCTCGCCAACTGGAATCCCGCAGCGCCTGTTTTTCGTGCACGCCTGGCCGCCCGCTCCTGGCACGATTACCGCACCGGCGCGATCATTGCCGCCATGCCCGGCCGCCGCGCCGCCGCTTTCTGCGGGCTGGGGAATCCCGAAAGCTTCTGGCGCACGCTCGAATCGCAGGGCATCGAAGTCGTCTTTCGCTGGGCCTTCGCCGACCACCACGCCTACAACCCGGTCGAGCTCCAGCGCGTGGCGCACCAGGCTCGCCTGCACGGTGCCGAATTTCTCGTCACCACCGAAAAAGACCGTATCAATTGCCCGAAATACTTGGAGCGCGCCATCGCACCGCTCGAATTGATCTGGCTCAAAATCGAGTACGAACTCGAAAACGAAGCCGGATTTTTCGCGGCGCTCGAAGAAAAGCTCGCCGCCGCCCGCGTGCCCCGCGTCTCGAAAAGCACCCGCAAGGCGCAGCTTTCGCCCGCACGCCCGCCACGCCGCTAGCTAGTTGCCGGTGCAAAATCCGAAAACCCACCCAGCGTTTTGAACTGCTTACGGAGCCGCGACTGTAAGGAGCGGTCGGCAGGCCGCATTTTCTACCGAAAAACCAGCCAAGCCTCATCTGCTATCTTGCGGTTTCACGCCCGAATGCAATCTCCCAGCCTGAAAATTCCCTGCGAGCAGTTCGTCCTGGATAACGGATTGACGGTTCTCGTCCATGAAGACCGCAAGACGCCAGTAGTGGCCCTGAACCTCTGGTATCACGTCGGATCGAAAAACGAAAAACCGGGAAAAACCGGCTTCGCGCATCTCTTTGAACATCTGATGTTCGGCGGCAGCGAGCATCTCCCCGGCAGTTACATCGAAGTGATGGAAGGGATCGGCGCCACCGATCTTAACGGCACCACCAACGAGGACCGCACCAATTACTTCGAAAATGTCCCAACCTCCGCGCTCGATTTCGCGCTGTTCGCCGAATCCGACCGCATGGGGCATTTCTACAACACCATCAATCAGGAAGTGCTCGATCTGCAGCGCGGCGTGGTGCAGAACGAAAAGCGCCAGGGCGATAATCAACCCTACGCCGTGGTCGAGGAGCTGGTCGTCAAAGGCACCTACCCGGTCGGCCATCCCTACGCGCACACCATCATCGGCTCCATGGAGGACCTCGATTCCGCCTCCCTCGACGACGTGCGCGAGTGGTTCAAGACGTACTACACGCCCTCGAACGCAGTGCTCGTGCTGGCCGGCGATGTGAGCGCGCGCGAAGCCGAAGAAAAGGTGCGCCGCTATTTCGCCTCGATCCCGGCGGGGCCGCCCATCGCGCACCTGCGCACCTGGGTCGAGAAGCTGACCGGCGAGCGCCGCGAAACAGTCGAGGATCGCGTCCCGCAGGCGCGGCTTCATAAAGTCTGGAACGTGCCCGCGTATGGCGATCCGTCCGCAGTTAATCTGCGCCTCGCCGCTGGTGTGCTCTCTTCCGGCCGCAGCTCGCGTCTCTACAAACGCCTCGTCTACGACGATCAGATCGCAACCCAGGTCTCGGCTTATCTTGATGAACGCGAGATCGGCAGCCAGTTCGTCGTCGTCGCCACCGCGCGCCAGGATATCGATCTGAAGCGCGTCGAAAAGGCGGTCGATGAAGAGCTGCTGCGCTTCCTCGAAAACGGACCCACCGAGCAGGAGCTCCGGCGCATGAAGACGCAGTCCTACGCCTCGTTCGTGCGCGGCATGGAGCGCGTAGGCGGTTTTGGCGGTAAATCCGACATCCTCGCCACCAGCCAAACCTATCTCGGCGATCCGCACGCTTATAGCCGCCGCCTCGAGCAGATGGCCGAAGCCACCGCCCAGGGCGTTCTGGAAACCGCGCGCGCCTGGCTTTCGGATGGCGTCTATGTGCTCGAAGTACATCCGTTCGAGCCCGCGGCACCTTCGCTCGACGGTGCCGCTGCCGAAAGAAGCGCGCCCTCCCTCGGCGCTCCCCACGATCTCAAGCTGCCGGCCATTCACGAAGACCGTCTGGCCAACGGCCTCCGCCTGCTCGTCGCCGAGCGCCACGATGTTCCGGTCGTGAATTTCTGGCTCGATCTGAATGCCGGTTTCGCAGCCGATTCTCTGGCGTCTCCCGGCGTCGCTCGCCTGACTGCCGCACTGCTCACCGGCGGCACCGAAAAGCGAACCGCGCTCGAGATCAGCGACGAGCTGCAGATGCTCGGCGCCCAGCTCAACAGCGGCTGCAATCTCGATACCAACACCGTTTTTCTTTCGGCTCTCACGAGCAACCTGCATGAATCCCTCGATCTCTACGCCGACGTCATTCTCAATCCCGTCTTCCCGCAGGCCGATTTCGCCCGCCAGCAGCAGCTTCAGCTCGCCGCCATCGCCAATGAAAAAGTAACTCCGCTGCAAATGGCTCTGCGTGCTCTTCCGCCGGTTCTCTTCGGCCCGGGACACGCCTATGCGCAGCCGCTCACCGGCTCCGGTACCGAAGAGAGCGTGCAGAAGCTGACCCGCGAGGATGTGCTTCGTTTCCACCGCGACTGGTTCAAGCCCAATAACGGCACGCTCATCGTCGTCGGCGATACATCGCTCGCGGAGATCAAGCCCAAACTCGAAAAGCTCTTCGAATCCTGGCAGCCGGCGCCCGTTCCCGAAAAGAAGATTGCCAATGTCGAACCTCCCGCGAAGCCGGTCATCTATCTGGTCGATAAGCCCGGCGCACAGCAGTCGGTGGTGATCTCCGGAACCATCGCGCCTCCCGCCGATGCGGGAACCGAGATCGCGCTCGAAACGATGAACAACATTTTCGGCGGCACTTTCGGCGCGCGGCTCAACATGAATCTACGCGAGGACAAGCACTGGTCTTACGGCGCCGGTTCCGTGCTCTACGCCGCGCGCGGCCAGCGCCCTTTTCTTGCTTACGCCTCTGTGCAGGCCGATAAAACCGCCGAATCGATCGCCGAAATCTTGGCGGAGCTCACCGGCATGACCGGCCACAAGCCCGTCACCGAAGATGAGCTGGAGAAAGTGAAACGGCAGCAGACGTTCGAACTGCCCGGCGCGCACGAAACCATGAACTCCATCGGCAACCTGCTCGGCGACTTGCTGCAACTCGGTCTGCCGCTCAACTTCTTCGACACGTACGTGCAGCGCGTATCGGCATTAACTGTGCCCGATATTGAGCGCTCCGCCCGCGCCTTGCTCCGCCCCGAGCACACCATCTGGATGGTCGTCGGCGATCGCTCAGTTGTCGAAGAGCCGCTGCGCAAACTCGCGATCGGCGAAATCATTCCGGCCGCGGTCTAGAGTTTTCGCGCTCGACAACGCCTGCATGCTCAAAGATTCAGGTGCAGGAATTGATTGAATGGACTCTGCACGTAACTGCCGAAAGCAGCGCCGTTCACAAACCCTCGTTTCCGATAAAGTGTGAGCGCCGCGTCGAAATACGGGCCGCTCCCGGTCTCCAGGCTCAGCTTCGTCATGCCTCGCGCGCGGGCTTCCGCAATGATGTGATCCAGCAGGGCACTCGCCGCCCCTTTGCGAAGCTGCTCAGGATGCGTGCGCATCGATTTCAGCTCACCGGTACCGTCGCCGAGATCCTTCAGCGCGCCCACCGCCATCAACGTCTCGCCTTGCCAGACCGTCCAGACAGTCACATTCGGAGCCTGCAAACGCGAGAGATCCAGTGCATAGACACTCCCCGGCGGCGAATTTGCGTGCATCCCCGCCAGGTGAATCGCCAATAGAGACCGAACCGCACTGCCAGTCAAATCGTCTTCACGAATTTCGAACTGCGGCTTCCAGGCGTCCGGTTCCATAGGCCACATCGTAAGACAAACTGTGCGCGCTAACGCAGGTGTTTCGGCTTCGCTCTGAGCCGCGCCTGATGCTTTCGCCCCCACTCACAGATCTTCTCCAGCACGGGCGCGAGCGTCATCCCATACGGTGAGATCGAATAAGAGACGTGCGGGGGAACGGTCTTCTTATCGTGCCGCAAGAGGATTCCGTCGTTCACCATCTCGTGCAGATGCCGGATCAGCATCCGTTCCGTGATCTCGGGTATGCTGCGCCTCAATTCGCTGGTGCGCATCGGCCCGCTGAGCAGCCTCCAGAGAATCGTGCCTTTCCAGCGCCCGTCGACGACGGACAGCATGGAATCGATCGGACACGGCGAAACCTCTTTTTTGGAAACGGGCACTGGTATTCCATTGTAAGTCAGTACTGACTAATTAGTCAGTACAACCTCCTGCGTCGCCACCTCGATTCCGAGCGTCCATAGGCCAGGAGCAAGAATGCACATTCTCGACGTTATTACGATCATTTCTGCAGGCTTAATGACGGGCACGGAGCTCGCCGTTTCGGCCTTCGTGAATCCTGCTCTCCAGCGCCTGGAACGTGGCCCGCAAGCGCAGGCCGTGGCTATTTTCGCCCGTTCGTTGGGCCGCGCCATGCCGGTCTGGTACGTTTCCTGTTTCGCTCTCCTGTTGGTTGAGTTGTTCCTGCATCGGCATCAAGGTGTCTTCATCCCTTTTGTGGCAGCGACAGCAATCTGGGCGCTAGTGATCTTGTTCAGCATCGCTGTGCTGGTTCCCATCAACAATCACATCATTGCTTCTTTGAGCGCAGCGGTTCCCGCAGTGGGCTGGGAGCGCGAGCTCCGAAAATGGGAACTCCTCCACCGCGTCCGCATTCTGCTGCTGATCGTTGCTCTTTTCGTATTTATCAATGCCGTGGTCGCTTGAGGCACATGCACGGACCTCCCGGCTCTGACGTGTAGCCCTTTGTATGCGGAGCACGCAGTGGAAAGCAAACTCCGTATCCCTAAAACACCGGTGCATGCGCTGCCGCCGGCGAATCGAAATACCGCACCCAGAAATCCAGCCGCTGTTTATCCGCCAACGGCATCGGCCCCATCCGCGCGCCCAGCTCCATCACCACCGGCTTACCCCGCTCGGCCCGCTTCCACTCCGGCACGCCGCCGCCATTCGGATCCCCGTTCGCCGCAAAGTTCTTCAAATATGTCTGCACCATCTCGGACAGCCTGCGATCCTGCTCCTCCCACGGCCGCTCGAGCTGGTCGAGATTCCCGAAGAAATACGGCAGCTCGCCGCTGTGAAACGCACCGAACTCCGGATGCTGCGGCCACGGAATCGCGCGATCGAAGTAGTAGAGGAAAACCGGCTGGCGATGATTCTTCTCGCGCCGGCTCGCCCAGAGGAACATCGACACACGTTCGCGATCGCGCGCAGCCTCGATCAACGCGCTCTTGCTGTCCGCGCCGTCTTTGGGCGCGTACAATTTCTCAAACTCCGCCGCCAATTCGCCATACTGCCGCTCCGCCAGCTTGTGAAACGCATCCGCACTCGCAGTAGCCGGCAGGAAAAGAAGTCCGTCGTTGGCCTGATAGCCTGTCACAACCGGCACATCGGAATCTGCACCCTTCGCGCTGCGAGCGTTCGGAGAATCCGGCAGCACCCACCCATCCACAATCGGCCCGAAGCGCGGCCCGTTTCCCTGCCCGTTGCCCAGCAGCTCCTCCGCCGGCAACGCGCGCAGCTCTCGGAGCGTGTTGGCGTGATGCGCCGCTGCGAACTCCGCACCGGCTTTCTCGGCAGCCGCGAGACTCATCATCGGCATACCCGCCACTCCCAGCCCGCTATCTGCTACTGCGCGCTCGAATCGTCCCGAAGCGAGCGGCGATGCAATCAGCGCGCCTACGCTGAACGCTCCGGCCGACTGTCCCCAGATCGTCACGCGCCCCGAATCGCCGCCGAAAGCGCGAATATTCTGTCGCACCCACCCGAGCGCCGCGATCTGATCAAGCAGTGCGTAATTGCCGGAACTATGCTCGGCCGATTCCGCCGTCAGCTCCGGATGCGCCAGAAAACCGAAAACTCCCAGCCGGTAATTGATCGTCACCAGCACCACGCCACGTTGCGCCAGATGCTCTCCGTCGTACACCGCCACATCACCCGCGCCTTCGGTAAATCCGCCGCCGTGAATAAACACGATCACCGGCAATCCGGCATGCTCTTCAACCCGCGGAGTCCAGATGTTCAGGTAGAGGCAATCTTCACTCACGCGGTTGTGCGTCAGATACTCCGCGGTCCACGGAAGGAATTCCTCACGCTCGTGTTGCACGCAGCTTGCGCCGAAACTTCCGGCATCGCGCACTTCTGACCAGGCCGCCACCGGCTGCGGAGGTTTCCAGCGCAACTCGCCCACGGGCGGCGCGGCAAACGGCACGCCCTTGAACGACACCACGCGGCCATCCTCGCTTCGCCGGCCCGCGAGCTTGCCCGAAGCTGTTCCCACGACCACACTCTGCTCCGCCGCTGATCCCGCCAGACAAAGCGCCAGCCACAGAATGATTCCTGTACCCGTCCTCATTCCTCGACCGCCTCCACCACTCGCACAGCTTCCGCGTTATACATGAAGATGAGCGTAACGCGGGCTATCCCGGCGTACTGTATGCAACCTTTCAATCTCGACCGCCAGTGCATCCCTCACCTGCTCATCATTCATCTCACACCTTAGATGCCTGGACCCGGCCGCTTGCCGAAATGGGTCTTCCCTGCGGAGTCTGCCGCACGGATCCTCACCGCGACGCTGTCGCTTCGAATCCCGCCACAACCAAAAACTTCCCGGAAGCAGACGAACTCGCTATGCATTCTTCTCTGCCTGCTGCCCTCGCTGCGTGTTCTCCACGGCGCTCCATCCCGCGCGCTTGCTCCACATCCACCTCTTCCTGCCTTGCTCAACGCTCAGTCCGGCGAACTCGCCATCTTCATGGCCATTGGCTCCGCGCTCACCGGCATCCTACTCATCCTCGCCACTCTGCGGCTCCTGCGCACGCAGCGCAGCGAACAGGACGCGCGTCAACTCCTCGCCGCCACGCTCGCGAGCATTGGGGACGCCGTCATCACCACGGATACGCGCGGCTCCATAACGTTTCTGAATCCCGTGGCCGAACGGCTCACCGGCTGGAGCTCCGCCGATGCTTCCGGTAAGCCCCTGCCGGAAGTCTTTCGCATCGTCAATCAGGAGAGCCGCGAAATTGTCGAGAACCCCGTGCATAAAGTGCTCCGCTCCGGTACCGTGGTCGGCCTCGCCAATCACACCATCCTGCTCGCGCGTGACGGCTCCGAAATCCCCATCGACGATTCCGGCGCCCCCATCCGCGATGAAGCCGGCGAAGTGAAGGGCGTCATCCTCGTGTTCCGCGATGTCAGCGAACGCTATCGCACCCAGCGCGAGCTCGAAGCCTCCGAGCAGCGCTACCGCATGCTGTTTGCCTACAACCCGGTTCCGATGTGGATGTTCGATGAAGACACGCTGGCTTTTCTCGACGTGAATGAGGCCGCCATCCGCCACTACGGCTACACCCGCGAGGAGTTCCTCTCCATGACGCTGCGCGATATTCGCCCGTCGTCGGACGTCGACGATCTGCTCGCCGATATAGGCCAGCATCGTGCGATGATTCACACAGATGGACCCTGGCGTCATCGCAAAAAGGACGGCAGCCTCATCGCCGTCGAAGTCACGGCCGTTCCCATTGAAGCCTTTGGACGCCCGGCCAAGTTTGTCTCCGCCACCGACGTGACGGCGCGCATTCAGGCCGAAGCGGCGCTGCGCCGCAGTGAAGAGCAGTACCGCGTTATCGTAGAAACCGCCAGCGACGCCGTCATCACCATCGACGAAACCAGCAAGATCGTCTTCGCCAGCGCGCCAGTCGAAACCATCTTCGGCCATCATCCACAAACACTCATCGGAAAATCACTGACCGATCTCATGCCCGAGCCGCTGCGCGCCGCCCATCTCAGCGGCATGCAGCGCTATCTCCAGAGCAGTCAGCCCAACATCTCGTGGAAATTGGTCGAGTTTCCCGGTCGCCGCAAGGATGGCTCCGAAGTTCCGCTCGAGTTGTCGCTCGGCGAAGGGCGCAGCGGTTCGCGCCGCTGGTTTACCGGCGTCGTGCGCGATGTCTCCGAGCGCCGCCGTACGCGCGACATGCTGCAGGAATCCAAGCAGCTCGTGCGCACCGTCGTCGAAGCCGTCCCGCTCGCTGTCACCGGCATCGATCTGCTCGGGCGCGTCACGTTCTGGAACCCCGCCGCGGAAAAAATGTTCCAGTGGTCGGAATCCGAGGTTCACGGCCGCGAGTTGCCCATCATCCCCGACGAGGATCGCCCCGAGTTCCGCCAGCTTCTCAGCGAATTAGCCGGCGGCCAGCAGTTCAGCGGCATCGAGCGCAAACGCCGCCGCAAGGACGGCAAACTCGTCATGTGCTCCATCTGGACTGCGCCCCTGCGCTCGGCCGGAGGCGCCATCATCGGCACGGTTTCGGTACTCGCCGATATCACCGATCGCCGGCGCGCGGAAGAGCAGACGCGCAAACATCTGCAGTATCTGGCCGCTCAGCAGCGAGAGCTCGAGGAGTTCGCCTGGGCCGCCAGCCATCGTCTCGAAGAGCCCGCCCGCATCACGCTCGCGCGCGCTGAAACCGCCGAGCGGCAATGGTCCGCCCTCCTGCCTTCGGAAAACAGCGCCGTGCTCAAAGATACCCGCATCGCTGCCCGGCACCTCTACGAGGTGGTCGAAGGCCTGCGCCGCTTCTGGGATCTGCAGCACGCGGTTCTTCAACGTGCGCCCGTGGAACTGGAAGACGTTCTCGAAGCCGCCCAAACTGCGCTCGCCCGCGAGATCGAGGTCAGCCATGCGAGAATCACCTGCAGCCATCTGCCCGCCGTCAACGGCGATCGCGCGCTGCTGGTGCAGCTCTTTACCGAACTGATCGCGAATGCCATCCGCTTCCGCTCCGAGGCGCATCCCGAGATCCACATCTCCGCCGATTCGTTTGAGGAGGGCTGGACCGTTCGCATCCAGGACAACGGCATCGGTATGACCGGTTCCCAGGCGGGCCAGGCGCTGCGCCTGTTCCATCGCCTCTCGCGCGAGGGCCCCGGCATCGGCCTCGGCTTGAGCCTCGCGCAGCAGATCATGCGCCGCCACGAAGGCGGCCTCTCGATCACCTCCCAGCCCAACGGCGGCACCACAATCTATCTCATGTTCCGCCAGCCTGCCGAACGCTTGTCCGAAATCGGACTCCCGCCCGTCGCCTAAGCCTGTTTGCCTTCATCGCGTATGCTCTTCGCCAGCGAGCGTTCGGATTGAGTTCCACACCTTCACTCGGGAATGCGGATGCAGTGTGATTTGAGTCCTGACCCTAAGCCTGCGCAATCGCGTGATGACCGCTCCCGGAATCGTCAGCCCTTTGGTATCAACCTCACTCGCGTCCATATCGACGTCGCCCGCCGCGATATGAAAGAAGCGATCCGGTAGAGCAAACCATTGCTGCATCGCCTCTGCGCTCATATCTTCCAGGATCGAGCAGAACAGCTCCATCCCTTCCACCGGATCAGGGATCTCGTACATAGGCCATGCCATCATACGCGTGGCAGGTCGTCTCGTCTGCTGCGCGAAACAACTTGGCTCCAGATCCGGAACTCCGCAGACCTCGAAATTGTCCGGCCACGGAATATCCGGGTCCGATTCGCCGTCCGGCACCCAGTACTCGAGACCAGGGCCCCAATCTGGTCTGCGAACGTAATCCTCGCCCATCTCGCTATTTAATCGCGTCGCCGATTACTCACGAAAGACTAAGCAATGCAATGCGCCTATAGCGCTCACGGCGTGTCTTCCCCAATGACTCTCCAGGCTGAACTTCCAGTCCCAAACAATGTTTGCGGAAACTCCCGCTGAATGCTCCATCTCCAGAAGTCCCCGTTTGAGGTCGCAGTAGATGTCCTCCAGGTCATCCGAGAGCGTTGTTGTGACCGATTCATGATCCTGAAACGGCTCGAAGACGTTTTGGTACGGGAGTTCCCCGCCGAGCGAAAGAATGATATTTTCTCGAATCATCTGCTTGAGTCGGGAATGCTCCTGAACTTTTGGATTTCGCTTGATCTGCTCACGTATAGGCAATCCCTTATGCTTCTCAAACCACTCGCCAGGTGGATTGAACCCAGCTTCCGGCTCAACGTCAGGCAACTGCAGCCCGGCGCTGTAGAGCGCCACTGTCGCTGTCAAAGCCTCCCTGAAAAATTCCGGCTTAGAAGATTGAGATTTTCTTTCCAGTAACTCACAAAACGACTGCGCTGCTTCGATAAACAAAGCCACCGCCGGGTCAGCCAGTTTCTTCGCCACGCAACACGTCTAACATACCCACACCATCAATGCACGCCGGCTTGCCCGACCCATTTCTGACTCCGCTTCGAACTTATGATTAGGTCCCTCGCTTAAATAAAAAGAATGACCGAAATCGCCTTTCTGTTCCCGGGCCAGGGCTCGCAGCAAGCCGGCATGGGCAAACGTCTCGCCGAAACCTACCCGGAGGCGAAACAGGCATTCGCGGAAGCCGATGAAGCGCTCGGGTTCCCACTCTCCCAGCTCTGCTTCGAAGGTCCCGACGAGGATCTCAAACGGACCGAAAATACCCAGCCCGCCCTGCTCGCCGTCTCCATTGCCGCGTATCGTGTGCTCTCCGCCCGTGGCTTCCAGCCGAAACTTGTGGCCGGACATAGCCTCGGCGAGTACTCGGCGCTGGTCGCCGCCGGCAGTCTCCCTTTCGCCGATGCGCTCCGGCTTGTGCGCAAGCGCGGCCGCTACATGCAGGAAGCCGTTCCGGAAGGCGTAGGGGCCATGGCCGCTCTCCTCAAGCTGCCCGATGGCCGCCTCGATCAGATCCTGAGCGAAGCCGCCCAGGGCGATGTCGTGACCGCCGCCAATCTGAATTCGCCCGACCAGGTCGTCATTGCCGGCCACGCGGCCGCCGTCGAGCGCGCGATGGAACTCGCCAGGGCCGCCGGAGCCAAGCGCGCCATCCGTCTTCCGGTCAGCGCACCCTTCCATTGCCCGTTGATGCGTCCCGCCCAGGAACGCCTGGCCCGCGATCTCGAAGAAACCCGCTTCGCCGATCTCGCCGTCCCGTTGATTAACAACTGGCAGGCCGCCACCATCTCCACCGGTCCCGAAGCGCGCCGCGGACTCTACGAGCAGATCCCTAATCCGGTACGCTGGACTGAGAGCATTCGCAGCCTGGCCCGTTCGGGCATTAAAGGATACGTCGAAGTCGGTGCCGGTTCAGTACTGATGGGACTCGTTCGATCTATCGAGCCCGTCCTGGAAGGTGCAAAATTCGGCGAACCTGCCGATATGGAAAAGGTAGAAGGTTTGTTCTCGCGAGTATGACGGTCAACGCCGGTCACTGGAGGTCTGTTTGAAGAAATTTGCTGCGCTTTTTGTCTTGGCGCCGTGCCTTGCCCTTGCACAGGGCATCGGCGGCGTGGCCGGGGGCATGGCGGCGCCCAATCCTGGTGCCGGCCTTTCTGGTGAATTTTTCCGCGGCGATTTCTTCAACTACAGCCTGTTCTTCAACGGCATCTGGGATTCCGGGAACCAAACTTTCGGCGGCGGCGGTTCAGCCGGCGGCTTTGCAGTCGGCGGCGCCGTCTCTCTCGGCAAAAGCTTCTCCGACGGTGGCTCCCTCGGCCTTAGCTATCACGGCGATTTCCGCGATTACCCCGGTAGTTACCAGGGCATAGGCACCGATCAGTACCTCGGCCTTACCTACGCCCGGCGCTTAGGCCATCACTGGGCCATTTCCTTCGCCGAAAGCGCCGGCATTCTCTTCTACTCGACTCCGTATTTCGGTACTTCGGCCCAGCCCGGGGGCGGTCCCTTAACGAATCCCTACAGCCCGACATCCCGTTTTCTGCAGAGCAGTGTGTACCTGTCCTACCAGCAGACTGCCCGCCTCTCTTACGTCGTCGGCGGCAGCTTCTTCCTCAACCGTTTCAGCTTTGAGGGAGCGCCAGGCAGCACGGGTGTCACCGGAACCGCCTCTGTCATCTACGCCCTGAGCCGCCGCAGCAGCGTCGGCGGTACCTATTCGCACAGCTATTACCATTACCAGGGCGGATTCGGCCAGTCCACCATCGACGGTGGTTACCTTAACTTGACCCATACGCTCGGACACTGGGAGCTCGTTGCCTCAGGTGGTGCTACCTACGTTCGCACCAACGGTATTCTCCGCATTCCCCAAGGGATCCTGGTCGTCACGCCCGACGGCCAGCTCGAACTCGTCTATCTGCTGCCCTATAACAACACCTCCACAGTGCCCACGGTTCAGGGTGCCGTCCGGCGCTCTTTCGGCAAATACGGTGTTAGCTTCAACGTTGGTCACGGTGTAAATCCCGGGAATGGAGCCTTCCTTACTTCTTCCCACACCTTCGCCGGCGGCTCGGTTTCCCACCCCTTTGGCCGCCAGGCTCTCATTACTTTGAATGGCAGCTATTCAAGTCTCAAGAGCATCGCCGGCCAGAATCTGGCCAACACCTATCTCAACCAGAACTATAACCAGTTCTTCATAACGGTAAGCTACTCCCGCGTCCTGGCCCGCCGGTTGTCCGGATACATCAGCTATAGCTACAACCGCTATGGCTCCCTCGCCAGCTCCCGCGCCGCCTCCGACAACCGGATTGTGGTGGGTCTGGCGTTCTCCGGTAAGCCAATACCGTTCACGTTCTTCTAAGAAGCAAATCGAAAGAGACGAAGCCAATCTGGCCAATTGGCTTCGTTCCTTTTTCGGTTACCCAGCCACCGAAAGGCTGGCGAACCGTCCCGGTCACAAGCCTGCAAATTTCGCGCGTTCCTCAACCAACACCGTCATTTTCAACGCGATGCGCCGCTTGAACTTAAGCTCGGCCAGCTCGAGCCTCACGCGCCCCCCGCAGTTCGTTTGGTAAAACTTGGATCGCGTACGGCGCGACGGACGCCTCCCCGTGCACGCCAGCTATGCCGAACCGTACGCGAATACCGCCCCTGTTATGCTGTGTTCCCAGGAGTAATAGCTTGCGCTCGATTATCCTCACCGTGCTGCTCGCCGCAATCCTTGTGAGTACGGCTGCCGCCAGCAGCATCATCACCGAAGCATTTACCGGAACCGTTTCGCCGGATAATCACTACGGAGGCCCGACAGGCAGCGTTTACAATCCTCCCGTGGGCTCAAACGTCCACGGAACCATCAGCATCGACCTGTCCACCATGCAACCTCAGCCCGGTGGATTCGATTACGTCGGCAACGTTTACATCACGGTATCCGACGTGAACGGAACGCAGACCAGTGTTTTGCCGGTGGGAGCCCAAATCATGTTTCTGCGCCAGAAGACTCCTGCGGAGGACCAGTTCCTTCTGTTTGCGGAGAATTTGATAGGTACGAATTTCGTCGATACCACCTTGCTTGTAAACTTCGCGCCGGGAACTTTTAAAACCGCAAGCCCCGCAGACCTACCCCTTGCTTTCCGATCCCAGACATCTCCTCCCGGTTCTTACGGTTCGTTGGTGAACCTTCCTGAGGGCGCAGAGGCGTCGTACTTTGGTTTCACGTTCGATCTTTCCACGCTGTCGCCCGCAAACGGCCCGAGCACTGCTCCCGAACCAGCCACAGCCGGCCTCTTCGCCCTGTTTGGAAGCGGCTTGCTCCTGCTGCGGCGCGGTCCCAACTTAAGCTGAAAAAACGAAGCCAATTCTCGCTCGAGATTGGCTTCGTTTTTTCATTTTTCGCTAAGCTCGACGCGGTACTCGGCCGTCGCCGTCTCCCGCGCGCCCAGCCACCGAAACGCCGGTGTATCGAACAATTGCCCCCGCTCCACCATCGCCCGCCGCGATTCGGGAAATGGCGAGGCCCCGAACTCCAGCCCCAGCGTCACCGTCCGTCCATTCCAGGGCGGCGTCTGCCGGAACCGGTTCTCTTCCCACATACCCAGCCACGGAAATTGGCTTCGTTTCCACAAATACGTGATGCGCAGCCGAGCCGCGGATTGTAGGCGCTCGCAAATGCCTCCTCCGCCCCCGGATCCATGCGATGAGTAGTGAAGCGGGCGGAAGAAGTTCGTTTGGTAAAAACCGAGAGATCGACCAGCTCGCCACTCCGGCCCGGCGCCTGTGGCCAGGCGAATTCCGCCTCATGCTCCAGATCACTCTCTTCAAAATCCGCCCGCCCGATCGTCATGGAACGCGTCCCGTTATGAGTGATTTGCGTGACCCCATGCTCCAGAAACGGCGGCCCGAGCGTCGCATGTTCGGTCCAGGCAAGCGCCCGGTCACAAGCCTGCAAATTCCGCACGCTTTCCGCGATCAAGACCACAGACCCGTCTTTTTTCAACGTGATGCGCCGCTCGAACTCGAGCCCGGCCAGCTCGAGCTTCACTCGCGCCCGCAGTTCGTTTGGTAAAACTTCGATGGCGTACGGCAGCACGGACCCCTCCCCGTGCACCGTCCAGCCGGCGGCCTCTTCCGCTTCCGAGGGGCCGCCGAAAAGATCCAGGCATAGATTGTGCCCCATAATTCCGCAGAGCAGTTTCGCTTCGGAATCCGTGCCCCATTCGTCGCTTTTGGGATCGAAGGTCGATGGCTCGATCGAGCGCCACGGCGGAATCCACAGCGGATTCACCCCGGTCCGCTTGTCCAGGATTTCCGCAATGTGCCCGCCCTCTTCGAGCACCGTCACGCGTAACTGCCCGTTCTCGATCTGCGCCGCCTTGCGCCCGTGGAAGGTCGTCATTTCTTCAGCAGCGGCTCCGCGTCTGGATTGCCCGGCCCGAAGTGTTTCAGGATGACGAGCGGTTCTTTGTCGCTCTCGTTCGTGATCGACACGCCACGCGCGGCCGCATCGGCGCTGACGAACAGCTCGTCATTGGTCAGCTCGCCGAAACGGATGAGCGCCGGCGTCTCCACGCGATGCACGCCAAACTTGCCGTACCCCTGCGTGAGAATCAGTCCATACGCAGCCGCATCTTTGATGGTCACCGTGCGCTTCGGTTGTATCGTGAGCTCTTTGGCCGAGTAATAGCGAGTGCCGTACGTGACCCAGACTTCGCGATAACCGGCGTCCTTCATCTCGCTCTCTTCGCGCACCGGTTTCGGCAACGTCAGGTTGTGCTGCATGAAATGCGGCTCGACATTCGCCTCCCAATCGAGCATGTCGACCAGAAAGTCGAGATCGTGCGCTTTCTCTTTCGGCACATCCTTGACCAGCAGATCCCACGGCACCGCACGCCCTTCCACCATCGACTGGAACATGCCGAAGACGTCGCTGTTCACCTGCGGTTCATAGGTCACGAGCGAGCCGGGAGCGTGCAGAATGCCGGCATTGATCTGCCAGCCCGTGCCTGGCACAAGCTTGTAAGCCTTCGAGTGGTTCAGAATGCCGTTGTCGCCCTCGTTCCACCGGCGCAGGCAATCGAGGACGTCATTACGCGTCGTGCCCGGCTCGAGGCCCATGAACGTGTACGGAAAATTGTTCGACTTGAAGTTGTACTGCGGCGGGAAATAATACGCTTCCGGTTTGCCCCGCTGATTGACGAGCGCAGCGTGCTCGTCGCGCTGGTGCATGTGATGCGGAATCGGCCCGAGGTTATCGAAAAACTTGCAGAAGAAATTCCAGCCGCCCTCGCGTCGCATCACGTCCGCGCCGAGAAATTTATCGCCAACCGTCTCGATTCCTTCCTTGAAGAGCGCTTTCTCGCCATTGAAGACGATATAGCTCAGCCCTTCGTCCTCGCGTGTATCCGGGCCGTTCGCCGCCTTTGTGGTCGAAGCAAACCAGCGCTCGTCAATGCCGCCCCGGTGCGCGCCGAATGCGTACAGATCGCGCGAATCGAGCTTCAATCGCCCACCCGGCATCAGAAACGAACGCGGCACCCAGCACGGCGCCAACCGTACCACGCCTTCGCCGCTCTTGAGCGCTTCTTCAATCAGCTTTTGTTTCGTCATTTCTCTCCTGTTCTATGTCGCCGGTCAGCCTCTTCTCGGCCTGGCTTAGCGCCTCTCGTAATTCGCGTAGCCCAACCCTCCACGGACGCCCGCTGCGCGACGCGTAAACCTCGCACACTATCGACGACCCTTCCACTCTCAGCTCTGCGAATTGCGCATCGCCGAAGTACACCTCCGCCACGACCGTATCGCGATCCGGAGGGCTTGTGATCAACACTTTCGTCATTACTCGCCGGGCGAGCCTTGCTGCAGCTCAGCACTTCTCCCAATGCCCGGATTGCGCCGACCGCAGCACCGCGTCCACTACATACTCCGTCGCCAGCGCATCCCGGAACGTTGGCCCCGCCGGCTTACCTTTTTCCAATTCGCGCAACAAGTCGGCCACCTGATGAATGAACGTATGCTCGTACCCAATCTGCAACCCGGGCACCCACCACTGCTTCATGTACGGATGCTCGCCCTCGGTCACGTGTATCGAGCGCCAGCCGCGCAGCCGCGAATCTTCGCTGTATTCGAAATACTGCAGCCGGTGCAGATCGTGCAGATCCCAGGCGATCGACGCGTTCTCGCCATTGAGCTCCAGCGTGTAGAGCGCCTTGTGTCCGCGTGCGTAACGCGTCGCCTCAAACGTCGCCAGCGAACCGTTCGCAAAGCGCGCCAGAAATGCGCTCGCATCATCGATCTTCACTTCGCGTTTTTCGCCAGTCACTGCGCTGGAACGCTCTTTCACAAACGTTTCGGTAGCCGCCGTGACCTCTGCAATTGAACCATTCAGCCAGATCGCCGTATCGATGCAGTGCGCCAGCAGATCGCCCGTAACCCCGCTGCCCGCCACATCCGCATTCAATCGCCACAAACCTGCGCCGTCCATCGGAACCTTCGCCGAAATGGTCCAGTCCTGCAGGAATTTCGCGCGATAGTGAAACACGCGGCCGCAGCGCCCTTCGTCCACGAGTTGTTTGGCAAGCGTCACGGCCGGCACGCGGCGGTAGTTGTACCAGACCATGCTCGCCACACCCGCTTTCTCGACGGCATCCGCCATGGCCCGCGATTCCTGCAAGTTGCGTCCCAGCGGTTTTTCGCAGAGTACGGTCTTGCCCGCCTGTGCCGCTGCGATCGCGATCTCGGCGTGGGTGTCGTTCGGGCTCGCGATATCGATCACGTCGATTTCCTTGCTCGCGACCAGCGCGCGCCAATCCGTCTCGGCTTTTTCATAGCCCCAGCGCGCTGCGAACGCTTCGACTTTCGCGCGATCGCGCCCGCAGACCGCTTTCAACTCGGGCCGATACGCCACGTCAAAAAAATGATTCACCTGGCCGTACGCATTCGAGTGCGTGCGGCCCATGAATCCATAGCCCACCAAACCGATTCGCAGAGGTTTTTTGTTCATCGTGTCTCAGGACCAGCCATGCGCCTCGCGCACCGCCAGCATGGTGCGCAGAATCTGGTTCCAAGTCTCCTGTCGCATCATGACTTCGTTCGGAAACATGCAGCCATCCCAGCAGATATGCTCGACGGCGCGCGTCGGCTCGCCGTTCTCGTCGCGCAGCCACAAACCGGCCGCACGCACGATATCGAGCTTGCCCGCTGGATCGTGCGGCAGACAGTGGTGGCCAGTTTTGTCGTGCGCGCCCGAGCCTTTCACCGTCGCATCATTCTGCGCGACGTGAAAATCAATCGTCCAGGGCCGCAGCGCGCGAATCATTTTGGCGAGTGCCGCATAGAGCGCATCCGAATCGCTCCAATCGAAATTTTCCGGCAGCAGACGGTCTTCGGGCGCGTTGTAACCGAGCGCGTACAGCAGCGTGTGCGCCATGTCGGCCTGAAACCCGAGCGTCTGTGGCCGTCCGACCTGCGCCAGCAGTTCCACCATGCGCCGCCAGCTATGCATGCCGCCCCAGCAGATTTCACCTTCCGCCGCCAGACGTTCACCATACGATTCCGCAATCACACACGCCTCACGAAATGTTTCGACAATGCGGGCGTTGTTCTCGTCCGGAGCTTTCAGCCAGTCATCCGGCGTGCCTGCGGAATCGATACGGATCACGCCATAGCTGCGGATGCCAAGCCTGCGCAATTCCGCGCCGATGCGGCACGCTTTCTCGACCTGTGTGAGAAACTTCCGCCGGTCTTCTTCCGAGCCCATCGCGGAGCCACCACCCGTTGCGCTCCACACAGGAGCAACCAATGAGCCGACCACAAAATTGTGTGCGCGAATCTTGTCCGCGAGTCGAGTGAGATCGTCGTTGCTCGAGTCGATGCTCACGTGCGGATCGCTCAGAAACAGATCGACGCCTTCGAAACGCGCGCCGTCGGCGGATGCGCCCGCGGTCAATTCGAGCATGGTGTCGAGATCGATCGCGGGCTCCGCTCCCGCGCCTTTCCCCACCAGCCCGGGCCACATCGCGTTGTGGATTCTTGGATAGGTGTGTGTCAGCGGCATTCCGGATAGCTCGCGAGTATTTTATTCCCCTGATACCGGAGCTCATCCATCAGGCCGATGCGCGATGTATAGTAGCCGTCCGCCGTCAGGTTCTTGATCAGACCGAAGAACTGCACGTTGCGCGCGCGATTGTCCGAGTTTGCATCGTACGCCGCGCAGAGCGGCTCCAAAATCGCCAGCTGCTGGCCCTCGCTGAGCTCGGGGAACGGCTTGCCGCCCTGTGCGTCGAGCCAGCGCAAACCGTCCGCGACCACAAGTTGATGGTCCGTATTGCGCGCGATCAGCGAATCGATGTAATCCGGCACGCCCGCGCCGATCGCACCCGGCGTGTCGGTTTCCGGAATAATCAGGTCAGCGATGCGCGAGATGGTTTTGAAATCGCGCTCGTTCAGAAAATGCGGCAGTGGAGTTTCCGCCGGTTTGTGTTCGTGGTCGGGCGTTTGGCCGTAGAGATCTTCGCTCGCGAACGGGAACGCACAGGTCGCGCCGATAGACCCGATAATGCGCAGCAGGGAACGGCGATCGGTCGAATAGCTGCTCATCTAAACCTCCCTCTTCTGCAGACGGTCCGCAATATGATCGGCCGCGCGCGAGGCCAGCGCCATGATCGTCAGCGTCGGATTTTTTTCCGAAGAACTCGGGAACGCGCTCGCATCCACCACATACAAGTTCGGCACATCGTGCGCACAGCAGAATTTGTCCAGCACGGACGTCTTCGGGTCATCGCCCATGCGGCAGCCGCCTACTTCATGGTTCGTTACCGGCTGCGTCGCCGCCCAATGAATTCGCGCTTTACTCGCGTCCAGGATGGCGCCGCACCAGCGCACCATGTCCGCGTGCAGCTTACGGTCGGATTCGCCCAGCTTCCAGAAGCGGCGCGGCTTCGGCAGACCGTAAGAGTCGAGGTCGTCCGAGTCGATATCTATGTAGGATTCGGCATTGGGCAGCATTTCATGGTATCCGGTAAACACCATGTACGCCGGATAGCGCGCCTTCACTGCTTCCTTGTACGCCTTACCCATTCCAGGTACCGAACGAGCCCAGCCCGCCATGCGATGGTTCTGATAATTGAACTGCACGCCGAAACTTCGCGCATATTCACGTTTTGCAGTGTGCATGAACGACGGAATATAGGCGTGATCGAGGAAGCCCTGATCGTCGGTCGGCGGCTTGCCAATGAAATCTTCCAGAAAAACTTCGAACCCGGCCGTGATGTGCGGAATAAAATTCTTGCCGAGCTCTCCGCTCGAATTCGCCAGCCCGTTCGGAAAGCGGCTCGATTTGGACATCAGCAGCAGCGCCACGCTCTGCGCACAGGCACAGGCCACCACCACCACTCGCCCGCGCGCCACACCCTCAGCGCGTGTCTCGCGATCGAAGTAGCGCACTTCTTTCACGCGCGCTTCGTCATTCACCGGCAGATCATAAACAATGCTGTTCGGCTGCATCGTCAGCTTGCCTGCGCGCGACGCCGGAAGCATGTGCACGTTGTAGGAGTTGTATTTTGCCGCCACATCGCAGCCCGACATACAGTTGCCGCAGTAATGACAGGCCGGACGTGTCGCCGATTTGCGTGTCAGCGTGGCCTTACGCACGTGGATCACTTTGACCCCAAGCGTGGCGGCGCCTTGTTTGATCGCCAGATCCGTACACTTGAACGGCGCGGGCGGCAAGAAAATGCCGTCGGGCAAATCTTCCAAATGATCATAGTTGCCGCAGACGCCGACCTCGAGCTCGACGCGATCGTAGTAAGGCGCAATGTCCGCGTAATCGACAGGCCAGTTTTCACCCGCGCCATCGTGATCGCGTCCCTTGAAGTCGCGCTGGCTGAAGCGCAACGAAACTGCGTTCCAGAGCTGCGTCTTGCCGCCCAGACCACGGCTGCGCTCGCCATCGAAACCCGGCTTACCGGCGCGCATCAGCGGTACATGCCGGAACGGAAATTCAAACGGCAGCCCGTGCGTGTTGAAATCGGTGAAGGTGTTGATGCTCGGACCGCCCTCGAGCACCAGCACGTCGGCTCCCAGCGAGGCGAGCCGCGCCGAAAGCGTTCCGCCGCCAGCGCCCGAGCCGACCACGACTACGTCGTACAACTTGTTCTGCATTACCTAACGCGTCTTGTTTTCGAACCAGAAGAGGCCGCTCTTGCCCGCCACCACGAAATCGAGATCGCCATCGTGATCGAGATCGGCCACGGGAATCTGCAGGCCGCCTCCTGTGCGGTCCCCATAGGAGATCACGTGCTTGGCCCAGTCGATTTTGTGGGTCTCCGGGTCGACCAGGCGCTCGTACCAGTAGACACCCAGCGGCTCGCGCGCGCCGGGATCGTGGCCATTGTGCGCCATGTAGCGCTTGCCGGTGAGCAGCCCGAGATTTTTGCGGCCCCGGAAATCGATCAGGGTAACGGCGTGCGGCTGCGACCAGCTTTCATCGATGACGTGCTTTTCCCACGAGCCGTCCGCTTTGTGCTCCAGCCAGAAGATGCCGTAGTTATGCGCCATCGACGTCACGAGATCGGCGCGGCCATCCCCATTCACATCCCAGGTGTAGATAAAGCCGAGATCGCCCAGCTTCCAATCGGGATGAAACTTCCATTCGCCCGTACGCGGATCCGCCGGCGCTTCAAACCAGCCATTCGGAGTCAGAATGTCGTTGCGGCCATCACCATTCACATCGCCCGCACCGATGCCGTGGCCCATACTCTTGCTGTTGACCGTGTGTTTCGCGAGGCCGCCGTGGCCGTCGCGCTCGTACCAGGCCAGCGGCATGTTCGGGTCTCCAAACTCCGGCAGGACTTCATTCGCCTTACCGTCGTTATCGAGGTCGACCAGCTCAGCAAATTCCACCGGCGACGTGCTCTCTACCACGTGCTCTTTCCATTTGCCGTTCAGTGTTCCCGGATTCTCCCACCACGCCATCTTTTTGCTGAACCAGCCGACGGTGACAAGATCGATATGGCCGTCGCCATTCACATCAAGCGGCACCGTGCTCAGATCGTCGATGTAGTTGTTCTCGTAATAAATGTCGCGGAAGTGATGCTGCTTCCAGTGCGGCGCTTCATACCAGTTCTCGCCCGAGACAATATCGAGTTTTCCGTCGCCATTGATGTCGGCGAGGCAAGCCGATTCGCTCGAGCCTGTGTCGAGCAGATGTCTCTCAAACGGGATATCGGGCGGGCGCGTCAGCATGAAGGCCGCGCCAGCCAAAGCGCAGGTAAGAAGACAAAGCGGTACAGCCAGTTTCTTCATCGTCGGTACTGTTATATCGAATCGGATGGGCCGTGCCTTGCGAGCGAGGCCAACAGGTACGCTTCGGCCGTAGTTGTTATGATCGCGGATGTCAAGCGGATGAAGAGTGTTTCTGTTCTGCTCGCGTGCGGAGCGGCGGGGCTGCTGCTGGCCTTCACACCGATAGGTTCCGTCACGTTTACCGATATCACTCGACAAACCGGCATCCACTTCAAAGACACAAATTCGGCAACTCCCGAAAAGTACCTCATCGAAACGATGACCGGCGGCGTCGCGCTGATCGATTACGACAACGACGGCTATCCCGACATCTTTGTGGTCAACGGCGCGCGCATTCATAGCGGGCAGAAAGACGGCGAAGCGCCCGATAAGTCTGCCCCCGACACCTGGAACCGCCTCTACCACAACAATCACGATGGCACTTTCACCGATGTAACGGAAAAAACCGGTGTGCGCGGCAGCGGTTACGGAATGGGAGCGGCTGTCGGCGATTACGACAATGACGGCTTTGACGACTTACTCGTAACCAACTTTGGTAGCGTCATTCTTTATCACAACAACGGGAATGGCACCTTCACCGATGTGACGCAAACGGCCGGCCTGAAGACTACCGGGTGGATGTCGAGCGCCGGTTTCTTCGATTACGATAACGACGGCAAGCTCGATTTGTTCATCGGCCGCTATCTGGACTGGAATTTCTCGAAGAACATTTACTGCGGCTCGCATGAATCAGCCGGACGCGCCTACTGCCACCCGGATAACTTCAGGCCAATCGCAAGTTATTTGTTCCATAACAACGGCGACGGTACTTTCACGGATGTAAGTGCGAAGAGCAAGATTGCCGCCTCGCCCGGCAAGACGCTCGGCGTCGCATTCGCCGATTTTAATAACGACGGCCGCATCGATATCAGTGTCGCGAACGATTCGTTTCCGCAATTCCTTTTCTTGAACAACGGAGATGGTACCTTCACCGAAAACGGCGTGGCTGCCGGCGTCGCCTTCACTGACGATGGAAAGACATTCGCCGGCATGGGAACCGATGCAGCTGATGTAGATAACGACGGCAAGCCCGACATTGTCACCACCGCGCTCTCGAATGAAACCTACGCCTACTTCCATAACAACGGCGGTGGGACGTTCGATTACGACACCAATATCTCGCGGCTGGGCGAAATTACCCGCTTATACGGCGGCTGGGGGATGCGGATCTTCGACTTTGATAATGACGGGACGAAGGATCTATTTTTTGCCAACAGTCACGTCATGGATAACGTGCAACTTACGCAGCCGCACGTCGAATATATGGAGCCGCTTTTGCTGTTGAAGCAGGTCACTCCAAATAAGTTTGCCGATGTTTCGGCTCACGCCGGTACGGTATTCGCAGAGAGATGGGCCAGCCGCGGCGCCGCGTTTGGGGACATCGATAATGACGGCGATATCGACGTCGTCGTGGTTACTTGCGGCGGAACACTATATGTCCTGCGCAACGACGGCGGGAATGCGAATAACTGGATTGCACTCGATCTGCGCGGAACGAGGAGTAACCGCGACGGCATCGGGGCCGTGGTGAAGCTCACTTCGGCTTCGGGTCGCGTACAGTACGCGACAGCGACTACAACAGCCAGTTACCAGTCCGCTCAGGACCGGCGCATTTATTTCGGTATAGGTCAGGAAAGGTCGATCAAAGAGATCCAAATCCAGTGGCCCAGCGGCACAAAACAAAATCTGGAGAACCCGCCAATCCGGCGAATTCTCCAGGTTACGGAAGGTAAGCCGATTTAGAAGTTCAGGCGAAGCGTAAACTGCACGATACGCTGCGAGTCGATGGTGCCGTTTACAACGCCGAAGTTTGGATCGTATGGATTCGAGTCCGGCGCGCTGAAGATATGCCGATTGAAGGCGTTCAGTAACTCGGCCTTCAGCTGCAGGCTCGCCGATTCGAACAAGTGGAAGTTGCGAATGATGCTGAAGTCTTCGTTGTAGTAATTTGGTGTACGCGCATCACCGTTATTCCTCGGATAGTCGCCGAAGTAGTATGCGCCGCCGCGGGCCTGCTGCACGGTTACGGTACTGTTCTTCGCCACCAGTTCAGTATTCGGATCCGCAAAAGCGCAACCCGCTTCTCCGAGGTAGGTACAAACCGGATTATAGAAGTTGTCCGCGAACGGATCGAAATGACCGCTGCTTGCCGCCGCGCTCAAAGGAGGAGCGGAAGCACGGTCGAAGCGGATACAATTTTGGAAATCCGGGATGCCGGTTGCGCAGCCGAATGAAATTGGTACGCCGCTCTGATAACGGAGCACGCCGCCGACCTGCCAGCCTCCCAGAATCGCATTTCCGATGCCGCTTCGGAACATCGATTTGCCTCGTCCGAACGGCAGTTCGTATAGAAACGCCAGGGTAAACACATACGGAACGTCCTGGCTGCTGAGCGCTTTTTCGCCGCGTAAGTTATCCGGATTTTGGATCTGACTGATGCCACCGTTGATACCCGGAAGAATGCTGTCGGCATCGGTGATGCTCTTGGACCAGGTGAACGAACCCTGCAAACTAAGTCCCGCACTCATACGGCGTTCCAGCGTGGCTTGCAGCGACTCGTAAGTGGATTGCCCGATATTCTGCAGCACATCCATGTAGATGTAGTTGTACTGGGGGAAGGGGCGCAATGCCTGACCTACGTTTACATTTGCACCCCAATCGCTGTAGAAGTTCGGGTATGGAGGAGTAATGCCCAGCGTGTTCTTCGAAACCGGCTGATTGAGAATGTTTCCGAGCGCCAGATCCTGGACGGGAATATTGTTCCAGTTCATGATGGCCGAGCGAAGATTCTGCGCACGCTGGCCGACATAGCCCAGGGTTGCGACCATGTCTTTCGAGACCTGCTCCTGAAGCTGGAAGCTCCAACTCTGAATAATGCCCGGCTGACCGAAGCGCGGCTGAATCCAATCCGGATCGCCCGTGTTGACAACCGAAGGATTGGTGTGAGGCGGCGGTGCAAATGGCGGGAAACCGCTATCCCAGTTGAAAGCGGGATAAAATCCGGCAGTGCTCGTGAAAGTGGGAGTCGCCGCGTAACCTTGTACCTGGCTGCCGCCGAAATCGGTGTATTGTAACGGGGAGTAGAGGATCCCGTAACCGCCGCGAATCACCAATCTTCCGCCGTTCGGGTTGTAGGCGAAGCCGAAGCGCGGTCCGAAATCGTGGTATTTCGTATCCGCCCACTTCGGATTACAGCCGGAACAAAGGTTCCCGTATACCATCGCGCCGGGTAAGTTGCCGGCAGCTGGATTCGGCGCCGTTGGATCGAAGTTAGAAGTATCGTTGTGGGATTCTTTGCGCGGCACGTCGAGATCCCAGCGCAGCCCGTAATTCAAGGTAAAGTGCGGGCTAACCTTCCAGTCATCCTGCGCAAAGACTCCGTAGTACTGGAATGTCCAGCGCGGTACGTGGCCCTGAATGAAGGCATTTGAGTTATCGACAGCGCCGAGCAGGAAACTCGCGATCCCGTTTCCGCTCTGCCCGCACAAACCCTGCAAACCGCAGGTTTCCGCTCTCGCGAAATTGTAGACGCCGGTGTCGGTATCAAAGGCGTAAGTCGCATACAGCTGATTGCGGAGGTCGACGCCGAATGTCAGGTTATGGTTGCCTTTGATCCAGCTAACCGTATCGTTGAGGCGCTCGCCATTATCGACGTTGTCGTCGGCATTAGCTCGGCCAAGCTGAGGCACTCCCTCGCCGATACCGACGATCGGGAACTCAATTCCAGAGATGCCGCCGATGCCGAGCTTTGCAGCCCAGTTGAAGTTACCCGATATAGCTTGCAACGCGCCGGGTGTGTAGTTCTGGCTATTGGTGCGGTTATAGCCCAGAGCAAGGTGATTCACCAAGCTAGGCGAAAGGATGTAATCCCATCCCGCGCGGCCGTAGTGAGTAATGAAATCCTGGTCCCAGCCGTTTGGATCCGCTGGCGGCGGCAGAATGTAGTTACCGTTCACATAACGCGTATTCTCGCGCGAATCGTACATACCGAAGAATTTGCTCTTATCGCTGATCACCTGGTCGATGCGAATGGTGTAAGTGGTGTTGTTCAGCGGTGTGGAGCTCGAGAGCGCATAGTTATTGCCGTTCGGCTGCGTTGGTATATTCGGCGGCGGCAGAAAGTTCAGGAAATTAGTGGTAACCGCAGAGATACGGCTGGTGGGTATTTTGTTGCCCGGGAAAGGTGAACGGCAGGGAACGCCGGTGGGCCCAATCGTCGTGGTGCTCGGGTCGAAAATCTCGCCCGCGTAGATTGGAGCGCTTGTGCAGGGATTGGTTCCAAGGACGCTGGCGGTGTTCAGGATTCCAGAGAAATCGCCGCTTCTCTCTGCCAGTGTGGGAACGATACTGGTTGCCGTTCCGCCGATGTGCTGCGTGTACTGCTCCCAGTTGAAGAAGAAAAAGGTCTTGTTCTTGCCGTTGTAAAGCTTCGGAATCCAGACCGGCCCCGAGAAGTTCCCGCCGTAATCGTTCTTCTTGTTGATGGGTCGCGCATATTGATCGCGGCAGGCGGTATCACCCGGAGCGCAGCGCGCCGCGTAACCGTTATTGAACCAGGAATTCGCGTCTAAGTCGTCGTTCTGCAGAATATCGTAGGCGGTTCCGTGATAACTGTTCGTGCCGGACTTAGTGGTAAACGTCTCGATACCGCCTGTGGTGCGTCCATACTCGGCGGGAATCGTGGAAGTAAGAACTTTGAATTCCGAGATAGCCTCTACGGACGGCGCTGCTTCATCGAAAGATGAACCATTCTCGGTGCGGAGCATGCTGGTACCGTCGAGTAAGATCTCGTTGCCGAAGTTCTGGCCGCCACCTATTTTCGAAATGAAGATTCCGTTGTTACTGTTCGCGGTTCCGGGACCGGCCGTACCAGGCGCGAGAAACATGAAAGCTTCGGGCGAGCGCATGGCGCCCACACCGCCGAGCGCCAGCGGCAATTCAACCACCTGGCGCGAGGTAATGACGGTTCCGATGTCTGAGCTCTCGGTCTCGATCCGGGTAGCGTCTGCCTGAACGGTGACGGTCTGCTCGGTCTGGCCGACATTCAGCGTGATCGTGATCGAAGCCGTGCTGCTGATCTGCACATTGACGCCGGATTGCGTAACTGAAGTGAAACCGGCGTGCGATGCGGTCACGTCATAGAGACCGATCGGCACCGAGGGGAAGCGGAACGCGCCGCTCGGACCCGTTGTACTTGTGAGCGTCTGAGCCGTGGCCTCGTTTTTGATGACAACCTGCGCGCCTTCAATCGCGGCGCCTGAGGAATCCAGCACCGTCCCGGCCAGGATGCCTTCATTGGTCTGCGCATAAAGCGCAAACGGCACAAGCAGGCAGGCGACGAGGAAAGCTCGTCCAACGAAACGCGAAAACATAACCGAATACCTCCCGATTCAACCCCGAAATGGAAGTTACTAAAGACCCAATGGCAAGATTATATATCGGCCATCCATCTAAAGTGGGATTTTATTCTCCTCGTGGAAGTGCGGGCTTGTTTCTTCTGAAGGTGTCAATTTGCTCAGCCAGGTTCTGATTGCGCTTCTTGCCGGCTGGCAGGCCGACCCCATCGCCCGGCAAGCAGTGGCCGAAATTCAGGCGCGCCGGTACGCCGACGCGGTCAACTTACTCCAGCAGAATCTGGCGAAGCAGCCTCACGATGCCGAACTTCTGAATCTGCTGGGTATCGCAGACAGCGAGCTTGGCCGGATGGCCGACGCGCAGCAGGCGTTCGCGCGCGGGCTATCGATTGCTCCGGATTCGATTTCGCTCAATGAAAATGCGGGGCTGCTCTATTTCCGTGAGGGGCGCTATGCCGAGGCAAAAAAGCTGCTCGCACACGCGGTGGCGCTGGGCAGCAAGAGTGCGGGCGTCCGATTCAGCCTTGCTGCTTCAAAGTTGCGCACCGGCGAAGTTGATGCAGCTTTGATGGAGCTACGCGAGCTTGAACCCGCTCTTCAAAACGTTTCCGACTATTGGGAAGAGCGCGGCAGGGCCGAGCTGCCGCACTTGCCTGCGGATGCCGAGAACAGCTTCGAACGCGCTCTGCAACTGCGTCCGGAAAGCATTGTCGCTCTCAACGGCGCCGCTGCTGCTGCCGAGCGGCAGGGGCTTGAGGAAAAGGCGCTCGCGTATATGATTCGTGCGCGTAAAGCTGCGCCTGATGATGTCGAAACGTTGCTGCATTTCGCGGCCGTTTGCATTCGCCGCGATCTGGGCCCCGACGCGATCGAAGCCGCCGAGCGCGCCCGTTCGCTCGCGCCGGAAAATCTTTCAGCGCTCTATCTGCTGGCTCGGGCCAACATCTCTGTTCAAAACTGGCAGCGCGCGCGGGATCTTTTTAAGCAGCTTTCTGAAAAGCGTCCGCCATTCGCTCCGGCCTTTTACGCGCTCGGCTGGCTCGATTTGAAACTCGGCCGCGTTTCCGATGCACGCCGCGAACTCGAACATTCGCTTGCCCTCGACCCCAAACAGACGGATGCCCGGTGCGATCTGGCGCAGCTGGAACTGGACGACGGCAATCTCGACAAGGCGCGCAGCCTGCTTGAAGCGGTGCTGCGTGAAAGCCCGACTCATGCCAAAGCCAATATGATGCTGGGCGATATCGAGTTGCGTGCCGGGCGACTGGATCGCGCGCGGGAACTGCTCGAAAAGGCGGTTGCGAACGATCCGAAACTCTCCGCCGCGCATTACAAGCTGGCGACCATTTATGCACGCGAGCGAGAGAACCAGAAGGCGGCGCATGAGCGTGCGCTTGCGGCCGAATTAAGCGAGGAGGAAAAGAAGCAGGCGCACACCCAACTCCGGCTGGTTCTACCGGATTGACTCAGTGGAAATCTCAAGCCGCCCGGTCATATAGTAGTGGGCTGGAAGGTGGGATTGCCGTGTTACATCGAAGCTGCACGGGCGCGTGCATTGTACTGGCTTTTCTGTTGCTTGTGCCAATGGCGGTTGAGGCTCAGGCGGTAGCGAATGCCCAAGTTTCCGGTCACGTGACAGATCCGACTGGCGCACCGGTTCCGGGCGCGACGGTTACGCTCACGGAAACCGATCGCAATGTTACACACAGCGCAACAACCAATGCCAGCGGAGCTTATACGCTGCCCAATTTGCCGGTAGGTCCGTACCGGCTGACAGTAACTGCACCGCGCTTCAAGAATTACGTGCAGAGCGGTATTGTTCTTCAGGTTGGAGATACACCGGTCATCAATGTGCCGCTGCAGATCGGATCGGTTAATCAGACGATCGAAGTTTCGGCAGCCGCCTCCATGGTCGGCACGGATCAGGTCTCGGTGTCGCAGGTCATCAACCAGAAACAGATCGTGGATCTCCCGCTGAACGGACGCCAGCCGACCCAGCTTGTACTTATTTCGGGCGCGGCTGTGGCGACTCCCGGCGGTGACATGACCGGCAGCAAGAATTACTGGAGCTCGACCACGATATCGGTCGGCGGCGGCCAGGCGAACGGGACGAACTACCTGTTAGACGGCGGCAATAACATCGACACGATGACCGATGTGAATCTGCCGTTTCCGTTTCCGGATGCACTGCAGGAGTTTAGTGTCGATTCCAATGCGCTGCCGGCACGCAATGGCGAGCAGCCCGGCGGGGTCGTAAATATTGTTACTAAGTCGGGTACGAATGCCTTCCACGGCGGCGTTTTTGAATTTATCCGGAATGGCGACCTGAACGCGCGAAACTATTTTGGGACCACGCACGACCTGCTGAAGCGCAATCAGTTCGGCGGTACACTGGGCGGCCCGATTGTTCGCGACCGGCTGTTCTTTTTTGGCGGCTACCAGGGCACGCGGATACGCAACGTTTCGCCGAGCGCCGTTGCGTACGTGCCGACGGCCGCGGAACTGGCTGGCAACTTCACAACGGCGGAATCGCCCGCCTGCGTCTCGGGCCGAACCTCGGCGCGTCCGATTTACGTTCCCAATACCAAGACACCCATTCGCAATCTTACAAACGTTTTTACAAATCCCGGAGTAACTATCGATCCGGCCGCACTTGCTCTGGCGAAGTATCTGCCCAGCACATCCGACCCTTGCGGCCGTATCACTTACTCCATTCCCTCCATACAGGACGAAGACCAATACGTAGGCCGCATTGATTGGGCACAGAGCGCTAAGCATAACTTTTTTGGCCGATACTTCTATACTCGCTATGACGCGCCGGCATTCTTCGATCCGCACAACGTGCTTGTAACTACGAATCCGGGGAACCTGGAGAGTTCCATGTCGGCGACCCTGGGCGACACGTATACCTTCAGCCCGACCGTTCTCAATTCTTTTCACGCCACCTTCACGCGCCGGACGGATTTTCGCGGTCCGAATTCGCAATTTTTCAATGCGCGCGACCTCGGGATCAATATGTTCGTCAACGTGCCTGATGACTTCCGGCTGGCAGTCAGCAACGGAGGTTTCAGCGTTGGGTGTGGAACCTGCTCCCCGGCACATCTGAACGTCAATACGTATCAGTTTTCCGACGATGTGGACGTGATTCGCAGCATTCACCGCATCGGCTTTGGCGCTGAATACATTCGCACACAAAACAATTTGCTAACCGGATATCTGCAGAACGGTTCCTTCAGCTTCAACGGCTCCGCAACCGGCGATCCAATCCTGGACTATCTTACCGGCACTCTGAGCGGCTTCAGCCAGAGCCTTCCGCAGCAGCCGACAATTCGTATGACGATTCCGGCGCTTTATTTCCAGGACACGATTCGTCTGAGTTCGCGGCTAACGCTCAACGCCGGGGTGCGCTGGCAGCCGATGCTCTGGCCGCAGGATTACTTTCATCGCGGCGCATCGTTCTCGATGGCGAACTTTCTCAGCGGTGTGCATAGCAAGGTATATCCGAATGCGCCGGCGGGTGCGCTTTACTACGGCGATCCCGGCATTACAGCTTCGTTTACAAATGACCGGAAGGCGATCTTTTCGCCGCGTTTTGGCGTTGCCTTTGACCCCCAGGGAAACGGCCGACAGACGATTAGACTCGGCGGCGGAATCATGTACGATCCGGGCATGCTGTACACCGCGCAGCGGCTTGCATCGGATCCGCCGTTTGTCAATGAAATCGATCTGGCCGGAAGCAACCCTGGCGGATTCAGCAATCCGTGGACCGTTGGATATAACTATCCAGGCGGGAATCCGTTTCCCCCGAACGGCGCCTACTTTCCCCAAGCTGCATTGTGGATCGTTCTGCCGAATAAGCTGAAGCCGACAACTCTTTACCAATGGAATGCGACGTATCAGATTCAGATCAAGAGTAACTGGCTTGTTTCGGCGAGTTATCTGGCAAACAAGACGTCGCATATCTGGGTTGGCCAGGAGCTGAATCCCGCCGTTTACAGTCCCTCGGTCTGTGCCGGCTTCAAGAAGGGCTGCTCCACCGCCAATACCAATCAGCGGCGCGTGCTGAACTTGCTGAACCCTGCCCAGGGACAATACTACGGCGGCCTGGACATCCTGGACGATGGCGCCAATGCTAATTACAATGCGCTGCTCGTCTCGGTTCAGCGCCGCCTGGCGAATGGAGTTACATTTCTGAGTAATTACACCTGGTCGCACTGCATCAGTGAGGCCGATTTCGGCGGCGATATTACCGGACCGGGTTTCATGAATCCCTACAACTTAGCTGAAGATCGAGGCGATTGTAACTTCGATATAAGACATATTTTCAATACGTCTATCGTTGCGACCAGCTCCTTCGGGAATCACGGAATTTGGTCGGCACTTCTCAGCAACTGGCAAATCGCACCGCTGGTGCGTGCGCTAAGTGGAGTCCCGCTGAACGTTACTACCGGCGTCGATGCGTCACTCACGGGCATCAATCTGGACCGGCCAAACCTGGCGCCGGGAGTAGACCCATACACGAACAACTGGGGCCCGAATTTGCAGTATCTGAATCCAGCTGCGTTTGTTCGTAACGCACCGGGTACTTACGGGAACCTCGGACGCGATTCACTCCGCGGGCCAGGGCAGCTTGAGTTTGACGCTTCTCTCAGCCGGATTTTCGCGCTGCATGAGTCGCTGCAGCTAGAGGTGCGGGCGGAAGCTTTCAACGTGATCAATCACACAAACTTCATCGCGCCCGCAACCGGGACTGGCATTCCCGGTATTTCGACAGGCGGAATTTCGCTGGGACTAACTTCGAGTATCTTCGGACGTATTACTACGGCGGGCGATCCACGAATTCTGCAATTTGCAATGAAGCTGAATTTTTAGAACGAGCTACTCTCGCCAGTCCGCCAACGAATTCACATACTCGGCCGATCCATCGCGGAGCCAGCCGTCCAATTGCGCCGGTTCTTTGAGCTGCTGGCCGCGCTCGCGAGGCACAAGCGCATAAGCACAGTTAAGTTCGGGCAGGGCCGTCATATCGACAAACAATTTCTCAAACTGCGTTACCGGGAAGATGTCTTCCTGCCCCTTGCCCCAGCGCCGCTTGACGTCTTTCAAAGTGATGTAGCTTGGCATGCGGGCAGCCAGTTTGCGAACCGCGTTCCTTACTCGCTCGGCATCGGCCAGCGCCGCGCGATCCAGCTCAAAAGCCGCCAGGAGCTTGTCGATATCGATCCAGAACGTATTCGTGTTGTAGTACGAGAGCGACCACTCGAGTTCTTCCGAAGGGAGCGCCATGCCTTCGACTAATCGCAGACGGCCGTTCACGCGCGCGAGTCCGCCGCCATGATCTTCCACCTGCCGCGCAATGACTTCTACGGTGAGCGCGGCGTTCCGTTCGATGTGCAGTCCGAGCAGCGCGGGGTCCAGATCCACTCCGGTCGTGTCGATGTTGTGCATCATCAGGTAGCGAAGCTGGGGCCGCGCCGCGAGCAGTTGGCGCAGCACGCCATTGCGCAGCATGTTCGGAATTTCGTACCAGTGCCCGGTGGGGTGAATGCATTGCAGCGGCAGATTGTCGGTGTAGTCGCTCGCTTCGCCGGCATTTTGCGCCCATTGCATGAGTGCGGTGCGCAGACTCTCGCGTACTTTTTCCTTCTGCTCGTCGAGCGTCTGCTGCGTCATCTCTTCCCAGGCGAAACGCAGATCGCGCAGCGTGGGAATGAGGCGCAACCCGATGCTACGGCCGGGCGAGAGCAGCACCAGCCTTTGATAGCCCGCATTCGACGTATCCGCGAGCCATTTCGCAATAGGCGCGTGCGTGAGATAACTTGTCGTAACGACGTGCGGCACGACCGTTCCACTCTGGCGGCTTGCTCGCCGGCTCTTGGCCAGATGCAGTTCGATGAAATTGCGCCAGCGTCCGTTGAAGCGCCCGAATGGATTCAGCGCTTTCACCACTCCCGCTCCGCGTGTCCAGCGGCTTCCCGCTCCCCCGGCGAGCGAAACGACCGCGACCTGACCCGCGGCCAACGCCTGTTCCCCGATCTGGCGCAGAGCGCGATTTTCCGTGTACGCTGCATGGACATCGCCTGGGCGCACATCTTCAATTCTGGTCGTCACCGGCAGCCGGTTCTGCGCGAGTCCGATTCGCCCGTTCTGCAGATCGGCGCGAATACTCTCGTGCTCCACCGGATCGAATCCAAACTCGTTCAGCAGCGCTTCGAGTGTCTGGGTCTGCATGCCGGTCTTCTGCTCGGAAGACGGCAGCAGACGATCGAACAAGCTCTGCACCATCCCCGAATACGCTTCCGTTGTGCGTGAGGCGGTGGCCAGCGCATCGAGTTCACGGCGGCGGGCACGAGGCATCAGCTTCGGATCGGTGCGCAGCAGCAGCGGCACCGTCAGCGCATAGTAACCGGGCGGCAAGAGATCCGCCGCTCCGCTCAGCAGTTCCGCAGTCGTGCCCTGCTCGTTGATGGCAAAGTCGTAAACCACGGGCTCCATCGCGAAGGGCACGGCATCTTCGAGCTGCCTCTTGCTCTCGCGCATGATCGCGGCCATACGCTCCTGCCCTTCGCGTTTGCGCGCGGGGTCGAAGATGAAGCCCATGCCGCCGCCTGCCATGCCGCCCAGCATCCAGAATCCCCAGAACTCCGCGCCCATCTCGCCGCGTGCCCGCTCGATCAGCCGCTCGGTGTAGAGATTGCTCGCCCAGGGGATGATGCTCTGAATCGGGCCGAAAAAATTGCGTTCGGTTGCGTGTCCGATCGCGCGCACATCGCCGGCCTTCAGATCGGCAAGCACTTCGTCGAGCACCTGAATCGCATCCTGCCGCGCGCGCCACTCCTGCGGCGAACGGAGCAGATACTTTTCCGTGACCATCTCGAGAATCGGGCCGACATCCTGCGCCATTCCGCCGTGCACAAGCACGAGGCTTGCTTCCAGACGCTCGCGCGCTTGGTGCGAAATTTCTTCGCGCGAGAAGACGTGGTGTGCGGGCAGCAACCGGCCGCGGCTGATACCGAACTCCGGATCGCCTTCGCGCGCTTCCGCGCCTTCGATCAGCTTGATGCCCGGCCACACGCCGCCCGAATCCTGCCAGCCGCCGCCCGAGCCACCGAGCCATTCGCCCAAAATCGCGCGCGCGGCTACGAGTCTGCGATCCGATTCCGCCAGCGGTCCCGTGAGGGCCTGGGTCTGGCGAGTGGCGCGCATACAAACCGCAATCATGCTCGCCAGCAGATTGGTTGAAACGGCCAGGCGCGAGCCTTTGGGAATGTTGCGCACGATGCTCGCGAGTTCGATGCCGCGCCCGGGTCCGGCCAGCTTCTCGAGAAGTGTACGGAGCGGCTGCATGGCGCCCTCCATGGCGGGCGGCACAATGCCGGACGCAATCAGCGCCGCCTTCAAAAGCCCAAGATAATCGCGCGCAAAATCGAACACTTCGGCGAAGGTGGTGATGTCGGTGGTCGCGCCCAGATCCACGCTCGTCAACCGCAGCACCGGTTCATCGATTACCCGGAGATAGGCTTCGATGGGCGGCTGCGGCTTCGCGCTCGCACCATCGCGCACCGCGAGATCGATAGAGACGTTCAGCACGCGTGCGCCTTCGGGATAGTCCATCCCCAGAAAGAAGATGTCGCTCCAGCCGCTGTGCGTCAGATCCATTCGCACCGGCGTCGATTCCTTCAGGATGGGAAACGGATCGCTCTCGGAAGCGCGCGCCAGCAGCTCCGGCCGGATTGCCAGCGGATAATCATCCGGGTGCCCGATGCGCGACATCCAGTGATTTCCGCGAACGGAGCGCACACTACGGCGGACCTGGTCAGCCAGCGTTTTGAAGGCCAGCCCTTTGTAGATGGCTGCATAGGCGCTTGATAGCGCCGCGCTCGGGCCGCTTGCTTTCTCCACGCGCGCCAGCGATTCGAGCGCTTCTTCGTAACGGCGCTTCAGCAGGTGCGTTACCGCTTTAAACGGGACGCGTCCGCTGTTCTCGCCCAGTTCTCGCTTTGGCAAATGAAAGCGATGAATCGCGTATAGAAACAGCAGCGCGCGCACGCGCTCGTACAGATTGCTGCTTGCGCGCCAGAATCGATCGAGGGCTGCGCATTCTTTCAGCAGCGCCGCTGTTTCGAGCCGTGCCGCCGCTTTGTCCACCGAACGATTGCGCACCGCCGCATCGCGCGAGGTGATGATCGAGACCAGTTCGCTCACGCACCCTGCCCGATCTCGTGCGTCTCCGTGTTGTGCAGCGCCACCAGTTCAAGAAGCTGAGCCAGGAGCGCATTGCGGTCCCGCCCGTTCAACCCGAGCGCCAGTTGCGCGTAGAACAGCCCGTATTTCGCCCCAATGTCGTAGCGGCGCGCGGTCTGCTCGACGGCCAGGTACTGTTCACGCGCGGCCAGCTCGGAAAGCGCCGCCGAGAGCGTAATTTTCTCGCCCGGCTCAGCCAGGCCACGCTCCAAAATCTCCATCACGCTAGGCGTCAGAACATGCATGCCGAAAAAGCAGAGGTAATGCCCGGCGCGCAGACCGGAAATCGGCAGCTCCTGTTCGGCTTCGGTGGGCGTTGGCTTTTCGAGCACTTTTGTGACCCGGTACAAATCGGGCTTGCCGGTCACCCGCTGTCCGCCGATCGCTCCGTAGTGCGAAAGAAGTGTCTCGCGAGTGGCCTGTACTGCCGAGACCGTGCAACCCTCGGCTTCGGCGATCTCGACTACGCGCTCGGTCGGACTCACTCCATTGCCGCCCGCATACAGATGATCGCCGACCAGGTGCAGAAACGGCTGGCCTGCGGTGAACGCCCGGGCGCAATGTATCGCATGCGCATATCCTGCCGGTTCGCGCTGCTCGATGAACTTCACATTCCGATCGCCCGCAGCGCGCGCAAACTCCGCTTCATCGCCGGCCGGAATCACCACCGCAATCTCGTCGATACCCGCGCGTCGCACTTCATCGAGCAGAATGCGCAGCACGGTGCGTTCCTGCCCGTCGCGATCGATCAGGCTCTGCAGCGGAAGCGTGCGCTGCCAGCGGGCGCCCGCGGTGATGACGGCCTTCTGAATTTTCATCGGCGCAAAGGCTGATTTTAGCGTGCGGGTACGTCAAACTTCAGTTGTGATTCGACATACAACGTTGACTGTCGCGACACATGGCAAGGGCCTGTACCCGTTCACTCGCGAAGTCGAAACATGGCTCCGCAAGCAGGACGCCGCCAACGGTCTGCTCACGCTCTTTGTCCAGCACACCTCGTGTTCGCTCGTCATTCAGGAGAACGCCGATCCGGACGTTACGCTCGATATGCGCGATTTTTTCGAAAAGCTCGTGCCGGAACACGGTGAAGGCTTCCGCCACACAGCGGAGGGGCCGGACGATATGACTTCGCACATTCGCTCGGCGCTTACACACGTCAGCATCACGATCCCGGTGATCAATCGCGAGATGGGGCTCGGCACCTGGCAGGGTTTATACGTCTTCGAGCACCGCGCGCGTCCGCACCACCGCCGCGTGATCGTACAGTTCATGGGCGAATAGCGTCAGCGCGTTACCTTGGCGCGCAATCTCTCCAGCACGGGCGCAGGCACAAACTGCGAAACGTCGCCGCCGAGCATGATGATCTCCTTGATCATGCGCGAGCTCACGAAGGCATACTCTTCGCTGGCCAGCAGAAAGATGGTTTCCGTCTCCGGGCGCAGACGCCGGTTCACATGGGCCATCTGCAGCTCGATCTCATAATCGGATATCGCGCGAATGCCGCGCAGAATTGCCGTTGCATCGCGCCGCGCGGCATAATCGACCAGCAGCCCGTCGAATGAATCCACTTCGACATTCCCGAACGCGCAGCACACCTCGCGCATCATGCCCAGCCGCTCGTCCACCGAGAACAACGGCTGCTTCTGGGTGTTTTTCAATACCGCTACTATGAGGTTACGGAAGAGCCGCGCCCCGCGCGCGATCAGATCCAGATGGCCGTTTGTCAGCGGATCGAACGATCCCGGATAAATCGCGATGCTCTCGCGGCCTTCGCTCGCCATCAGAATGAATTTTACAAGCCTGCTCGATTCCGGAAATCCTGACATATTCGAAGTGCGTACGCATGCGCGCGGGCCTGAGGGCGAATTGCCGCTCACGCCCGAGATGCTGATCGAGCAGCCTTCGGGTAATCTCTTCGGCCTTTCGCAGAACGCCGGCATGGGCTGGTCCCCGAGCGCGCTCGGGGGAAAACAGGTTCTCATTCTGAGTACGCACGGCGGCGTCCGCGCGCCCGATGGCACTCCGATCGCGCTCGGGTATCACACCGGCCACTGGGAAGTCGGTCTGCTGGTTGCCGAAGCCGCACGCGAGCTGAAAAGGCTCTCGGCGATTCCCTTCGCCGGCGCCTGCACCGATCCCTGCGACGGCCGCACGCAGGGCACGCCCGGCATGTACGATTCGCTGCCCTATCGCAACGACGCCGCTATCGTGCTGCGCCGCCTCATTCGCTCGCTGCCCACGCGCGCCGGCGTGATTGGCGTGGCTACCTGCGACAAAGGTCTACCAGCGATGATGATGGCGCTCGCCGGCACGCGCGATCTCCCGACTGCCCTTGTTCCCGGTGGCGTTACGCTCATGCCCGAGCACGGCGAAGATGCGGGAAAGGTGCAGAGCATCGGCGCGCGCTTTGCGCATCAGAAGATATCGCTCGAAGAAGCGGCGCTCGCCGGCTGCCGAGCCTGCGCTTCTCCCGGCGGAGGCTGTCAGTTCCTCGGAACCGCGGCTACGTCGCAGGTGGTCGGCGAAGCGCTCGGGCTTGCGCTGCCGCATTCCGCGCTCGCGCCCTCCGGACAAGCGGTCTGGCTCGACATGGCCGTTCGCGCGGCGCGCGCCCTGTTGCGCTTAAGCGAGCTCGGCCTGCGCACGCGCGATATTCTCACGCCCGCCGCCGTTGAAAACGCCATGGTGCTGCACGCGGCATTCGGCGGCTCGACCAATCTGCTGCTGCACATCCCCGCCATTGCGCATGCGGCCGGCCTCAAGCGCCCGACGGTCGACGACTGGAACCGCATCAATCGCAGCATTCCGCGCCTGGTGGATGCTCTACCAAATGGGCCCCGCAATCATCCCACCGTGCAGGTATTTCTAGCAGGCGGCGTTCCGGAAGTAATGCTGCATCTGCGCCGAGCCGGTCTGCTGCACACGGATGCGCTCACGGTAAGCGGTGAAAAGCTCGCCGCCGCGCTCGACTGGTGGGAGCAATCCGAACGCCGCCAGAGCTTCCGCCGGAAACTACGCGAACTCGACAACATCGATCCCGAGGATGTAATCCTCTCGCCCGATTCCGCGCGCGCGCGCGGTCTCACTTCCACGGTCTGCTTTCCCCATGGCAACGTGGCGCCCGAAGGCTCGGTCGTTAAAAGCACATCGATCGATCCGAGCGTGGTCGATCCCGACGGTGTGTATCGCATGCGCGGCCCGGCGCGCGTCTTCCTCACCGAACACGAAGCCATCATGGCCATAAAAAATCAAACCGTGCGCGAAGGCGACATCATCGTGCTCATCTGCCGCGGCCCGATGGGCTCGGGCATGGAAGAGACGTACCAGATCACGTCCGCTTTGAAACATCTGCCGTTCGGCAAGCACGTCGCCGTCATCACGGACGCGCGCTTTTCCGGCGTTTCCACCGGCGCCTGCCTGGGCCACGTCTCGCCTGAAGCGCTGGCCGGCGGTCCGGTCGGCAAACTGCGCGATGGCGATCTCGTCGAAATCGTCGTGGATCGCAACCGGCTGGAAGGCCGCGTCAATTTTGTCGGCGAAAACGGCAAAAATTTTTCGCCGGAAGAAGGAGCGCGACGTCTCGCCCAGCGCGCACCCCGGTCCGACCTGCGACCCGATCCGCTGCTGCCCGAAGATACGCGTTTGTGGGCCGCCTTGCAGCAGGCGAGCGGCGGCATCTGGGGCGGCTGCGTCTACGATCCCGACGCTATCATCCAAAAGTTGCAGAAAGGCTCAAACGAAAGTAAAACGTAGCCTTCCGAAAAAAAAGGTAGTGCGCTGACATCCCTTGTTCTTGTAAGATAACTGCACTAATACACTGCACGGTCCACGAGGATCTGGAATGTCAAAACGAAAACCTGATCGCATGCTGGCCGAGGAGCGGCGCCGCGAAATTCTCCGCGTGCTCGGACAGAATGGCCGCGTCACCGTAGAGGAGATCGCCCAGCGTTTCGGCGTATCTTCGGTCACCGCGCGCGGCGATCTCGACATGCTCTCGGAAGCGGGCGCTCTGGTCCGCTCCCATGGTGGTGGTCTCCGTCCGCTCACTGCCAAACCCGAACACGCGCTCCGTGTGCGCGAAGGAATTCATCACGAAGAAAAGCAGCGCATTGCGCATGCCGCGCTGCAGCTGATCGAGCCGTGGCAGACGGTGATTCTCTGCACCGGTTCGACTTCGGCCGAACTGGCAGCGCAACTGGCCCGGAACTGTCCCGAGCACCTCACCGTGATCACCTACGCGCTCAATGTCGCGTCGATTCTGCAGGAGCTGCCCGATCTCTCGCTGGTGATGATCGGCGGCATCCTGCGCTCGGTCTCGAGCGCTTTCGTCGGTCCGCAGGCCGAGCAGATGATGGACTCTCTGCACGCCGACCACTGTTTTCTGAGCACGGTCGGCCTCGATGCCGATATCGGCCTGACCACGCTCGACATCATGGAAGCGCAGTTGAATCGCCGCATGATGAGCGCCTCGGCACAGGTCACGGTGCTGGCCGATTCGAGTAAGTTCGGCCGTCGCAGCGCCAACCGGATAACCGGCTGGGATGGTATTCGCCGCGTCATCACCGATACCGGGGCGCCCGAAGAAGACATTGCGAAGCTGCGCACGCGCGGAATCGAAGTTGTTTGCGCCTAAGCACTTATCATAAACTTTCGATTTCTTTCGTTTTCTGCTTGACAGGCTTCCAGCGAGACGTTTACAATCGCGTCAACCCCTGATTTCTACACGCTTCAGGGTAGGGAGGTCTGGATGAACGGGTTTTCCGTCCTTGCGCGCCACCTCGGCCGCATGAAATTCTTACTTTTGACTTGCGTTTGCCTGCTGCTCACTGTGACCGCGGCGCTCGGGCAGGAAGTCACGGCCAACATCACCGGCGTCGTCACGGATCCGAGCGGCGCAGCCATCGCGGGCGTGAAAGTCATCGCCACCGATACGCAGCGCGGCACGCAGTACAGCGCCGAAACCAACAGCGATGGGCGCTATCGCATTTCGAATCTGCTGGTCGGCACCTATGACGTCAAGGCTGAGGCCAAGGGGTTCCAAACCGCTACGGTTTCGGCCATCACGTTGCAGCTGAACCAGACCGCCAAGCTCGATTTTCCGCTGCAGGTCGGCAACATTTCGACTCAGGTCGAGGTGACCAGCGAAGCGCCGCTGCTGCAGACGGAATCGACCCAGCTCGGTCAGGTGATCGACGCCCGCACCAACACCACGCTGCCGCTGGCGACGCGCAATTACGTGCAGTTGACGCTGCTCACCGCGGGCAGCGTGCATCCGAATCCGTCGACCTTCACCAACGGCCAGACAACCGCGAGCAGCGGCCGCCCGTATGTGAACGGCAACCGCGAGCAGGCCAATAACTTCATCCTCGACGGCATGGACAACAACCAGGTCTCCGACAACCTGGTCGGCTATGCACCGAGCGTCGACGCCATTCAGGAATTCAACGAAATCACCCAGAATGCCCCCGCCGAGTTCGGCAACTTTATGGGCGGCATCATCAGCACGCAGATCAAATCGGGCGCCAATCGGTTCAGCGGCGACGTCTTCGAGTTCTTCCGTAACGACGTTTTGAATGCGAACGACTGGGCCAACAACTTCAGCGGCGCCCCGCGCGCGAAACTGCGCTGGAACGAGTTCGGCGGCACGCTAGGCGGTCCGATCAAGAAGGACAAGCTCTTCTTCTTCGTCGACTATCAGGGCCAGCGCTTCGACAACCCGACCAGCACGAGCGCGACCAGCGTCTTCACCGCCCAGGAGCGCGCCGGCAATTTCTCGCAGCTGCTGAGCCAGCCGAAACCGGTTCAGCTCTACAACCCCTTCAGCATTGTCAACGGGCAGCGCACAGTTTTTGCCGGCAATATCATTCCCACCAATCTGCTCAATCCTGTGGCGCTCAAGATTGTGAACTCGCAGTACTATCCGCAGCCCACCAGCTCCGGCCTGATCAACAATTACCTCTACACTTCGCACAGCGCCATCAACGGCGATCAGGGCGATGCGCGCGTCGACTGGAACATCTCGGAGAAGAACCGCATGTTCGGGCGCTATTCGCAGAGCATGATCGACAACCCGAGCACCAACAATATGCCGCTGTTCTATAACTCGTTCGCGACGTATCCGACGCACAACGGCGTGCTCGATCTCGTCACGACGATCACGCCTTCGATCGTCAACGATGCGCGCGTGGGCGTGAATTATGTTCTGGTGAACAACGGCGCGGCGTCGAATAGCCTGAGCAATTTCCCCGCGCAGGTCGGGCTGCCCGGCATTCCCTCAACGATTCTTCCGGCCATGGATTTCTCCGGCGGTAACGCCGCCACGGTAGGCAACGCCGACGTCTATCAGCTGTTCGCGAATACTGTTATTCAGTACGAAGACACCATGGTCATCACCAAAGGCGTGCATACGATGCATGTCGGATTCCAGGGGTGGCGCGACCGCATCAACACGTTCTACTCGGGCAACAACGGTCTCGCCGGAACGTTCACCTTCGACGGCCGCTACACCGCCGGACCGAATCCGCTGGCAACTTCGGGCGGCGGCAGCGGTCAGGCCGAAGCCGACTTCATGCTCGGTCTTCCCGCGCAGATCGGCGGCGGCGTCAACGGCGGCACCTGGGGCCAGCGCGCGAATATCTTCGGCGCCTTCTTCCAGGACGACTGGCACGTCTCCTCCAATCTGACCCTCAACCTCGGCCTGCGTTATGAACTGCACACGCCCTGGATCGAAGTGCACAATCGCCAAGCCAACTTCGGTCTCTTTAGCGGAGACGTCGAAATCGCCGGCCAGAACGGTAACAGCCGCGCGCTGTACAACCAGTACAACGGCATCACCAACTATCAGCCGCGCATCGGTATCGCCTACAATCCGCGCCAGAATACGGTGATCCGCGCCGCCTACACCCTCTCGAGCTATCTCGAAGGCACGGGCACCAATCTTCGACTGCCGATCAATCCTCCGTTTGCACACGAGAATCAGGCCAACTACACCTCCGACTCGTTACCCGGCTCGACCCTCAGCGACGGCTTCCTGCCCTTCACGACAGCCAGCAACCCATTCGCGGGCGCCACGCTGCGCGTCTGGGATCCGAACGTGCGTCCGGCAGTTTCTAATCAGTGGAACTTCACGGTACAGCAGCAGTTGAGCAACACGACCACGCTGCAGGTCGGCTACGTCGGCCAGAAGACCACTCATCTGGCCGTGCCGATGCCGTATCTGCAGAAGGAAATGCTCGCGAATGGCACGGTGGTCAACAGCCCTTATCTCGCAGGCAATCCCACGCTGCAGAGCGAAATCGGACAGATCTCGGGTACCGCTACCAATGGGAACCAGAGCTACAACGCGCTCCAGGCCGTGCTGCAGAAACGGCTCGGCGGCGGACTCGATGCCTCGGTCGCCTACACGTATTCGAAATGCATGACCGATTCGAGCGGCTATTACGGCTCCTGGGGCGGACAGACCACGCCTACGTCGCCCTACTGGCAGAACCTCTACGACAAAAAAGCCGAATGGGGTCCCTGCTACTACGACGCCGAGCATGTTCTCACCAGCTACGCCACGTACGACATTCCGGTCGGCCGCGGCCGCAAATTCGGCAGCAACATGAACCGCTTCGCCGATGCCATTGTGGGCGGCTGGCAAGTCAACGGTATCCTCCAGCTGCATACCGGGTTCCCGCTCACTATCTCCGCCAGCGACGCTTCGGGCACCAACTCGCGCGGTTCGCGCGCCAACTGCATCGCGCCTGTCGATATTCTCGGCGAGCACAATTCGCCCGCCGGCGGGTATCAATGGTTTGATCCATCGGCGTTTACGCCCGCAGCTCCCGGCACGTTTGGCACCTGCGGCGTCGGTACCGTGCGCGGTCCGGGCTTACATACGCTCGATCTGAGTCTCGCGAAATTCTTCAACTTCACCGAGAGACAGAAGCTTGAATTCCGAGCCGAATCGATCAACCTGACCAACACGCCCATACTCAATTCACCGAATGCGGGCCTGGGCAGTACACTCGGATTGCTGAACAGCTCGCAAGGCGCGCGCAACCTGCAATTCGCGCTCAAGTTCCACTTCTGATGTAGCCTTGAACGTGGGGCTGGCTTCCGGCTGGCCCCGCGTGTCTACCAATGAAGTACATCCCGCTCTGCCTGCTTGTTCCCACCTTTGTTCTTGCTCAGACGCCCGCTCCCAATGAAGCCCAGCTCGGCCTGAAACTCGCCGAATCGGGCAAATGCGCCGAGGCTCTCCCGCATCTGCGCAAGGCGCATCCCACTGCAAGCGACGACAAGATGCAAATCGGCAACTGGGGCGTGCGCTGCGCCATGCTGCTCAACCAGACCGACGACGCGCTGCATTTCCTAAGCGCGCTTCGGCACGACTTTCCGCGTGATCCGGCGGTCCAGTTTTTGAGCGTGCATGTCTTCAGCGATCTCTCGATCCGCGCTTCACAGGAACTGCTCTTTACCAATCCTTCCGCTTACCAGGTTCATCAGCTCAACGCCGAATCACTGGAAACGCAGGGCCGCTGGGACGACGCTATGTCCGAATACCGGCTCGTGCTCGAAAAGAATCCAACTCTGCCCGGCATTCACTACCGCATCGGGCGATTGATTCTCTCGAAACCCGAGACCCCCACCACCTTCGCCGACGCGAAGAAGGAATTCGAAGCCGAGCTCGCGATCGACCCCAGAAATCCGGGCGCGGAATACGTGCTTGGCGAAATGGCCCGGCAGCAGGAGCAGTGGCCGGACGCGATCGAGCACTTCGGTAAAGCCGCCCAGCTCGACACCGGGTTCGCGGATGCGCTCATCGGTCTGGGCCGTTCGCTGATTGCAGCCGGAAAGCCGGAGCAGGCCATCGCGCCGCTCGAACACGCCGTGCGTCTGCAGCCCCAGAACCCAACCGCGCATTTCCATCTCGCCACCGCTCTGCGCCGTGCCGGCAAGAAAGAGCAAGGTGACAAGGAATTCGCTGTCTACAAGCAAACCTCGGAACGCGCCCAGCAAATGACCCATGATGTTCAGCGCGGTGTGCTCGGTCCGCAGCAGGTGGACCCCGACGCGCAGCCGCAGTGAGTGCCTCTGCCATAGAAGCTGGTACTGAAGCATTCTTTCGCCCAGGACGAACACGTAATCTGCGCCTTGTACCGCAGAGCCCGAAACGCGCATTATAAAAGCGATCCGGGGAGGAGGCTCCATGCGGGTTCATTTCGGCGCGTTGCTCGTCCGAATTTCTTCAGTCGCACTTTTATCGTGGTTGCTTGTGCCGGTATCGGCCTCGGCGTCCGCCATCGTGCCTTTCACGCTCGCCAATACTCTGCCCGCCACCGACGACGGCTCCAGTTCAGCCGTGCCGCTCGGCATTGATACAGCCTTTGGCATCAATTTCCTTGGCGGACTCTTCACCGATGTGTACGTGAACAATAACGGCAACGTGACGTTCGGCTCGCCGCTCAGCCAGTTCACTCCGAATGGTCTGGCTACGGGAGTGGGCTACCCGATCATCGCGCCATTCTTCGCCGATGTCGATACGCGCGGCACCGGCAGCGGCGTCGTCGCGTACGGAACTGCGACCTACAAGGGCCGCTCTGCGTTTGTCGTCGACTGGCCCAATGTCGGCTACTTCGACGCCCACACTGACAAGCTCAACAATTTTCAACTGATCCTCATCGACCGCTCCGATACCGGCGCCGGGAATTTCGATATCGAATTCAACTACGGCCAGATTCAGTGGGAAACGGGCGACGCGAGCGGCGGCCACAACGGACTGGGCGGAACATCGGCAGTTGCCGGTTATTCCAACGGCCTCTCGGGCACGCTCGACGTCTACTATCAGCTGCCCGGTTCGCTGGTGAATGGCGCGCTGCTCGATGGCGGTCCCGACAGCCTCGTTGGCCACAGCTTACATTCCAACGTCTCCGGGCGCTACGACTTCCAGGTGCGCAATGGAAATGTGCTCGCCACGCCCGAACCGGCGACTCTTGCGCTGATTGGTATCGGTTTGCTTGGTCTGGCGGCACGGAATCGACGCCGCATCCGCTAGCCCGGTCGGGTGATCGCTCCCTGGCGGTCTCGGCTCGGTCAGCGCGCCTCAGCGAGCGGGGATTTCGATTTTTGCACCGGAAAATGTTTACCCGCGCAATCCGTCCAGTGCCCGCTCGATCTCTCGCCTGACGTCCGCGGAAACCGGCACAAACGGCAATCGCGGCGGGCCCCCGTAATATCCGTTCAGGTCCATCGCATACTTCAGCGCCGGAATCCCGTATTGCGCCGCCATCAGCCGCGAGAGCGGCGTAATGCGCTGCTGCCAGTCCTGCGCCGCCTCGTGCTCGCGCGTGCGAAACGCCTCCCAGATCGTCACGCATGCATAGGGCAGCGCATTCGCAATCGCCAGAATGGCTCCCGCAGCGCCCAGCTTCAGCGCCTCGTAAATACTCGCGCTCGAGCCGGTCAGCACCTGAAATCCCGGCTTCACCGCCTTCAGCGTTTCGTCCAGCTTCGGCATGTTGCCCGAGCTGTCTTTCATACCGGCAACATTCGGGTGTTGTGAAAGCGCCGCGATCGTTTCCACCGGCAGATCGTAACCGGTCACCTGCGGGATGTTGTAGAGCAGCACGGGCAGCGGCGACTGGTCGGCAACAGCGCGAAAAAATAGCGCCTGCGTATCGGCCCGATACATCTGGTTGCGGTAATAAAACGGCGTCAGCACGAGCGCGGCATCGTAGCCGATCTCGGCTGCACACTTGGCCATGCGGACGGTCTCATGCACGCTCTCGGCGCCCACGCCCGCGATCAGAATTTTGCCCGGCGCGCTCGCTTCTTTGACCCAGCGCATCAGTTCCAGCCGCTCGTCGCTCGAGAGCAGCGGCGTTTCGCCGGTGGATCCGCAAACCGTGTAACCGGCCAGCCCGACCTGGTTCAGCTTCTCGACGTTATGGAAAACTTTGGTGCGGTACAGTTTGCCCTGGTAATCGAAAGGCGTGGCCAGAGCGGGGAAAATGCCTTGCAGCTTCATGCAATAAGAAAAAAGCCTGCCGCACGCTCCCGCGCAGCAGGCCCTTCGTCAATTGTAAATGGCTTGTCTAGCGCGCGATGAACGTGATAACCAGCGTGTAGAGCGCGAGGGATTCGATCAGCACGAGACCCAGAATCAGCGCCACGCGAATGGCGGCTACCGCGCCCGGATTACGCGCCATCGCTTCTGCGGCAGAAGCGGTTGCGCGCCCCTGACCCAGTCCGCAAAGGCCGGATGCAATGCCCATCGCCAGATACGCGGCGGCTTTGTGATACGACTCAGCGCCGCCGGCATTCTCCGTGCCCTGCGCAAAAATCGGACTCGCCAGCGCCAGCATGGTCAGGGCGAGTAAAAACAGTTTGTTTTTCAAGTGTCTTCTCCTAATGAATGTTGGCCGCGAGGAGGTGGTTCGACACCGTACGTTGGGACGCCGGGCGCTCACGCTCGCAACCGATAAAGCCTAATGCTCGTGCGAAACGGCCCCGCCTACGTAGACCATCGCGAGCAGCATGAAAATATAGGCCTGCAGGAACGAAACAAATAAGTGCAGGCCGATAAAAATAACGGGAATGATCAGTTTCGTCAGGTTTATGAATGTCAGATAGACCTGCTCGCCGGCAAACATATTCGCGTAAAGACGAACCGTGAGCGAGAGCGGTCGCGCAAAGTGGCTCAGAATCTCGATCGGCAGCATCAGCGGAATCATGATCAGAAACGGACCGAGAAACTGCTTGATGTATCCCGCGCCATTCGCCCGCAGACCTGTTCCGTGATAGAAGAGAAACGTCACGATTGCGAGGCCGAACGGCACCGAGGCAAACATGGTCGGCGAATCGAAGCCCGGTATGAGCCCGATCAGGTTCATAAACAGGATGAACAGAAAGATTGTGCCAAAGAACGCGGTATAACGCGGTCCCTCGTGGCCGACGATTTCTTCCGCCGAGGTCCGTACAAAGTCGTACGTCACCTCAAAAACATGCTGCAGCTTACCCGGCTTATCCACCGATAGCCGCGCGCGCAGAATGCTGAACAGCACCACCATGAACAGGACAACCAAAATCTCGCAGACCAGCCAGTCCGACCAGGGATTCGCCGGATCCTGCGCCGGGTAATGGACCGCATCGAGCACAGCATTGGCCGGCCCCGCCAGGAAGCGGTTGAAGAGGGCAGTGATCCAGAGTTCGTGTACCATTTCGGTCAGTGCGTGATCCGCTTGCGCGTTATATGGTTGAAAAGCTCGATCGCGAACGATGCCAGCACCGCGGCCGTGCTCGCAAACAGCCCTAAAATAACGGCCAAAGGGCTGACGTTCAAAGTTTCGACTATAGCATAGCCGATTCCCAGTAGGATGATGTAGCGGCCGATGAAGGCGCCCGCTTCCCACGGTTTGCCAGCCGTCGCGCCGCCCGGTGCAATGCGCCTGCTCAGCCGGTCGAAGAGCCAGAAATTGCCAAACGAACCGGCTGCGCCAAGCGCGAACGCCAAGCCATCGCGAATCCCGGTGGCAGCCACGTATACTACGAATCCGGCCAGACCAAAGAAGCCGATGAGCCAGTACGTGCGGCGCACAGAATCGGTCATTTGTTTTCGCGCCTGCTGTCGCGGCCGAGTTCGCGGAAGATCTGGATCAGTCCCGCGGCCATACCGAGCACAATCCCGACGGCTCGCAGCAGCGGCACATGCAGCCAGTCGTCGAGCGCCGTGCCCACGATATAGCCCGCCACCACCGACGCCGGCAACGTCAGCGCCAGCGAGAGATATTTCCCGAGCCACGTCAAGCCCCGGTCCGGCTTCGCCACGCTCATCACTCCTCTAGCCGCCCAGCCCGCCCCAGCGCGGCATCTCTTTGACCTCCAGCCCGAACTGATCGAGCGCCCGCCCCACGACGTAGTCCACCAGCGCCTCCACCGTCTGCGGCTTGTTATAGAAGGCCGGCACCGGCGGGAAGATCGTCACGCCGATGCGCGCCAGCGCGAGCATGTTTTCGAGATGAATTTCGCTGAGCGGGCTCTCGCGCGCCAGCAGCACCAGCCTTCTTCGCTCTTTCAAGATGACATCCGCCGCACGGCAGATGAGCGTGTCTCCGAAGCCCGCGCGAATGGCGGCGAGCGTCTTCATACTGCACGGCGCGACGATCATGCCGTCGGTGCGAAACGAGCCGCTGGAAACCGCCGCCGCCTGGTTCTCCTGCCGGTGGACGACCGTGGCCAGCTGCTCCACCTGCTCGATCGCGTAGTTTGTCTCCTGCGCAATCGTCACCCGCGCCCAGCGGCTCAGAATCAGGTGTGTCTCCACTCCCAGCGCGCGCAGCGCCGCGAGCGTCCGCACCCCGAAAATCGCTCCGGATGCGCCCGTGATTCCGACAATAAGCCGCACGCACCAGTATCCTATGCCCGAAATGTTGCCGGTACGATTGCGCGGGGAGTAGCACGTGTGTTAGTGTTTGCACATTCAGCAAAATTGTCAGCGTAGACAAGAGTTCTGCTGATCAGGAGAGTTATGCATCGGAGGTCTTCGCTCCTCGTCTGCTCCAGCCTTTTGCTTTGTGCCGGGGCAGCCTATCCGCAAGTCAGCCGACACGCCCCTGCGCTTGTCACGCGCAGCGCCAGCGAGAGCGATCGCATTACGCTCTACGGCAATGTTCATCCCGCCGTCCGGCAGGCCCGCGATCTCGGGCCGGTATCCGATTCGCTGCCCCTGCAGCATATTTATCTGCAGTTGAAGCGCCCCGCCGCGGCGCAGGCCGCGCTCGATCAGTATCTGGAAGATCTGCACAATCCGTCTTCGCCCAGTTTTCATAAATGGGGCACCGCCGCCGAGTTCAGCGAACGCTTCGGCATGGCCCAGAGCGATATCGCGGCGGTTCGCGAATGGCTCGAGTCGAAAGGCTTCACGGTCCACGGCGTCTCGGCCAATCTCGTTATTGATTTTTCCGGCACTGCCGCCCAGGTTCGCGACGCTTTCCATACGACGATTCACAAGCTGGATGTAAACGGGACCCCGCACATCGCCAATCTGACGGATCCGCAGATTCCAGCCGCCTTCGCCGACGCAGTAGTAGGGCCGGTCGCACTGCATAATTTCAAACCGAAGCCGCAGCACCGCCTGCGCTCGCAATACACAGCGCCCAATGGTTACCTGCCCGTTGTTCCTTACGACCTGCACACGATCTACAATCTGAATCCGCTGTTCCAGGCGGGCGTCACCGGCCGCGGCCAGACCATTGTTCTGCTCGAAGACACGGATCTTTACAGTGATGGCGACTGGTACGCTTTCCGCAAAACCTTCGGCCTGGCGCGCCGGTTCCCCTACGGAACGTTTGCCACCGTGCATCCCAATGGCGGCAATGGCGGGGCATGCGCCGATCCCGGTTTCAATGGCAACGACGATGAAGCCGCGCTCGATGTCGAATGGGCCAGCGCCGCCGCACCCAACGCCGCCATCGTGCTCGCCTCCTGCGCCGATACGGATGCCAATTTCGGCGTCTATATCGCGCTCCAGAATCTGCTCACTGCGAGCACCCAGCCGCCCGCCATCATCAGCATCAGCTACGGCGCGCCGGAATCCGAGTTAGGCAGCGACGGGAACGCCTATGTCAATGCGCTGTATCAGCTCGGGGTCTTCGAGGGTGTTTCGATTTTCGTCTCGAGCGGCGACGAGGGCGCGGCCGGCTCGGACGCCGACCAGGCCATCGCCACTCACGGCATCAACGTCAACGGCCTCGGCTCGACACCGAACAATGTCTCGGTGGGCGGGACCGATTTCGCCGATTCGTATTTCGGCGATAACGCCCAGTACTGGAGCGCCACCAACGGCCCCGCATACAACTCGGCCAAATCGTACGTGCCCGAGATTCCCTGGAACGATTCCTGCGCGAGCACGCTGATCGCTAACATCGAGGGCTATCCGCAAAGCTACGGCGCAAATGGTTTCTGTAACAGCACGCTCGGGGAAGAGTATTTTCTGACCACGGGAGCCGGCAGCGGCGGCCCGAGCGCCTGTGCTACCGGCGCGCCCAACATCTTCGGCGTGGTGGGAGGCACTTGCAAAGGCTGGGCCAAGCCCGCCTGGCAACGTTCGCTGTTTGGCAACCCGAACGATGGCGTGCGCGACCTCCCCGATGTTTCGCTCATGGCGGCCAACGGCGTATGGGGTCACTACTATCTCTTCTGTTTCAGCGATCCCACGAACGGCGGCACACCCTGCAATCTGCCGCCCGTCAACTGGTCCGGCGGGGGTGGTACCTCGTTCGCCGCGCCCATCGTGGCCGGAATTCAATCACTCGCCAATGAAGCTGCCGGAGCGCGCCAGGGCAATCCCAACTACGTCTACTACTCGCTTGCCCACAGTGAATTCGGAACCACCGGCAAGGCGTCCTGCAATGCCAGCCTTGGCTCAGCCATCGATCCCAGCTGCATTTTCCACGATGTCACGCTCGGCGATATGGACGTCAACTGCCAGCCGCTTACTACATCTACCGGCGCCGTCGTTGGCCGCTTCAGCTGCTTCTATCCATCCACCAATCCCGGCACAAACGGAGTCCTCTCGGTATCCGATACCAGCTACGAGCCGGCCTATCCCGCCAAATCCGGCTGGGATTTCGCTACAGGTATCGGCACCGTCAACGCATATAATCTGGTAGCAAACTGGCCCAGCGCAGCATCCTCGGCCAAACAAAAATAATCAGGCGGAGAGCGATGAAAACCCATCCCGGAATGCGTCTCGCAGCGAGTAGTCTGGCTGTTCTGTTTCTGACTCTGGCAGGCACGGCGAAAGCGGATGTCTGCGGCTCGATCGCCGGAAACGTGGTCGCCAACTGCGGCTTCGAAACCGGCGATTTCAGCGGCTGGACGCTCAGCGGAAATCTCCAGGGTGGCGCCCCACCGAACTTCTATTACGGCGTCGATAACACGAATCCGAACAGCGGGAGTTACGCGGCGTATTTCGCGGTGCAGGGCGGCGGAGGAACGGCCATCGGCACGTTCGGACCGTTTCTCGCGCTCAGCCAGACGCTCCATCTGCTTCCGGCCGAGTATTACCAGGTCAGCTTCTATTTCGCACAGGATACTCCGCCCACGCCCGGCTATCTCAATTACATCGATCTCCGTTTCGGCGGCGCGCTGCGAGCTTACGGTATCGATGTTCCCCAGACCGGCGGCTACGTTCCGGAGACCTTTGTAGTGTCAACGTCCGGCGATCCGCTCGTCGCCGCCAGCACGCTGCTTCAGTTCGATTTCCAGAATGACGCCGGCTACTTCGATTTCGACGACGTCAGCGTAGTTCCGATTGGCGCAGTGCCCGAACCGGCAAGCCTCGGTCTGCTGCTGGCCGCCTCAGCCGTGCTTCTTCTCGGGAAGCGCCGTTCCCGTGTGCGGCCATAAGTTGCAGCCAAAGTAAGAGACAGCCCGCCAGCGCCCGCGCCACTGTGCTCTGACTCGCTGCACATTCTGCTTGCACCCATAGCCAGACTGTCCTATAGTCTTGCTATGGGAACTCGGCCGGATATTCCACCCGGCACGCTCTACATGCTGATCCTCAAAACTCTGGGCCGGCTGGGGCCGATGCATGGCTACGGGATCGCGCAGCACATTCATCAGATCTCGGATGAAGTGCTCGAAGTGGAAGAAGGCTCGCTTTATCCAGCCTTGCAGCGCATGCTGATCAAGGGCTGGGTCGTCGCCGAATGGCGGCAATCGGAAAACAACCGGCGGGCGCGCTACTACACGCTCACTCCGGAAGGCAGAAAACAGCTAGGCCGCGAGGTGCGCGAATTTGAGCGCGTCGTTGCGGCCATTAGCAAAGTGATTCAGCCGGCCTGAGGGAATGTCATGAAGGCACTCTGGCGGCGTTTGCATTGGTTCTTGCATCGCGCGGATTTCGACCGCGAGCTCGACGAAGAAATCGCCCATCATCTCGCTATGAAAGCCGAGCAGGAGGGCGCTCACTCGACCCGCCCGCCATTCGGCAACGTGACGTTCTGGAAAGAAGGGAGCCGCCGCATGTGGACCGGTTGGTTTCTGGAAGAGCTCGGACAGGATCTGCGCTACGCTTTGCGCGCCATGCGGGCGAACAAGCTGTTCACTGCTCTTGCGATGGTTTCGCTGGCGCTCGGCATCGGTGCCAATACGGCCATTTACAGTTTCATGGACGCGATCCTGCTTCGCGCGCTGCCCGTGAAGCATCCCGAACAGCTGGTGCTGCTGAACTGGCGGGCGCCGCGCGACTCGGGTGTGATCAACAGCCTCTCCGGCTCGTCGTATCGCGACGGCGGAAACACTGTAAGCCCCAACTACCCCTACCACCTGTATGAGTTGCTGCGCGACCACAATCATGTGCTCTCGAGCCTGTTTGCATTTGCCGAAGCCGGAAGGCTGAATGCAGTCGTGCACGGGCAGGCGCTGCTCGAAAAAGGCATTTACGTCTCCGGCGGATACTTCTCCGGTCTGGGCGTTAAACCAGCGATTGGCCGGCTGGTAGATGCCGCCGACGACCGGCCCGGCGCGCCCGCCGTGGTCGTCATCTCGTACGCTCTCTGGCAAGGGCAGTTCGGCGGCCGCTCCGATGCCGTCGGGGCTTCGATTCTGCTCAACGGCAAACCTTTTGTCGTGGCCGGTGTCGCACCTCCCGAGTTCTTTGGCGTTCGCCCGGGCGAGGTGCCCGATGTCTACATCCCGGTTCGTGATCTGCCGATCGTCAATCAGGATCGCTATCGCGACGAAAAGGCCTTTTTCGCCGACGACCACACCTACTGGATCGAGATGATGGGCCGGTTGAAGCCGGACGTATCGCTGTCCACGGCGCAGAGCGAGTTGAGCGCACTTTTCCGCAACTGGGTCAGCCAAACGGCGCGCAACGATCACGACCGCAAAACTCTTCCGGCGCTCTGGCTCGAGGAGGGCGGCTCGGGCGTGGATGCGCTGCGGCGTACATATTCGAAGCCGCTCTTCGTTCTGATGGCCATGGTCGCGCTGATCCTCACGATCGCCTGCGCCAACATCGCGAATCTGCTGCTCGCCCGAGCCGCCAGCCGCCGGCGCGAAATTGCCGTTCGCCTCAGCCTGGGAGCCGGACGCCTCCGCGTCATCCGGCAACTCCTCACCGAAAGCGCCTTACTCTCACTCGGCGGCGCTCTGGGCGGTGTGCTCATCGCGGCCGCCGGCATTCGGCTTCTTACGTTGCTGCTCGGCAACGGCGACCAGGATTTCACTCTGCACGCTCAGCTCGACTGGCGCGTGTTGCTGTTCACTGTCGTCATCGCCTTGTCGACTGGCTTGTTGTTCGGCATTGCGCCCGCGATCCAGGCAACCCGCGTCGATGTCGCTCCCGCGCTCAAAGAAATTCGGCTGAGCGAGCCGCGCGGCAGAGTCCGTCGATTCGGTCTCCCGTTTGGCTTGCGCCACGTCCTCATCGTGGCTCAGATTGCAATTTCGATGCTGCTGGTTGCCGGCGCCGGCCTGTTTGTACGAACGCTCGCGAACTTGAATGCCGTCGATCTCGGATTCAATCGCGATCATCTGCTGCTCTTTAGTCTCGACGCGTCGCAGGCCGGCTATAAGAACCAGGCACTTGCCAACCTTTACTCGGATTTGCAGGACCGCTTCCGCCGCATCCCCGGCGTGCGCGATGTCACGTTGACCGATATGCCCATGGTCGCCAACTGGGTCAGCTCAACGGATGCGAAGATCCCGGGCTCCAACAAGAAAGATCAGAGCACGGATGTTCTCGTAGTTGGGCCGCAATTCTTCGAAACGATGCAGATGCCGCTGGTGGCCGGCCGAAGCATCGACGCTCGCGATCGCGCCGGTTCCGCTCCCGTGGCGGTTGTCAATGAGATCTTCGCCAAGAAGTATTTTCCAGGCGCCTGGCCCATTGGCCAGCATTTTCGCGTAGGCGGCCGCAAGGATGGTGCCGATGTACAGATTGTCGGTGTCGCTAAAGCGGCGCGGTATAACTCGCTTAAAGACGAAATTCCTCCCGTCACCTACCTGTCTTATCTGCAGAGTGCAGCCAAGGGTCAGGTGCAGCAGATGTTCTTCGAGCTGCGCACAGCGGGCGACCCGCTGGCTCTCGTGAATAGCGTTCGCGAAATCGTCCATCGCGTCAGCCCGCGCGTGCCCATCGCCGATGTGCGAACGCAAACGCAGATCATCAACCAGACCATCTCCGAGGAACGGACCTTTGCCGCACTCTGCACGGCTTTCGGCATTCTGGCTCTGGTGATGGCCTGTGTCGGGCTCTATGCCACTACCGCTTATGCCGTCATCCGGCGCACGAACGAGATCGGCATCCGCATGGCGCTGGGTGCGATGAAACGCCGCATCCTCTGGATGGTCCTGAGCGAAGTATTGCTGCTGGGCATCGCCGGGCTCGCCATCGGATTTGGCGGGCTCTGGCAGATCACCACGTTCCTGAAATCGTTTCTCTGGGGCTTAGCGCCTCACGATCCGCTCACGTTCGCGCTCGCCGGGTTCATTCTCATCGCGTGCACGCTCGTTGCGGGATGGGCACCGGCCTGGCGAGCTTCGCGTATCGATCCGATGGTCGCTCTGCGCCACGAGTAAGCAGCGAAGCGGACCCGTTTCCGTCTATCGCGAGAAATAGAGCAGCGCGAAAGACGCTCCGCCCGCAATGAGAAAAACGTTCAGCGCCAGCAGCGCCAGAAAAGCATACCGAAACGGCTCCGTGCGCACGGGCGCCGGCTGCTCCTCGGGTGTTTCGGGTTTCGGATTGTCACCACCGAACAGGCTCAATGTCTCCAAGTAAACGGCTCCATCAAGCATATCGACCAGGGGCGGCATTTCCTTTAACCCTTCTTGCAGAAAAGCAAGTGGCCGGCCGCACGGATTTTGCGTGCCGCCGGCCACAATGCTCATTTAGCGATGCAGCGGAACCGCGATCATGCTCGCAATACCGAGCCTGCGCGTCAGGTTCTTTTCCACCGCGCCCGGGGTGAGTGCGTTCGTCTGGGTCGCGCCCGCGACTGAGATTTCGCTCAGCACGTAATCGTCGCCGCTGTGCACAAAGGTCAGCTCCGACTTCTTGGGCATGTAATGCGCCCCGATCGGAGCGTTCACCAGCACCGTGCCTGTACCCTCGACGTTTCGTATCTCGAAAATCCCGCTCTGGTTCATCTTGTTGAGTACATAGGTGCCGGCCGGCAGTGTTTTTCCGGCCGCATGGAAGTCAAACGGGATATCCGCGTTCAGTTGATTCGTCTGTGCCTGCAGGCCTGCGCTCGCAAGAAGAGTCGAGAGCCCAGCAGCCAGCAGCATTGTTCTAAAGCGTGTCATTGTGAGTCTCCTTCGCTTACATCGGAGAACGTTGGGATCTCCGTCTCTCGCGTTTCCTTGAGAGATGCCCAAACGATATGCGTTTGGGATGCCGCAAAGCCAGACAAACTTACTCAACGACTTACAGCGCCGCGCGCACACTTAGCGAGAACAAATAGGTGAACTGTAACTTAGTTCAATTAGCAAATGTAAGTACAATTCGACTTACTACTGAGCGGTTGCGATGGTAATGTTGCGGTACTTCATTCCACCGGTGTGATCGCCCTGCAGATAGATCGGCCCGGGCTCACCTTCGTGGCTGTCGAGCGCGCCCCCCGTAATGCCGGGAATTTTTTGAGCGTTGATGGTGGTAACGCCGTCGCGCACGATCGTCACCGTGCGGCCCACCAGCGTAACGTCGAAGCTCTCCCATTGTCCGGGACGCGCCGGAAGCTGTTTGGAGGGCGCCAGAAACCCGTAAATCGAACCGATCTGGTGGAACGGATCTTCTTTCCTGGTCTCGTATTCGACCTGCACTTCGTAGCGGCCGCGCAGATAGATTCCACTGTTGCCATCTACCGGGCAGTTGAATTCGATATGCAGTTTGAAATCGTCGAACTTACGTTCGGTGCGGATATTCGCGCCGGGCGCTTCGTTCACTAACTCGCCGTTCTCTACTTTCCAGTGATTCTTATCGGGCTTATCGGGAATCCAGCCATCCAGATTCTTGCCGTTGAACAGCGGTTCGGGCGCGGACCACGACTGAGGAGCTTTGCGATCAAGTGCCGGCGCGCGCACGCCGGTCACCTCGGCCTTTCCGTTCGGTAGGTTTTCTGTCCCGCTCAGCTTTCCGCCGCTAACGCTCAAATCCCAGGTGGCTTTCCCATTCCGTTCCGAAAAGGTGACGTGCGAACCGTCGATCTTTACATCGCTGGCCGGATGAACACTGCCGGTCCGGTCGACGATACGCACGCTCGGTGTGCCGGCATTGGAAATTTCTATCCAGGACGGATAGGTTTCTCCGTTTGCCTGTAGCGTCAGATCCCAGCGGCCTTCGAGCTCCGATGTGGTGAGCCGGGTTGTTTGCGCCGTCTTCTCGGGAGACTGTCGAAAACCGGTCGCTGCTAGCACCGCAGCAGCAAGCACGACTGCAACGAAGTAAGGCTTCATCGCCGATTAGTCTATCGAACGCGTGTTATCCAGAAAAGGTGCCGTACGCCGATTTCGCTGTGCCAGCCGGAAAAAACTCACGCGTTGCCGTCGTCACTGGTGCCGCGCAAGGCATCGGACGTGAAACCGCGGAGTTGCTCGGAGCGCGCGGTTATGCACTCGTACTGACGGATCTGGCAAAGTGCGACGAGACGGCTGCGGCTCTTGCGCAAACCGGCGTGAACGTCCTCGAAGTAAACGGCGACATCTCCGACGAGCAAATAGCGATCAGGATATGCGAAGCCGCGCAGTCGCGCTTCGGGCGCGTGGATGTTCTCGTCAACAACGCCGGCATGTCGCATATCTGCCCAGCCGAGCAGACCACGGCCTCCGACTGGCGTCGCGTTCTCGACGTCAATCTACTCGGCCCATTTCTCTTGTGCCGCGAGATCGGCAAACTCATGCTCGAGCAGAAGCGGGGCAGCATCGTCAACGTTGCCTCCATTGCGGGACTTCTCGGGATCGCGGATCGCTCCGCCTATAACGCGAGCAAGCACGGACTGATCGGCCTCACCCGCACGCTGGCAGCAGAGTGGGGCGGACGCGGCGTGCGCGTGAATGCGGTTTGCCCCGGCTGGGTGAAGACGCCGATGGACGTAGCGCCCCAGGCAGCGGGCCTATACAGCGATGCCGATATTGAAGGACGCGTGCCGATGGGCCGCTTCGCCACGCCGCGCGATATCGCCTCTGCCATCGCCTTCCTGGCCGACCCCGAGCAGAGCGGCTTCATTAATGGCCATACGCTCTCGGTCGATGGCGGCTGGTTCGCCGATGCCAGCTGGGAGTCGCTGCGCCTGCGCCACCGTTAAACAGCGGTTTCGTCTGGCAGCAAATCGCCGGATCCCGCTTCAAAGGTTAGCTAGCTAAGCGCGCTCCGCTATCCGCCCACCACACTCGCCTGGCGTTTCCAGTGATACAGCGGAAAACGCTTGGTCAACTCCTCAACGCCCCGCCGGGCCTGCGAAATCGCGTCTTCGGATTTGATGTTGTTAAGCACGCGCGACAGCAGATGACTGATCTCGGCCATCTCGGGTTCGCACATGCCTCGTGTGGTGACCGCCGGTGTGCCCAGCCGAATGCCGCTCGGGTTCAATGGCGGATTTGTGTCGAAGGGAATCGCGTTCTTGTTCACCGTAATGTGCGCTTCATCGAGCGCCTTTTCGGCTTCCTTGCCCTTAATGCCTTTACTGAAGACATCGATCAGGAACATGTGGGAATCCGTACCGCCGCTGACCACGCGGAAACCGTCGCCCTGCAGGGCTTTCGCGAGCGCGCGCGCGTTGTTCAGAATCTGCTGCTGGTAGGTGCGAAATTCAGCGGTACTCGCCTCCTTGAAGCAGACCGCTTTGGCCGCTATGACGTGCACCAGCGGTCCACCCTGCGCGCCCGGGAAAACAGCTTTGTCGATCGCCGGCCCGAACTTCTCCTTCGCCAGAATGATGCCCGAGCGCGGCCCGCGCAGTGTCTTGTGTGTCGTTGAGGTTACGATATCGGCGTGCTGACAGGGATTGGGATACACCCCAGCCGCAATCAGCCCCGAGTAATGCGCCATGTCGACCAGAAAAACGGCCCCGACTTCATCGGCAATGCGGCGGAAGCGCGCGAAATCGATCACCCGCGAGTATGCGCTCGCGCCCGCCACGATCAGCTTCGGCCGGTGCTGTTCCGCCAGCCGCTCCACTTCGTCATAGTCGATCAGCTCATCTTCGCGACGGACGCCATACGCAACAACCTTGTATAACTTGCCGGAGAAATTGAGCGGATGTCCGTGCGTGAGATGTCCGCCATGCGACAGATTCATCCCGAGAATCGTGTCGCCGGGCTGCAACACGGACGCATAGGCGGCTTCGTTGGCCTGCGAGCCCGAGTGAGGCTGAACATTGACAAACTCCGCCTGGAACAGCGCTTTGGCACGCTCGCGCGCCAGGTTTTCGACTACGTCGGTAAACTCGCAGCCGCCGTAATAGCGCTTGCCCGGATACCCTTCCGCGTATTTGTTCGTAAACACACTGCCCGTAGCCTCGAGCACCGCCTCCGAGGTGAAATTTTCACTTGCGATGAGCTCGATGCCCCGGTCCTGCCGTTCGATTTCGCTTTGAATTGCATCAAAGATTTCGGGATCGCTTTCAGCAAGCGGCCGCGCCATTCTCTTCTGTTCGTCCATGTAATAACTCGGGTAGTTCTATTGTCCAATATCTTCTGCCGCGAAACCCATAAGTCAGGGGCAGCTTCTGCGCGCAGAAACTGAGGAAATGCTCGATTGATGAACCAATGTGCTCTTCTTCACGTTGAAGACGATGATGCGATGGCCTATCTCTTTCGCGCTGCCCTCGACACGGCTGGAATTACGGTAAGCGTGTATCGTGTCTGCGATGGCGAGCAGGCTCTGGCCTTCCTGCGCAAGGACGGAGTTTACCGTGAAGCGCGCACGCCCGAACTGGTTGTGCTCGATGCCAACCTGCCGAAAGTAGACGGCTGGATGGTGCTCGCTGCCTGGCAGCGCGACGAGCGCATTCGCTCCGTTCCGATTGTTGTCTTCACCACTTCCTCCAACGCCGAAGATCGGCGGCGTGCACTGGAGCTGGGCGCGAACGGCTTCGTCACCAAGCCCTCCAGCTTCGAGCTGTTGATTGCGGAAGTGAAAAATCTCTGCACGGCCTTTCTGACGTAGGCTGCGCTACAAAATCTTCTTGCCCATGGCGGAGGTAATCAGTTCGACAGCGAGCAGCGCCGTGCGGTTCGAGATGTCGAGCACCGGATTCACTTCCACCACTTCCATCGAGACCATGCGGTCGCAATCGCAGATCGTCTCCATCGCCAGATGCGCTTCGCGGTACGTGATACCGCCGCGTACCGGCGTGCCCACGCCGGGCGCTTCGTCCGGATCCAGAACGTCCATGTCGAAGGAAAGGTGAAACCCGGCGGTGTTGTCGTTCACCACGGCCAGCGCCTCGAGCATCACGCTGCGCAACCCGCGCTCATCGATATCGCGCATCGTGAAGGCGGTCACGCCCGACTCACGCACCAGCTCGCGTTCCGTTTTGTCCACGTCGCGCAAGCCGATCAGCGCCACGTTGCGCGGCTCAACTTTCGGTGCGAAGCCGAAGATGCCGGTCAGCTCTTTGGGGCCGCTTCCAAGGCAGCAGGCCAGCGGCATGCCGTGAATGTTGCCGCTCGGACTCGTCTCGGGCGTGTTCATATCGGAGTGCGCATCGATCCACAGCACGCCGATCTGCTGCTCCTTCTTTCGGAAGGTGTGCGCGAGTCCGGCTACCGTGCCGATCGCAACCGAATGATCGCCGCCCAGAATGAGCGGGAAATCGCCCGCTTCTGCGATCCGGTCCACCGCCTGCGCCAGCGCGTCGCAGCTGCGAGCAATCTGCGGCAGATACTTGGCGTTTTCGCGTCCGGTCGGCGTGCTTTCCTGCTGCACGACGGCAACGTTGCCCAGATCTTCAACCTGATATCCGAGCGCTTCCAGCTTGGCATTCAGTGAAGCCAGGCGCAGCGCCGACGGTCCCATATCGACGCCCCGGCGGCTGGCGCCCAGGTCAAGCGGAGCGCCGAGAATTTTGATTCTGGAGTGGTGCATACGTGGCTGCAGTATTCAGTGTGACCGAGCCGCACCCTGCGCGTGAGCTCGCCGCGCCACCATCCTCGCCACTTGCACTGCTTTGCGTTCAGGGCGAAGTAATTTCGCCGTGCATGTCCCAGCGATCCGCCCAGCTCTGGTTCTCCTTCCAGAGAAAGACCTGCCCTTTGATTAGCCGGCAGTCCTTATCGATTCTGGCGATTGCGTTCATGTCGTCCTGGCTGAGCGGAGCGCCCGTGACCGCTTTCAAATTCGAGAGATAATGCGGGCGGTTCGTGGAGAACGGGATGGGAATCTGGCCTCGCTGGACAGCCCATTTGAGACACACCGCGGCCGGGTGCAGGTTGAGCCTTTCGGCGATTCCGCGAATCACCGGATCCTGCAGCGGCGAGGTGTCTTCCGGTGTACGGTCGCGCTCCGGGCGGTGCGGTGATCCAAGCGGGCAGAAGCCGACCGGCTGCATGTCCTGCGCGCGCACATACTCAAACAGCTCCGGCTGTTGAAAATGGGGATGCAGTTCCATCTCGTTCACGGCCGGCTTGATCCGCGCGTCGCGCAACAGGAGACGCAACTTGGCCGTTGTCATATTCGACGTGCCGATGTGCTTCACCAGCCCCAGTTCCACCAGCCGCTCCATCTGGCGCCAGGTCCGCAGGAAGTCTTCGTGGATGTAGGGCCGGGCATTCGGGCTGCGCGAATCCACACTGCAGCCCGGCGGATGGTAATTCGGAAACGGCCAGTGCACGAGATAGAGATCCAGGTAATCGCACCGCAGATCGGCGATCGACTGGCGGCAGGCAGGAACCACGTCGGCTTCGGCGTGCTTATCGTTCCAGAGCTTCGAGGTAATCCAGACCTGCTCACGCTCGAGCCCACTCGAGAAGAGCGAGGCGAAGACCTGGCCGATCGCGGCTTCGTTCTGATAGACAGCGGCGCAGTCGAAATGGCGGTAACCGGCACAGGCCGCGCCATAAACCGCCTCGGCGACGACGTCGGGCGATACATGATCGGAGCCGAACGTGCCCAGACCGATGGCGGGCATTTCAGCTCCGGTGTAGAGAGTGCGCGATGGAACCGTTTGAGGATCGACTCCGTCCTCCGCGGGTCGGAATGAAAAGGTAGTATGTGAGTTCACTGCCAGCTATCGATGACTGTAGCGAATCAACCTCACAGATTCGACCCAGGCTGCGTACATGTGCGAGCACCTCTGCGCAGACCCTGAGCAGATGTGGTTTTCAGAGGATCCCAATCCAGCCAATCCCGTGGCCTGACGCATGGTGTGCTAGGTGCGATCAGCCTTATCAGGCGGAAGGCGAATGGACTGTGCTTTGCCACGATCGTTGAAAGGGAACATCAGCCCCTTACCGGCTCGCCAGCAGCTCTTTCTTAGGCTCGCTCAGCTCAGCGCCGGCCGGCAGATCGAAGCGTGCCGTGAAATGGAAGCGGCTGCCTTCGCCCGGTTTGCTTTCGAGCCAGATCCGTCCGCCGAACATTGCCACCAGCCGGGTACAGATTGCAAGCCCCAGCCCGGTTCCGCCGTATTTGCGCGTGGTCGAATTATCCGCCTGTGAAAACGATTCGAAGATGCGCTTCTGAGCGGCTTCCGCAATCCCGAGACCCGTATCGACCACCGAGAATTTAAGCTCCACCTGTTTCTGGTCGCGCGAAACATCCTCGATCAGCAGCCGGATCGAGCCTTGGGATGTAAACTTCAGCGCGTTGTTCAGCAGATTCAGCAGCACCTGATGCAGCCGGTACGGATCGCCCACAACCGCATCCGTCGTACCGGCTGCGATCTCAAGTTTGGTCTGGACGCCTTTCCTCTGCGCCTCGGACGCGATGAGTTGCAGCGCCCGTCCGGCGCAATCGGAAACGGAAAACGGCACACACTCAAACACCAGGTGCCCCGCTTCGATCTTCGAGAAGTCCAGCACATCGTTCAGAATGCGCGTCAGCGCGTGCGAGGAGAACTGCATCGTCTCGACATATTCGCGTTGCTCCTCGGTCAGCGGGGTATCGAGCAACAGATCGGCGAACCCGATAATGGCGTTCATCGGCGTGCGTATCTCGTGGCTCATGTTGGCCAGGAAGTCGCTCTTGGCTTTGCTCGCCGCTTCGGCGGCTTTCTTCAGCGCCTCTTCTTCGGCCAGCTTCTGGCTGATCAGCCGCGTCTGTGCGGTGACTCGTCGCCGTAGCAGTACAACCCAGACGAGCGCCAGCGTCACCGCCCCGATCAGCGCAAAAAGTAGCTGCAGAACGCGCTGCATCGTCCACCAGGGCGCCTGTTGAAGGACCGTGACACCGGAAGCATCGGCAACGAAGAAGCGGAAATTCACTGCCTGGTTCTGATCGTCGAGCAGCGTGTGACAAATACCGCTGACCCGAACCACAACTCCCGGATTCGGCAGTTGATCTTCCGGCGTGTGCAATGTGTAAAAAACAGGGAAAACCGAGCGGCCGCTGTTGACGTCGAGAATCTCGTGATGCGGCAGGGTCGACCGTCCGGCTACGCGTCCTTCGAGCGCGATCAGCATGTCGTCGAAATGGCCCGTAGCGGCCTGTTCAAAGCTCAGCTGCCGGGGCTGGAGCGGCCGGTCGTGCCGCAGCAGGGTGAGGTGCGCATCTTCCAGGTAAACATGCGCGTCCTGAATATCGATATAGGCCAGCGCCTCGACTACATCGCCGGGTACCAGCTTGATGTTCTGATGTGTTTCCACATACACCCCGCCCGTGGGGTCCTGGATGTAAAAGCCGCCCGATTTGGGCAGGGTGACGGTGCCGGTGATCTTCACGCGATGGCCCGCGGTCGAGTTGAATCCGAACCGCTGCAGCGTCCCGATCGGTGCGGGCGGTCCCCAGAGCGCAGCCGCCGAAGCCGGTTTCACAATTTTGATCTGATCCAGGTTCGGCACATCCAGAATGATGGCCACCATCTGACGGTTGTTGTTGAAGACCGCCGCGCAGATTCCATGCACAACCACTTCGGAATCCACCAGCCCGCTCGGCACGCTCGCAGCTGCCGGCAACGGGATCTGGATGTCGGCCACGTTGCCCGAAAGATCCAGCCGCATCCCGAGCACGTCGTTCGTCCCGGAGCCGTGACGACGCTCAATCTGGCGTATGGTGCCCCGAACCTCCACCCAGCGGCTGTCCTCGTGCGTGGTCATCATCTCGTCGTAGGTGACCGGCTTGGCCTTGGGCAGTGGCGCTTTGCCGATGATCTTCCACTGCAGGTCGGAAATATCAGGCGCGAAGGTGAAGCTGGTGCGCCCGGTGAGTTCAATCAGATCGCCCGCCACCGGCCTCGGTAGTCCGGGCTTCCAGAGCATCCAGACGCCCGCGCCTTCCGGGTCGTTCGCGAAAATATCGCCCGTGCCCGGGTCGAAATAGGTACCGACCCCGCGCAGATGTACCGGATATCCCGCTTCGGCCTCAGCTTTCGAGAGAGCGTGAACCGCCGCGGCCGTCGTCAGGGTTGGCAGTTGTTGCTCAGCCAGGCAGATAGCCGAAGCGCAGCACAGCCCCAGCACGGCACAAAGCAAGCCCGGGCGAGACATTCCTTTCAACTGTGTCACACTCTTCAGAGGCCACACAGGATATGTATCGGCAATCCCGGCCTGAAACTTCAGGAATGAGCTGCCAAAGATCATCCTGGTAAGTTCAACGGTTTAGCCGCTGGACCGGGGCTTAACCCGCGTTTGATCCGGCTGAGGCACTCACCACCCGCTGCTGCTCGGGCGTCCCGGGTGTGGTGTGGCGCTCGTCGTGCTTGCCGAAGATCATCTTCCCCGCGGTGGTCTGGAGCACGCTGGTGACAGTGATATCGATCGTTTTCGAAATCAGCCGGCGGGCATTGTCTACCACCACCATCGTCCCGTCGTCCAGGTAAGCGACGCCCTGGTTGTACTCCTTGCCTTCCCGGGAGATAAAGACGCGCATCGTCTCGCCCGGCAGCACGATCGGCTTCAGCGAGTTGGCCAGTTCATTGATATTGAGGACCTGGACACCCTGCACCTGCGCCAGCTTGTTCAGATTGAAGTCGTTGGTGACAATCTTGGCTTTATGCTGCTTGCCGTATTCGATCAGCTTCAAGTCGACTTCGCGGATGCCGGGGAAATCCTCGCCCGAAACCTCCACATTCAGCGGTGCCATGGACTGCAGGCGCTGCACCACGTCCAGCCCGCGCCGGCCTCGATTTCGTTTGGCCGAGTCAGCCGAGTCGGCGACCAGTTGCAGCTCGTGGAGCACGAATTCCGGCACGACTACGTGGCCGTCCAGAAACCCTGATTCCGCGATATCAGCGATCCGGCCATCGATCAGAACGCTGGTATCCAGTACTTTTTCGATGGATGCATTGCCGCCACCCTTGCCCGAAGAGCGCAGCAGATCCGCTTTGATGAAGTCGGACTTGGCAATACCGACGCACAAACCAAGGAATCCGCCCAGCAGCGGAATTGCCAGCCGGAAGAACTGCAGAGTAGGCCCCTGCAGCAGAACAGACTGATTCAGGACCGAGGCGAACAGCAGCCCGATGCAAGTCCCCAGCAGTGCCCCGCAGGAGCCGCCAAACAGCGTTTTCAGGTCGGCTCTCCGAAGCCGGATTTCGACCACGGTAGCTCCGGCGGCTACCACAATGCCGCTCAGAGCAGCGGCGGGAGAGGACAACCGGAACGGGTGTGTTATCGCTGCCAACACGGCGATTAGGGCGATGAACAGGCTGCGGATAATAATCGCTTCCCAGCTAATGTGTTTCACGTTGTTGCCTTCCGGCGTAAGCCAGATCAGGAGGCCTCCGTGTATGGCGCCGGACACACTTCGACGGCTACCACCTCCGCCTTACATTATCACTCAGATAAGGGCGCGGAAGATATAAACCAGATATATCGCTAGTACAGATAGGACGACGGCAGGTGGAAAAAGGTAGGAGGGGAAGGAACTGCGCTCAGGCTAAAGAGCCTTGGCGAGTTCCTCGGCGAAAGCACTTTGACGGGCCGGAGCGCCATTCGTGCGGCGTCCATTGGCGGATTTGCGCTGGGCATTGCCGGCGGCGGAAGAGCCTGCAGCAGCGGCGGCGGAACGGCGGTTGCGATCGGCGGGAGAAGCACCCTTCGGGGCACCCTTGCCGGTCTTGGGCGGCTGAGCCGGGTTGGCGCGTAACAGTCGGTCTTCGAGAGGAGCGCGGTCGAAGCGGCGAATAATCGAGTTCATCTCTTCCTGGTTGGGAGATTCGATGAAAGCGAAGCCCTTCGATTCCTGCGTTTCCGGATTGCGTATAACCTTGACCGCGTCAGCGACCAGGTTTTCTGAGGTCAGCCACGATTTGATATCGTCGGCCGTCACCCAGACAGGGAGGTTTCCGAGAAAAACGGTAAAGCTCATTTAGTTAAGTTGTATTTGCTCCGAGGGAAAAGTTAACGAGGCGTACCTCGCTAGGATCGCACATCCCGGAGGCTATTAGCATCCTAGCATAGCGTCTGTAAGGAGAAAAGCCAAAAATCGCTTCAATTCCTTGTGCCGTAAAGGGTAGCCTGTCCTTTTGATGCGCGTGACCGGCAAAGCGACGCACACCATTTCCGCGCCAAGGCGAGTAGCGCTTCAGGTGCTCGCAGCCGTCGCCCAGGGCGCCTATGCAGCCGACGAATTGCAGGAACGAAGCCATCCGCTCGACCCACGCGACGCCGCCCTGGCCACCCAGCTGGTTTTTGGCTGCCTGCGCTACCAGAATCAGCTCGACTTCCTGATCTCTCACTATTCGGGCAGACCCGCTGCAAGACTCGATGAGCCCGTGCGCCTCGCGCTCCGGCTCGCGATTTTCCAGATCCGGTATCTCGAGCGTATTCCGGCGCGGGCCGCCGTAAACGAATCGGTCGAGTTCGTGAAAACTGCTTGCCGCTCGGCCGCCGGCTTCGTCAACGCCGTCTTGCGCAAGGTAAACCGTAATTCGGTCGCCTGGCGGAGCCGGGAAGTGGAGCTGAGTTGTCCCGAATGGCTCCTCGCGCGCTGGACCGGGCATTTCGGAGAAGACCCAGCTCGCGGCATCGCCCGGGCAGCTCTCGCGGAGCCCGTGGCCTACCTGCGCATTGCGCCGGGAAGCCCGCTACCGGAAGAGCTGGAACTCGCACCAACCAGTGTTCCCGGGGCCTGGCGCTTGTCCGGCGGTGGCCACGGCTTGCGGCTGCATGATATCGGCTCGCAATCGATCGTCCCGCTGCTCGAAATCCGTCCCGGAGATCGATATCTCGATCTCTGCGCCGCTCCCGGCAATAAAACCCTGCAAGCGCTCGAGTACGCTCCCGAGCTGGCTGTCGCCTGCGATATCAGCTTCCGGCGCTTGCGCGAAATGCCTCCCGTGTGCCCGCGCGTTGTGCTCGACGCTACCGAGCCGCTACCGTTCGCCGGCCCTTTCGACCGCGTCTTCATCGACGCACCCTGTTCGGGAACCGGAACTCTGGCCCGAAATCCCGAAATTAAATGGCGTCTCGAAGCCGGCGATCTGACCCGCTTTGCCGAACGCCAGCAGCAGATCCTGCTCCGCGGCGCAGAGGTGCTCGGCAAGAATGGCAGGCTTCTTTATGCCACCTGCTCCCTCGAACGCGAGGAGAACGAGGATGTGATCCGCTGGTTTCTGGCCGCCCATCCGCAGTTTCGATTGATGAAAGAGCAATGGCGCCTCCCCGGGCGCGACGAAGGCGACGGATTCTACGCGGCGGTGCTGGAAAGATACGCCGAGGCTTGCGCGATTGCACGCCCGTTCTGATTCTGAATGCATACTATTCAGATGGCGCGCGAGAACGGCTGTCATGCGCACTGAACCGGAGCTGGTCCCGGCCTGCGACCAATTCTATTTGTCAGGTCGCACAAAGTACCAGTACGGGCTAAGCCGTACTGGCACCGCGTTCGGTTTAATCCGAGTCATTCTTTCTGCGAAAACTTCCGCCGGTTCTCCACGAGAACCATATGAACGAAGTCGAAAAGCTCGCCTGGATGATCGCCGAAGAGTTCGTCGCCGCGTTTGAAAGCCTCGAAGCATTGATCGTGGCCGAGCCGGAAGAGGAAACCAAGCCTCTCGTGATGGCCGCGAAAGCGTAAGCGCCGAAATATCTGCACTCTGACATCACCCCCTCTAAAGTCTTTCCCTGAAGGATTCGATAAGAATCCAGAAGGAATGATGTCTTGAGTTTCCTCACCTTAGAAAAATACCTGAGCAAGCCGCACTCCCGGTCCGCCGCTGTGCGGGAAAAGGCGGAGTCTGTCGGGGCCGAGCCTGCTCGCGAACAAGTCAACCTGCTCGATTCGGTTCTGGGCAGTGTAGCCGGTTCCATCTTCTCCGGAGAAGGTCTCCACGACCTCTGCGAGGAACTCGAGGCGCTGCGCCGCAACGTACTGAACCAGCAAAACGCCCAGGAGCTGACGCAGTCCGCCCAGCGTTTCGACTCTCTGCTGGTCTCGTTCCAGGAGCGTCTCCGCAAAGCCGACGAGGAGCGCGCGGACGATTTCCGCAAAGTTCTCGCAACGCTGAACGACGCTTTCCTTCATCTCTCTTCTAGTTCGGACCGGCGCGACACAACCTGGAAACAACTCGAGTCTTCCCTCAAGCTGGCCTCGCGCTCGGAGGATCTGCGCACCCTCAAGCAGCAGCTCTCGGAACTGATCGAATACGTAAATCGCGAGTCCAAACAGGAATCCGCGCAAGCAGCCGAGACGCTCGAAGCTCTCGGCACGCGCGTGCAGTGGGCCCAGCAGGCGGCTTCCAAACTGAATACCAGTTTCGCCACAAAAGAAGAAGCGCTGGCGCTTCTACAGAAACAGATTAAGAGCACCCGTACCGGCCCGCAGAAGCCGTTTGCCGCGATGTTCACACTCGACGCGCTCACGGCGCTCCGCAACCGTCACGGCAGCGACGTTGCCAATGCTCTGCTCGATGATTTCAGCCGGACGCGCGTTCAACAGACTCTGCCCGGCAGCAAAATGTTCCGCTGGTCGCCGGAATCGATCGTCGCCATGTGGGAGAGTGAGCGCGAACTGCCCGATCAGGTCGTAGCCGTCTCGAATTCAGCCAAAGATCCTTTCGAATTCCGCACCTTTGTCGGCACGCGCGTGGCATCTTTCAGCATCCCGTTCCGCACAGTTGTCACCGCCGTCCAGGGCTCCCCGGAAGATATCGTCTTCAGCTTCGATCGATTTGTGCGGGGCGTGTAGGTGATTCCAACGACCATCCCATTTGACTCGGCCTTATCCGCGCCTGCTCCGCAATCGGCGGCTCTCCGCACCTTGCGCGCTGTCTCGCGCATGGCGGCCCGTCTCGACCCCCGCGCCGGAGTAGCGCTGCTCCTGCTGGAAAACGACTGCCTGATTCTCGCCGCCGAGCACGGCCTCAAACCCGCCGACCAGGAGATGCTGCGCGGCCTGCGCGAGAGCGTCACCGCCACCTCTCTCTTGCATTGGGGGAAAACACACGGGCTGCGGCTCCGTCCTCTTTTGACCGAAGTCGGCGAGTCACTGGGAGCATTGGTGCTCTTTCCCCCGGACGTCTTCATTCCACTCGCTATCAGCGATGAACAACTCGATGAAATCTCCTGGATGGCCACGCTTGCCATCGAGCAGATGCACTTATCGGAGGACCTGGTCTATCGCGCGCACCACGATCCCTTAACTCATCTCTGGAATCGAACCCGCATGGAAGAGGAAATCGACCGGACCCTGGCCACTGGCAGTTCCTCCGTGGGTTTGATCCTGCTCGCGCTCGATCGTTTTCGCATTATCAACGATGTACTCGGCTATCAGGTCGGAAACGAGCTGCTCCGGCAGGTTGCCGTGCGCCTGGCCGACAATCTAAGCGAAGGTTACTGCCTGGCGCGCAGCGGTGGCGACGAGTTCATGATTCTCATCCCCCAGCTTCTGAGCCACGACGAGGCGGCGGCGCGCGCTCAATTGCTGCTTGCCACCTTTTCCGCGCCGTTTCAGATCGGCGATCACGAACTGGTGGTGCGCGCCACTGCCGGCAGCAGCGTCGGACTTCCCGGCAAAACCAGTGCGGCCGATCTGGAGAGCTGGGCCTCCATCGCGCTGCGTCACTCCAAGGCACGCTCGCGCGGCCGCGTCTCGAGCTTCCAGCCCTCGATGATCCGCATCCCCCCGGAACGGCTCGTCATGGAGCAGCATCTGCGTTTCGCGCTCCAGAAACGGGAATTCGTGCTCCATTATCAGCCGCAGATCGCGATCAAAACCGGACGGGTAACCGGCCTGGAGGCTCTGCTGCGCTGGAACCATCCCTCGCTCGGCTTTATCTCGCCCGCCACCTTTGTACCGCTGGCCGAAGAGATGGGCCTGATCGAAGACATCGGCGACTGGGTACTCGAAGAAGCCATCCTGCAGTTACAGCGCTGGCGGATGCAGGGCCTGGACGACGTTCGCATGTCCGTTAACGTCTCGCCGCTCCAGTTCTCACGCCATAATTTCGCCTCTTCCGTCGCTCAAAAGCTCCGCCGCTTCAATATGGAACCCGCCTCGATCGAGCTCGAAATTACCGAAGGCGCTGTGATGAACGATTTCGAGCACGCTCTGCGCCAGATGAGAACGCTCCGCAGTCTCGGCATCCGGCTCGCCGTCGACGATTTCGGAACCGGGCACTCGTCGCTCGCCTATCTGCGTACCCTGCCGGTCCACCGGCTCAAAGTGGATCGAATGTTCGTAAAGGACATCGTGGACGCCACTCAGTCTCATCCATTACTCGCCAGCATCACGCACATGGCCCACGCTCTGAATCTCTCGGTCATCGCCGAGGGTGTCGAAACCGAGGCGCAAATCCGCGCTATTCGCGATTCCGGCTGCGAAGAAGTGCAGGGCTTCTATTATTCGAAGCCGCTTCCGGCGAGCGATACTCTGCCCTGGATCGAACAGCAGCACAAAGCTCACGCACCCGCCGCCTGAGTCTCGAACCATAAAGTAAGTCAAACCCACCCGACCCTCGCGGGCTGCTGGTACGCTATCTGTTTAGCTTCACGTAAAGCGTTTCGACTACAACTGCTGAGCTACGTCCGCTCTACTTTGTTTCTTTTTGGAGGTGGTTAATGGCTCATCGCAGCTTTGCTGTTTTTGCACTTGCCGTTCTCTTCGCGGCAGCTTCTCTGGCACAAACCTTTCGCGGCGGCGTGGCCGGAACGGTCGTCGATCAAAGCGGCGCCGCAATTACCGGCGCAGCTATAAAGCTGATCGGTACCGATACCGGACTTACCCGCACGGCGCAGAGCGCAAGCGCAGGCGAGTTTGCTTTTCAGGATCTGCCGCTCGGCAAATATTCGCTCACGATCTCGCAGCCGGGCTTTGAAACTCAGAGCATTAAGGACATCAACGTCGAGGCCGGCAAGGTCTTCAACCTGCAAGCGACCCTTACGGTTGCGACGCAAGCCGCTACGGTCGAGGTCTCTGCTTCCGCCGTGGCCATTGAAACCAGTTCCTCGGCGCTCACCAGCGTCATCCCGACCAAGGCGATTCTCGACGTGCCCCTCAATGGCCGCGATTTCACCCAGCTTCTGAAGCTGAATCCCGGCACCAACGCCGCCGGCTCCGTCAACGGCAATCGCGTGAACGCCATCAATTGGCAGATCGACGGCGCCGACAACAACGACCAATGGCACAACAGCGCCGCCGTCAACCAGGGCGGCGTCTCCGGAATCGCCGGAACGCTTCTGCCTATCGATGCCATCGACGAGTTCTCGCTCCAGACCAACGGCAATGCCGAGCAGGGGCGCAACAGCGGCGGCACGCTCAATCTCGTCATCAAGTCCGGCACCAACGATTTCCACGGCTCGCTCTACTACTTCAACCGGAACGAGTTCCTGGCCGCACGCAACTGGTTCACGCCGGCCGGCACGCCCACCCAGGAGCTGCGCAACAATCAGGAAGGCGGCTCGCTCGGCGGCCCGATCTGGCGCAACCACACCTTCTTCTTCGTCACCTACGAGCAGCAGAACTTCGTCGCCGGCAATACCGCCGAAGGCACCACTCCCAGTGCGGCCTGGGTTGCGCTCGGTGAACAGGTGCTCGCCAAGAAGGGCGTCCCCGTCAATCCGGTTTCGCTCAATCTCATCAACGCTCTCTGGCCCGCCAACGCGCTCACCGGTCCCGCCACCCAGGACAACTACTTCAGCAGCGCCAACAACACCTCCGACAGCTACAACGCCATCATCAAGCTCGACCACATCTTCAACGAGCGAAACAACATTGCGTTCCGCTACTTCGGAGGCACCGGCTCGCAGACTGAAGCCGTCGGTTCCGCGGTCCCTTACTATTACCAGGTCGCGCCCAGCCGCATGCACAATTTCTCGCTGGTCTACAACGGCGTCATCTCGCCCAAACTCGTCTCGCAGACCGTCGCCGGCGTCAACTACTTCAAGCAGGTCTTCAACGACGCCAACACCGGCTTCAACATCCCGGCTCTCGGCCTGAATACCGGCGTCACCGATCCCAGTCTCTTCGGCTCACCCGATATCACCATCGCCGGCTTCGACGAGATCGGCCTCACTCCGCCGCTCGGCCGCATCGATACCACCGGCCACATCGACGAGACGCTCACGTACACCACCGGCACGCATCAGATCCGCTTCGGCTTCGAATTCCGCCGTGCCCGTCTCGATGTCTTCTACGATCGCAACAAGCGCGGCGTCTTCGATTTCGATGGCTCGCAGGGCGGCTGGAACACGGGCAATGCATCACTGAACGCTCTGGCTGATTTTCTCGCCGGATATGTCGGTCCCAACAAAGCCACCATCACCTACGGAGACCTGCAGCGCAACTACTATCTCAACGGCGCCAGCAGCTTCATCCAGGACACCTGGAAAGTAACCCCGCATCTCACTCTCAACTACGGCGTGAACTGGGTCTTCCAGACACCCGTCATCGACCCGACCGGGCGCATTTCAACTTTCATTCCATCGCAGGGCGGAATCGTCGGCGTCAATCAGCTCGGCACGCTCTGGCCGCATGACTGGAAGAACTTCGCTCCGCGCTTCGGCTTCGCTTACACGCCGAAATTCTCGAGCAAGCTGGTTGTGCGCGGCGGTTACGGCATCTACTACCAGGTGCCGAACGTCAACTACTTCGGCGACAATCGTCCGCCCAACGGCGGCGCCACCGGTATCCTGGCCAATCCCGGCGGTCTCGCGCCTGTCTACACGCTTTCCAACACCAACCGGCCCTTCACCATTCAGGCTGGCGTGCCCGTCTTCGGCAGTGCCGATTTCCCGCCGCCTCCTTATGGAGCCTTTTCTGTCAGCCAGAATTTCATCACCGGCTACAGCCAGAACTCGAACCTGAACCTTCAATATCAGCTCAACAACGCCTCCGTGCTCGAAGTCGGCTACACCGGTTCTTTGAGCCGCCACTTGCCCGTTACGCTCGATATCAACCAGATTCCGCTCGGCGGCGGACCGCGGCCTTACGCGGCCCAGTTCCCCGATCTTGCGACCATCAACGAAGTCCAGTCGGTCGGCAACGGCTACTACAACGGCCTGATCGCTTCGCTGCGCACCTCGAGCTGGCACCGCTTTACCACCAAGCTGAACTACACCTACGGCCACTCGCGCGACGATCTTTCTTCCACACGCGGCGTGATTCCGCAGAACAGTTACGATCTGCGCGGTGACTACGGCAACTCGGATTTCGACATCCGCCACTCGTTCGCCGGATTCCTGAGCTACGAAGCTCCCACGCCTTCGCACCTGAAGCTCCTCCTCGGCGGCTGGCAATTCAACTCGCTGCTCACGTTCTACTCGGGTGCGCCCTTTACCGTCTACGCGGGCACCGATACCAGCGGCACGGAAGAGAATGAGGACCGCGCCGAAGTACTCAGCAACCCATTCAAAAACGTGCCGGCCGACGTAAAGGGCAGTTACGCGTACTGGTTCAATCCGAATGCCTTTGGCTTGGCGGCGCCGGGTACGTACTCCAATCAGACTCGCAACGAATTCGCCGGACCACCTACCTACCAGGTCGATTTCTCGGTCTTCAAAAACACACGCATCACCGAGCGCTTCAATACCCAGCTCCGCCTCGAAATCTTTAACCTGTTCAACACGCGCGATCTCGCTCCTCCTAACAACTCCGTCAGCGGCGGCGGCATCGGCCAGGTGACGCAGACGCTCGACGTCTGGAACGGAGCGCCCGGCATCGGCACCGGCGCGCCGCGCAATATCCAGCTCGCGCTGAAGCTGATCTTCTGACCTGGCCTCACGAAAAAAGAGGAAGCGGTCCGGTTCACTCTGAACCGCTTCCTCTTCATGAGCCGCGCTTGCCTCCTGGGCTCCATTCCTCGTACAATTGAGCAGTCGGCCTTTCCAGCCGCCCCCGCCTACGCCCATTCATTAGGGCCTCCCTGCGAAGTCAAAATCGGTCCGCGTAGATTCCAGAAAGGCTTACTGCGCCCCGCCGCAGACATAAAACATGGAGCAGATCAGTACTCTATACGAGCGCCTGGGCGGAGAGCCCGCCGTCAACGCAGCAGTAGAGGTCTTCTATCGCCGCGTCCTCTCCGATGCCGAACTTGCGCCGTTCTTTCAATCGGTGGACTTGCGCCGGCTGCGCGCTCATCAGTTCGCGTTCTTGTCGCAGGCCCTCGGCGGACCTCGTCAATATCGCGGCGCATCGATGTCCAGGGCTCACGCCAGGCTCGCCATCACACAGCGCCATTTCGACCGGGTCGCCACGCATCTCGTCGCAACACTTCGCGAGCTGGGCGTCCAGCAGGAAATGATCGAGGATGTCTGTTCCGCAATCGCCCCGCTTGCCGCCGAAATTGTAAACACGGTCGAGCCTCTTCCCCCGCCTGGCCAATTCGAGCCCCAACAGCGAGCCGAATCCGGAAGGGCGACAAGAAACCGCTCACTCCGCCGCCAGCGCACGGACCGGCGAAGTCGTTGCGGCCTTCTGTGCCGGCAGGAAACACGCTACCAGCGCCGCGAGGCCGATCAGTCCTGTCGCCTCCGCCAGCACCGCCGCGCTGTGCCCCGAAACATGGAACAGCACCGCTTCGATCGCCCGCCCCATCATCCACGCTCCGCCCAATCCAATCGCGACACCGGCCGCCAGCAGCCGCAAGCCGATGGAGAGAAACTGCCGCCGTATCTCCACCGGCCCCGCACCGAGCGCGATCCGAATGCCGATCTCCCGCTGCCGCTGCGCGACCGAATAACTCAATACGCCGTACACGCCGATCGCGATCAGCAGGACTGCCATCCCCGAAAACAAAGCTGCTAACAGCGCTGGCGATCGCCGCACCAGCAGACTCTCTGCAATCCGGTCGCTCATCGCCTCCGTCCCCGTCAGCGCCAGGGCCGGATCAAGCTGCCGCAGCGCGCTCTGCAAATCCGCTTTGAGCGGCTCCGTCCGCACACTCCCGCGCACCACGATGAAGATCTTGCTGTCCGGCCGATAGATGTACGGATAATAAACAGCTCCCTGCGTCCCCTCATCCGTAAGGCCCGCCTGTTTGACGCTTCCCACCACTCCGACCACCGTAAAGGCTTCGGCATCACTGCCCGGCCGGGTACCCTGAAACAACTTCTGCCCCAGCGCGTTTCCCTGCGGCCAGTGGTAGCGCGCGAAGTCCTCGTCCACGACGCATATCCGTTCTTTCCTTTGCGAGTCTTCCGCGTTCAGAAAGCGGCCCGCGCGCAGCACCATTCCCATTGCCTCGAAATAGTCGCCGGCCACTCCATACGAGTAATTCCCCCGCACTGTTTGCCCCGGCCTGAGCACTTCGCCCTTCACCGTCGCCGCGCTCATTCCGTTGTAGCCGCTGAACGGGATGTTGGTCGTGATTCCAGCCCACCGCACTCCCGGCCGCTGCTCCAAATCCTTTACGAGTCTCTCCGTGAACTCCCGTCCCGCTTCGGGCGAAGGATACCGATTTCCAACCAGCGAAACTCGCCCCGCAATCGCATGATCCGCCCGAAAACCCGGAGACACCTCCATGGCGCGTTTCAGACTTAGCCCCAGCAGTCCCGCTCCGGTCAGCAGCACCAGTCCCAGCGCCACCTGCGCCACGATGAATGCATGCCGCAGTGCCTGCCCCGCGCGCCCCGTCGTTACGGTTCTCGATGCGGACTGCAGCCCGTCAGCCGGCAGTGATCGCAGGTTGAACCACGCGACCGGAACCGCCAGCGCGGCTCCTAACACAATCGTCATCACCAGGCCGGCCAGTACCACCCGCGCGTCGAAAACGATGTAAGCGCCCAGCGGCAATTGCTGGGCTCCCAACGCATTCACTAGCCGCACTCCCGCCACTCCGACCGGCATCGCGAGCACCCCGCCCGCGAGCGTCAGCAAACATATTTCGACCAGAACTTCGCTCACAACGCGCCGGCCACTGGCGCCCAGCGCTCGCCGTACTGCGATCTCCTTCAGCCGCCCGCTCGCACGGATCAATAGCAGATTCGCCAGGTTCACGCCGCCAATCAGCAGCAAAACCAGCACTCCCGCCTCGAGCAGCAGCAGAACCGGCCGCACCGTTGCCACCTGATCGCCATGCAGCGAAACGACCAGCGATCGGAACCCCGCGTCGGCGATCATCTTCGCCTTCGGGTCATCCCGCTCGAGCGCCGCGTTCTGCGCATCGATCTCCGCCTGCGCCTGCTCGATCGTCGCGTCAGGACGTAATCGCGCAATCATCTGCATCACATTTCCACCCGAGTGCCGCTCTTGCGGCGTCCTCCGTTCCGCGCTGGAGGAAAGCGGCAGGTAGACCTCTGCCTTCGAGGAAAGAAAGCGGAAGCCGCGCGGCAGTACGCCAACCACCGTTCTCGGTGAGCCATCGACCCATATCTGCTTCCCCAGCACGCTGGGATCGCTCGCGAAGTGGCTGCGCCAATATTCATCTGTCAAAATGACCACCCGATCGGCTTCGGGATTCATCTCCGCATCGCTGAACTCGCGTCCCCGCGCGGGACCTCTGCCGAGCGTCGCAAAAAATTCCGGGGTCACCCACGTGATCTCCGTTACCGCTGTCGATCCTGCGCCACCCACCACCGCCGTCCCGAACGCATACATGGACACCGAGCGAAATGCCGCAATCTTCCCGCGCCGTTCGTAATAATTCGTGATCGAGGAGCCGTCCCGTTCCACTCCCGCCTTCGGATACGTATTGAAGATGGTCACCAGCCGGCCCGCATCCGGAAACGGCAGCGGCCGCACCAGAATCGCGTCCACCACCGCAAAAATCGTCAGGTTCGCGCCGAGACAAAGAGCCAGCGTCAGCAGCGCTGCCGTCGTGAAAGCCGGCGACTTCCGCAGCAACCGCGCCGAAAACCGCGCATTCCGGCCGACCTCATCCAGCCACTGCAACCCGCGCGCTTTGCGGCAATCTTCTTCCACGCTGTTCCGCCCGCCAAGTTCCATGCGCGCGCGCCGGTAGGCTTCCTGCTTCCCCGCGCCTGCCCTCATCAGGTCTTCTGCGTATTGCTCGATGTGAAACTCGAGTTCGGCCGACATGCTGCTCTCGAATTCCCGCCGTCCGGCCGCCGCCCGCCACCACGAACGCACTCGCGCCAGCACTGCCTTAACTCTCCTCGAGCGACGACGTATTCAGTGCCGCATCGATCGCCGACGTCAGCCGCTTCCAGCCTGCTGTCTCCTCGCGCAACCGACGCCGTCCGGCCGCGGTCAGCTTGTAGTATTTGGCTTTTCGATTGTTTTCGCTCTGTCCCCACTCGGCGGCAATCAGCCCCTGATGCTCCAGACGGTATAGCGCCGGATAGAGCGATCCCTGCGGAATGTCAATCGCCTCCCGGGAAATCTGGCGTATGCGCAGCAAGACCCCGTATCCGTGCAACGGATCCAGGGATACTGCTTTCAAGATCAACATGTCCAGCGTGCCCGGAAGAATTTCCGCCGGCTTGGCCATAGCTGTGCGTGCTCCTAGTCTGCCTAGGATAATAGCGCGCCTTTCCTAGTTTGGCAAGAGGAGAGATGCGATACATGGAGCGCACCGCCTGAGTGCGTCACTCGGAGCCTACTCGACCAGGCCCGGCTCGTTTCGCGCGATCGTGCCCGCGTGTAGAATCGGCGTTACGAGCGCGGCGACCGTATCCACGATCTCCTCCGCCGGCCTCCGGTTCGGGTTCTCAATCCACTCTTTTGCGGCACCGTAAATCGCCCAGCTCGCCGCGGCCGCGATCATCTCCGGGGGTATCCCGCCCTTCACCGCATAGTTCCGCGCGCCCTCGAGAATGTTCCTGCGTAAAACAGCAATGATGGCCGACTCCATATGCGGTTCAAACCGCCGCATCGGCCTCTCTTCCGTCTCCGGCGCGGCCGCCAGGAAATCGCAAACCGCCAGAACCAGTCCCTGCATTGCGGAACCGCACGTTCCGTCGAACCGAACGTTCCGTTTCGCCAGCAGCTCAAAAAACCGCCTTGCAACCAGACACTCGAGCAGTTCGAACTTATCGGTGTAGTGGTCGTAAAACGTGGCGCGGTTAACGGTCGCCGTGTCCGCGATCTCCTGCACCGAAATCCTGTCGAAATCTTTCGTTTTTAGCAGGTTTTCGAGCGCCTGCTGCAGCAGTTCGCGAGTGCGCCGGATTCGGGGATCCAGCATGTCGCAGCTCAACTGGGCGCTCATACGGGCGATTTCAGCGTATCAGGAGTTCGGCAGGGAGCCTTCACAACAGTTGTCGCTTTTCTGAATCCAACAGATGTTGCTTAAGCATCATATGTTGCAGGAGCGTTCATTATGCCCACTCTTCTCCACATCGATTCCAGCCCGCTCGGCCAGGGCACGTCGTTCACCCGCGAGCTCACGGCGGAATTTGCCGCCCGCTGGCGCGACACTCACCCCGGCGGGAAAGTCATCTATCGCGATCTCGCCCGTCTCGAGATACCCGAGCCCACCGCGGAATGGGTAGCCGCCATCTTTACGCACGAAGCTGCACAGTCCGAGGCGCAGAAGAAGCTGCTCAAGATTTCCGAGGAATTCATCGCCGACCTGTACGAAGCCGGCGAATACGTCATCGGCGTCCCCATGCACAACTTCTCGGTTCCCTCCAAGCTCAAACTCTGGATCGATCAGGTCGTGCGCCGCGACAAAACCTTCAGCTACGGCACCGGTATTCCCGAAGGTCTGCTGATCGACAAGAAGGCAACGTTTCTGATCGCCTCGGGCGGCGTTTACGATCCCGGCACGCCGCTGGCCTCCTACGACCTGATCGAGCCGTACCTGCGAAACGTCTTCGGCTTTATCGGCGTAACCGACTGCAGCTTTGTTCACGCCGGCGGCACCGCCAAGCTGATGTATGGAGTCGATCGGCCGACGATCCTTCAGCCCGCTTTAGATGCCGTTCGCACCAGCTTCCAGGCCGCCTGAAGCGGAACAGGAGAAACATCCATGAAAATCATCTCGACCGTAGCGCGAGTCCTGCTCGGAATTTTGTTCACGGTCTTCGGCCTCAATGGTTTTCTCCACTTCATTCCGATGGGGCCGCTGCCCGCTGGTCTCGCCGGACAATACCTCGGCGCGCTGGCCATGTCTCATTACATGACCGTTGTTTTCGCTCTTGAGCTTGTCGCCGGTATCCTGCTCCTGGCGAACCGCTATGTACCGGTGGCGCTCGCGACGTTAGCGGGCATCATTCTGAACATTCTGCTGTTCCACTTGTTCATGGCGCCTGCCGGCCTGCCGCTTGCCATCGTCGCGGCTGTCCTCTGGATCGGCGCGATATGGAACGTCCGCGCAGCCTTTGCCGCACTGGTGCAGAGCCGCCTCGGACCGCAAAGTGCTGAACCCGGGGCGCCCGCTTCCGAAAGATGGGCCGCTGTTAATCGCTGAACTGGCGCAACAGAGAGGCCCGCACGCAGCCGATGGCCTCTCCTTCCGCCCAGCAACTCACTCGCAAACTATGCCGCCAGCAGAGTCTCTCGCTTGGCCGGACACCGGTAGCCAAACAGACCCTTCTTCCGAATCACGTCCGCAATCGCCGCCGGCACCATCTGCTGCCAGCTCTCATCACAATCCTTGATCCGCTTCAGCACGTCCCGCGAGAAGATATGCAGCACGCTCGAATCGAAGTACTGCATCGCCCGCAGTTTCCCTTGGCTCAGCAGATGCTGATACAGATGATTCAATCCGCCGTGCATTTCGAGCGTGTCCGCGGTCGTCAGCTTGCCTGTGGCCTGATCCAGCAGCGGGTACACGTAAATCCGCAGATTCTTGGTAAACAGCTTGCCGAAACTTTCGAGGATGCCTCCTTCGAGGCCGGTGTAATATTTCTCGTTGAAGAGATCGCGTACGCTGCTCGCGCCCATCACCAGCGCAATCGGCTCATTGGTGTAGCGCGTCAGATACGCCGCCAGCCGATAGTATTCCTGATAGTCGGAAATCAGCACAATCTTGCCGGTGGTCGCCAGCAGATCGGCGCGCGCTAGAAAGTCCTGCCCATCCACACCGCTCGTCTCGCGCAGATTGTTCATCGTGATCTCCATCACTTCCACAATCTCTTTGCCCTGCACATCCGGCTCCCCCGCAAATTGCTTCGAGGCGCTGTCCATCATGTCCACATTGACCTTCGTCACCGGACGGAAGCTGCCGCGCTCCACCAGCACCGGCTTCTTGCGCAGCACTTCCGACGGCTGCAGCACTTCCCCATTCGGTCCAAACATGGCCGCGCCGCTCAAGCCGAGCTGCACCAGCTTCAGACTCATCACCCGGTTATCCACGCGCCGAAACTCGATACCGGAAAAATGCACCATGTCGATCTCGATGCGATCGGTCGAAAGATTATCGAGCAGCGATTCGAGCAGCAGTTCCGGCGTCTGATGCAGATAAAACGCCCCGTACAGCAGATTCACGCCGACGATTCCGAGCGCCTCCTGCTGCAGGCTGTTCTCGTTGTCGAGCATCCGCACGTGGATGATGATCTGGTTATCCACATCCTGCGGATACGACTGAAACCGTACGCCCATCCAGCCGTGGCATTCATTCGTGCCGTGATAGTTACGCGCCGAAACTGTATCGGCAAAGGTAAAAAATCGAGTGGTTGAACCGCGCGCCGCGCTCAGCCGTTCGAGATTCAGCTTGTGCTCGTGTTCGAGCATGCCTTCCAGCCGCTCGCGCGACACATAGCGCTTCGCCTTGCCATAGATCGCGTCGCTGACGGTCATGTCATAAGCGGAAATCGACTTGGAAATCGTGCCCGCCGCGCCGCCCACTTTGAAGAACCAGCGCGCGACCTCCTGTCCCGCGCCGATCTCGGCAAACGTGCCGTAGCGCGCCGGATCCAGATTAATCTTGAGTGCTTTTTGGTTGGTTGTCAGCCTGGGATGGTCGTGGCCCATGCCCTCCTATCGGCAGTTCCATGCCCGGAACTTTAGCGCCGTGTCAAAAATTATTCGCAGACGGTCACGACCATCAGACTCGACCCCCGCGCCACGAGGCTGTGCGGCACGCCCCCGGGCAGGCTGATGATTGAACCTGAAATCCATTCGATGGATTCCTCGGCCGTGCTGAACAAAACGCTTCCCTGCAGGCATTGCACCGTAATCGGACCTTTGACTTTGTGCTCGGGCATCTCTTCGCCCGCATGCAGATGCAACAGAAAAGCGCGCAGTCCAGCTTCGCGCACCAACTGTGTCGTACGGGCGAGCTGGCTGAAATTGGACGCATAATTCGAGAGTTCGGCGGACTTCACCCGCTTTAGAGCACCTCCCGCGCAGTCGCGTTACACCATCACTCCGAGTTCCGTCTCCAGTGCCCTGCGATTCAGAATCACAACCTCGCGCCCCGCCGATCGCAGCAGATTTTCCGCTTCGAGCCGCGCCAGATTACGCGAGACCAGCTCGCGCACTGTTCCCACATGCGCCGCCAGTTCCTGATGCGTCATCCCCAAATCGAGCACAATGCCCTCCGGCAGCGCCCGCCCGCGCTGATCCGCCTCGCGCAGAATCCACGAGATCAGCCGTTGCCGTAAGGTTGCAAACGAGAGCTCGTGAATGATTTCAACCAGGCGTCGCAACCGGGTGCCCACCACCTGCAGCACTTTCAGCGCGAGCTCGGGATTTTCCAGGCAGCACGCCCGAAAATCGCTGCGCGAGATAAACAACACCTGCGTCTCCGCGACAGCCGAGCATGACGCCGGATACACTCCGCCATCCAGCACCGGCAGTTCCGCCACCGAATTGGCAGGGCCTTCTTCAAGCAGAACCTGCTCCCGTCCGCTGCCTGCGCGTTTGAAGATCCGCACGCGCCCCGCCGCCACAATGTACAGGCCCTCCGACGGATCGCCCTCGGAGAACAACATCTCGCCTCCCGCAAAGCGCCGCACGACCGCGCGATTGGCCAGCGCCGACAGCTCTTCCGCATCCAGCTCCGAAAAGAGCGGCGATCCCTTGAGCGTTGCAATCGCCACCGGCAATTTCTCCGCGTTCATGTAAATCACAGTTTAGGTGACCAAAGTCACTGCCTCCCACAATGCTGTCTCGGAGACTACTTCACAAGAGTCGACTCATGCCCTCCAACCAGAACAATCAACCCGCCTTCGGCCAGCCTGCCAGGCGGGAACTACTCGTCTCCAAAGGCTGGCTGCAAGCCGTCGCGCTCGTCGTTATCTTTGGCTTCTTTGTCATAGGTCTGCTCGCCTATCGCACGTACACCGGCGAAGCCCCCATACCCGGCCGAGTCGTCGCCCCGGATAACTCCGTCCTGTTCACCCGTCAAAACATCCTCAACGGTCAGCAGGTCTTTTTGAAAAACGGCCTCATGGAGTATGGCTCCGTGTTCGGTCACGGCGCTTATCTCGGACCCGATTACACGGCCGACTATCTGCGGCGCTCGGCCACCGCTGTTCTTTCTTCCCTCGCCGCCAAGGATGCCGGGCGCGCCAAGGATCTCACCGTTCAGATCTTCAAAACCAATCGCTACGACGCCGCCTCCGACACGCTCGCCTTCACCACCCAGCAAGCCGCAGCGCACCGCGATCTCATCGCATATTACTCGAAATTTTTTGCTGAGCCCAGCACCCGTTTCGGCCTGCGACCTGCGGCCATTTCGGACCCGCGGCAGGCGAGCGATCTCACCGCCTTCTTCGCCTGGTCCGCCTGGGCTGCCGCCGCGCTCCGGCCCGGACACGATTACTCCTACACCAACAACTGGCCTCCCGAGCCGCTCGTGCACAACACCGTCACGGCCGATAACGTCGTCTGGAGCGTGCTTTCGCTCATCGCTTTGCTGGGCGGCATCGGTGCACTCTTCACCGTGTTCGGCCGCTGGAATGTGCTCGGCTGGCACGGCCGCGAACAGAACACACTCACCTTCCGCGCCCCGAATACCGTGCTGCTCACTCCTGCGCAGCGCGTCACTGCCTGGTTCTTCTTCGTCATGGTCCTGCTGTTTCTGATACAGACTCTGGTCGGCGGCGCCTCGCAGCACTATCGCGCCGATATCTCAAATTTCTTCGGCATCGACCTCGCTCGTCTTCTTCCGTTCAATATTGCCCGCACCTGGCATCTCCAGCTCGCTATCTTCTGGGTTGCGACGTCGTATCTTGCCGCCGGCATCTTCCTCACTCCCATGCTCAGCGGCCGCGAACCAAAGATTCAGAAATGGCTCGCCGTGGCGCTGCTCGGTGCTCTGACGCTGGTCGTTTTTGGTAGCCTCTTTGGCGAGTTCGCCGGTATCCACGGCTGGATTCAAAGAGGCTGGAGCTGGTTCGGCAACCAGGGCTTTGAATATCTCGATCTCGGCCGCTTCTGGCAAATCCTGCTCACCATCGGCCTCTGCTTCTGGGTGCTCATGCTGTATCTCGGCTTGCGCGGGCGTCTTCGTAACGAGCACAAGGGCAACATGCCCTGGCTGTTCTTCTTCTCGGCTTTGTCGATCCCCGCCTTCTACGGCGTCGGCCTGCTGGCGCGTCCCGAAGCGCATTTCACCACCACCGATTTCTGGCGCTTTTGGGTCGTTCACCTCTGGGTCGAAGATTTTCTCGAGTTGTTCACGACCATCATGGTGGCCTGCATTTTCGTCCTGCTCGGAGTCGTCGCCGAGCGCGTCGCGCTTACTGTCGTTTATCTCGATATCGTGCTCTACTCGGCAGGCGGCGTCATCGGAACCATGCATCACGTCTACTTCTCCGGCACTCCCGCGGAGCACATGGCCCTCGGTGCATTTTTCTCCGCCGCCGAAGTGATTCCGCTCACCTTCCTCACCGTGGAGGCATGGAGCTTTCTGCAACTCGGCTCGCGCCAGGAGGCCCGTTCGCGCACTGCCTTTCCTCACTACTGGGCCGTCATGTTTCTCGTCTCAGTGGGTTTCTGGAATTTCCTCGGCGCCGGGGTGTTCGGCTTCCTGATCAATCTCCCGGTTGTCTCTTATTACGAGATCGGAACCGCCCTCACCACGAATCACGGCCACGCCGCCATGATGGGCGTGTACGGAATGCTCGCCGTCGGTCTCGCGCTGTTCTGCATCCGCTACATCGTGCCCGAAGAGCGCTGGTCCGAACGCGCCGCCAAGATCAGCTTCTGGTGCCTCAATGGCGGCCTCGCCTGGATGGTCTTTGCGACTCTTTTCCCCCTCGGCATCCTGCAACTCTACGAGTCAGTCAACCACGGCTACTTCGAAGCGCGCTCGCTCAAGTTCATCGGCAATCCTGTCAACGCGCTCATCGAATGGCTGCGCTTCCCCGGCGATGCAGTCTTCATTTTTGGCGGCGTGCTGCCTTTGCTGTATCTCTGCTGGCTCGCGGTGCGCCACAGCGTTCGCCGAGAAACCACGCTCCAAGAACCGAAGACGATTTTGTTCGCGGAAGTCACCGAATCCACCGCCGGCCGATGATCGCTGCTTTCCGTCTGGAAACGCTGCTCGCGGGCGCATATATCATCCTGCTGATGCTGATCGCCTTCGCGCTCGAATGCATGGCGCGCCACACGCAAAATCGCGCCGAGCGTTTCCATACCGGCGGCTTCCGCTTCGATCCCAACCGGGATGTCTGGGAGTGCCCAACCGGCATGGCGCTGGTCCGCACCGAAGTGAATTACGAACAGCGAATCGTTCGTTATCGCGCACCCGCCCACGCCTGCAATAACTGCGCGATTAAATCCCGCTGTACGCACTCCGATCGAGGCCGCGAAATTCCGGTTTCCATGGACCCCATGCTCGTCTCCGGCTCCGTCAAATTTCAAATCGGCTTTTCCATCATTCTGTTTACACTCGCCGCCTGTATTGCTGCCATCGAGCTTCTGCGACACACTTCTGGAACAGAAGCATGGGCCATGGCAGTGCTTCTGGCAATCGCCGTTCTTCTCATCAAACACACCGCCGTGCGCCTCCGTGATCACTCCGGCTTCAGCGCGACCAGTCCGAAACCCGATCCACTCATCCAGATCAAGTAAACAAGGCATGGGAGCGTGAGCAACCCAAGAACTATACGCTCAACTCTTTCACCGAAAATGGCGCTCGAAAGCCACGGCGATCAAAGCTGATCGCGAGCCCCTGTACCTCGAAAGGACCGCTTTTTTAGCCCCCCACGGGCGTATGCGCCGCACTCCGCTCCAGTTCGCCCGCAATCAACCCCCGCACCCGTTCAGTAAGCGCACCCCGATCCTTCAACGTCAGCCCGTCCGTCGCAATCGGCTCCAGCACCCGCAACGTCACCTCGCCGGCTTGAACGACACCGCTCCCAAACGGCAGCACCTCGCGCGTACCGATCATCACCAGCGGAACCACCGGCACGCCGGCCCGAATCGCAATATACGCGCCGCCTTCCTTAAAAGGCCGCGTCACGCCATCATGCGAACGCCCGCCCTCGGGAAAAATCAGCAGCGATATGTTCTTCTGCTGAATTTTCTCCGCCGCCACCTGCATCGTCTTCACCGACGCGCGCGGATCTTCTCGCGGCACCGGAATATGCCCCGCGCGGCTCAAATGCGTGCCGAGAAAGGGTATCTGAAACAAGCCGCGCTTCGCCAGAAACCGAAACTGCACCGGCACATTCGCCAGCGCCACCGGCGTGTCCATATAGCTCAGATGATTCGCGATAAACACATAGCTGCCCGCCGGATCGATCTGCTCCAGTCCCTCCACGCGCACGCGCACGCCGCTCACCCGCAGCAGCATTCGCGCCCACGCCCGCGCCACCCGAATCTGCATCCGCCCGGTGCTGTCGAAAAACGAAACAATCAGGCTGATCGTCCCGTAGACAATCGTCGCCAGCACAATCGCCGGGTCGGCAAACAAAACCCCGCGCAGCTTTTTCATTGCGTCAGTAACCGCCGCGCTTCGCCCACCAGATACAGCGATCCTGTGAAGAATACTACACAATCCCGTGGCGCCTTGCGCGCCATTTCGATCGCCCGCGTCACATTCTCCGCAATCACGGCATTCGGATGTGGCGCCGCTTCCAAAATCGCCTCCGGCCGCAGCGCGCGGGGAAAATCGGGCGCCGTCACAATCAGCTTTTCCGCTAGCGGAAACAGCTGCTCGGTCACTTCCTCGATCGCCTTATCGCGCATCGCTCCATACACCAGCCACACCGTCCGTCCTGCGCAGAATTCCCGTATATAGGCCGCCAGCGCCGCCGCCCCCGCCGGATTATGCGCGCCATCCAGCACAAAATCGGGCTTCCTCGAAACGTACTCGAGCCGCCCCGGCCAGACGACCCTCTTCAGACCCAGGCGAATTTTCTCGCTATGGAGTCCGAGTGCGCGACACGCCAGAATCGCCGTAACCGCATTCACCACCTGATGCCGCCCCGGCAGCGCACATTCATACTCGTTTTCATCCAATCGAAACCGCGAGCCGTCCGCGCACGCCTCCATTACCTCGACTCGCGACATGTCCACACGAATCGCCGGCGAAGCCAACTCACGCGCACGCTCTTCGATTACGCAGCTGGCCACACTCTCCTGTGTCGCCATCACCACCGGCACACCCGCCTTGATAATCCCCGCCTTCTCCCCCGCAATCGCCTCCAGCGTGTTGCCCAGATACGCCTCGTGATCGTACGAAATGGGCGTGATCACCGAAACCAGCGGCGTGATCACATTCGTCGCATCCAGCCGCCCGCCCAGCCCCACTTCGATCACGCTGATCTGAGCCTTGTCGCGAAAGCGCAGCAAACCCATCGCCGTCACCGTCTCAAAATACGATGGATGCGCATCGATGTCGCCCTCACGCAGCAGTTCCTCCGCCGCCCGGTGCACCACTTCGAACACACGCGCAAAATCCTCCGCGCTGATCGGCTCTCCATCGATCTCGATGCGCTCGGTCGGCTCGATCAGGTGCGGCGACGTATATAACCCGGTACGCATGCCTGCGCATCGCAACACGCTCGCAATCATCGCGCATGTCGATCCCTTCCCGTTCGTGCCCGCTACATGCACAAACTGCTGCCCGCACTCCGGATTACCCAGGGCCCCGAGCAGCGCACGCATCCGCTCCAACCCGAACTTCGCCCCCGGCCGCAGCTCATTGCCGAGCCCGTACAAATACCGCACCGATTCCGGATAACTCACGAATGCGTCCTGCTCAACAGCGGCCGGATCAGCTCGAACACATCCCGCGCCACAACCTGATTCCCCGCCCCGTTCGGATGAATGCCATCCGGCTGCATCATCTCCGGATGCTCATACACATGCGCCAGCAGAAACGGCATGTACGCCAGATGGTACTTCTTCGCCAGCTCCGGAAACATCTTCGTGAACGGCTCCACATAATCCGGCCCATAATTCGGCGGCAGCGTAATCCCCAGCAGCACCACGCGAATCTTCGCCGCCTGCAATCGCTCGATCATCTCCGCCAAATTCTTCTTCGTCGCCTCCACCGGAATGCCGCGGAGCCCGTCATTCCCGCCAAACTCCAACAGCACCAGGACCGGTTTCGCCGCGATTACGTTATCAATCCGCGCCAGCCCATCCGTCGACGTGTCGCCGCTCACGCCCTGGTTCTCCACGCGATAAGTCAAATGATTCTCATCCAGCACATCCTGCAGCTGCTCCGGATAACTGCGCCCCGCCACGCCCGCCGTCAAGCTGTCGCCGAACGCCACGATCACCGGCCGCGTGTCATTCGCTTTCGGCTCTTCGCGCTTCGTTGCGCCTGTTTCGGAACTCGGCACCGCTGCGGTGCGTTCTGTAGTTGTGGGCGCTTTTTCGCGCGAGCCGCACGCCGCCAATATCGCCAGCAAAACCAGCCCCGCTGCGACAATGAAAGCAGTCCTCCGCTTCTTCACAACCTAAGCTTGCCATGCATTCCCCCGCCGACGTCATCCAGGTCGACCGCCTCTCGAAAACCATCGACAACGGTGCCAATCGCGTCGAAATTCTGCGCGATCTTAGCTTCGCCATTCCGCGCGGTCAGTTCGTCGCCATCATGGGCGCCTCCGGCAGCGGTAAGAGCACGCTTCTTGGCCTCCTCGCCGGCCTCGACACCGTCACCAGCGGCCGCATCACGCTCGACGGCACCGAAATTCAGAACATGCGCGAAGACGATCTCGCGCGTCTGCGCGGACGTAAAATCGGCTTCGTCTTTCAGAGCTACCAGCTCGTGCCCACGCTCACCGCCGAAGAAAACGTGCTCCTTCCCGCCGAACTCGCGGGCTTCGAAGGCGATGCCGTGTCCCGCGCTCGCGACCTCCTCGCACGCGTCGGCCTCAAACGCCGCAGGCACCACTACCCCGTTCAGCTCTCCGGCGGCGAACAGCAGCGCGTCGCCCTCGCCCGCGCCTTCATCACGCGTCCGCCGATCCTGATGGCCGACGAGCCCACCGGCAATCTCGATTCCGCCAACGGCAAACAGATTCTCGACCTGCTGCTCACCCTCAACCGCGAGGAAAACACTACCCTCGTGCTCGTCACCCACGACCCGCAGCTCGCCGAAAACGCCGACCGCATCATCACTCTCCGCGACGGCCAGCTCCTCTCCGACGTTCTCTCCACGCCCGCGCTGAACGCTCGCTCATGACCCGCTTCACTCTCCGCACCGCCTCCAGAATTGGTTTCCGCGAACTCCGCGCCACACCTGCCAAATTCCTCTTCGTCATCCTCGCCGTCGCGGTCGGCGTCGCTGCGCTGAGCGGTGTCAAAGGGTTCGGTTACGCCTTTCGCGGCATGCTCCTGCGCAACGCCAAGCAGCTCATCGCCGCTGATCTGCAGGCTCAGACCTGGGAGAATCTCTCGCCCGATCAAATCGAAAAACTCGAATCCATCGCGGCACGCTACGGCCAGATGACGCGCGTCACCGAAACCATCTCGATGGCCGGCTCCTCCCACGAGCGCATCCCGCAGATGATTTCGGTCAAGGCCATCGAGCCCCGCGCCTATCCTTACTACGGCCAGATCAAACTCGAACCGCACAAATCTCTCGCGCAGCTCCTCTGCGACGATCACTCCGCCGTCGTCACGCCCGAGCTCGAACTGCGCCTCAAAGTGCAGCCCGGCGACGCCATCCGCCTCGGCGGCAAAGAGTACACCATCACCGGCACCATAACCAGCGAACCCGACCGTCTCGCCTCAGGCTTCGGCCCCGGCATGCGCGCGCTCATCACCCGCCAAGGCCTCACTCGCAGCGGTCTCGTGCAGTTCGGCAGCCGCGCCGCCCAGCGCTTCCTCTTCAAACTCAACCCCGGCGTCGATCTCGACCGGATCAAAAACGAGATCAAAAATACCATTCACCGCGTCTTCCTGAGCGACTATCGCGAAGGCAGCCCCGTCGTCGGCAAAGCGCTCGATAACACCACTACCTTCCTCTCGCTCATCTCGCTCATCGCCCTCATCGTCGGCTCGCTCGGCGTCGCCATGGCCATGTACTCACACCTGCAGCAACACATGGACACCATTGCCGTCATGAAAGCGCTCGGCGCGCGCTCGAACCAGATCCTGCGCATCTATCTGCTCGAAACGCTCTGGCTCGGCCTCGCCGGCGGCCTGATCGGCATCGCGGTCGGCGCGCTCGTGCAAAAATCCTTCCCCATCCTCATCCAGCGCGTCTTCTCGTTACTGCCCGAAGTCCCCTGGGATTGGTCGTTCAGTCTGCAGGGCCTCAGCTTAGGTGTCCTCGCCACACTTCTCTTCACACTTCCGCCGCTGCTCAGCATCCGCAACGTGCGCCCGAGCCTCGTCTTCCGCCGCGATATGGCCGATGCCGCGCAGCAATCGCGTAAACACTGGCGCGAAAAACTCCCCGCCTGGCTCGGCGCTGCTGCCATCCTCGCCGGCTTCTACGGCATCGCGGTCTGGCTCGGCGGCTCCGCCCGCATGGGCCTCTACTTCATCGCTGGACTCATCGCGAGCGTGCTCATCCTCGCCGCCATCGCCGCTCTTCTGCTCTGGCTCATGCGCCGCATCGTGAAAATCGCTGGCCGCCGTCTCCCGACCTCTTTCCGCCATGGCTTCGCCAATCTCTATCGCCCCGGCAACCAGGCCCGCTCCGTCCTCGTTGCGCTCGGCATCGGCGTCATGTTCACGCTCACCACCTATCTCCTGCAAAGCACCGTGCTGCGCGAAGTTCGCGCCGAAGGCCCCGGCCGCCAGGGTAACCTCTTCCTGCTGGACGTCCGCGATACCTCCGGCATCAGCCAGCTTCTTTCCCATGAAACCGGTGTCAAAGGTAACGTCCAACTGGTCGGCTACATCGTCGCCCGCATGCTCTCGAACAACGGCAAACCGCCCGAGCAGCTCGATCTCAAGAAAGAGCGCCGCGAAAATCTACAGGCCATTCGCATCACTACCGCGCGCTCTCTTCCCGAAGGTCTCTCCATTCGCAAAGGCGAGTGGTGGCCGCCCGAATCCAGCACGCCCCAGCTCGCCGTCTCCGAAGAAGCCCAGCGCGATTTCAAGCTCAAACTCGGCGACCGTCTCACCTTCCAGCTCGCCGGCCGCACCCTGACCGCCCCGCTCGTCGCCATCTTCGATCGCAGCAATCGCGCCGCCGTCCGCTACGATCTCGTCTTTCCGCAGAACGCGCTCACCGGTCTTCCCGTCGTCTACTACGGCGCCGTACACGTCGACCCCAAACGCATCCCCGCCGTCGAAGAATCGATCTTCGAAGCCTACCCGACCGTCACCGTCATGAACCTCGCCGACGTGCTCACCCGCATTCAGGAAGCCGTCGATCAGGTCGCGCTCGTCATCCGTTTCCTCGCCGCCTTCGCCATCCTCGCCGGCGTGATCATCCTCTCCTCGAGCATCGCCGGCACGCGCTACCGCCGCATCCGCGAAGTCGCTATCCTCAAAGCCCTCGGCGCTACCCGCCGCCGCATTCAGAGCATCTTTTCGATCGAATTCTCCATCCTGGGCGCCATCGCCGGCCTCATCGGCGCACTCCTTGCAAACGCCTTCTCCGGCATCATCGCCGACAAGTTCATCGACACGCACTTCGATTTCGACTGGCCGTCGCTCCTTGTCGCCATGCTCGCGACCGCCGTACTCGCCAACCTCGCCGGCTGGCTCGCCAGCACCCGCATCCTCAGCCAGCGCCCGCTCGAAGTGCTCCGCTCCGAATAGGCGTTCACACGTTCCGTACTAAAATCGTCTCCCGCTTTTCAAGCACTTCCACGCATCTTCTTCTTTTCTTCTCTTTTGCCCGCGCTAAAACCGGTGGCATGACAGCTCGTCAGATCCGTCGCGCCGCCGAGCGCAAAGCCCGCAAAGAAGCCATCAAGAACGCGCGCAAAGCCGAAAACTCGCGCACCCTCGACACGGAACCGGGAAGCGTCAGCGACCGAAATCGGACAACGCATCCTTCCCAAGCCCGAGCAGGCGGACCCCGCACCGAAGCCGGCAAGGCCATTTCGTCCCAAAACGCCTTGAAAACCGCCCTCACCGGCCGCACCGTCCTGCTTCCCACCGACGATCGCGCCCGCTACCAACAGCACCTCACGCACTATTTCCACTTCTGGAAACCCGTCGGCGAACACGAGTGCGCTCTCGTGCAGCTCATCGCCGATACCTGGTGGCGCCTCCTCCGCATCCCCTGCCTCGAAGCCGCTCTCTTCGCCAAAGGCCACCACGAGCTCGCCTCCGAGTGCGACCCCAATCTGCTCCGCCTCGAAATCTATCTCAAATACGAAAAGCAGTTCCGCAATCTCGCGCTGCAGGAACGCCGCCTCTCCAACTACGCCGCCCGCCTCAAAGCTGAGCTCGAGGAAGTAAAGGGCCAGCGCCAAACCGAAGACGAAGCCGCAAACGACGTCCCTGAGTTCGAATTTTCAGCCGCCCTCGATCACATCGATTCGCCCGATTTTTCACCTGCCGAAACCGATTCTCTGCAACCAGATACGCCCGATCCCGCGCTCCTCGCGGCCTCCCTCGCGCACTCCTCCGGACTACCTTCAAACCGATGAACAAGCACGATCTGGCCCAGCTCCTGGCCAAACAATCGCATCGCTCCCGCGGCAAAGCAGCCGACGCCGTCGACGCGCTCGTGCACCGCCTGCTCAAGGACCTGAAAACGCCCAGGCCGCTCCCCAACCCGGCCCCCAATAAAAGGAAAGCGCCACGTGAACCGTAGTGTCCGCGCCCGTGCCCTCGTCCAGCTGATCGAAACCTATCTGCGCAACGGGTCCCGCATCGAAATCGACGGTCTCGGCCACTTCAAGCTCAACCCGCGCAATCAGCTCACCTTCGAGCCCAATGGTCGCATTCCCGTCTTCATCGCCTATGCCTACGAAGACCGCACCCGCGCCAAGCGCCTCAGTGCCGCGCTACGCAAAGCCGGCTTTGAACCCTGGCTCGACGAGGAGAAAATTCTGCCCGGCCAGAACTGGCCTCGTGCCATCGAGCGCGCCATCGATCTCTGCGATTTTTTCGTCGCCTGCTTTTCGCGCCGTTCCGTCTCCAAGCGTGGCCACTTTCAGCGCGAGCTCGCCTATGCCCTCGACGCCGCTCTCCGCGTGCCGCTCGACGAGATCTACTTCATCCCGGTGCGCCTCGACGACTGCTCGCTTCCGGTCGAAATCTCGCAAAAGGTACAGCACGTCGACCTGTTCCCGGATTGCGAGCGCGGCACCCGCGAGCTGATTCAGGCCATGTGGCACCAGACCGCCGCGCGTGCGCAGCCGAAAAAATGACCGCGCTCTATTCGTCTTCGAGCAGCGCCAGAATTTCGGTCAGCTCTTTGCGCAGTTCGCGATGAAACGTGAACGCTCCCGGCGAAAACATCTCCACCTGCTTCTGCGGTACCGGCGCCCGCACCGGTTCCCGCTTTGGCTTCGATTCCAGAACTTTGCGCGCACCCTCGATCGTGTAGCGCCGGTCGTACAACAGCCGCTTGATCTCGAGCACCAGCTCCACATCTTTGCGCCGGTACAATCTGTGTCCGGTGCCCGACTTCTTCGGCCCCAGGCCCGAAAATTCGGTCTCCCAGAAGCGCAGAACGTACGGTTTGATCCCCGCCAGGCGCGCCACTTCCCCTATCCGGAAGTAGAGCTTGTCCGGAATCTCCGGATTCTCCGCAGGCTTGACGCTCGGTTCTTCGGTTTTCACCGCGAGGCAGCTCGATCCCTAGTATTGTATCGGGAACGCGCCCACTCGCGCTCAATGCACTTCGAGCGTTACCGTAACCGATGCGCGAATATCCAGATCGCCCGCTTCCACCGGCGTCGTGGGAGCAGCCGCTGCTTTCATCGCCACGAACCCCACCGGCCGCGGCCGCACCACCGGCACTTCAGTCGGTTCTGCCTCCAGCACCGCGCCGGGCTCCAGGTTCAGTGCCCGCGCCAGTGCCTCTGCATTCGCCCGCGCTCGTTTCGCCGCTTCGCTCAGCGCCTGCTCGCGTACCGCCGAGTCGTCTTTCAACGTGAACGCAACGCCGTTGATGTTATTCGCGCCTGCCTGCGTCGCTGCATCGATCACTTTCCCGAGCAGCGCCAGCTCATCTACCGTGACATTCACCGTATTCGCCGCCTCATACCCGGTCAAACGCGGCGCATGATTCTGCGGATACTCGTAACGCGGCGACAGCGAGTAACCCGACGTCTTGATCGTCCCGCCGCTCCCCAGCGCCTGCTTGATCGCCGCAACCATCTTTGTACTCTCTTCCGCATTTTGTGCCGATGCCGCCTGCGCCGTCGGAGCCTGGCTCGAAACGCCGATCGTGATCTCCGCCCGGTCCGGTTTCGCCGAAACCACCGCCTCCCCCGAGGCCCGCACGAAATGCGGCCGCGGCGCTACTTGTGTCTGCGCACTCAAAACCAATGGCAGCAGAACTACCAGGTATCTCGTCATCACTCGCTACCTTATCAAGTTCAAAACCCAATGAGCCCGCGCTTCTCAGCGTGGCGAAGATTGTGCGAGATGGATGGATTAAGATGATTACGCCTATGTCGCGCATTCTTCCCGCTGCGGTCACGCTCGCCGTCGCCTTTTCCTCTCTCTCTTTCGCCGACTCGCTCCCCAAAGAGTCTTTCGGCCAGTTCGAAGGCAAAGACGTTTACCTCTTCACGCTCAAAAACGCCTCCGGCATGACCGTCAAAATCACCAATTACGGCGGTACCGTTCAATCCATCAGCGTCAAGGACCGCCACGGTAAATTCGGCGATGTCGTTCTCGGTTTCAACACTCTCGATGAATACGTTCAAAAAGCCGGCACCGCCTACTTCGGCGCGCTCATCGGCCGGTACGGCAATCGCATCGCCCACGGCATCTTTAAGCTCGACGGCAAGACGTATCACATTCCCACCAACGACAACGGCAACGCCCTCCATGGCGGCAAAGTCGGCTTCAACCGCCGCGTTTGGGATGCGAAAGACGTCTCCGAACCAGGTAAGCCCGCTCTCGAGCTGCACTATTTAAGTCCCGATGGCGAAGAAGGCTTTCCCGGCAATCTCGACGTCACCGTCCGCTACTCCCTCGACGATCAGAACGGGCTCCACATCGACTACTACGCCAAGACCGACAAAGACACCGTCCTCAACCTCACCAACCATTCCTACTTCAACCTCGTCGGCGCGGGCAGCGCAACCATCCTCAATCACAAACTCTCCATCGACGCCGATCAGTTCACTCCGGTAGACAAGACACTAATTCCAACCGGCAAGCTCGAAAACGTCGCCGGCACGCCTTTCGACTTCCGCCACGCCACCGACATCGGCGCGCGCATCGGCAAGAACAATGAGCAGCTCAAACTCGGCAAAGGCTACGATCACAACTTCGTGCTGAACCATCCCGGCGACCTGAACCATCTCGCCGTGAAAGTGGAGGAGCCGAAATCCGGCCGCGTGCTCGAGGTCTTCACCACCCAGCCCGGCGTCCAGTTTTATTCCGGCAATTTTCTAAACGGTAAGGTCAGCGGCATCGGCGGCATCTATCGCCATCGCTCCGCGCTGTGTCTCGAAACGCAGCACTTCCCCGATTCGCCCAACCACCCCAACTTCCCAACGACTGTCCTCCACCCCGGCGAAGAATACCACCAGACGACGATCTACAAATTCTCGACCGAATAAGGAGAATAGACTCCCGCTGGACGGCGAAAATCACAATTTGCCGGGCGAGCTGATCGCGCTGCTTACGCGAGCTCTCATATTGGCCGATAGCGAAGGCTCGGACGAGATATCGGTGCAGCACCTCAGAGCCGCATATACCGCCGATCAGCCAGATTCATCCGCGGACCCGGAGATGGATGGCCTTCAACCGGTTCCGCGACTGGAAAAGCCACTGTCCAAAGAAGCCTCCGCTCTGCTGGAGGAAGCTTTCGCCCAGGCGCGCGCTGAAGGCGGTGAGCCGCTCACGTACGTAGAGCAGGTCCTGAGATGACCGCCTCACTTATGCATCCTCCGGAGCGTGTATGCATCGGGCCGCAGTGTCTCATTGCGCAGCTTATTGGTATCGTCCGTCACATGAATCAGCTTGCCCGTAATATGGTTCGACTGCTCGGACGCCAGAAACGCTGCCACCTTCATCTGCAGATCCGGCGACGTCCCGCCCGTGCGCCGCGTCTCCTTGGCTTCGCTCACCACGCGCGCCTCCAGCCGGTTTTCCGCGCGAATCAGCTCGTCTGTCATGTTCGTATAAGCCGGTCCCGGATCGAAGCAGTTGATCTGCACATTGTCCTCCACGACCTCGGCCGCCACCGTCTCCACAAACCGCACCACCGCGCTCTTCGAAGTCGAGTAAGCCGAAAGCCCGGTCTTTGGCAGCGCATCGCTCTCGCACGCGATCACGATGATCTTGCCCGCTCGCCGTTCCGTCATCGATGGCAGCACCGCGCGAAACGAATGCACCACGCCGAACAGATTGATCGCCAGCGTTTCTTTCCAGGCCTTCAGCGAATGCTCCATGAAATCATGGATCGGCCCCAGCGTTCCCGCCGCGCAGATCATCACATCCACAGCGCCTCCGAACACCACGCGCGAGCGATCTACCGCCAGTGCCAGTTGCTCGGGATCCGTCACATCCGCCCGAATGCGCAGCGCGTTGCCGCCCGCCTGCTCGATCTCGATGTGCGCCATATCGAGCTCTGCCTTGCTGCGGCCCACGAGCGCAATTCGCCCACCCAGCCGTGCGAATCCAAGCGCCAGACGTTTTCCGATGCCCCGGCCCGCCCCCGTCACCAGGAAGTTTTTGTCCTTGAATTCGCCGATCGCTTTCGTCACCGCGACTAGTCCCGACTCAAGAGTAAACCACTGCTCAGCGCGTGCTGCAGTGCTGCTCCGGCTGCGCGAAAAACCCTGTATTTGCGCTATACTCAAGCCGTAGCAGGTTGCCTTTTCGGCGCCGCCTGCATCCCACTTCGTAAGAGGCGAATGAGTAAAGAAGACAGCATAGAAGTTACTGGTACCGTAGTCGAAAAATTCCCCAGCGGACTCTTCAGCGTTCAGCTCGATCAGGACCGCACCGTTCTCGCTCACCTGGCCGGCAAACTGCGGCGCAATCGCATCCGCGTTTTGGCCGGCGATCGCGTCACCCTCGAGATGTCTCCTTATGACCTCACGAAGGGACGCATCACTTACCGTCACAAGTAGTCCTTCCGATTCCGTCTCCGCGCCGAAGCCCGTCCTGCTCATCTTCGGCACGCGGCCGGAGGCCATCAAGCTCTGCCCGCTCGTATACGCACTGCGCAGCGAGCCTTTTTGCAACGTCCTGCGCCCCGTCGTGTGCCTCACCGGACAGCATCGCGAGATGCTCGATCAGGTCCTCGACGTCTTCCAGATCCAGCCCGATTTCGATCTCAAGCTCATGCGGCCGAATCAGTCGCTGGCCGCACTTTCAAGCCGTCTGCTCCAGGAACTGCCGCCCGTATTCGGTCAGGTAAAACCCGCTATCTGCCTCGTCCAGGGCGACACCACCACCACCTTCTGCGGCGCGCTATCAGCGTTCTACGCAGGCGTCGAAATCGCCCACGTCGAAGCCGGACTCCGCACCTTCGATCTGCGCAATCCGTTCCCCGAAGAGATGAATCGCGTTCTCACCAGCCGCCTCGCCGCGCTGCATTTCGCAGCCACCGAAGGCGCCGCACGCAATCTCATTCGCGAAGGCATCTCTCCGGAGCGGATCGAAGTCACCGGCAATACCGGCATCGACGCCGTGCTTATGATCCGCGACCGCCTCGAAAGCGGCGCGCATTCCGGCCTCAACATTGCGCTCGACGCCGGCAAGAAGCTGATCGTCGTCACCGCGCACCGCCGCGAAAGCTTCGGCTCGGACTTCGAGAATCTCTGCCGCGCCATCGCTCGCCTTGCCGAACGCGAAGATGTGCAGATCGTCTGGCCGGTGCACCGCAACCCGAACGTCACCGGTCCTGTCGATTCCATCCTGCGCGGAAAACCAAATGTCACGCTGGTCGAGCCACTCGATTACCTGCCGTTTGTCGACCTGATGCGGCGTGCTTATCTGCTGCTGACCGATTCCGGCGGTATCCAGGAAGAAGCGCCTTCGCTCGGCATACCTGTGCTTGTCCTGCGCCATGTGACCGAGCGTCCCGAAGCAGTCACAGCCGGAACAGTGAAACTGGTAGGTACCGATCCCGAGCGCATCCTCAGCGAAGCAACGCGGCTGCTAAACGACGCCGGAGCACGGGAAAATATGGCCCGCCAGCACAATCCGTACGGCGATGGCCACGCCGCAGCGCGCATCGTCAAGCGCATGGCGGCGCATCTCGGCGTCGCTCTGGCTGACTTACCATAAAGGTTGTCCTCCTCCATCACACTCGGCGAGCAGGTGTCGCATACTGCCCGCCGCAGACACTGGCCACAGATCTATTTCGGCGTGGCCGCCACCTCGCTCGCCACGCTGCTGCTCGAGCTCGCGTTGACGCGCGTTTTTTCGGTCGTTTACTTCTATCATTTCGCGTTCCTCGCCATCTCGATCGCGCTCTTCGGACTCGGCGCGGGTGGCGTTTTCTCGTATGTCGTCGCCGGCTGGCCGGGCACGCTCCATCGCAAACTCGGCATTCTCGCCTGGACGAATGCCATCGCGATTGTGCTGAGCCTCTGGTTCCTGCTCGGACGTTCAGCTGCGATGAGCGGCGGCGAATTGACCCTCGCCTATTTCGTTGCCGCGATACCGTTCACCTTTTCGGGCACCATTCTTTCGCTTGTCATCGCCGACACCATCGGCCGCGTGAATCGCGTCTACTTTTTCGATCTGCTCGGAGCTGCCGGTGGCTGCGCCGTGCTCGTGCCGCTGCTGAACTGGCTCGGCGGACCCAACACCATCATCGCCGCTGCCCTTCTCTTCGCTGTTTCGGCAGCCATCTGGTTCCATCTGGCGGGCTCCTCGCGCGGCCGGGCCACCGCCGTTCTTCTCGGACTCGTGCTGGTCGGCGTCATGACTCTGAATTGGAAGGATCCGTTCATCGACGTCAAATTCGCCAAAGGCCAGCGCCTCACCAACGAAGAATTCGTACGCTGGAACAGCTTCTCGCGCATCGCGCTCAAGCGCCAGCCCGACGGCGCGCAGCTCATCGTGATCGACGCCGACGCCAATACCTATCTGGCGCAGCTCGATCTCGATCACCTTACCCCGAAACAGTCATTCGATCTCACCTATCACGGGCCCGGCTTTCCCTATCTGCTCCGTCCCGGCGCGAAAACGCTGATCATCGGGCCTGGCGGCGGCTGGGATGTTGCCCGCGCGCTCCATTCCGGCAGCAAAGATGTGACCGGCGTCGAAATCAATCCGATCATCGCCACCGAGATCATGCGCAAGCGTTACCCGGCCTACAGCAACAACCTGTATTTCCGGCCCGATGTGCATATCGCTGTTGAAGACGGGCGCTCGTTCATTCGCCGCTCACGCGAGCAGTATCAGGTGCTGCAGGCCACGCTGGTCGATACCTGGGCTTCGACCGCCGCCGGCGCTTTCGCGCTATCGGAGAACAATCTCTACACCACCGAAGCGTTCGGCGATTACCTCTCGCACCTCACGCCCGATGGCGTCATGGCGTTTACTCGCTGGGGTTTTGATCCGCCGCGCGAATCGCTGCGCATCGTTTCGCTTGCCATCACCGCTCTGCATCACATCGGCCAGAACGACCCTGCGCGCAACATCATCGTCGTGCGCGAGGACGTCAACCAGCTTCATCAGTGGGGCGCGCAGGATACCATTCTGGTCTCGCGCAATCCGTTTACCGCAGCCGATCTCGAACGTCTGCAGCAAGGTGCGAAAACCGCCGGCATGGAAATCGTCTATCAACCCGGCACCGCCCGCGACACGCCGTTTCGAACCCTGCTGACGATTCCCTCGCGCGAGAGGTTCTTCGATTCTTACGCCTTCGATGTACGCCCGGTTGGCGACGACCGCCCGTTCTTCTTCTACACCGTGCAGGCGCGCGACGTACTCGATTTTCTCTCGCACGCTTCGCACGCGACCGCCGATTACAAAATCAACTCCGCGCTGCCGGTACTCTTCGGCGTTGTCGGCATCAGCATTCTGGCGACGATCATCATGCTCGCTCTGCCTCCGATGCTGCTCGGCCACCGCCTGCCACGCGAGCGCGGCGCCATTCCGGCACTCTTTTTCTTCCTGTGCATCGGCGCCGGCTACATCATCATCCAGGTCGCCCTGATCCAGAAATTCGTGCTGTTTCTCGGACACCCCACTTACGCTCTCACGGTCATCATCTTCTCCATGCTGCTCTCGAGCGGCTGCGGCAGCTTCGCCAGCAAGCGCCTGGTGCAGGGCAACCCCGCCAAACTTCGCACCGTGCTGATAATCGTCGCGGCACTGAATGTGCTGCTTGCGCTGATTGTCACACCGATCTGTGAAGGTGGCGTGTGGCTCCCGTTTGCTTTGAAAGTGCTGATCACGGTCGCGCTCATCAGCCCGCTGGGCTTCGCCATGGGCATGCCGTTTCCGACCGGGTTGACGCTGCTCGAAAGAGTAATGCCGGCATCTGTGCGGTGGGCCTGGGCCGTGAATGCCGCTTCGAGCGTGCTCGGCTCCGCCGCGGCCATGTTCCTGGCGATCTATCTCGGTCTGCGCACAACGCTGATGATCGGCAGTGCGTTGTACATCGGCGCCCTGCTAAGTGCCGCGCTCTCGATTTTGAGCAAAAGGCCGCGCGCCGAACTGGAATTCGAGCCCTAATTCACTGTGGAGTGCGCGGCGCCGCGGTCCATCACGCGCAGCGCTTCTTCGAGCGCCTCGACAAAGTAGTATTCGCCCCAGATCACCGACTCATCGACGCCCAGCCCTTTATGCACGTGATAGACGCCGCCTTTGAGGATGCCTTCCCAGCCCGGATCGGCGCCCGCCAGATACTTCGTGCAAAGATTGCGCAGGATACCAATCGCGGTCGACCAGTAGAAATGCCCTTTCATCGGATCCGCAATCTGCCGGCATAAACGCAGCAATCCCGCCGCGCTAATCGCAGCCGCGGACGTGTCGAGCAGCTTGCGGCTTTCGCCCGGCGCATTGTAGTCCCAGGGCGGAATGCCGTGGGCCGGCGTGTGGGTTATGTAGTAATCGGCACAGCTTTCGGCAGTGTGCACAAAACGCGGATCGCGGCTGTATTCGTAAGCCGTGGTGAAGCCGTACAGCGCCCAGCTCAAGCCGCGCGCCCAGCAGGAATCGCTGCGGTAGCCCTGCTGCGTCGCCTGTCGCAGAAACTCACCGGTGTCCGGATCGAACAAACCTTCCTGCGCCACCGAACCATCGCCGCGGACCAGGTGCTTGCGGGTGGTCAGCGAATGCCGCGTGGCAACCTCGCGCAGCTGGCGGTCGCTGGTCTCGCGCGCGGCGTAAAAGACAATGCCGACGTTCATCATGATGTCGATGAACAGCGAATTGCCCGCCACCAGCGAGCGCAGGAACTGTCCCTTCTCGTCGTAACCGAGCGCGAGCGTGCGGCCCGCCGCGATCATGGCCTCGCGAATCGGATCCTCGTGGGCGCATTGAAACCAGCGATAGTAGGCCGTTTGGAAGATAAAGCCAAGGTCGTGCGCTTCAGGCTCGGTCTTGCGCGGCTCGAGCGGACGGCTATAGGTGGTGGCCACTTCCCACCAGAAGCGGGCATCGGCAGCATTCGGCCCTCCGCGCTTATAGAACAGCCAAAGGATGCCGGGCAGAAAGCCGTCACACCAGTGCGCCAGCGCCGGACTGTCGTGCTTCCAGACGCCGCCCTGCGTGTACACCGGATAGAAACCCGGATACTTTTCCACCAGCTTGCGCACCTGGCGCTGGGCGAAACGGATGGCGCTTTCAAACAGCTCGCGGTCGCTCTCGTAGCTGAACTGGATCAAACGCCCACCTGCACGAGAAACATTATATTGATGACTTGAGGGCGGTGCCTCCCCTGCTACCCTCAGGTTGCATGGCGGCGAAAGTGACTATCGTGAATAACGGCCCGATTCGCATCGAAGGGGAATTTATCATCCAGGATTCCGAGGGCAATTCTTACGGGCTGGGCGGCCGCTCGGTGATTTCTCTTTGCCGCTGCGGGCTGGCGGAAAACAAGCCTTTCTGCGACGGCTCGCACAAGAATAACGGTTTCCTGTCGGAGTGCAAAGCGCGGGAACTCGCTCCGCCGAAACCCCGTCTATGAAGCATCCGCGCTTCCCAAGTCGATAAGCAATTCGGTTCTTCTTCTGTGACTCCAACAGCGGCCCCGCTCCGGCAATCGACATCGGCCCGCTTAGTGGAGCTCGACATCCTGCGCGGTTTTCTGCTGCTCTGGATGACGCTTACGCATCTGCCGACTCGAGCGAGCATTGTCTCCAATCAGACCTTCGGCTTTGTCTCGGGAGCGGAAGGGTTCATCTTTCTTTCCGGCTTTATCATCGCCCAGCTCGAGCACCGCATCGAGAGCCGAAGCGGCTTCGACGCCACTTTGAGCGATCTGCGCAAGCGTATTGTTCGCGTCTATACGTACCATGTGGTTCTGCTCGCGATCACGTTCACCGTGGTGGCCTGGATTGCCGCGCGCTATCACCGGCTGGGCCTGGAGAATCTGCTGTCGTTCTACTTCGCGCATCCCATGCACGCGGTCGTGGCGGCGATCATTTTGAAATACCGGCCGTCGCTGCTCGACATTCTGCCGATGTACGTGCTGTTTCTCGCGCTCACGCCCATTGCGCGCTGGGTGGCGCGGCGCTGGAGCTGGGACCCGGTGATCTACACCAGTTTCGGCATCTGGGCAGCCGCACAGTTCGGTCTCCGGCACTGGGTCCACACGCATTTTGACATGATGCACCTGGGCGTACCGGAAGACTCAACCGGCGCCTTCGACACCTACGCCTGGCAGCTGCTCTGGATTGTGGCTCTGGCGCTGGGGAGCATTTACGCGGACCGGATTGCCGGGAACGGCAGCGGCGTAAAGCGCGAGAAGGGTATTTCGCCGGGGCTTTCGAACTTCGCGCTGGTGCTGGCGGTCATCTTTCTCGTTCTTCGCTATAGCCCGGTGGACCAATGGATGAACCAGGACGTGTACGGCTGGCTGATTGACAAGTGGCATCTCGGCCCGGCGCGCGTCATCAACTTCGCCGCGCTCACGCTGGTGCTGGTCCGCTACGGGCAGAAGATCGCTTCACTTGCCATCTTCCAGCCGCTGGCGCTGCTGGGCCGCGCCTCGATCGAAGTTTTCTCGGTGCACGTGCTGTGCTGCCTGGGCGGACACATGCTCAGTCCGGATGCGGACCCGGATCTGCCGGCCTGGGAGCAGATCCTGCTGCTCGCCGTGACGGTTACGGCGCTGTTTGTTACCGCTCAGATTCAGACCAGGCGGCAGGCGCGCCGGAAGCACTCGTAGCGATCTCTTCGAGCACGCAGATATCGCGCAGATTGCGATAGTCTTCGGCGAAATCGAGCCCGTACCCGACCACAAATTCGTCCGGAATCTGAAATCCGGTGTAGCGAATTTCGACCGGTTTCACGCGCCGCTCCGGTTTATCGAGCAGCGTTGCCACGGCGAGCGACCTGGGCCGGCGCGCGCCGAGCAGATTGAGCAGATAGCTGAGTGTGAGGCCGCTGTCGACGATGTCCTCGACAATGAGCACCTGCTGCCCTTCGATCGAGACGTCGAGATCGCGGGTGAGCTTGACCTGTCCGGAGCTGGTCTTCTCCGTGCCGTAGCTCGAGATGGCCATGAACTCGGTGCGGACTCGCAGGCGCTCGAAGGCGCGTACCAGATCCGCCATGAAGATGAACGAGCCTTTCAGCACCGAGACGAGATAGAGCGGACCTTCGGCGTAATCGGCCTCGATCTGGCGGGCCATTTCTTTTACTCGCTGCTCGATCTGTGCGGCCGAAAGGAGGACACGGGTTGCCGGGGCCGTCATGGGCCAATCTTAACTTGGTGTTCGGGCGGCCGCGGCTCAGAGGCTGACTTAACCGGTACTTTTGTCAGGGTTTTAATGGCAAATTCACGGAATTAGTTGTTAAACTTGGGAAACCGCTTTGTACCTGATCCCTGTGCTCGCTCGAGCAGCGATGGTCGAGGCGGATAACGTTGTCATTTTTTGGACCGGAGTTTCTTATGTCTTCTCGCGTGAAAGCCGCGCTCTTCGCCTTTGCAGCCCTGTTTGGCTGCTCTTCGATGCGCGCTGATTTTATTACGATTTCGCAGCCGAATGCCGCCTATATCAACAGCACCACGCTGCTCGATTTTACGGACCCGGATTTTACGGCGGTCGGATTTCTCTCAGGCGGCGGCGAGACGCTTACCTACGACTCGCTGCTCGAGGAGCACACGGTTCCGACGAACTGGACGAGCTGGAACAATCCACCGGCGGTGGAAACTTCGACGCCACGGGTGGGCTGGACGGGCGCTTACGCCAACGATCCTTCCGAGCTGACGATTACGCTGAGCCGGGCCGCGACGACCTTTGGCTTCGAAGTGGGCCCGGATCTGATGATCCCGGAAGAAACGACTGCCGATTTCTACAGCGGCTCCAAGCTGGTGGGAACGATTGACCTGTTCCCGAGCGGCAACAACGGAGCGCTGCTGTTTGCCGCGACCAGCCACACGGATCCGTTTACGAGCGTGGTGATCAATAACCTGAACGGGGACGATTTCGCGATCGCGCGCCAGCGTTTCCAGCTGGCCGCGGTGCCCGAACCGGGTTCGTTCGCGCTGCTGGGGCTGCCGCTGGCGGCTCTGTTTGCCTTCAAACGCGCGCGGCGGAGCTAGGCGTCCAGGCACGAGACGGATCCTCGGAAACGCATGTGAGCCGGTGCGCTCGCATCTTTCCGAGGGCCGAGCGCGCCGAGGGCCGAGCGCGGAACTGCCGAGCTGTAGTACCCTGAGCGAGGAGAGCCTTACGAGCAATCTGTCACGCCGTTCCCATCCGCCGGCCGCGTCTTCCGATCTCGAGGACATCAAGAGCAACTGGCCGACGGCCCTGCATGCCGCCGAAGAAAAGAAAGCCAGCGATATCCGGGTGCTGGATCTGCGCGAGGTCACGTCCTTTACAGATTTTTTCCTGATCTGTTCGGTCGGGAACCAGCGACAGGGACAGGCGGTTGCGGACGAGATTCACAAGCAGATGAAAGAGGTGGGCGAGCTGCCGGTGAGTTTCGAAGGGTACGACCGCGCGGAATGGATCCTGATGGATTACGGCGATTTTCTAGTGCATATTTTTTCGGAAAGCGCACGCTCGTACTACGATCTGGAGCGGCTCTGGCGGCATGCGCGGCTGGTACCAGCCGAAACGTTACAAACACGTTGATCGAGCGCGCGAGACCAGCCAAATCTATATATAATCGACACTAAGGGAGAATTCGGCTCGTCCGGCGATGAGGTTCCGGCAGAGCGCGAGCCCTGCTCGACCCCAATGAAGGTTTCCGGATCGCTGACGCCGCGCCATTTCGAGGTTCTGCACGCCATCGTCCAGAACTATATCGAAACCGGGGAGCCGGTCGCTTCCCGCAGCATTGCGCGCAAATACCCGATGAGCGCCGCCTCGATTCGCAACATGATGGCGGATCTGCTCGAGGAGGGCTACCTTTCGCAGCCGCACACTTCGGCTGGTCGTGTGCCGACCGAACGCGCTTACCAGAGCTACGCGCGCACGCTCTTCGGCAGCCGTATCATCCAGGCGGAACTGGATCGTCTGCAGCTGGAAATGGAACGAGCGGGGAGCGTGGAGGCGCGGATTGAGCGCTCCTCCAAGCTGTTGACCGAGATTACACGCAGCTTCGGCATCGTGGCCGCGATCCCGACCGAGAACCAGATTCTGGACCAGGTGGAACTGCTGGCGCTGCCGGACCGGCGCATTCTGATGGTGGTGATCACGCGCGACCGCATGGTGCGCAATAAAGTGATCCAGATCGAGGACAACGTCACGCAGGACGAGCTGGTCTCGATTCGCAATTACATCAATTACCACTTCGGCGGCTGGATGCTGCCCAATATCCACCGCGAACTGAAGCGCCGCTTTGAACTGGAAAGCGCTGCGTACGATGCCATTCTGCGGCGTGTGAATCTGCTGTATTCGAACGGCCTGCTCGACCTGGGGGCTATGCCGGAAGTGCACTTCGACGGCGCGGAAAATCTGATCGGGCTCGATCTGCATCTGACACGCGAGCGCGCTCGCGAACTGTTCCGGGCACTCGAAGAGAAGAAACGCATTCTGCACCTGCTCGAGCGCTTTCTGGAATCGCGCGAGGGCGAGCCGGCGATTCAGGTTGGATTGTCGGAGGTGCATCCAAGTATGAGCGAGCTGTCGCTGATTGGGGTGCGCTTTAGCCTGCAGGGCGGATTGAGCGCGCACTTGGCGGTACTAGGACCGATGCGCATGAATTACAACCGCGCGCTTTCGGCCGTGCTGCATGTCGGGCAGGCGATGAAGAGCGCCGCTTCCCAATAAGACCAATGAGACTTGCGCGCTTTGTGCTTTTGTCGACGGCGGTGGTGTCGCTGTACGCCCAGGAAAATCGGCAGGTTCCGCAGGCGGATTCGAGCTATATCGACGCCGACGGCACGGCGCATGTGACGCGCGTGGTTCCGGTGCCCGGGACCGTGAGTCCGGAAGCGCAGCGCAGCCTGGCGCGGCAGCAGTCGGATGCGCCGGTTCATCAGACGATTGAAGAGCGCCGCAGCGGGACGGACAAATGGCAGGCTCGGGCCGGCGAAGCGTATCGAAAGGCGTATCCGGCGAACGTAGCCGAGGACAAGATCGCCGGCGTTCCGGTGCGGATCATCACGCCGCTCACGATTCCAGCGGATCGCAGCGAGCGCGTGCTGATCAACGTGCACGGCGGCGGTTTCAACTCCGATTCGGGCTCGCTCACGGAGACGATTCCGATCGCGAATCTGACGAAGACGAAAGTGATCGCGGTGCTGTACCGGCTGGCGCCCGAGCATCCGTTTCCGGCCGCGGTGGACGACACGGTTGCGGTCTACAAGGAACTGATGAAGCAGTACAAGCCGAAGCACATCGGGTTGTACGGGACCTCGGCGGGCGCGGTTCTGACGGCGGAAGTGGCGGCTCGGCTGCGGCAACTGGGGCTTCCGCTGCCTGGAGCGCTCGGCATTTTCTCCGGCTTTGGCGATTTCAGCCAGCCGGGCGATTCGCGCGCCATCTATGCGCTGAACGGCTTTTCGGGACACCTCGATCCACCTTCCAAAACGAATCCGACCGACCGTTCCTACGTTGGCAGCACGGATCTGAAGGATCCGGTGCTCTCGCCGATCTACTCGGATCTGCATGGCTTCCCGCCCACGCTTTTCGTGACGAGCACGCGCGATCTGCTGCTGAGCGGGACGACGATTCTGCACCGTGCCTTTCTGCGGGCCGGGGTGGAGGCGGAGCTGGTGGTCTTCGAGGCGCTTCCGCACGCGTTCTGGAATGATGTCAATCTGCCGGAATCGAGAGAAGCCGACGAGCTAATTGCCAAATTCTTCGATCGCAAGCTGGGCGGGCGCGGAGTTTAGCGAGCAAAATGGGGTTGCGATCGCTCCTTTCAGTCGCGGCTCGGTAAGCAGTTCAAAACGTCCGAAGCGGTAATTGAATTTTGCACCGGAGAGCAGCTAGTGAGCCGGCAGCAGCGAGTTTCGCAGATAAATGGTGTAGGCGGGATTGCGGTACATCTCGCGGTAGTTTGCGGCGAGTTGCTCGCGCGACCAGATCCAGGGCTGTTTGTCGCCCGGCGGAGGATTGCACGAGCTGTACATCACGTAAAGCCGCGGTTTGATTCCGGAGTGGTAGCCGAGATAGCAATCGTCGATGAGCGGCAGCTGGAAACCAAAGGCGTAGCCGAGTTCAGATGGCCCCATGATGATATCGCCCGGCTGGCGTAGTTGCCGGATCGTTGCGACAGCGGGCCGGTACTCGTTTGCGAAGTCGTTGCGGTGGATGTAATAGAGGCAATCGGCGGCATTGGCGCCGAGAAAAGCCAGCCCTAGAGACGCCGCCACGTATCGCAGAGCGCTGCGGGACGAAAACGTCTGGTAAAGCGAGGTTGCGCCGAGCGCGGCAAGCATCGGCATAACGTAGACCAGATAGTACGGAAACTTCATGTCGTCGACGGCGGCGACACCGAGGAATGCAACCGCGAGCATCAGGATGAGTCTTCGCACCAGCGGTTGGGCGCGCCATTGCTGATTGCCGACGAGCATCAGCAAACCTGCCAGGCCGAACAGCGGGATGAAGATCTTCAAACGGTGAAGGCCGCCGCGCGGTGCGAAGTAGAAGTGCAGATAGCGGTCCGGCAGATCGCGCAGCATACTCCGGAGCGTGAAGAGAATCCCGCCCACGCGGTAGCCGGAGATGGCCTTCATCTGCGCCAGGAACAGAGGCGGGTCCTGCAGGATGTAGAGCGTCCAGGCTATCCCGAAAACGACATAGGGGATCACGGCTGACAAAGCGAAACGCCAGTGCAATTTGCGCCAATCGCAGAGCACCAGGGCCAGCAGGCAGGCATTCATGACCAGGCCCATGGGATGGGAAAAGAGAGACGCCGCTGCGCACAGGCCGGTCAGCAACGCTGTGCGGGTGTGGGGTGATACGCGCCACTTCGCATACAGAGCCAGGGCCGCCATGCCGAGAGCGGCGCACATCATGTCCATGCGCCCGTCGGAGGCGGCCGAGATGACCGAGTAATCGAACCCCACGGCCACCGCCGCGAGCAGCGAAAGCGATTCGTTGCGGCTGAACGCGCGGACAAAGACAAACCAGCTGACAACGAAGACGCCGCCCCACAGCACGGAAAAGAGCCGTACGGAGTAGATGCTCACCGGTACGATGCGGAGCCAGGCGCCAAGCCCGATGAGATACGCCGGGAACTGCCAGTAGGTAGCGCGATCGGGCGCGGGCAGATTCACGTAGCTGTTCGGCGCGAGAAGCGAGCTGCGGAGATGAGCGGTGTTGCGGAAGTTGAGGGCGACGTCGGAGAAGAGGCCTTCGTCCCACCACGGGCAGCGCGTCCAGGCGTAGGCGATCGCGAGTGCGAAAGCAGCGGCGAGGGCCAGCGTCGCACAGAGGCGAAGCGTGGCGGGAGCGCGCACGCGGCCATGAGCGGGCGGCGCCGCTGAGGAATGCTCGGCACGCACAACGAGATGGTAATGCATACCTCCTGACCGATTCGAGAGATATCCCGAATCAACCGCAGCAAGACCAGATGCCCCAGCACTTGTTCTAGTACTTATCGCCCGTTTCAGGGCAAGTGATTTCGGCCGGAAAGGACGAAAAGGAAGGTAACGCTAACCATTTCGTCATTTATGAATTTAATTTCGCTTGAAAGACAGAGCAGCGGCCGCAACCGCTGGACCATCAGCCTTTGCGCCGTGGCTCTCGCCTGGTTTTTATTACTGCTGCTCACGCGTCCGGTCAGTTACGTCGACACGTTTGATTACGCCAGGCACGTGATCGATCAGTCGCACCATTTGTTCAAACCGCATCAGAGTCCGTTCTGGGATTTCGGCCATGTGCTCTGGCGGCCGCTTGGCTTCGCGGTTTGGACACCGCTGGCAGGCAGTCTGCGCGCGTTCCTTCCCGACGATATTCTCGCCGCCGGCTCCGTGCTGATGGGCCTGAGCATCGTGACGGGGCTGGCCGGCGCAATCTTTTTGTACCTGCTGCTGGCTCGGACGACGGGCAAAGCGGAACTGGCCGCCGCGGTTACGGTGGCGTACCTCGCCACGCATGCGCTGCTCTTTTATACTCCCACCGGCATGGCCTATATTGCCGGCATCAGTTGCCAGATTGCCGCGCTGTACTTCTTCGACCGATTCACCAGCAGAGGGCATCTCGATGCCCTGCACGGCGCGCTCGCCGGACTGCTGCTCGGCCTTTCCGTTGTCATCTGGTTTCCTTACGTGCTCTCGGTTCCCGGGATCATTTGCTACGCACTCCTGATCCCTGAAAAATCATCAACCGGAGTCGTCTCTCCAGACGTTCGCCACAGGATTCCGGCCACACTTGGCTTCGCGGCGGGGACGGCCGGGCTGCTGCTGGCGGTTTATGTGCCGGTGATGATCTGGTGCGGATTCACGCACCCCTCCGCGATTGCGGAATGGATCGCCCGCTCACGCTACGACAAAGCTCCCATCAACGGCCTGGTACGGATGGTTGTCGCCATACCGCGCGCGCTTTTTGTACTCGATCGGGGCACGAACGAGTGGAAGCGAATGCTGTTTCAGCACCATAGCGTTTCACCCGTGCTGCTGATCAAAACGGGGATCTGGAAGCTGGCGCTCGTCTACGCTATGTTCGCGCTGCTGGCAGTCCGGCTGTGGGGCTCGCTGCGCGGACGCCGGCTCCTCGTCTGCCTGCTCGTGCTGGCCCTACCGGTGGCCGTTTTCGCCGCGTTTCTGTTCGAAGCCGGACCACCGGAGCGCTACCTGGCTCTCTTTCCACTCCTTTTTATCGGCTTCGCCTGGATGCTGGCCGAGCGCCGCTCAGGCCGGATCGAGCGGGGTATCGTGCTCGCCTTCTTTGGTTGCATGCTCGTCACGAATGTGGCCGCCCTCGCCCGCTTCCGCAGCGATTCGGTGCTCGACTCCGGGCGAAACCGGCTGCAGGCCTTGCAGCCGGTCCTGAGTACGAAGGATTGCATCCTCGTCCTTTCTCTGCAGGACGAAACAATCGAGTTCGTCTACGCACACCCGTACAGCCAGCTGAGCAGGGACCGGTATCTGCTGACTCCGGCCGTACCGTGGGGAACGATTCATGTGCGACAGTGGCGCGAGCAGTTGGCCGGTCACATCCAAAACGTTTGGAAGCACGATGGCCGAATCTGGATCTCGCGCCGCCTGTTCGCCCCTCGTCCGAATCCCGCCTGGAATTGGGTGGAAGGCGATGATCCGCGGGTGTCATGGGCGGAGGTGCGCACGTTCTTTTGCAGTCTGGACCTGGGCACTTCGGTTGGCGGGGCGGACGGCTTTTCCGAACTGGCGAGAACTCCAAAAAACGAAGCGATGATGGCGGAGCTTACCGGACCGATCACGAGTGCCCGAATTCAGACACCATAAGACGGCGAGGGGCTGCTATGGCATTACGTAGCGGGGCGCCTGGGAATCCCGCAGATGGGTGCTCACCGGGCGCAACACGGGGCATCCGGGGCGATTGAATACTTCTCTGGAGCTTGCAAACCTGCGCCACACCTAGCGCCGAGGGTCGCGAGCGGGTGATTTGCGCAACCGGCCGGGAAAGTGTTCTAATAGAGGAGTACGGCAACCAACAGTGGGCGTAAAGCCCACTTTTTTATTGCTGTTCGAACTTTCTGGCAGGTTTCGACGATGGCGACAGCGGAAAAGGCGGAGATACTCGACCGGATCACCGAGCTTGGTGAACGGGCCGCCGCCGGTACGCCCGTCGAAATCGTGGAAATCGAGCTCAAGGGCTCCGGCAAAGCGCGCCTGCTGCGTGTCTATATCGATAAACCGGGCGGGGTCACGCACGGCGACTGCGAGCTGATCTCGGAACGGCTGGGCAAGCTGCTCGATGAGGGCGATGTCATCCCGGGCGACAGCTACACGCTGGAGGTAAGCTCTCCGGGGCTTGAGCGAAGGCTGACGAGGCCGCGCGATTTCGAGCGGGTTCTGGGCCAGAACGTGAAGGTGGTCCTGCGCGAGCCGCTCGAGGGCCAGAATCGCTGGGAGGGGAAGCTCGAACAAGTGGCAGACGACGCCATCGAGCTGGCGGTTCCCGGCGGCAACCGGCTGCGCATACCGCTCACCCAGTTGCAGAAAGCCAACCTGAAGTTCGAGTGGTAGCAATCCCGCACGAGTCCTAAGCAGGCAATCAAAGAGAGTTCAGTTATTTGTCCGATGAGGTTATGACGTGGCTTCGATCTATCAGTCCATTGAAATATTGAGCAAAGAAAAGGGCATCGATCCGCAGATCGTGCTCGACGCGGTGAAAGACGCGATGCTGGCCGCTGCGCGCAAGCATTTTCGTTCGACCGAAGAGCTCACAGCCGATCTCGACGAAGCGAGCGGCAACATTCAGATCTACAGCCTGAAGCAGGTAGTGGACGCGGTGGAAGACCCGGTGACGCAGATCAGCCTTTCGGCGGCACGCAAGATCGACAGCGAGGCGCAAGTTGGCGCGACGGTGCGGGTGGCAAAACCGACCGATGTACTCGGCCGCATTTCGGCGCAGACGGCGAAGCAGGTCATTCTGCAGAAGGTGCGTGAAGCCGAGCGCGACAGCGTGTACTCGGAGTTTCAGGGCCGCTCGGGCGAACTGGTGACGGTGACGATCAAGCGGCTGGAAGGCCCCGACTACATTGTCGAGATGGGCAAGACCGAAGCGCGGCTGACGAAGAAGGAGCAGTCGCGGGTGGAGACGTTCAGCATCGGCGACCGTGTGCGCTGCGTGATCAAAGGCGTCGAGCGCAGCGGGAAATATTCCGGCGTGATCGTGTCGCGCGCAGCTCCCGAGCTGGTGATGCGGCTGTTTGAGCAGGAAGTGCCGGAGATTTACGACAACACGGTGGCGATCAAAGCCTGCGCGCGCGAGGCCGGCGAGCGCACCAAAATCGCGGTGTTCAGCCGCGATCGCGATGTGGACAGCGTGGGCGCCTGCGTGGGCATGAAGGGCATGCGCGTGCAATCGATCATCCGCGAGCTGCGCGGCGAAAAGATCGACATCATCGAGTACTCGGAAGATCCGGTGCAGTACGTGACGAAGGCTCTGAGCCCGGCCAAGATTTCACGCGTCACGATTCTCGATCCGGTTGAGAAGCATATGGAAGTTGTGGTGGACGATCTGCAGCTTTCGCTGGCCATCGGCAAGCGCGGGCAGAATGTGCGGCTGGCGGCGAAACTGATCGGCTGGAAGATCGATATCAAGAGCGAAGAAGAGAAGCGCCGCGAACTCGAATCGCGCATGGCGGACCTGGTGATTTCGGGCGCGCCAGTTTCGATTCTGATCGATCACGGACTGCCGGAACATCTGGTGGAAACGCTGGTGAGCGCGGGGATCGGCACGGTGGAGCGGCTGGGGTCGATGACGCCGGAAGAACTGGAAGCGATCCCCGGTATCAGTGAAGAAACCGTGACGCAGATCCAATCGGTGGTGATGTCCTATTACGGCGATTACGAACAGCAGCAGACCGAGACTGTCGAGGAAGAAGCGCCGGCGAGTGCCGAGCAGGTGGAGCAAGTGATCGACGCTTCGGGCAGCGGAAATTTCGGCGAGGAAGAGGAACCTCTGGCGTTTGAAAACATCGAAACAGGGGTGCTCGAACAGGATCTGGCGCGGCATGAGCCTGCGCCGGTGGGCGAGACGGACGAGGGCGAAGTATTGGATCTGGGGCGGGTGGAAGGACTGTCGGCCGCTCCATCAACGTTGAGAGATGTAGTCGAGAGCGGCGGAAACGGGGAAGAGGCTGAATCTGGTACCATGAAAAACGCGGATAATCAGCCAAAAACATAGGTGTTTGAAGGATTTATCGGGCAAGACGCTCTGCTGCAACAGGAATTTCGGATTCCTGTGGGACCTTCTTCGGAAGGTTCGCGAGCGCTCGAAAGCGGCACCGAGCGCCGGGCACTTGCACGACAAGCCTGATTCCCGCGATCGCGCGCCCTGGGGGATGACGTAGAAGCTGTACTTTCTATGAAGAAAATCAGAATCAACGAGCTGGCACGGGAGCTTGAGGTAAAACCTGGCGTAATCATCGACATGCTGCCCGAACTGGGTGTGCAGGAGAAGAAGACGCATTCCAGCTCGGTGGACGAGGATGTGGCGCTCGAGTTGCGCAATCGGCTTTTGCCGCATGGGCAACCTGCTCCGGGTCCGATTGCGCGCGCACACGATGGTCCTGCGGACCGCGAAAATGGGCGGCACGCAGGCGAGGAACAGGCTGAGACGCGCGCCGCTTCTGCTTCACCGGGCACGACCACGACGGTTCCCGCTGCGCCGGAGACGAGAGAAGCTGCGAGACCGCAGCCGCTACGCCCTCCGCTGCCGAATCCGGTGCGCCCGCAGCTGCGCGAGCATGCTCCTTCGATTCCACTGCCGCCATCGGCACCGCGTACGGCTCAACCGCCTGCGTCGCCCGTAACGACGGCCGAGACACCGGCGGCGAAACCGGTAACACCTGCTGCAGCTTCGAGTACACCAGCTACGTCTGGCGCGACACCAGGTGCTCCTGGCGCAACGCCGGCTGCGCCGAGCGGATCCGCCACCACGCCCGCTCAGCCGGAAAGCGAACGGCCGGCGGTTCCTTCCTTACGTCCACCACTGCGTCCGCCGGTTGGAGGTGGAGCAGGTGCGATTCATCCGCCACTGGCTTCACCGCAGACGACACCGTCGACGCCGGGCGTTGCCAATCGCAACATTTCGATTCCGGCTCGCCCGCTGCCGCCGCCGCGAACCGGCGCTCCCGCTACGGGACCGCGCCAGCCGCTGCCGCCCGAGCCGCCCAAAGCTCCGGCATCGACACCCGTTTTTCGCCCGGGAACACCGGCGCCACCCGCGGAACCTGCGGCGACGCCTGTGCGGCCACCGACACCAGCGGCACCGCGCGTGCAGCCGCCCACGCATGTAATCGCGCCCGGCGCACCCGCTTCTCCGGCTCAACCTTCGGCTTCGGCTGTTCCGGGAGCGCCAATTCTGTCGCGCCCGGCAGCACCACGTCCGGGACCGGGTCTGACACCGGGAGCACCGATTGCACCGCGTCCTGCCGGCGCGCGCCCGCCCTTAGCCGGCCAGCCGCAGGCACGTCCGGTGGTACCGCCGCGGCAAGATATTTTGCGCCGTCTGCAGCAACAGCAGGCGCCCGCGCGCCCGACTCCATCCGCACCCGCGATTCCGCGCCCCGGTGCGCCGCCGGCACGTCCTTCGATGCCGACGCCGGGACAGCCGCAGTTTCGCGGCCCTGTTCGCCCCGGCCAACCAGCCATGCGCGGGCCCGGTGGACCTGGTCAGCCCGGTCTGCGCCGTCCGGGAGGGCTGCGGCCCATGCATCCGACCGCGCTGCGTCCCGAGGTCTCCACTGTCCCGACGGAGCAGCAGCGCCGCCACGCCGCGAAACCCGGCGCCCGCCAACCCGGCCGCAAACGTGACGAGGACGAGGGAAATCTTCGCGAACGTATCTCGAAGCGCACGGCCGTTCTGGAGCCGCCTCCGATCGATCGCGAGATCACGGTCGCGGAAGGCATCACGGTCAAAGAGCTATCGGAGAAGCTCGGCGTCAAGGCCAATCTGGTTATCAAGAAGCTGGTCGAGAAGAAGATTTTCGCGACCATCAACCAAACGCTCGATGTGAAACTCGCCGAAGAGATTGCGCGCGAGTTTGGCGCTTCGACCAACCAGGTCAGCTACGAAGAGGAATCGACACAAGAAGTCGAACTGGCCGAAGACGCTAAAGAACTGGTCAGGCGCGCACCGGTGGTCACGATCATGGGCCACGTCGACCACGGCAAAACGTCGCTGCTCGATGCGATTCGCCAGACCGATGTGGCTGGGCGTGAAGCGGGCGGCATTACGCAGCACATCGGTGCTTACCACGTAGAGAAAAACGGCCGCAAGATCGTGTTCATCGACACGCCCGGCCACCAGGCGTTTACGCGCATGCGGGCGCGCGGCGCCAAAGTCACCGATATCGTCGTGCTGGTGGTTTCAGCCGATGACGGCGTAATGCCGCAGACGCTCGAAGCGATTGACCACGCGCGGGCGGCGAGCGTACCGATTCTGGTTGCGATCAACAAGATCGACAAGCCGGATGCACAGCCCGACCGCGTGAAGCAGCAACTCTCGGATCGCGGCCTGCTGGCTGAAGACTGGGGCGGCGATGTGGTGATGGTTCCGGTCTCGGCCAAAACCGGCCAGAACCTGGATCTGCTGCTCGAGATGATCCTGCTGGTGGCTGACATACAGGACCTCAAAGCGAATCCAAACCGTCCGGCAACGGGCACTATCCTCGAGGCAAAACTCGATCGCGGACGCGGTCCGGTGGCGACCATGCTGGTACGTAACGGCACGCTGCGCGTTGGCGATTTCTTCATCTGCGGTGCGCTGTTCAACAAAGTTCGCGCCATGTTCGACGATCGCGGCAATCCGGCCAAGGAAGCCGAGCCGTCGATGCCGGTCGAAGTTATCGGTCTCGAAGATCTGCCGGAAGTGGGCGATAACTTCCAGGTGGTCTCGGATACCTCGAAAGCCAAGCAGATCGTCATCTATCGCGAATCGAAGGCACGCGATGCGGCGATGGCCAAGGGCGCGCGTGTTGCATCTCTCGCCTCGCTCAACCAGCAGTTTGCCGAGGGCGAGCTCAAGGATCTGAACCTGATCATCAAAGCCGACGTGGGCGGCACGGCCGAAGTGCTGTCCGACACGCTGCAGCAGCTTTCGAACGAGAAAGTTCGGGTGCGTGTGCTGCGTACCGGCGTGGGCGCGATCACCGAAGACGACGTGCTGCTGGCCTCGGCATCCGAAGCAATCATCATCGGCTTCAACGTGCGGCCCGAGCGTAACGCGCAGTCTACCGCCGAACAGCAGAAGGTCGACATCCGCCTGCACTCGATTATTTACGAATTGATCGACGAAGTGCAGCGCGCCATGACCGGACTGCTCGAACCGGTTTACAAAGAGACGATCGTCGGGCACGCCGAAGTGCGCGAGACGTTCCGCATCAGCAAGGTCGGTACGGTGGCGGGCTGCTATGTTTCCGACGGCGCGATTCGCCGCGACGCTCAGATCCGGGTGCTGCGCGACGGCGAAGTGGTCCACACCGGCCGCATCGAAGCGCTCAAACGATTTAAGAACGATGCGAGCGAGGTCAAGAACGGCCTCGAGTGCGGTATTTCGCTGGTGAACTACAACAACATTCAGGTCGGGGACAGGTTCGAAGCGTTCACGATGGAGCGCATCGCGCCGGAGTTGCCCGCGCCTACCGCGCCTTAGCGCGCAAATCCGAGAATCGTGGCCGTTATCGGCGTCCTGACGCTCGAGATATACGTAGAAGATTCGCATTCGCTCAAGGACAAACGGCACGTCGTCAAGAGCTTGAAAGACAGGCTGCGCGACCGCTTCAATGTAGCGGTTGCGGAGATCGACGGTCTCGATTCGTGGCAGAGTTCTGTGGTGGCGGCCGTGACGGTTTCAAACGATCGCGTGCACGCCGAACAGTTGCTGCAGGCGGTAGAAGCACAGGCGGCAACTCTGCTGGGCGGTGCGCTGGCGGGGAGTAGTGTGGAGTGGCTGTAGAAGGCTAGCGAACGTCATGCGGCCACGCCAGCGAGCCATTTTGGTGCTCGTCGCGGCGTTGCAAACATTCTGCAAGCGGCGTACAATCCTTGCGGAGGAATCCCCTGGTATGCGTTTCCTGTGGCTTTCTTTCCTCGCGGGTTCGCTCGGCCTCTACGCCACGCCTGTTGGAACGACATTTAGCTCTGTAACTTGCGTCTATAACTCTCAGACCGTAAGCAGCACTTCCTCGTGCAATATCCCAGTGGCCGGAGATTTTCCGGTTTCCGCCAGCGCCGCAGCCAACTCATGGAACGTGTCCGTCAGTGCCAGCGGACCACTGAGCTTTTCGAATTGGAGGGCAACGGCAAGTGCCGGTGAAAGTGGAATCTACGCAGCGGCCGGCCCCGTACAGAACGGTTTTGTAGCATTTGATGTTTTTTTCGGTGTCCATGACTGGCCTCTATCCGGGAACCCGGACGCCACGCTGTCGGATGGAACGCATAGGTACGTGTTTTCGAACGCAGGGGCTCCCGTGCCGTTTTCGCATTGCAATATTGGCGCCTGCGAGTGGATCGGAATGCTGCCGTTTACTTTCGGCGCAGGGCGGACGTTTACAGCGAGTCTGACAGACAGTGTTTCGGCGGCGGTGAGCTGCGGCGCAGCGGGCAGTTGTGAGCCCGATAATCTGACATTCGATTTTTCACTGCTCGAATCCGACGGCAAGACGCCGGTTCCGTTTACTGCCGTGCCGGAGCCGTCCTGCGTCCTGCTGCTCGGGACCGGGATCGCTGTGCTCGCTGCCGGAAGGAAAAGGCCGCGGGCGTAATCTAACGCGTCGCTTTTCTGATCACATCCTCTCCCGCCGGACGCTGCGGCTTCGCTTCTGCACTGGTGTGCAGTAAGAGCTGTGAGCAAGTTGCGGTGTTGTGCAGCAGCTGGCGCATTCGTCTGCAGCGGACAGGTGGAAGTGTTTGCGCGGCGGTGTCATGATGAGAAATCGCTCGCAATACTTTTCCGTGAAAAAGAGGCGCATATCGAAGAGCCGTCCGCGGCAGAGCGCAGGCATCAAAGAGATCGCCGCGAAGCTGAATGTTTCGATCGGCACGGTGGATCGCGCACTGCATGGGCGGCCGGGCATTAAGCCCGAGACCGCGGCGAAGGTGCTGAAGACGGCCGAGGCGCTCGGTTACCGGCCGAACGTTGCTGCGCGGCTGCTGAAGCTCAATCGCAGGCTGGTGATTTCCGTGCACCTGCCGAGCGAGATTGCGGCGTTCTTTGATCTGCTGCGCAGTTCGATTGTGGAAGCTGCGGGGCCGTTCGATTCGAGCGTGGAGCTGCGCTTTCGCACGTATCCGACGCTCGAAGAAGGCGATGTGGAAGCGTTTGAGAAGGCACTGCGAGAGCATGTGGACGGCATCATCATGGCGCCGGGCAATCCACGCAAGTTGCAGCCGCTGATTGCGCAGGCTTCCGAGCGCGGGGTGCCGGTGGTGTGTGTGGCAACGGATGCACCCGCGACGGAGCGGCTGGCGAGCGTATCGGCGGATGCGCATGTGGGGGGTGCGATGGCGGCCGAGTTGTTGACGCGCTGCGTGCGTGAGTCCGGTCCGGTGCTCGTGCTGACGGGCAACCTGCGCGTGGTGGATCACACCGAGAAACTGCGCGGATTCTCCGAGCGATTGAATGCGATGCAGAGCGCGCTGCACGTAGTGCCAGTGCTCGAGACGCACGATCATCCGGCGGAAGCGGATCGGAAGACGCGAGAATCGATTGCCCGCTATCCGGATTTGAAGGCCGTGTATGTGACGACGGCGAACTCGCTGCCGGTGCTCGATGCGCTGGAGCGTACGGGGCATCTGGGGAAGGTTTCGATCGTGACCACGGATTTGTTCCCGGCGCTTGCTCCTTATATCAGAAGCGGGGCGGTGCTGGCTAGTATCTATCAGCGGCCCCAGACGCAGGGACGCGTTGCGTTCGAGGCGTTGTACCGGTATCTCACAGAACGCAAGGTGCCGCCGCGCGTGTATCCGCTGCCGCCGCATCTGGTGATGCAGAGCAATCTGGATCTCTTTCTCGATCTGCAGGCAATGGGCTATGAGAAGGCCGAGGGTGCGATGCTAATGAAGGCTAACGCGCGGGCGCGGTCCTGACGGCTTCAAACTCGCGCTCGGCTAACTGCGTTTTGCCCGCCTTGCGGTAGAGCTGCGCGAGATGATAGTGCGCGCTCTTCCAATCAGGTTTCAGATGAATCGCGGTTTCGAGCTGAGCGATGGCGTGGGTAGTATCGCCCTGCTCTTCGTAGAGCAGGCCGAGCTGGTAATGCGCGTCGGCGAAGAACGGGGATTCGGCGATTGCGCGCTCGAGTAAGCGGCGGGGCAGATCGCGAGAGGCGTTCGGGACGGCGAGCAGGCTTACGGCGTAATAGTAATTGGCGGAAGCGTTGTTCGGATAGGCGGCGGCGAACTGCCTGAGACGCGCGGAGACTTCACTCGAGAGCTCGGGCGCAATACCAATCATTTTGCCGAGGAATTCGAAGGGACGCGGATCGGAGGGGTTGCGGTCGACGGCACTGCAGAGCGTTGCCACGGCTTCGCGGTACTGGCCAACCGAGTATTGAGCGATACCGAGCGCGACCTGTAAGCGCGCCGATTGCGGATAGTGCTCGACGGCGTACGAAATGATCTGAAGCGCTTCGCGATAGGCGCCATGCTTCAGCAGTTCCGAGCCAAAGGAGAAAAGATTCGGCTCGCTCGGATCGGCGCGCGCGGCGATTTGATACTGATTGGCGGCTTCGTGGAAATCGCCTAGAGCTTCCTCACAGTCGCCGAGGAGGTTGTGGAAGTCGGGGCGGTCGTGGTGCGCGAGAAGAGTTTGCAGAAGGTTGCGCGCGGTGGCGGCGTCGCCGGTTTGTAGTTCGGCTTGTGCGAGATCAAAGGCGTTGTCTTCGTCGGCGGGATTGAGTTTGTATGCAGCCCCGAGATAGCGCTCGGCGGCAGTGTAGTTGTGCTGCTGCACGTAGCGTTCGCCGAGAGCGTGGTTGGATGCGAAGTCTCGCGGAGTATCCTGCGGCTGCGCGATGGTCAGCGCGCAGGACAATACGACACAGAGAACCGCGCTACCAGTAGAACTTAAGAGCGAACTGCAATTCTCGCGCATCGTTTGGATTGTCGCGCGTGGACGTGATCTGTCCGAAGTTTACAGTGTTCTGATAGTTCAGGCTGGTGGGCAGCGCGAAGTTGGGTGTATTCGAGAGGTTGAATGACTCGGCGCGAAACTCGAAGCGCATGCGCTCGCCGACGGGAAAGCCCTTGAAGAGCGACAGATCGAGACGCCGGAAGGACGGGCCATAGACCTGACCCTGACCGCCGCCCAAAGGCGAGAGATCGCTCTGCCCGGGAGCTACGACGGCGGGAGGATTTGCAAACGCGGCGGCGTTGTAGAAGTGCTGAACACTTTGGTGCGCGTAGGGATCGACGCCGAAGACCATATCGGCATTGCAACCGGTTCCGGCGCCTGTTCCAACGGCACAGCCGATGGTCTGCGGCTGGCCAGTGTTGTAGGTGAAGATCCAATTGGCGCTCCAGTTGCCCAGCAGGAATTGAGCGACACGCGGGCCATTTGCGAGATATGGTTTGCCGCGGCCGACGGGCAGTTCATAGGTACCGCTGGCGGAGAATGCATGGCGGATATCGAAGGCGGCGGGGCCGTAGTCGCCGCGAATGCCGATAATGCCGGTGGCGCGATAGCCGTTGAGACCGCCGCCGTTGAGCGAGTCGCCGGCGTCGGTGAGCGTTTTCTGGAAGGAGTAGGAGACCAGGAAGGTGAACCCGCTATGGAAGCGGCGCTCAAGGGTGGTCTGAAGAGCGTTGTAACTCGAGATGCCGATGGTATCGAGATAGGGAGAACCGCGTGAGAAATCCGGGAACGCGATGTAGTTCTGCGGATTATAGGTCAGCGGCAGAAGAATGTGCTGCACATTGGTGCCGGGGAATGTTTCGAGATGCCGCGACAAACCTCCGACGTAGGCGACGGTGAGCGATGTGCTTGCGCTGAGCTGGCGCTCGATGGAGAAGTTGTAATTCTCGTAATACGGCGTTTTGTAGTTGAGCTGGATGCCGCGGAGCGCGAGTCCGGAGCCGTTTACGAGCGTGGGATTGAGCGGAATCGCGGTGAGACCGGTTTCGAGCGTGGCATAGCTGCCATTGGAGTACTGGATCGGCGCGACTGGATTCGGCGCGGGGAAGCTGAACGAGTATTGGAAGGGGTAGTTGTAGCCGAGACTCGGATAACCGCCTCGATTTTCGAATGCGCCGTAGTAGATGCCGTATCCGGCGCGAATGACCCACCGGTCAGTAGCGCGGAACGCGATGCCGATGCGCGGCGCGACGTTGGTGGTTTGCACGTTGGTGAGACCGGAGCCGTAACGGTTGGTGTAGACGAGCTTGATGCCGTCCTTCTGCAGAAGCTGCTGGAAGCTGGTGGAGAGCGCGGGATTGTTCTCGCGCGCGGCGGGAATGAGATACTCGGCGGTGCTGAAGGGATTGCCCGGCACGAAGTTGGCCTGGGCGTTGTAGCTCTCGCCGGTGGGGCTGAACCATTCATAACGCGCGCCGAGGTTGAGCGTTAAACGCGGCGTAACTTTCCAATCGTCCTGCACGAAGCCGCCCCAGTACGAGCGCTTAGCCGCGACACCGCCGAAGTTGGAGACGTTGACGGAATCGGATCCTCCTACATAGTTGGGACCACCGACCGTGGAAGGGATCGGGGTGAGCAGCATCTGGGCGAGACCGGTGCTTCCATCGGTGACGCCCGGAATGGAGGTGTACGTTCCATTGAAATCGAAGGCGCCGCGCGAGGTGGGTGGTGCCAGCCACGGGAACTTAATGTTCTGATACTCGGCGCCGCCTTTGAAGGTATGCGCGCCGTAGATTTTAGTGAGCGTGTCGGTGAGTTGCAGAGTGTTGCTGTAACGATCGCTCACGAGCCACTCGGAAGCGCCCAGATTCGTTAGGTTGCCGAGCGAGATATACGGCAGGCCGCCATTGCCCGGAGTCTGCAGCACACCGGGGATGCCGAATTGGGCGGGGATGTTGGAAGTATCGGAGCCATAGGGCTGCTGCCGGAGAGTGTGTTCGCGATTGAAGCCGGCGCGCACTTCGTTGACCAGCGTCGGCGTGAAGCTGTGCGTATAGCTGAGCGCGGCTCCCTGCGTATCTTCGTTCTGATCGCCATTGCCGAAGCCGCCGCCATCGGCATAGCCGGTGAAGGGACCGGGAAGGTGCATGGGTTCGGTGGCCCAACTGTAGCGCAGGAACGCCTGATCCTTTTCGGAGAAGTATTCATCGACGCGCACGTCGAAGGAATTGCGGTCGGTGGTGTTTTTGCGGTTGACACTAAAGTTGTTCAGCAGGCCTGGGGCGGTGGGTGCAGGATAGAGTTCGAGAAGTTTGATGGCGTTGCCATCGAGCCTTCCGGCAGGAATGATGTTGCCTGCAAATGGCTGGCGAATGTACTTACCGTTGGCCAACTGTTGCGTGGTGGCCGGATCGAAGATGGTACCGGCGGGATGGACGTTGCCGAGCGCGTCCGTATAGGATCCGGTTTGCAGCGTGATGAGGTCGGAGAAATTGGTGAAGCCGCTGTTGCGCTCGAGTGCGGTAGGAACGGTAGCGGTCTCGGGGTTCGCCTGACGAATGCGCGTGCCCTCGTAATCGCCGAACCAGAACGTCTTATTGCGGATCAAACGGCCGCCCGCGGTGGCGCCGAACTGATTCTGCCGAAACTCGCCTTTGTGCGTGCCGTTCGCATTCTGAAAAAAGTCGGCGGCGTCGAGTTTGTCGTTGCGCAGAAATTCCCAGACGCTGCCGTGGAACTGGTTTGTGCCCGATTTGAGCGTCGCGTTCAGCACGGCTCCGCCTGCGCGGCCAAACTCAGCGCTGAAATCGCTGGTTTGCAGGTTGAACTCGGCAATGGCGTCCACCGGCGGGCGAACGACGTAGCTCGCGCCGGCGAGGAAATCGACGCTGCTGGTGTTGTTGTCGATACCGTCGAGCAGGTAATTGTTCTGCGCCGGGCGCGCGCCATTGGCAGTGAACTGGCCTTCGGCATTCTGCCCGCGCCCTTCCTGCTGGCCTTGTGTAACGCCCGTTGCGAGCCGTGCAAGAAACGTGAAATTGCGGCCGTTGAGCGGCAGATCGTTAATTTCGCGGCTTTGTACGACCTGACCGACGGAGGCATTCTCGGTCTGCAGAACCGGGGCGGTGGCATTGACCTCAATGGTGCTTGTTACTTTGCCAGGCGTGAGCGAAAAATCGACAAGCGCCTGCTGCTGAATGTTGAGCTGAATGCCGCTCTTCTTCTGCGTTTCGAAGCCGGGCGCTTGTACAGTGATGGAGTACGAGCCGATGCGGAGCGGCGAAAAAGTGTACTGGCCGTTTTCGGAAGTCGTGCTGGTTTGTGTCGTGCCGGTGCCTTCGTTGGTGGCGGTCACGGTGGCATTCGCGACAACGCCGCCGCTCGGGTCACGCACGGTTCCGAGGATCGTGCCGGTATCCACCTGCCCACGAAGAACGGACGTAAACGCGAGCAGAGCGGGCAGCATGAGCCGGAGCGCGGCCAACCTCGACATCGACATAGATGAAATGCCTCCCTGGCGGAACTCTCTTTCGGGGAATGGTATCACCGAGCAGGACGCGTGTCAACGTACACGAGGAATAAAAAAGTTGATTGCGCGAAGTGGTCTGTGATTAACTCGTTAACGTACACGTTTGTGCAAGATGAGCAATGCTTTCAAACCCTTTGCGCTTCCGCCCGCTCCTTCGCACCTGAGAGGTGAGGTCAAGGCGTGGCTCGAGCCGGTAGTGATTCCGACCTACGAGACAGCGCCGCCGCAAAAGAATCCGATGTTTCTGGAGAACCGGGTGTACCAGGGCAGCAGCGGGCGCGTGTATCCGCTTCCGTGTATCGAACGGGTGGAGCAGCAGGCACACTCGCGGGCCTGGCAGGCGGCGCACATCGAGAACGAATATCTGCGTGTGATGATTCTGCCGGAACTCGGCGGACGCATTCACGTCGCGCTCGATAAGACGAACGGCTACGACTTTTTCTATCGGCAGAACGTGATCAAACCGGCGCTGGTTGGTCTTGCCGGGCCGTGGATTTCGGGCGGCGTGGAATTCAACTGGCCCCAGCATCACCGGCCGGCGACGTACATGCCGGTGGAAGTTTCGATCGAGGAGCACGGGGACGGTTCGCGCACGATCTGGTTGAGCGATCACGATCCGATGGAGCGGATGAAGGGCGCACACGGGGTCTGTCTTTACCCGGGCAAAGCGTATCTGGAAGTGAAGGTGCGGCTCTACAACCGGACGCCGTTCACACAGACGTTTCTCTGGTGGGCGAATGTGGCGGTGCGGGTGGATGGGAATTATCAGTCGTTTTTCCCGCCGGATGTGCATTACGTGGCCGATCATGCCAAACGTGCGATCAGTACATTTCCGCTCTCGCGGGGAACGTATTACGGGATTGATTATGCGGCGCGCGCGGAGAAGGGCATTCCGCCCGATGAGATGCCGGAACGTTTTCGTCCTCGCGCGGATGTTCCGCCGAATGATCTGAGCTGGTACGCGAACATTCCGGTGCCGACGAGTTACATGGCACTCGGCTCGCACGGGGATTTTTTCGGTGGCTACGATCACGGACGACACGCGGGCTTTGTGCATGTGGCGAATCACCATATCGCGCCGGGCAAGAAGCAATGGACGTGGGGCAACAGCGAATTCGGCTACGCGTGGGAACGCAATCTAACCGATAACGATGGGCCGTATATCGAGCTGATGGCGGGCGTGTACACCGATAATCAGCCGGATTTTTCGTTCCTTGCGCCAGGTGAGACGAAGACCTTTGAGCAGCACTGGTTTCCGATTCAGCAGATCGGCATTCCGCAAAAGGCGAACCGGCGCGCGGCCATTGCTTTTCATATAGAAGGCGCGAGCGCGCGGATCGGATTGAGTGTTACGGAGAAGCTTCGCAGCGCGGGTGTCGTCCTCTCCTTACGCAACGCGGCGGGAGAGTGGGAGAAGGTTGCGCAAGAACGGTTCGATACGGAACCGGGGGCGCCTGTGAACTTGCTGCTCGACCTTCCGAGTGGGGCGGAGGAATTCTGTATCGAGGCGCGCGATGCACAGGACGGCGAGCTCATTCGTTACTGCACGAACGACTTTTCGAGAGCCGACGCAACTCTGCCGCAGCCCGCGACGGAACCGCCTGCTCCGGAGAGGATTCAAAGCACGGATGAGCTATACCTGACGGGATTACATCTGTGGCAATACCGGCATGCGACGCGCAGTCCCGAACCGTACTGGTGCGAGGCGCTGCGGCGCGATCCGGGCGATAGCCGGGTAAACAACGTACTGGGCGCGTGGCATCTGCGGCGCGGCGAGTTCGAATTGGCGGAACGGCATCTGCGTGCGGCGATCGATCGCCTCACGTCGCGCAATCCGAATCCGCCCGAGGGCGAGGCGCACTATTATCTGGGGCTGTGTTTACGCCATCTGGAGCGCGATTCAGAAGCGTATGACACGTTCTATAAGTCGGTCTGGAACTATGCGACGCGGAGTTGCGGGTATTACGCGCTCGCGCAGATAGATTCGAAAGAGCAGCGGTGGGAAGCAGCGCTCGATCATGCAAAGCTGGCGTTGCCCACGAATGCTGATCACGCGAATGCACGCAATCTCGCGGCGATGATTCTACGCAAGCTTGGGCGCGAGCGGGAAGCGGCGGACTGGATCGAAGAAACGCTGCGTATCGACCCTACCGATGGCTGGGCGCGTTATCTGCGGGACCAGATCTTGCCGGAGGACAGACAGAGACGGCTCGATCTCGTTTTCGATTTCGCGAATGCAGGTTTTTATCGCGAGGCATGCGCGATACTCGAGGCGCCGAATCAGGAATGGACGAGCGGCACGGCTCCGATCCGGTGCTATGCGCTTGCGTGGCTCTATGCAAAGCTCGGCGAACAAACCACGTCAAGCTCGTGGCTCGAAACGGCCGAGCGGCAATCACCCGATTATTGTTTCCCGAGCCGTCTTGAAGAGATGGTGCTTCTACAGTTTGCGATTGCGGAATATGGGTCGGCAGCGAAGGCGCACTATTATCTCGGCAATTTTCTGTATGATCGAAGGCGCTATCGCGAGGCAATCGAGAACTGGGAGGCTTCGGCACAACTCGATCCGAAGTTCGCGACCGTCTGGCGCAACCTGGGTATTGCGTATTTCAATGTCAAAGAGGATGCGGCCAGAGCGCACGCGGCATTTGAGAAGGCGTTTGCGCTCGATCCACATGATGCGCGAGTATTCTACGAGCGCGATCAGCTTTGGAAACGCACAGGCACACCCCCGCGCAGGCGATTGAGCGAATTCGAAGCGCACCGCCCGTTGGTGAGCGAACGCGATGATTTATCGGTCGAGCTTGCAGCCCTGTATCAGCAAACCGAGCGTTACGAGGATGCGCTTTCTGTTCTGCTCTCGCGGCGTTTTCAACCGTGGGAAGGCGGTGAGGGTTTAGCGCTGGGTGAATTTGTTCGCGCACACGTTGCGCTCGGGCGGCGTGCTCTGGAGCGGAACGATTTTGCAGAAGCCAAACGCCACTTTGAAACTGCGCTGACGAGTCCGGAAAATCTCGGCGAAGCCAAACACGTGCTGGTGAATCAGGCGCATGTATATTATTGGCTCGGTGTTGCCTGTGAATTGCTGGGCCAGAACGAAGAGGCGCGGAAGTGGTGGCTGCGGGCGCGGTCGCACGCGCGCGACTTTCAGGAAATGAGCGTGAAGCAGTTTTCCGAAATGACCTATTACCGGGCGCTTGCGAGCGAACGGCTCGGCGACCCGGAAGTTTCGCGGGCGCTGCTCGACCAATTGCTGGCGTACGCGCGAGAGCTGGCGGCGAGCAAGCCCACTATCGACTATTTTGCGACTTCGCTGCCATCCATGCTTTTGTTTCGGGAAGACCTTCGCACGAGAAATCAACTCACTGCGGATTTTCTGAGAGCGCAGGCACTCGCAGGGCTGAGGAAACTGGACGAAAGCCGCGAAACCTTGCACTCGATTCTGGCGCGCGATCCGAATCATGCCCTCGCGGCCGATTTTCGGAACGAATTGTCTCTTGTCGAGAGGATGGCGTGCACGGGCCGGTTCTGAAACAAGCGGCGATTTCGGACAGCGAAACCCTGAACGCCCGCTACACAGGACTGATCTGCGCAGTGGCGGCGCTCGGGGGCCTGCTATTCGGCTACGACTATGTAGTTATCGGCGGAGCCAAGCCGTTTTACGAAGCATATTTCCGGCTGACGACCAGTACGCAGATCGGCTGGGCGAATAGCTGCGCGCTGCTTGGGTGTCTGGCGGGGTCGATCGTTTCGGGCGCGGCGAGCGACCGCTTCGGAAGAAAAAAACTGCTGCTGCTCGCGGCCATCTTGTTTGCCGGGTCTTCCGTATTTACCGGCCTTGCGCATTCGATCGACCAGTTCATCGTGGCGCGCATTCTGGGCGGTGCGGCGATCGGCATTGCGTCGAACGTCTCGCCGACGTATATCGCAGAAGTGAGCCCGGCGGCGTGGCGCGGCAGGCTGGTTTCGCTGAATCAATTGACGATCGTGGTCGGCATTCTGGGGGCGCAGATCGTCAACTTGCTCATAGCGGAGCGCGTTCCGGCGGGAGCTACGGCGGAGATGATACGCGCAAGCTGGAACGGGCAATGGGGATGGCGCTGGATGTTCATCGCAGTGGGGGCGCCTTCGCTGCTGTTTCTGTTGAGCGCGCTGTTTGTCCCCGAAAGCCCGCGCTGGCAGTTGCTGCACGGAGAACGTGCGCGGGCGCGAGCAACGTTCGCACGCATTGGCGGAGCATCTTACGCGCAGGCCGCGGTGGAGACGGTGGAGGCCACGGAAAGCGAACTGGCGGCTGCTCCAAAGGGTGCGTATTTCGGCGCATTCCGGCGCGTTTTGCTGGTCGGCGTTGTGCTCGCGGTGCTGCAGCAATGGAGCGGCATCAACGTAATCTTCAATTACGCCGAAGAGATTTATCGCAGCGCCGGTTATGGCGTGAACGACATTCTCTTCAACATTGTCGTGACGGGCGCGGTGAATCTGCTCTTTACGTTCATCGCGCTGCGAACGGTCGATCGCTGGGGACGAAGGCCGCTCATGCTCGCCGGCTGCGCGGCGATCGCGATTTCGCATGTGCTGATTGGCTCGGCATATCACTTCGGACTACGCGGCTGGCCGGTTCTGGTGTTTACACTGCTGACGATCGGATGTTACGCGATGTCGCTGGCGCCGGTGACCTGGGTTATTATCTCGGAAATTTTTCCGACGCAGATTCGGGGCGCGGGCGTCGCGATTTCCGTGTCGGCACTCTGGATCGCATGTTTTCTGCTGACGTTCACGTTTCCGATGCTGCAGCAGGGGCTCGGCGCGGCGGGCACGTTCTGGGTCTATGCGCTGATCTGCGCGGCGGGGTTCTTCTTTGTGCGCGCGCGTGTGCCGGAGACGAAGGGAAAGACACTCGAACAGATCGAAAAGGAACTGAATGCCTGAATTGTCCTGGATGAAACGTGGGCTGTGCATTGCGTTAGTTGCGTGCGCCGCAGGCTTGTTGGCGCGTTCGCAGCAGAATCTCACAACCAGCGTGGTGATCGATGCGCACGCACCCGGGCGAACCTTCGACGGCATCGGCGCGCTGAGTGCGGGAGCTTCTTCGCGTTTGCTGATCGACTATCCGGAGCGGCGGCGGAGCCAGATTCTGGATTATCTGTTCAAGCCCGCGTACGGGGCGGCATTGCAGCATTTGAAAGTGGAGGTTGGGGCGGATGTGAATTCGACCGATGGTTCCGAGCCAAGCCATATGCGCTCGCGCACGGATCACAATTACACGCGCGGGTACGAATGGTGGCTCATGCAGGAAGCGGTGAAGCGCAATCCCGAGATTATTCTGGACATTCTGCCCTGGGGCGCGCCGGGCTGGGTGGGCAACGGTAAGCTCTACTCGCGTGACATGGCCGAGTACATGGCCGACTTCATCGAGGGCGCAAAGAAGCACTACGGGCTGCACATTCGCTACACCGGCATCTGGAACGAGAAAGAATACGACTCGGAATATGTGAAAGAGCTTAAGCGTGTGCTGAAAGAGCACCGGCTTGATACGAAGATCGTTTGCTGCGATGACTATTACGGGGAGCATCAATGGCGCATTGCCGAGGAGATGCGTGACGATGCGGAACTGCGCGCGGCGGTGGATGTGATCGGGGTGCATTATCCACAGACGCAGGACGGAACACTGACCACGACGCACGCGGCGCGGGTGAGCGATAAGCCGCTGTGGTCGAGCGAGGACCAGCCGAATCCGGGAGGCGGGCCGTTTCTCTCGCGCGACTGGAATCCCGGCGGAAAAGTTCTCGCAACGGTTTATAACCGCAACTATGTGGAAGGCGGGATGACCAAGACCGAGATCTGGAGTCCGATCACGTCGTACTACGATAACCTCGCGGCGCCGAATTCGGGGCTGATGTACGCGAACACGCCGTGGTCCGGCTACTACAACGTGCAGAGCACAATCTGGGTGACGGCGCACACGACGCAGTTCGCTCAGCCCGGCTGGCAGTATCTGGATCCGGCCTGCGGGCATTTGCCGGATCGCGGCACGTTTGTGACGCTGCGCTCGCCGGGTGCAAAGGACTGGAGTTTCATCGCAGAGACGATTGGCGCGCATCATGCGCAGACGCTCGAACTGAAAGTGCAGGGTGATTTGAAGAGTGGCGTGGTGCATGTCTGGGAGACAAATGCGGCGCGAACGTTTGAGCATGTAAAGGATCTGAAGGCCAGCAACGGCGTTGTTTCGATTGCGCTCGAACCGGACTCGCTCTATTCGCTCACGACGACAACAGGACAGTCGAAAGGCACTGCACAGCCGCCGGCGAACACGCCATTTCCATTGCCATACAAAGACGACTTTGAAAAAACCACGCCGGAACGCGCGGCCAAATATCTGGCGGATCAGGATGGCGCGTTTGAGGCGCATACCTGCCGCGAGCGCGCTGGGCAGTGCATGGAGCAGGTGATCACAGAGAGGCCCATTCCGTGGGGACCGCTGCCCGATCCATTCACGCTGGCGGGCGATGCGAACTGGTCGGATTACACGGTGAGGGTAGATGCGTTTTTGGATAGCGCCGCGGATGCCACGCTGATGGGCCGCATCGAGTCAGCGGATGTGTTTGAAGATGGACACGCGCGCTGGCCAAGCGGTTATGTACTCGAGCTCGATCACGACGGCGGATGGCAGCTCTTTTCGGCGAAGTTCAAGCAGGCACCACAGACGCTCGCATCCGGCAGGCTCGGCCACAGCGCCGCGGGCTGGCACACGGTGCGGCTTACGTTCCGCGGAACAACAATCTCGGCCGCACTTGACGGACAGCAACTCGCGAAAATCGAGGACAAGAATCACGCACACGGGATGATTGCGTTTGGCTGCGACTGGGGCAGAGCGCAGTTCGACAATCTCTCGATTGAGCCGTAACTGTGGGGGCTCACGAGCCGCACCGCATCCAGGTTGTCCAACGATGAGCATCGCGCATGGAAGGTTCTGATGAAGTCTCCTGCGTCATCTTTGAACCTGCGTCCGACGTGCTCATCCGCCTTCATCCAGTAACTCCAGCGCATTGAGGCAGGCGTTGTTGACTCGTGAGCGCAGAGTGACAGCGATATATCCGCTGCGGTCGGGTGTCAAATCATAGAAGCTCTTCTCAATCCCGATCCGAGGTCCGGCCGCCGCTTCCAAAATATCGAACTCGTTCAACACCGTCATACCATTGATATCCACATCGAAACGCCTGCTCCCGGGTCCACCTCCGCCGGGATTGCCCGGCCCGAACCAGGTCTCTGCAAAATATAGATTCAGACGGTAACGGCCGGGAGCGACCGGGATCAGGTATCGGAAATCCCCATACCGCTCGCCTGTGAACAGATTCGGATCGAACCGGCCCTGGGTGGAAAGGCTCCGCATGACCAGCGTTCCCCCCTGTTCGTATCGGTCGGCGCCCCACACCACGCCTTGCGGGCTGGTATAGGGCGCAGGTTTCATCACAATCCGTACCGGGTTCATCCGCCCGCGCTCGCTCGGCGCGATCCAGATACCGCTCACAAAGGCCCTATCTTCGCCGGAACGGAAACTCAGGTGCAGCTTGCCGTCTCCGGCGGGCCGTATATCCTTAAACACTCGAATGAGCACATGCCCCGGGGATGCTTCCGTATTTTCGGGCGCCTTCTCATTCTGCAGCAACCTGCTATTCGCCGTGATCCGGAAGCGCCGCGTCCGTGCGGAGCCGCCAGCAGCGAAATAAAGCTGCAGTTCGTTGTACGGAGCCTCCAAGGGAATGATGTAATCGAAATCGCCAACTCTTTCGTCGGTCAGAATGCCCAGTGCAAGGTCGAATGTGCGATCCGGGAGCGGCAGCTTCCTTCGTTCGCCGCCCGAGAAAAACTCATCGTGCTCCCATACCTGACCTAATTGATTGATCACCGGACCGAAGCTAGCCGCCGCTATCCGGATGTTTCCGACCGGCGTAGCCGGAATGCCCGCCGCGCGCTCACGTCCTACTGACCAGAACACAAGCGCTGCAATTGCAACGAGCCCCAAAACTCCCGCGATCGCCCACCGCTGGCGTCCCCGGCTACTTACCGGCTCTTCGGTCTCTGTTGACGCTTTCCTCGAAACCGGCTCTACGGGGGGCCGCGGCGTTTCCCTGGCAGGCTCTTCAATTAGCGTGACACCGCGTTTTTGAAAGCGCGGTACATATTGGCCGGTATCGAGCACCACTTCCCACTTGTGCTCCGCGCCCTCGGTGGAGTAATACTCTTTGAGTTTCTTACGAACCCGGTAGGCCTCGACCCGCACAATCGAATCGAGCTTCGTATTGAACGTCGCCGGCCGCCCGAGCGCGTCCACCGCGATCGTGTATTCCTTGAGGTCGCTCGTCTCGCCCTGCTTATACTTCCGAACGATGAACTCGAACATTCGCAGCACACTCGGCGAGCGCTGGAAAATGGCCGAGCCGAGCACCGCGTCCAGCTCCTCGTGCTGCTCGGCTATGGAAGGCGAAAGTTCCTCGCCAAGGCTCGAATCGTTCAAACCTTCAGCTTACTCCGGAATGCTGTAACACGCCTGATTTTCCGGGGCTTTTGGCCCCGTAACGTCCGTGGTCACGTCTGAAACGTTTCGCCGTTCTCAAATTAGCGTTAGTCTGTCTGGCAATCGAACAAAGCCGCGCTGGGGGGCGCTGATTCACCGTCGCCGCTTTGATCGTTCGAGGGGTCCGTCAACCTTTTCTTTCTGGAGAGATTCTTGCCATGTTCAGCAAATGGGTGCGCGCCATTCCAGCGTTATTTGCCTCACTGCTTTTTTCCGTGCCGTCCGCCTTTGCTCAGTTCAACAGCAACGTGCAGGGCACCGTCACGGATCCGTCCGGCGCCCAGGTGCCGGGGGCGACGGTCGCGCTGCACAACCAGGGCACTGGTACGGAAACCAGTGTTAAGACCGACAGCCACGGCTTCTACCGGTTCAGCGATGTGCTCAGCGGAGCCTACGCGGTCACGGTTGACGCGACCGGATTCCAGCGCCAGCAGGTAACGCTACAGGTGAACGCCGGTGAAACTGCCGGGGTCAATGTCAGCCTGCAGCTCGCGAGTGCCTCCACCTCGGTCACGGTAACCGAGCAGGCACCCATCCTGAATCCGGATGAAACACGCTTGGTGAATACGGTTTCCGGCAAGGAACTCGCGGACTTGCCCCTTCCTCAGCGTGGAACACTGAACATCGTGCGGTTTGCTCCCGGCGTGGTCGATACCGCTCCAAACGCGCAGTATACGAACATCCCGATCGGCGCGCAGCAGCCTTCGATCACGGCCAATGGCCGCCCGTCCAGCTCGAACGTCTACCGCATGGACGGGCTTCCCATCATGAGCGTCGGCCAGTATGGAAGTCTTGACCTCACGCCAACGCCGGACATGGTCGCCGAAGCCACCCTGCAAACCAATACCTTCAACGCAGAGGTCGGCGGCGGCAGTTCGCTCGTCACGGACTTCACCACGAAATCCGGCACCAACACCTTCCATGGCGATATCGAGGGCACTTACTCCGGCCAATCTTTCCAGTCGCATCAATGGAACGTGGCGACCACGGCGCCCTATACGCAGCGCTGGCTTTCGGGTGCGCTGGGAGGTCCGATCCTCAAGAACCGTCTCTTCTTCTTCGGTTCGGCGCAAACCCAAAAGCTGCAGAACTCGCCGACTTCCACCACCGGCGACGAAGAAACGGATCAGTTCTACAACTGGGCGAAGAATGCGCTGCCCAATTCCGGAATTGTGAACAAGTTCTGGGCTTTCCGGCCAAGCCGTTTGCAGGTCACGCAGATTACGCACTACGCCTCCGATGTCTGGCCGGCGAATAATAAGAACGGCCCGGCGTGCGGCAGCGTTTACATGGGCGTTCAAATGATGCCCTGCAACATGCCGCTGTTCGACAAGGGCACTTTCCCTCAGTCTCCCGTATTGAATGGAACGCAATACAACATCCGGCTCGATCACTACTTCCATCAGGATCAGGACCGGGTCTTTCTGAATTACTATCGCGTCGATCAGAGCTCAGACTTCATTTCGCAGCGCCCTGGCATGGATGGCATCACTCCCAGCACCACCGAATTCGCCACCGTCAATTACGTTCACACCTTTGCTCCCTCGGTGCTCAACGAAGCACAATTTGGCTGGACCCGCTTCCACAGCGATTTCGTCAGCCGAGGTCCGCAATACTATGCCGATGTCCCGTTCCTTTTCCTCGATCTTGGCTTTGGTGGTACCGACAACCTCGGGTTCCTCGGCTATTTTCCAACCGACATCAGTCCAGCCGGCACGCAGTACAAAGAACACTCGTACCGCTTCCGTGATTACGTGACCTGGGTGAAGAGCCGCCACAGCATACGATTCGGGTTCGACGCGGCCCATCTGGATTACTGGGAGGACCAGGCAGGGTTCTACGCCCGGCCGTTCACGCCGCTTTACACCAGCTTGTGGAACCTGCTGAACGACAATGCGTTCCAGTACAGTCTATATACGCTTTCGGCCCAGACTGGCAAATTTTTGTCCCAGACCTTCGGGTCGCAGGTCAGTCAGTTCGGCGCCTACGTGCAAGATGAGTGGAAAGTCACGCCGAACTTCACGCTCAACTGGGGTCTGCGTTGGGACGATTACGGCAATCCGTACCGTTACGGCGATCGCGCCCAGCCCTACGTGAACGTGTTCTATTCGGGACCGCACAACACGCTGGCCGATCTGCAGAATTCGCTGGCTGCGACTTCGGCCACCCAGTTCGTCAAGAATGCATTCAGCGGCCGCCTGAACCAGAACTTCGAGCCGCGCCTCGGCATCGCCTGGGCCTTCGGCAACGATCGTAAGACCGTCCTGCGCGCCGGTTTCGGGTACTATCTCGACGCGCTGGACATCGCCTCGATCACCAACCTGCTGCCCACGCAGGCGCCGAATCGTCTGACCATCACGACCAACGCCTTCAATCCGAATGCGGTGCAACCCGGCAAGACACCTTTCGGCGCGGTTCCCAGCTATCCGTTTGATTTCGACTATCCCACCGTGACTCCGCACGGGTTTGATAGCCGCGGGGCTGCCCTCGACCAGAACGGCAACGTGATTCTCTCCGATCAGGCGGGTGTCGATCCGAATCTGAAACCGCAGAAGACCGGCATCTGGAATGTCGGCGTCGAACGCGAATTGCCCGGACGCACATCGGTTGGCCTGTCGTATGCCGGCTCTTACTCGTGGGATCAGTTTTTCACGCCGAACTGGAATCTCTCGCCGAACAATCCGAGCGGGCTCACCTCCGAGTGGGGCGCGATGAAGCGCACCATCAACTGGCTCACCTCGAACTACAACGGGGCCATCGTTACGTTCCGGCAGCAACTCGGAAATCTGACCTGGAATGCCTCCTACACCTGGTCGCATGCTCTGGGTGATCAGCTCCTGCCGGGATCCAACGATATCGCGGCCCTGACGTATGGACAGCTCTCCTACGACATCCGCCAGCACTTCACCTTCGCCGGAACCTATCAACTTCCCAGCCCGGAACGCACGTTCCTCAAGGAGGTCTTCGGCGGCTGGTCGGTGGGCGCCGTACTGCTGGCACAAAGCGGAACGCCCTTCACGGTGACGCTTTCAGGGGGGAATCTGAATGACGGAACGAGCTGCAGCCAGTGCCTTGTCCCCAATATCACGCAGCCACTCAAGACCAATGGGTTCAGCCGTGCGCAATACGAGCAGGGGATCCTTCCCACCCAGTTGGTTAATGGGACAGTAGAAGCGGTTGGTTTTGCAGCGCCGGCGACGGGAACAGTCGGCAACGAAGGCGTCAATATGTTCCGCAGTCCCGGGTATGTGAATCTCGATTCGAACCTAGTAAAACGCATCACTCTGCCCTGGATTCACGACCAGACCAGCGCTCTCATGTTCCGCGCCGACGCGCTCAACACGCTCAATCGCGTCAATCTGCTCGGAATCGGTTCGACTGTCTGGCAAATGGGTGGCGTGACTACCAACTACGGCCAGTCGGTCAACGCCGCTCTGCCGCGCGCCTGGCAGCTTGCGTTGCGCTTCGAATTCTAAAGAGCAATGAGGCACGGCGCTTTCTGGCCGATATCGCTGCCCTCCGCGGTTGCGGCTTCGCGCCACTGGTTCAGCTCGGCCATACCCGGCATGCCTGGCGCGACGAAATCGCCTGCAGGTGGCGCTTCACTCGTAAGAACGCCATCACCGAAGGTTTCCACACGAAAATGGAAGTCCTCCAGCGGCAAGCCTACGGCTTTCGCAACTTCCAACATTACAGATTGCGTGTTAAGGTAATGTGTTCTTGAGCGTCAGTCAGTAGCCCCCGCCCCATTAAGCGCGTAGAGCCCGAAGCCAAGCTTTCTGGTCGGGCCGCCGGGATTTGAACCCGGGACCTCTTGCACCCCAAGCAAGCGCGCTAGCCAGGCTGCGCCACGGCCCGAAGCTACAGTCTAGCGTACCCACCGCTGACTTCGTTCCTTCAAAAACGTCAGAAGCCGCCCTCAGTAGACTGTATCCATGCGTAGTCGGAAACTGCTTGTGCTGGGAGCGCTTGCCGGGTTGGCCGGGGCGGTGGAATATCACCTTTCTGCGGAACGGATGCGTGCGGATGTGAAATATCTGGCATCGGACCAGCTCGAAGGCCGGGGTGTGGGAACGAACGGCGAGAAGCTGGCCACCACTTATCTGGCGGATCAGCTCAAGCAAGCTGGCGCTGAACCGGCCGGAGATAACGGCTCGTGGTTCCAGCGCGTACCGCTGGTCGGCTCGCAGACGGCGCCCGATGCGAAGCTGGACATCGAAGGCGGCGGCAAGAACTTTTCGCTGCACTTTCTGAGCGACTTCGTGGGGACAGCGTACAGCCAAGAGCCCGAGAACGACTTCGATGCGGAAGCGGTTTTCGTCGGCCACGGCATTTCCGCTCCGGAATATGGCTGGGATGATTACAAGGGCCAGGATCTGCACGGGAAGGTGCTGGTCTACTTCACGAATGAGCCGCCCTCGACGGACCCGAAGTTCTTTGGAGGGAGGGCGCTCACGTACTACGGGCGCTGGACCTATAAGTTCGAGGAAGCGGCACGGCGCGGAGCTGTGGCTGCACTAATCATTCACACGACGCCCACGGCGGGTTACGGTTGGAACGTAGTAAAAGGTTCGTTCAGCCGCGAAATGCCTGAGCTGAAGCGCGAACCGGGCAAACCGGCGCTTGAACTCGCAGCCTGGCTCACCGAAGATGCGGGCGCGAAGCTAATTTCGTCAACGGGGAAGACGGTCGATCAGCTGCTGGCACTGGCGAATGAGAAGTCCTTTCGCCCAATGCCGCTCGGCGTGAGCGTGCGCGGCCATATTCCGGTGAAGCTGCGAGAGATCGATAGCCGCAACGTGATCGGCAAAATCGAAGGATCCGATCCGCAGCTCAAGTCACAAGTGGTGATTTACAGCGCGCACTGGGACCATTTAGGTGTCGGAGTTCCGGTGAACGGCGACCGCATTTATAACGGGGCGGTGGATAATGCGACTGGCTGCGCGGTGGTTCTCGATCTGGCGCGCGCCTGGGCGGCACTCTCGCCGAAACCAAGACGCAGCGCTTTGTTTCTCTTCGTCACAGCGGAAGAATCGGGACTGCTGGGATCGGAGTATTACGGCGAGCATCCGGTGGTTCCGGCCAGACTTACTGCCGTGGATATCAATTACGATGCGCTGTACCCATTCGGCAAGACTTCCGATGTTCTGGTCAGCGGCGCGGAGCGGACGACGTTATGGCCGCTGGTCGAGCGCGACGCGAAGGCGATGCATCTGGCGATTGCGCCGGATCCGACGCCCGAACAGGGGCACTACTATCGCTCCGATCATTTCTCACTGGCGCGCGTAGGAGTGCCGGCGTTCAGTGTTTCGCAAGGCCCGCATTACATCGGCAAACCCGCTGATTTCGGGAAAACGATTTTTGAAAAATACAACGCCGAGCATTACCACCAGCCCTCGGACGAATACCGGCCCGATTGGGATTTCAGCGGCATGGAGCAGATGGCGGCGTTTGGCATGCGCATCGGTATCGATGTTGCGAATGCTGGCCAACTGCCGACCTGGCACGCCGGCGATGAATTTCTGCGCGCGCGCGAACAGAGCCAGAAGCAGTAGATCCGGTCAGGAGCGGCCGCTTTTCGCACCACGAGCGGCGCGCTCCGCGTTTACGGCCGAGCCAATAGTGGCGACGTTTTCGCCGCCGGGGACGACTTCGATCTGATACCCCTGCAGCGGACTCAGCTTTACCATTTCATGCAGGTACTCGTTGACGAGGTTGACGTTGATGAAGCGGGCGTTAAACCCGGTGACGTAGAACTTGCCGGGACCATCGAGATGAATGCTGGTGGCCGTTGCGGCGGCCAGCGCGCGGTGCCATAGCTTCACGAAATCCACACAGCGCGGGACGCCCTCTTCGGCCTGGGCGAAGACTTCATCGGGTTCGAGGTCCATGAAGCGCAGGCGCATGGAGCGCTGGCCCATGATGCCTTCCAGATGCCCGCGGCCGCCGCAGCCGCAGAACTGCTCCTTTGGATCAAGACTCACGACCGAGTGTCCCGCTTCCCATACGCCTTCGACGGATGGATAGCGGCCAAAGCCGATGCCGTTGCCAAGCGTCCAGACGCGAATCAGTTTGTCGAGATGCCCGCGTGTGGCGGCGATTCCGGCGGCCATAACGTCGGCATCGTTGAAGATCGATACCGGCACCTTTCCGAAGAGCGGCTCAACCGCGCGCTTCATCAGATCGCGTATGTGCACGCCTTTAAACTGCACCAGATTCGGCGAATCCTCGACAATGCCGCTGCGCACAATTCCGGGAAGGCCGAGCCCGACATGGGCGGGCGGTTCCGAGAGGCCGAGTTGCCGGATCTCTTCGACAATGCGCTGGACAATGGATTCCGCCGGAACACCGAGCAGCGAATCGGCGATGGAGGGGTCTTCGGGGGAGACGCGCAACTCACCAGCCAGAGCGTTTCCCGAAACCGCGCCCACCGTGATTCTTTCCGTTATGACGACGCCAACACTGTATGCCATATCTTTCAGCGCTCAGGGCCGCGGGAGCTTGTTCAATCCATTGAATGCCGCGGCTTTGTAGCATTCAGCAAGAGTGGGGTAATTAAAAACGGTGTCCACGAAATAGTCGACTTTGCCTTTCAATATCAACACCGCCTGTCCGATATGCAGCAATTCGGATGCGCCCTCGCCGATGATGTGCACACCGAGCAGATCAAGCGTTTCGCGATGGAAAATCAGCTTGAGGCGTCCGGTCGTATCGCCGCGAATCTGCCCGCGAGCAATCTCGCGATAATAGGCGACGCCGACTTCATAGGGCACGTCTTCATCCGTCAACTGCTCTTCGGTTTTGCCGATGAAGGAAATCTCGGGAATGGTGTAGATGCCGAACGGAAAGTAGCTCGGATTCGAGGAAACGGGTTTTCCGAAGGCGTGCGCGACGGCGATGCGTCCCTGCTCCATCGAGACCGACGCGAGACTCGGGAAACCAATGACATCGCCCACCGCATAGATATTGGGCTGCGAAGTCTGGTAATTTTCGTTGACGGCGATGCGGCCACGCCCGTCGGCGTTGAGTCCGGCGGCTACGAGGTTCAACTCATCGACGTTACCTTGCCGGCCTACCGCGTAGAGCAGTGCATCGGCCACTACTTTCTTATTGCTTTCGAGATAGGCGACAACGCCCGGCGTTCCGCCAGCGGAGGTCTCTTCGACGGCGTGAACTTCCTCGTTCAGCCGCATCGTGACACGGTGGTCGCGCAGGTGATAGGAAAGCGCCTCCACAATTTCGGAATCAGCAAACTCAAGCAGGCGCGGCCGCTTCTCGATCAGAGTGACGCGGACGCCCAGAGTGGCGAACATGCAGGTGTATTCGACTCCGATGACACCGCCGCCAACCACGATAAGCGTGCGCGGAATGGCCGGCATTTCGAGAATCTGATCGCTGTTGATAATGGTGCGGGCGTTAATCGGAACTTTTTCCGAGGAAGCAGGCTTCGTGCCGGTCGCGATGACGATCTTTTCGGCCGTAACCTCGGTTGAGCCCCGGGAGGCTGTGACGAGCACGTTGGACGGATCTTTGAAGCTGGCGATTCCGGTGATCACTTCGATGCCATTGCGCGCGAGTTGCGCCTGCGTGACATCGATTTCAGTTTTGATGACATGCTGCACGCGAAAGGCGAGATCAGCCATCGTGATCTTCTCCTTCACGCGGTAGCTCACGCCGTAGATGTTTTGGTAGTTATAACCGGAAAGATGCAGCACGGCTTCCCGCATGGTCTTACTGGGGATGGTTCCGGTGTTGATGCAGACGCCGCCGATCACCTCCCGGCGTTCAATTAAGGCGACGCGCTTGCCGCTCTTGGCGCCCTGGATCGCCGCTCGTTGACCCGCTGGGCCTGAGCCGATAACTACCAGATCGTATTGAGACATGGAAAGTTAATAAATCAGTTCTGAGCTGCAGCCGAATCTCGAGTACAACAAATCCGAGTATATCTTTGCGGCTCAATGGAGCGCGATGGCGGCATCGAGCTTCGCGCCGCTGACCTGCTGCTCGAGATAGTCGCGCGTGCTCTGCCGGAGACGGGCGGACTCCGCGAATTCCGACTTTGCCTCGGGATGCCGGTTCAGCGCGGCCAGCACCTGAGCACGCAGATAGTGCAGGCTGGCGCTCTCGGGAGACAGTTTCTCCGCATCATCAAGCTTTTCGAGAGCTGCCGTGAGACTGCCCTGGGCCTTGTAGATCTTGGCGAGACCGAAATCCGAGCGCGCGGAATGGCGGTCTATTTTGAGAGCAGCAAAATATGCGCGTTCGGCGTCTGCCGGGCGATCGAGCTTCGCGTAGACATCGCCCAATTCCTCGTAGTCGAGCGCCAGATCGGGTTCGATCGCGGCATCAGCGGTGAGTTCTGCCACAGCTTGCTGGTACTTACCCGCTTTGGCGTAGATATCGCCGATTGTGTAATGCGCGAATGGCAGTCTCGGATTGAGCTTCAGAGCTTCCTGGAGTTCCCGAATCGCTTCGTCATCGCGCTGGCGCGCGAGCCATGCTCGTCCGAGAAAGAGATGATATTCGGCGGTATCGTGCCCGACCCGGTACATCTGCTCGAGCGCCTGCTGTTCGAGTTGCGGGTCGCTCGCTTTATTCGCCGAGAGCGCAAGCATGTAGAGGTAAGGCAGTTTGCTGCTCTCGGATTCCCAAAGCGGAGTCAGATCGGCCAGCGCGGACGGATATTGTTCGAGCGCGAAATCGCAGAGACCAAGGAGATAGCGTGCCTGTTCGGAGGAAGGATTGGCCGCCAGCACATTCTTGAACTCGGGGATAGCCGCACGATAGTTTTCCTGATGGAAATAAATCAAGCCCTTGTTGAGCGCGATACCGGGGTTGCCTGGCGCGAGCTGGCCGGCGATACGGAATTCGTCCAGCGCACGGGTCCAGTCGTGCCGGCGCATATAAACGACGCCGAGATTGGCGCGGGCTGGAAGCGAGTTTGGCTCGAGCTTGAGTACAGCTCGGAAATCCTGTTCGGCGGTTGTGAGATCGCCCTGATTCAGCGCGGTCTGCGCTTGCGAAAAGATGTCTTGCGCGCTCTGGCCAGAGACGTTGAGGGCTGTAAGGAGAACTAAAGCTACTCGGAACAGCACTCCCATAGAGAGCTAGGCTAGGTTTCTTAATGAGCTTTGAATCAGGTGTTTCGTGCCTGCGAACGGATCACCTTCCGAATCCCACTCCATCGAGAAATAGCCCTTATATCCGGAATCCTTTGCAATTGTAAAGAGCTGCTCCACGTCAACCCGGTACACCGTTTTTTCATCCTGCAGCATGTCCTTGACATGACAGACGTTATAGGCCAGCGGGAAAAGAAGGCTCAAGGCTTGGCGATTATAGGTCTGATCGTTATGGATCGCCATAGAATTGCCAAAGTCCGGAAGCGCGCGCAGATACGGGCTTTTCACCGTTTTGAGAACGCGCACGATCCGTTCCGGCTTTTCGCTGCCGGGATCATCGTTCTCGATATTGATCACAATGTTCTTCGAGGCCCCGTATTCGGCGAGTTCTGCCAAGCCGCTGACCGCGCATTGTATGCCGGCCGCATCCGATCCTCCCGGCAGATGCACGCGGATGCTCGGCGCATGCAAATCGACAGCGGCATCGACCCAGCGCCGATACGCGGTTAACGCTTCCGTACGGTCGGCCGAATTGCCGCACAGATTGGCACGGATGTCGACGGGAATATTGACGACGCGAACTCCTGCCTTCGAGAAGGCTTCGTGGAGCTGGGCGAGGTAATCCGGCTCTAGAGATTCGATGTGTTGGCTCCACGGTTCGATGCCGTGGACGCCGAATGTGTCGGGAATGCTGGCGGCAAATTGCGCGAGTGGTTTCGCCGGGCTGATCACCTTCCGAAACGGATAAGTCGCAACAGCCAGGCGTTCGCGGGGGAGAGCGGGAAACGCGACGTCGGGTCGGCGATTGGCAGCGCGGAGGCTTGCGGCCCCGAGTAGTGCTGCGAATTCGCGCCGGTTGATTTGCATCATCGCTTCCCCTCGGATTCTCGCCAGAAAGGCCAGGCTGCGCCAATCAGAGTGGCCATGGAGCCCAGCGTAGCGCGTGTAAGAGTAGCCTGCGAGCGTGCCAGAACACAGGCGGACTCGCGAAAGACACGTTCCGCAGGCGCGAGCACAATCTCGCCTGCTGCCGAAAGACCGCCCGCGACAGCAATGTGATCGGGGAAAAAGATATTCGCCATCGAGGATATCGCGAAGCCGAGCCACTCGCCCGCGCGCTCGAGAATTTCCATTGCCCGCCGGTCGCCCGCTTGTGCCGCCAGGATCAGTTCGCGCAAACTCGCTTGCTCCGAGCCACTGAGGGCGCTGAACTCGGCCGCCAGTGTATTAGAAGAGAGCAGCGCTTCGGCGCAACCGCGGCCTCCGCAGGTGCACAACGGACCGTCGCGCGCAAGAATGATGTGGCCCATGTCGCCGAGGCAGCCGTAAGAAAAGCGCACAGGCCTGCCATCGATAGCGAATCCGACGCCCAGACCCGTTCCTGCTGTAAGACAGAGAAAGCGCCGGCTGCCGCGCCCGGATCCGAGCTGGTACTCGGCCATGGTGGCGGCGTTGGAGTCCACTTCGAGCTCAATTGTAAGTTGAGGGAACCGATCCGCCAAGCGCGCTTTCAACGGAAAATCTTCGAGCCAGGAGAGATTCGAGTTGTAGACGAGCCGGCTGCGCGATTCATCGAGAAAGCCCGCCACGGCGACGCCCATTTGAGTGATACCCGGATCAAGGCCCGATTCGATGAGCTGCGCCAGGTTCTTGAAATAGGTTTCCACATCGGGCTGCGTGGCGATTGAACGAACGCTCTGCGTCTCCCCTAGGCTGCTCACCAAGCCAACTTTGGTAGAGGTTCCTCCGACGTCAACGCAAAGAATCAAAACTGCCTCGCCGGCCGGTTCACTTCAGGTTTGTTCCGAGCCATTCTTCGATGGGCTTGTTCCCTTTGGGCTGATAGGGCATCTGAATCTTGCGACCAGCACCCGCCGCTGCATAACCGGCGTAGAGTGCCTGCATAACCACTCGTCCGTCTTCGCCCGAGGCCTGCAGCGTCTCCTTGCCGCGAACCACTCGCGCAAAATGCCGCATTTCCTGCGGAATACCGTAGTTCCAGTGCTCTTCGAAAACGGGCCAGCTCCAGCCCTGTGTGGTCGGCGCCTTTTCGACAGCGTAGCCGAAGCCGTATTCGCTGTAAGTGGGGATGGCGTTGCCCATATGCAGATCAGCGTAAGTGACCCCGCCTTCGCCGTAGATTTCGGTGCGATCCGACATTCCGCCGCGCTTGGCCCAACTGCACTCCACTACACCCATCGCGCCATTTTCAAATTCGAGTATGCAGAGCGCTTCGTCGTCGCCCCGGGTCTTGTCGCGATGCACATAGGTGCCTAAATGTGCGTAGACCGACTTGATGGCGGGGCGTCCCAGAAACCAGTAACAGAACGCAATGCCATGGCAGCCGAGATCCATGAGTGCGCCTCCGCCCGCCTGTTCCATGTCCCAGAACCAGGGGCTGTGCGGGCCGAAGTGCTTTTCGGCCTGCTTCACCAGGTGGACTTTGCCAAATGCGCCCTGGTCGGCCATTTCCTTCGCCTTGACGTATTTGGGCGTGAAGAACAATTCTTCGGCATAGCCGAGCATGACCCCTTTGCGCTTGCAGGTGTCGACCATCTCGTCCGCCTCGGCAAGCGTCATGCAGAGCGGTTTTTCGCAAACCACATGCTTGCCGGCGTTGGCGATATCGATGGTCATCTGCGCGTGCAGTTTGTTGGGCGCCGTAATCGTGACCATCTCGATGTCGGGCTCTTTTAGCATCTCGCGATAGTCGAGAAACACACGCGGAATTCCGTATTTTTTCGCGAGTGTAGCGGCATTCCCTGGTGTGGGTGAAGCTATGGCGACTACCTCCGCCTCCTCGGGCATCATCTGAAACGAAACCGCATGTATATCGGCTTCAAACCGGGACCCAATGATCCCCACTTTTACTTTTCCCTTATCCGGCATGTCTCCTCGTTCTTATCGCGCCTGCCTCTCGGTCTTACCGCGCCACCTGCCTCGGGCGGCCGGCCGGTTCGCCTCGGCAGTTGAGCGGCGCACGACCAGCTCCGTTTCGAGAACGTGCTCGGCACCCGATTTCTTTTTGGAGCGCAGCATCTTTGCCAGAACCTCGAAGGCAAGTCTTCCCAGCCTATCGCGCGGGATTCGAATAGTTGTGAGGGGCGGATTGGAATAGCGGCTGACCCACACATCGTCGGCGCCCACGATGGAAATGTCTTCGGGGACATGAAAGCCGAGATCGTTGGCTGCGCTGAGCGCGCCGATCGCCATACGATCGTTGCCGCATATCAGAGCCGAGGGACGGTCACGATTCTGCTCGAGGAGTTCGACGATAGCGCGCGCTCCGCTTTCGGGCCTGTGATCGCCTTCGATGATCCGGTAGGCGGCCAAGCCGAGTTTCCGCAACTCGACGATGGCCGCCTGCAGGAAATCGCGCGCTGAAACCTGGTCCTGCGGGCCCGTGGCAATCGCGATCCGCTGGTGTCCGAGATTATGAAGGTGCCGAATCGCTTCGGCCAGGCCCTTGCGGTAATCGATGGCGATATTGCTGTGATACGCGCTTGCGGGAGGCGAGCCGAGCAGTACGCGCGGAATGCCGCGCTCGGTGAGCTGGGCTTCCAGTTCGGGCCTGAACTGCGAGGTCATCACGGCGACGGCCTGGACCCGGCTCTCAAGCATCCGGCGAAGCGCGTTTTCCGCCTGAGAATCATCGTAATTGGTCGCGCTCAGCAGGACTTCCATTTTCTGCGCGGCACAGGCCTGCTCGAAGCTCTTGATGAGCTCGGGATAGAAGGGGTTTTCGATATCGGAGATGATCAGTCCGAGCAGGTCGCTTCTGCCTCGGACGAGCAGACGCGCGGAGGTGTTCTTGTAATAATTCAGTTCGGCTGCGGCGCGCAGCACTCGGGCGCGCGTTTTGGCTGCCACGGGACGTGTGTCATTCAGGACGTGCGAAACGGTGGTGATGGAAACCCCGGCCTTTCTGGCTACATCTCGCATCAATACCGACATGGGCTTCGTGAGCGGTCCCTGCAATACCAAACGTTTGCGGAATTCAGTATAGGTTTGCAAACTAATGTCTGTCAAAACAAATCTTGACAAACACCAGTCAGCCGCCTATAGTTCTAAGCACGTAGCAAACCTTTGCCGCAAACGTTTGCGGTTCGCGCCTCTCTTGGTTCTTCAGGGCGGCGCTGGAAGGGGAATGTATGGGGTCGTTTCTTTGCAGATTCTTGTTTCTTTCAGCGGTGCTCTTGGCCGGTGCTGCCGGGTGCTGGGCCCAGGAAGGCTCGATCGCGGGCTTCGTAAAGGACGCGAGCGGCGCGATTGTTCCCAATGCCGAAGTTACCATTGCGGATTCGCAGCAAGGGTTCTCGCGGACCGTCAAGACAAATGACTCCGGTGAGTATCTCGTTCCCGGTCTGCTTCCCGGCACGTACACCATCACGGTAAAGGCGCCAGGGTTCCAGCAGTTCGTGGTGAAGGATCTGGTTTTGCGGGTAGCCGAGAAGGCACGCGCCGATGCGTCGCTCACGCTGGGACAGACCAGCACCGAAGTAACGGTGGCCGGCGAAAACGTGGCCCAAGTGCAGACCGAAACCGCGGAACTCTCGGGTACGATTACGAACAAACAAATCGACCAGCTCGTGCTGAACGGGCGGAATTTTACTCAGCTGATTACGCTTGTGCCTGGTGTGAGTAACCAGACAGGCCAGGATGAGGGCACGGTCGGGGTCTACGGCAACGTTTCCTTCAGCGTGAATGGCGGCCGCACCGAATACAACAACTGGGAACTCGACGGCGGCGACAATATGGACAACGGCAGCAATGCCACACTCAACAGTTACCCCAATGTTGACGCGATCGCCGAAGTGAAAGTGTTGACCTCAAACTACGGCGCTCAGTATGGCCGCAACGGATCGGCGACGATCGAGACAGTAACGAAATCCGGCACACGCGACTTCCATGGCGATGTTTTTGAGTTTCTAAGGAACGAAGACTTCAATGCGCGTAATTTCTTCCAGGATACGCGCCCGGAATACAAGAAGCACGATTTTGGCTATACGATTGGCGGACCGGTGTTCATTCCGAAGCTCTACAACACGGGACGCGACAAGACCTTTTTCTTCTTTTCTGAGGAATGGCGCAAGGAACTCGTGCCGGGCCAGACTTTTCACAACCAGGTGCCCTCCGATGCCGAGCGCAGCGGCGATTTCTCGGATGTGTGTCCGGGCGCGAATTGCCCGGTGAATCCGGCAACCGGCACCTACTATCCCAATTACAAGGTTCCCGTGTCGCCGCAGGCACAGACGCTGCTTCCTCTAATCCCGGCTGCGAACTCCGGCTCGGGCGCTCAATCGTACTTCAACGCCGCTCCGGCGCAAAAGACGAATTTCCGCGAAGAACTGGTCCGCATCGATCAGAATTTCTCTGACAAGCAGCGCTTCTTCTTTCGCTTTATTCACGATTCCTGGAACACCGTGACGCCCACTCCACTCTGGGCCAACGGCGATTTTCCAACAGTAGGAACAAGCTTCGTGGGCCCGGGCGTAAGTCTGGTGGCAAATCTGACTTCGACTGTCTCGCCGACCTTACTCAATGAGTTTGTCTTCAGCTATACGACAGACCATATTTTTCTCAACGCCGTTGGAAATGTTCAACGGCCGGCCAGCTTCGATATGCCGGGGATCTTCAATAACGGTTTCCGCGGCATACTACCGAATGTTTCGATTATCAATACGGCTGAATACGGCGGGGGGTTCACGGCGGGAACAGGTTACTTTCCGTGGGACAACTCCAACCCGACTTACACCTATAAAGACAATCTGACCAAGATCATGGGCAGCCACACCCTGCTCTTTGGCGCGTCGTTTATCGCGGCCCAGAAGAACGAGATGAGCTCCGTTTTTCAGAATGCGCAGGGGTATCTCACTTTCAACGGCACTGCTTCCGGGAGCACGGGCAATGGCTTTGCCGATTTTCTGATCGGCAATATTTACTCTTTCGAGCAATCAAATCAGCTGCCTAAATACTATGAGCGATATAAGATTGTCGAACCCTACCTACAGGACGACTGGCATGTTGGCAAGAAATTAACGCTGAACCTAGGCCTGCGGATCAGCCTGTTCGGAACCTATCGCGACAAGCACAAGATTGCATATAACTGGGAACCAAACGCCTACGATCCCTCGCAGATCTCGCTCGATCCGGTTACCGATACCGTCAGCGGCAACCGATTCACCGGAATGGTGCAGTGCGGGGCGCCCGGAGTACCGGCGGGCTGTCTGGCGGGCCATCTGTTCAATCCGGCGCCTCGCGTGGGCTTCGCTTACGATCCCACAGGCGACGGCAAGACATCGATCCGCGGCGGCTACGGTGTATTTTTCGAACACAGCAATGGTAACGAGGGTAATACGGAATCGCTCGAAGGCAGCCCGCCGCTCGTGCAGGACATCACCTACTACAACATCCCGAATTACACGAGCATCAGCTCGGGAACAGCTAACTTGGGACCGCTGAATGTGACAGCGATTCCGACCAAGTCGACCTGGCCTTACGTCCAGCAATGGAACGTCAATGTGCAGCGGCAGCTTCGGAGCAATACCGTGCTGACCGTCGCGTATGCGGGTAGTAAGGGGACGCATCTGGCGGACCGGCGCGATCTGAACCAACTGTTGCCGGTTCCGGTATCGCAGAACCCGTATGCTCCAGGCCAGGTTATCAATACGTCGACCGATTGTGGCTCGCCCCTCACGGTAAATGGCGTTCCGGTTACGGGCCAGGCTGCAAATAACCTGAGCGTCGCCTGCGGAAACACGACGCCCGATATTTACAGGCCTTATCCCGGTTATGGCGACATCACCTATCGCGAGTTTATGGCGAATTCGAGTTATAACTCGCTGCAGGTTTCAGCGCGCCGTTACGTTGGCCGCTTGCAACTCAGTATGGCTTACACCTGGAGCCACTCGATTGACGATTCCTCGGACGGCGGCGATGCCAACTTCGTAAATTCGTATAATCTGGCCGCGACGCGGTCGAGCTCTAACTTCGACCAGCGCCACTTACTTAATGTAAGTTACGTGTATGACCTGCCGTTCTTCACGCAGCCGGGCGTTTTGCATACGATCTTAGGAGCATGGCAATGGTCGGGGCTGGTCACATTCCAAACCGGTACTCCATTCAGTGTTACAAACGGAGCTATTGGTGACAATGCCGGCGTAGGAAATGGTGTCGGTACCGGATCCTATGTTGATGTAATCGGGGATCCGTACTCGACTCCGGCGCAGAAGAACACTGCTGGCGTTACGGGTCCGCTGCTTTACAATCCAGCTGCATTCGCCGAGCCCACCGGCCTGACCTTCGGCAGCGCAGGACGGAACATCCTGAACAATCCGGCGCGAACTAACTTCGATATGGGGCTGTTCAAACGGTTCCCGTTGAAGAGTGAAACGCGCGCATTCGAGTTTCGCGCGGAAGCGTTCAACGTTTTCAATCACACGCAATGGAGTGGAATCAATGCGACGGCAGCGTGCTACGGCGGTGCCGACAACTCGGCGGGAGATGCGAGCTGCATCGCGACGCAGACGTTTCTACACCCCAGCTCCGCGCACGATCCACGGCGCCTGCAGCTCGGCTTGAAGTTCCTCTTCTGAGGCGGGGCCTTCGCGGCCCCTCGGGAACCTATGTTGTGGTGGTCTTATCGGAGACTTTGTCGGCCGCCTTGTGAACGCCCTTCTTGGTGGCGTGCGTACTCTTGGTTGCACCTTTCTTGACAGCGCTGGTGCTCTTCTTGTAACCCTTTTCGCTGGCGGTCTTGGTATCGTGCGCGGCGTCTTTGGCATCCTGGCCCACGCTCTGGGTAAAAGCGGGCAGAGCGCAGAGGCCGGCAGCTAAAGCAAACGAGATGGCAGTTTTCTTCATGCCATCTATCGTACACTTCAGCTACTCGAGATGCACTTCTGCGTTGTGAATAACATCCGTCATGCGTTTGTGCCAGTCCACATCGCGCCACATGCCGGCAAATTGGGGGCCGCAGAAGTTACTGGTCGCGATTGCAACCCACCGGCCGGTCGCTGCTGCCGAGCGAACTCCAATTTCGCATAGTTCTTTCAGCCAGCCCCATTCGAGCAGAGGCCAGTCTTTGTAATCGACCAGGCTCCAGCATTCGGTTGTAATCAGCGGGTGTTTAGAAAAGCGCGACCACTCCGCGGCGAGCGCAATTCGATCTTTCAACTTCTGCTGCCAATACGCAGGCCGGGAATCGTATACCGGTTTCGCTCGATCCACAAGATGCTCGTAACCTTCCGGCGAAAACTTTTCGTAGTTATAGCCGACTTCCTTGTAATAATCGGAGGATTGCGCCATCCAGATATGTAACTCGAGAAAGTCGAGCATCGAGACGTCCTGCTGGCGCCAGGTGTCCCACTCCGAGGTCATCGAGAATGTGTAATCAAGCTTCGGGTAGCGCTGCCGGACCGCTTCCACCGTCTGGCGCATCCAGTTCGTGCCCTGCGGAGTGGCCCGCAGCATTCCCTTCGGAACAAACGGAGCCCAGACATCGAGCGGGAATTCGTTGCAGAGGTCTACATATAAGAGATGCGGAAGCAGTCCGTCTGCTTCGATGCTGGCCAGCGTGTCGCTCCAGATGCGGCCGTGATCTCGCGGCGATTTGATCTGCATCCGTGTGTTGGCCGTATCCTGCCTGAACCAGGTAGATAATGCCACACGCAGGCCGCGATCAGCGCACTTGCGAATAAACTGATTTAACGCGGGCTGGACCTGCACACGATTTTTTGCCGGACTGCCCCAGTCCTGCGTGTTCCAGCACGGCAACAACTCCCACATCTTTTCGGGGGCAGCCGCGACCAGATGCGGATAGGCATCGATGCGAACGGCATTGTAACCTCGCTCGACCAGCTGATTGAGCACAAGATCCCAATCTTCGTATCCAGCTCCGGGCCAGCGCCGTTCAAGCCAGGAGAAGTCCCACATCGTTATGGCCAGAGGCTTTCGAATGTCGGCCAGCCTTGCAGTTTGCGGAGCTTGCGGCTCCTGCTCAGCGTTGAGCGTAGAAGATCCGACACCGGCGGCTACGGAAGCGAGGAAAGATCGACGATGCACGCCTATTTTCTATCACGCGGGCACACGAGCCTTGATAGTCTAAGCTCAGGTGTTCACGGTCCAGTAGATCGAATAGCGTTTGCGGAAGGTGCGGTAAAGCGGCTCGAAGCTGACGTCCTGTTGCTGCCCGGTGGTGCGAAAGGCAAGCGGTTTGTCGGCCGGTTGGATCCAGGTTGCAGGATCGCCCGCTGCGGCGCGAAACGCGGAAATGGCGATGCGGGCGTTGGGCACATCGGGGCCTTCTTGCCCCTGTATCATTTCGGGCGTCAGTCCATTTGTACCCAGGTCGCCCGCGAGCACGAGCGGTCCATAGAGAATCGCCTGGGTGGAAGGCTCGTCCGGCATGGCTTCGATGTGGAGCCGCATGGGCATCTGCATTTCGACGCGATCACCATTGTGCCAGGTGCGCTGGAGAGTGAGATAGCTGCCGCCGGACGCAACGGCATCCACCACCTTGCCGTTGACCTTTACCGTTGCCGCATCGCCGGTCCACTCCGGAATGCGCAGATGGAGAGCAAATTCGACGGGACCTTGCGTGTGCAGGCGGAGCAGCGTGGCTGAATCTTCGGGGAAGTCTGTCTCCTGAATGAGCGAGACGTTCTTGTCGCGCCAGCGCAGTTCGCTCGGAATGAACAAATTGACGTAAACGCCGTGATCGTCGTGGAAGTAGACGCTGTCGTTCAGCTTTGAGTATTCTTCGACACCCGTACCATTGCAGCACCAGAAGGAATCGTTCTCGGTGGCGAACGTTTTCCAGGCGGCGGGGACGATCGAGAGGTAGTACTGCGTGTGCCCCGTTCCGGGCTGCAGAGTACCGAGGCGGTGGTTGAGAAGAACGCGCTCATAGTAATCGAAGTAGCGCGGATCGGCGGTCCATTCGTAGAGGCTGCGAGTGAGCTTCAGCATGTTATAGGCACAGCAGCACTCGGTCGTGTCCGGCCCTTTTTTTAACTCGGCGCCTAAGCGGCGGGGTTCCACGAGCCAATGTTCGGAGTTGCTGGTGCCACCGGTGACGTAGGCGCGCGCGCTGGTGATTTCATACCAGAAAAAATCGGCGACGTCGTGGAAGCGCTCGTCGCTTGAGAGTTCGTAGCGCCGGGCAGCGCCGATCACTTGTGGGATATGGGTGTTGGCGTGCAGTCCGCGGAGTTCGTCGCGGCGGAGGGCAAGCGGATTGAAGAACCATTTCTTGGTAAAGCGGTCGCCGACTGCGGCGTAATGATCGTTGCCAGTGGCGAAGGCGAGAGTGTAGAGAACCTCGTTCATGCCGCCGTATTCGACGTTGAGGATGGATTGCATCTGCGGCTCGGGAATGGGCGCGGTCCAGTCATCGACCCATTTCGCCATGCCTTCGACAACTGCGAGAGCCTGCTGGTTCTGCGCATGGTGGTGCATATCGAGCATGCCGGCCATGATCTTGTGGTAGGTGTAGAATGGCGCCCAGACCTTTTTGTGCATTTTCAGGCGCTCCATGTACTCAGTGGGGAAGGCGCTGAGATAACCGCCGCCGAGTTTCTGCTGGCATTCGGCGAGGCTGGCGACGAGCGCGTCGCCTTTGCTTTTGATCTCCTGGTCGCCCGTGGAGGCGTACATGAGCGCGCAGGCCGAGAGGAAATGGCCCACGAAGTGGCCGCGCAGTTCGCAGTCCGGCTTCTCCCATCCGCCGAGCGGCTGGGCAGATGATGGCAGGCCGGCGTTGACGCGGAAATTGTGCAACAGGCGATTGTTGTCCAGACGCTTCAGGTAGGCGAGATTCAGCTCCTGCGCCTCTTTGCACGGACCGCCGGTAATTCGGACTTCGGAAAGCGCGAACGCGTTCACTTTCCTGGGTGCTTCTTTGCGTTCGAACTCGATGGCCTGGCCGAAAGGCGGTGTTTCAGGCGGCGACTCGCGGCGTCGCGGTGCACTGGTGTTCTGCGGACTCGCATTGGCATCGGTGGCGATCTGACTGGCTAGAAGAGGCGCGGCGGCCGTGCCGGCGAGAAGGGACAAAGCGGCCTGACGCCGGCTCAGTTTGTTTCGGGAACTTGTGTTTTCCATGACTTTCACTGCTCGAGACAAGGAGGCCTGGGCGGTTGAAATCGT